>Ga0114996_10007308_pt1 | contig 12544 bp, 10 predicted proteins | sample ArcticOcean_MG_C_4_FD_87039 | JGI IMG/M metagenome (GOLD analysis project Ga0114996, IMG submission 87039) | Marine microbial communities from western Arctic Ocean - ArcticOcean_MG_CB4_134 | ecosystem: Environmental > Aquatic > Marine > Oceanic | place: Arctic Ocean: Canada Basin | collected... | reverse complement strand
TCCGGGTACCAGTCTTGTAAGGCCCTCTCGATCCACACGTCCACGGGGAACGCCTCTGATTTGTCGAGGGAAAAGAGCAACACGCAATTTGCTACTTTGTCGCCGACCCCGGCCAGCGATATGAGGGTTTCTAGCGCCACTTCGTAGGAGTCCTCGCGCAGTGGCATGAGATCGACCTTGCCGCTGGCAATCGTTTCCGCCGTGGACGCGACGTACTCCGCACGATAGCCGAGGCCGAGCCCTCGCAGTGCCTCCGAGCCAGCTTCCGCCAGGTCATGTGGCGTCGGGAATGTGTGCCGTGTGAGACCGTCCAACTCTACTGGCCGTCCGAACGTGGTGCACATCGCCTCGATGTTCCGGGTTATGCGCGGGATGTTGGAGGCGGACGAGCAGATGAAAGACACCAGGCATTCCCATGGGTCCTGCCGCAGGATTCGCATCCCCGGATAGCGGTGGATTGACTCGCGAAGGCGCTCGTCGCCGAGCAGCGTTTCATAGACTTGCTCAAGGTCGGTCCCGAGCCCCAGGTAGTCACGGAGCAGGGGCTCTATTGCACCCTCTGCCTGTGGGTCGCAGCGTAGCTCCACGCCTCCTGTTACCTCTCGTAGTTTGACGATGCCCCCGAAGATTACGCAGTGAAACCAGGGGCCGTCCTGACGCCACCGGAAGGCCTGCCCGCTGAGGAGCGTGCTCGTTAGGTCGAGGGGTTCAGTGATGGGAATCAGCACCGGCTATCTCCAATTGATTCGAGGATTGACGTTGCCTGCATCGGTCAACCTTTCAAGAAAAGTTCGATGACCGGGACGGCCACCGGTGGGCGCTGGACGGGTAGTTGCAGCATCAGCGTCGTCGGGTCTGGATCGGACCAGCCTTGTGGGGTGGAAGATCTGTCGTGCTCAACAACGCAGACCTCGGATGCGTCGTTGAGCAGCTGGGCGTACTCGACCTTTCCACGGAGGCCCGGAAGCTCGACGCGACCGAAGGGCCAGGTGAACAGGTGCAGGTACAACCTGCCGCGTTCGGCGTCATAGGTGTAGCGGCAGTCGGGTGGCGGGACGAACTCGCTGCGGCCGCAACCGTAGATTGACCTGGAGTGCCGCCGCATCCAGGTTCCGATCTCTTTCAGGGTCTGCAGGGCCCGGTCGTCGAACTCACCTCTGGCGGTGGGTCCTACGTTCAGCAGCATGTTGCCGCCCTTGGACACGGCGTCCACCAGCATCTCAGGCGACTTCCAATCCAGGTTGTCGCGATCGTAGCCCCACGACCCGTTGAGGGTCTGGCAGGCCTCCCACAGCACAGGCTGACCGTCCACGACCAGGCCCTCGCGGGGCTGGATCTGCTCCGGGGTGTAGAAGTCCTGGGGCAGGTCGGCCCGGTTGTTGATCAGGATGTCTGGTTGAAGCTGCCTCACCATTTCGACGAGTTTCTCGCTCTGCCAGTCCTCCCGACCCTTGCCCTTGCTCCAGCCGTAGTCGGCATCTGGATAGGAGAAGTCGGGCCATAGGACATCGACCTTGCCGAACATCGTCATCAGCTCGCGCACCTGGCCGTGGAGGTAGTCGGCGTATTTGCGGATGTCCCTGCCCTTACTGGCCTCCCGCTCGGCCAGGTCGTCGCGCTGGGGATGGCTACCGTCCAGCGGGAACTCGGGATGGTGCCAGTCGATCAGGGAGTGGTAGAAGCCGGTCTTGAGGCCTTTGGCTCTGAATGCTTCCACCCATGTCCCGAGTAGGTCGCGTCCCGCAGGGGTGTTGGGTGCCTTGTAGTCGGTGAGGGCGCTGTCCCAAAGGCAGAACCCGTCGTGGTGTTTGCTGGTGATGACGGAGTATTTGGCCCCGGCGTCACTGGCGGCGTTGGCCCACGCGACGGGGTCGTACAGGTCCGGGTCGAAGTGATCGAAGTACCGCTGATAGTCGGCGTCGGTGATGTTTTCAAATTTCTTGACCCACTCGTGGCGGGCTGCGGCGGAGTAGATGCCCCAGTGGATAAACAGACCGAACCGGTCGTGGACGAACCAGTCGGTTCTATCAGGGGTTTGCTGTGGCTGCTCTGTAGTTATCTGCTGTTCCTGTTTCAGAAAGAAAGAAAAGAGTATTGTGAGGGGCACCCTCACACACCCGGCAAAGGGGCTGCGCCCCTCTGCACACCCCCTGAAGAACAAGTCACACTCATGACGTGATCTCTGCTCATGGTGAGCCTGTCGAACCACTGGCGACGGGATGCTAAACTCTGCGTACCCCACCGCATCGAGACAACCTCACTCCGCTCATCCATAGCCTGTCGAGCCAACGGCGACGGGGTGCCAAACTCTGCACAGCCCACCGTGTCGAAATAACCACGCTCCGCTCATCATCGTGAGCCCGTCGAATGGCCACACCCGCTCTGCCGATCAATTGTCTATGTGGCGACTGCGTTCAGCCAGGTGGAGCTTTGAGCCAAGTTTTGATCTCCTCGCCCAGGGCTGCGAGGGGGGGCGTCTTCAGGGGGACTGGGGGTAAGGAGTCGATGAAGGTCTTGCCGTATTTTCGGGAGACTGTCCGTCTGTCAAGTATCACTACGACACCACGGTCGGTTCTGGTGCGAATGAGGCGACCGAAGCCCTGTCGGAGGCGCAGGATTGCCTGGGGCACGCCGTACTCGTCGAAGGGCCGCTCGTACAGCTCTGAGCGTGCGGCAAACACTGGTTCGGAGGGGACGGAGAAGGGCAAGCGCGCCACCAGTAGGACCTTGAGGGAATCGCCCGCCAGGTCGACTCCTTCCCAGAAGCTGGAGGTGCCGAGCAGCACCGATTTGGGGTTCTGAACGAACCTGCGGAGAAGCTGATGGGGGGTGCCGTCGATGCCCTGGGCGAGCACGTCGAATCCTCGTGACTGAAGCTGGCCTCGGATGGCGCCGGCGGCGGCCTGCAGCGACGCGTGGGATGTGAACAGGGCCATGGCGCTGCCGCCTGCGGCCACGGTCGAGTCGACTATGGCCTGCTCGACGGCAGTCTGGTAGGCCCATGAACTGGGCTCTGGCATGTCTGCAGGAACGCAGAGCAATGCGGCGGTGGGGTAGTCGAACGGAGAGCCGACGAGCAGCTGCTCGGCCCCGCCGAACCCTGTGCGTTCGAGCACATGGTCGAAGGTGCCTCCGGTGCTCATCGTTGCGCTTGTGAGAATCACGGATCGCTTTTGTGAGTACAGCATCGAATCGAGACGCTCACCGACGTGGATAGGGGCTGCGTACAGGGTCAGGTCACCGGACCTCTTGGCGCGACGCAGCCAGTAGATACCGTCGCTTTCGGGCTGTGGCACGAACTCCGCGAGTTGCTTCCGTAGCTCGGCGTTGCGCTGAATCACGTTGGCCGTCTCGAGCAACAGTGCCTCGTAGTTCAGTACGCCTGCATCGTCCAGCCCTTCAAGGGACGTGAGCAGGGCTGAAAGGTCGTTCTGCAGTTTCCCCAGGGCAACGTCGGCGGTCTCCCATTGGATCTCCAGGTCGGACCATATAGGCTGGCTCCTGGTGCCACTCGTGACTCGGGCCTCGCGATCGAAGGCCGGGTCTCCCTGTGGGTTGTCGTCAAGGATTCCCCCGAGGGTCGAGAACACTCGGCCCAGGCCGTCGCGGACCGACGGCAGCGTTGTTGATATGCGGAGCGAAACCTCGTCCACTGTGCCACGCCTCGTCTCCGCAGTAGAGGAGGCGCGGAGGGCGGCTGCCAGCCTGCGGAGCAGACCGCGATCTCCACCCAGGAGTTGCAGGTGGTCGTCGATCCCAGGCTGGCCTATCTCGAAGCCAAGGTGACTGGTGGCTACCTCTTCCAGGTGCTGTGCCTCGTCGACGATCAGGACATCGTAGTCCGGAATGAGGGCGCGGCCGGCGGCCAGGTCGGAAATCAGCAGCGCATGATTCACAATCACGAGGTGCGCTCCGGCGGCCCGGTCGCGGGCGGCCCTCAAGAAGCAGACGCCATTGAGCCCGCCGCAATCAGCAGCGCCCTGAGCAGATATTCTGTTCCACGGCCCGGCCGCCCTGCGATTGGACAGGTTGATCTCAGCACGGTCCCCCGACGGGGAGTCTCGTAGCCACACCATGATTTTCGAGAGCAGCCGAGCCTCGTCGATACTAACGTTGTCTGCACCGCGCAGTAGTGACCAGCGCTTGAGGCACAGGTAGTTAGATCTGCCCTTGAGGACCGTATACTTGAAGTCATCCACGTCCACGCCGTCTAGCTGCGATAAGGCCTCGACCAGCGCAGGGACGTCCTTCGAGATGAGCTGCTCCTGCAGGTTTATGGTGTTGGTGGACACCACTACTCTGGCGTTGTTCTTGATCGCATACAGGGCTGCGGGAAGCAGATACGCGAGAGACTTTCCGACGCCGGTGCCGGCCTCAACCACCAGGCGATCACCGGCGCTGATGGCGTCGGCTACTGCCCTGGCCATTGCCAATTGCTCGGGGCGTTCCTCGAAGCTCGGCATCGCCTCCCCTAATAGGCCGTCGGCACTTAGCAACGACTCGACGAGATCGGGGTCGACGATCTCGACATGTTTGTTGGGGCGCAGCGCTTTACGATGCTTCAGACGCCCACGCAACATGGCGAGGTCCAATCCCGTCATGCTGGGGCCGTCCGGGGACGCAGCCGCCGATCCACCCGAGGCTATTTTGTACGCCTCCAAGCGGCGCAGCAGGTACGACAGCACCCAGCCGGAACGGGTCGCGAGGCGGTCCATCTCCGCCAGTGTGTAGACATCAAGCTCAGCCGCCATGCCTGCCAGTGCCACGAACACGTCCCTGGTGGCTATGGCGTCGTCCAGGGCCCTGTGAGGGCTGTCGTGGGAGGCCCCGAGCTGGGCCGCGAGCCCCGATAGCGTGTAGTCCGGGCAATCCGGCAGCATGACGTATGCCAGGTCGAAGGTATCTGATCGCGGGTTGGACAGGCGAAGGCCCTTCGCGGTGAGGAATCCTAGGTCGAAAGCGACGTTGTGCCCTACTATAGGCGCGTCACCGAGGAATGCCATCAACTCGCCTGCTACCCGCGAGAACGGGGGCGCGGCGTCGACGTCCTCCTGGGAAATGTTCGTGAGGCGCTTGATGAAGGGGGACAGGCTGCGGTTGGGGTTAACGAAGGCCTTGAAGGTATCAACGGTCTCGGCGCCCATAAACTTGACGGCGCCAATCTCGATAATCTCGTCGCTCTCCGGCGAAAGCCCGGTTGTTTCTAGGTCAAGCGCAATCCACGTATCTTCGAGGGGCGAGACGCCGTGCTCGAAGAGCGTCAGCGCCGGTGCGGCAGCTGATTCTTTAGATATAGTTGATTCGGACGCAGAGGTGTGGTCTGTCAGGGGTAAATCCGGTGGCTGTTCTGGGGGCGATTGTACCAGAACCGGACGGTGTCACGACACCAGCAAGTAACCTCCACCGAACCCAAAGTTGCCTGCGACTACGACACCAGCACAGGGACTTTGTGGTATCCCGTAGCACCGCTCGGGACGTTGCCGCGCACGACGGACATCTGGACGTCGCCGCGACCGTCGGTGGCCCTGACCGCGACCTCAAAAGGCCCGGTGGACATTGGGGTCCACTGTGTGGTCCAGAGCACCCAGGAGAACTGGGACAAGGGGTCGCTCATGTCGGCGAGCTGCCACGTCTCGCCCCCATCGGTGCTGACTTCGACGTGCTGCACTCCACGGTCGCCAGCGAAGGCCACGCCGCCCAGAAATGTCTCCTCAAGGAGCAGGCCAGCGTTGCGCCGGGGGACGTCGACGCGCGACATCGTTTTGATTACAGCCGTGCCGTCCCACCCGCGGACCTGCCAGTAGCCCAAGAAGTCGGCGGTCACCGGCGTAATCCTGGTGAGCCATTTGACGTTCTCCATGCCGTACAGGCCGGGCACGATGATGCGGGCCGGAAACCCGTGGCCGTCGGAGAGCGGCACACCGTTCATCATGTACGCAATGATCGTCTGGTCGCGCAGCGCATACTCCATGGGGATGCTGTCAACGTAGCCATCGGCTGCATGGAATGCGAGGCGCTCGGTCGACTCTGGTAGCCGCGCGCGCTCCAGAAAATCCTTGAGGGGCACGCCGCGCCACAGCGCGTTGCTGATCAGCCCACCGCCGACCAGGTTACTGATGCAAGTCAGGGTTGCGTACTCCTCGACCCACGGCAGCGATTGAAGCTCTTCGTAGTCTATCGCGAAGGGATTCCCAACCTCGCCGTCGATCTCGAGGGTCCACCCGGTGACGTCGACCTTGGGGTTGACTATGTTCTTTGAGACTTCATAGAACTCTTCGTTCGGGGTGACCTCGGCGGGCATTTCTCCGGAACGGTTAAAAACCCGGGCAGGGCTGATGGAGCCGAAGCCCTGGATGATGGCCCGGCCAGAGTACGCCCCCGCCACGGCCAGGAGCGCGAGGAACGCCCCCTGACGCAGAACGCGCCTTCGCCCCATGTCCGCAGCGGGCGTGTCGGCGTCGCCGAGGGGGATCAGGTGCAGGTGTGTAAGGGTCAGGCCATATCCGCCAAAGGACACCAACAGCAACACAAGGTAGGTCACCCTGCCACCAATTACAGAGATCCCGAAGAATCCACCGTCCACCAGGGGTGTGACAAGGCCGGCGAACAACAGCCAGAGGAACGGTCATACCAAAATTCCGCGATGCCAGGGCTGACTATCGTCGAAGGGGAGTTTCGCAGAGTAGCGGATGTACAAGATGCCAACTACCGACCCAACGACTACCTGCCCTGCCAACAGCATGGCGAACAGGATGGGCTTCGCGCCAACCTGAAGCCTGTTCAGGATGAAGTCGAAGACCTCGACGGGAGTGATGGCAGTGAGCCGATCCGCCATCAACTCCGGAAGCGACTGCGTATCCAGAGCGAAGCGGAGCGCGACCATGAGCACCGTCATGACAACGCTGGCGGCCAGCCCGATGCCAACTGCGGCTTTCGGGCTGGCAGACGGGGTCTGTTTTGTATCGTTGTCGTCTTGAATCATGGGCCAGCCCTAAGGGGAGCTACTTTGGTGTCATGACGAGCTCACCACGTACGGAACCGATAGAAAGGGGCGATATCCTGAACCAGTGCCTCAGTTTATCACTACGAGTTCCGGGCCGAGGACGGATTGGCGGTGGCCTTATCTGGCCAGGAAAGGGAGCAGCCAGCCGAAGACGACGACCAGTAGCAATGTCGTGGCGGCTATGGCTCGCCGGTGGGTCTTGAGCAAGACGGCGAAGGGTGCGGCCATCATCACGAGGGTAATAGTCACGGCCACGGTATACACCAGGTTTGAGCTGCCAAGTCCGCTGCCCGGCCATTCCTGAGCGCTGATGCTGTACAGGATTCCAGAGGTGACGCCTATGATGGTCCAACCGGGGTATGCCGTCGCTACTATGCCCATCGTCATGTAGATGGGAGGGATTCGCGCCTGGAGCGCGCGGAAGGAGGGCGAGGGGTTCTTTGCCATGCGAAACAGCATGATCGGACCGACCACTACGGTGATCGCGGCCATGAATAGTCCGCTGAACGCGCCAGCGATTGCACCTTCGATCATTTCGGTCCCTCATCTGGCGGCTGCCAAAGAGGGACTGCGTGGGCTTGCCAGCCGTGTTTGTGATTGAGCATGAGGGCCAAGGCAGTTCCAAGCTCGCGACGCGATACGGGCGCGAAAAGCGACGGCCCTGAGCCTGCGACATGCACTTCCCTGGCACCCAGGGCGGTGAAGGCGTCCCAGTACTCGCCAATGCCGGGGAAGGCCTCGCGAACGACGTTGTCGAAGACATTGAACAGGAATTGTGGCGGAACGTCTCCACCACCGCGTATACGCGCTTCGAGCTTCCTGGTCAGTAGGCCGCCGGTGTGCTGGGTCGACGGCAGCGCGGCATACAGCGAGGCGGTCTTGTCTGGCATCGGTATGTCCGGACTGAGGACCACCACCCATGGGATGTCTGCGGGGGGTAGCGATCGGATCAACTCGCCACGACCGTGCACCATTGCCGTTCCCCCGCGCAGGAGAAACGGCACGTCGGAGCCCAATCGAGCGGCGATGTCGTGGAGAGCGTCGTCTGAAAGGGCCGTCCCCCACAGCCGATTGAGGCCGATCAGGGCTGCGGCTGCGTCGCTGCTCCCGCCACCGAGTCCGGCCGACATGGGAATAGACTTTTGCAGCGTGATTCGCGCACCTTGATTGGCACCCGAAGCCTCTCTGAGCATCGTCGCAGCCTTCATGACCAGGTTGTCGTCTGCGGACAGGTCGGGCGTGTCACACTCCAGAGTCAGTTCGGCGGCGGGCTCCAGGGTCAGCGTGTCGTAGAGGCCGATCGTCTGGATGATGCTGGCGATCTCGTGGTACCCATCGGTCCTCTTTCCGAGGACCTCCAGGGTGAGGTTTATCTTGGCGTGAGCTTGTAGTTCTATTGGTTGCATGTCGATAGCCGGGGCTGCAAATTTTTGGGGCCCCTACCCATTCTCAAGAAAATAGAAATATATATATGTGAGGGGTACCCTCACGCTCCCAGCAAAGGGGCTGCGCCCCTCCGCACACCCACTTTCAGCAGCCTGAGCGCCCAGACCCGCGCGGCTAGGCGTGCGCAACACCCATGAATAGGTTTGACCACTCGTCGAGGGTCACCGTCTGGGCCCTTCGTCTTGGGTCTATGCCCGCCTCTGACAGCATCACCTCGGACTCTGAGGGAGGGATACTCAGACCGACCGCGAGCGAGTTGCGGATCTGTTTTCTTGGGGTGCTGAACCCTGCGCGCACGACCGCGAAGAATTCTTCGGGTGGGTCCATTGGCACGATCGGCTCGTCGTAGACGTCGATTCGGACGACGGACGACGTGATTTTGGGCTGCGGCTTGAAGGCGCGGGGAGGCACGCTGCAAACGACGCGCGGTTTCCCGTAGACCTGGGTGGCGACGGACAGCACCGACATCTTGCCCGGGGTAGCGCACATCGTCCGCGCAACCTCGCGTTGCAACATCACGACCAACACTGTGGGCTTGTGTTCCGCCTCCAGGAAGCGGCGGATGATCGGGGAGGCCGCATAGTAGGGCAAGTTGGCGACTACCTTGTAGGGTTTCCCAACCGGCACCAGGGTATCGATGTCCACTTCGCGGGCGTCGGCCTCTACGACGGTGACTTGAGGCTGGTCGGCGAAGGCGTCAGAGAGGCGCTTGGTCAGCTCGCTGTCGATCTCGACGGCGACGACCCGGCCCACTCGCGCGGCCAACCCGCGTGTAAGGAATCCACGGCCTGGGCCGATCTCCAGGACAACGTCGTCGGGAGTCAGGTCGGCTGCGGCCAGGATCCGTGCACGCACACGGGTATCGACAAGGAAATTCTGACCGAGGGACTTCTTGGGAGGCGGTGGACGGCCTTCGAGTGTAGCCAATGCCTTAGGAGGCGCGTTCCCAGACGAGCACGCCGGTCACCACTCGGCCGCCGAACGGCATCGGTGGCGTGGTCAGCGTCAGAGTGTCTCCAGAAAGATCGAAAAATCGCCGCTGCGGGAGGCCCTGCCAGTTGGGATAGAGGCTCACGTCGACGTTGTGGGTTAAGAAGCCCTCTGACTCGTTCACGTCGTAGGTGCCGAAGTAGGCGGCGTAGCCGGTGTAGGCCGCTCGGATTTCGTCGTCGGTGCCGACCTGCATGTCGTCGGAAGCAAATTCAGGGCGTTCTGCGCGCGCCAGCTGCACAGAAAAATTGCCGAGGGAATCGTAAATCAGGATACCGTTGGGGTCGCTACCGAAGGGCAGGCTGGCTGCGCCGTCGGGCGACCGGAGTTCGAAGCTGAGGAGCCGCCATGTACCAAGTAGACCCGATAGCACGATGGCTCCTCTCGTATTTCAGCACCTCGGCAAGCTTCGACTGCCCCGTTTCAACGGGAGTTGGCCGTGCACCTCCGGTTCGATCGCCCACGAAAGCATACCGTTTGGGGATGGCTCAAGCCAGGCACTCCTACGGCACCCGGAAGCCACTGTTTACCGCTGCTTCCTTCCGGACCTGACGGGATTCACAGGTTTCCGCTGCGTAGGACCCGGCTCTCAACACCACCGACCAAGGGCAGTGGCCTCGAGGGTTAGACCTCAAAGGAGGAATTCAGCCTCGCTAGAGCGGATTGCGAGTACAAGGCACCGCTATCTCCCCGCCTAGCACGGCCAGATTTAATGGTAGTTGACGGGCGTTCAGAGTGTCAACGAGGTGGACGGGGCGCTAAACGGTCAGTTTAAATCCCGTATGCGACAGATCATCGTCCAGGACCCTTCGACTAACTTCACCTTTGCGAAACCCAGTTTCTCGTACAGGTGGAGCGCTGGATTGTCTGCGGACACGCTCAGGCAAAGCGCCTGGAAACCGGCTCCCGCTGCCTCTTCCAGCAAAGTTGTGAGGAGCGCCGTGCCTATGCCTTGGCCTCGGCAATCGCCCAGTACAGCGATGCTGACCTCGGGTATGGACTCGTCAATGAATCCATATCCAGGATTGTCTGCGGATAAAAGACGAAACCAGGCAGCGCCAAGGGGCTGGGTGTTTTCGTTTTCAGCGATCATTCCTACATCGCCAGCTCGTCCCCATCCAGAGACATAGCGCAGGAGGTGATCGTCCGCAAGCATCTCTGTCGTGGGAGGCTTCCGGTCCCCGGAACGCCAATAAGCAGCCCCGTAAAGCATGCGGTGTAGGAAGGCTACATCCCCTACACGTGCAGGTCGTATGGTGTACTCGTATGGCATGGATGAGAGATCTCCTATGCTGGCGACGTTGCTGCCGCAACAGAGGGACGAAGGCTAGTTTAGCTGACTCGCGATCGCTTTTGGCTAATCGGTCCTGGCAATCATTGCAGCCAGGTAGCCCGCACCGAAGCCGTTGTCGATGTTCACCACGCTCACGCCGGGGGCGCAGCTATTGAGCATCGCCAGTAGCGCTGTCATGCCTCCGAAGCTGGCACCGTATCCGATGCTGGTAGGTACGGCGATAACCGGCGCTTCCACCAGCCCGCCGACTACGGAGGGCAGTGCGCCTTCCATCCCGGCTACCGCGACGACGACCCGTGCGCCCTGGAGAACGTCCAGGGAGTCCAGCAGCCTGTGGAGCCCGGCCACGCCGACATCCAGAAGCTGGGTCACCCGGCAACCCATGAGCTCTGCCGTAACGACCGCCTCCCTGGCAACCGGGGCGTCCGAAGTGCCACCCGAGGCGACCACGACCCCGTCGATCTGATCGTGATCCGAGCGACGGTCTACGACAATTGTGCGTGCCGTTTCGTCATAGATGGCGTCGGGTACCTCGGCGGTCACTGCTTCGAAGGCCTCCGGCGAGGTCCTCGTCACCAGCAGCGTATCTCCACCCTTCAGCAGTTCCGTAGCCAGGGTCGCCACCTGAGAGGGCGTCTTGCCCTGGCCGAATACGACCTCCGGGAATCCCGTCCGCAGCGCGCGGTGATGGTCCACCTTGGCGAACCCAAGGTCGCTAAAGGGCATGGAGCGCAATTCGGCCACGGCGGCCTCTGTGGTTAGCTGGCCGACCTTGACCTCGTCCAGGAGCCTGCGAAGACGTGGCTCGTCGATTTTTTGCACCTCTGAAGACATCTAAATTGGCGTTCGAGTGCGGCATGGCCCGCCCCTCGCAGTATAGGAGGCGGCCACGGGCCGCGTAAAGCCGCCATCCGCACCCAGGCGTTCGTGGTATGATTCCGCCTACGAATATGAGTACTTCAACAGACGTCGTTGGTGGCAAACGCACCGCCCTCGAATCTGCCCTGAGGGACATGGGGTCGGTCCTCGTCGCCTATTCAGGAGGGGTCGATAGTACCTATCTGGCCGCCGAGGCCAACCGGGTGCTGGGGCCTCGCGCACTGGCAGTGACGGCTCAGTCCCCAAGTCTTGCGCCCTCCGAGTTAAAGGACGCCAAGGCGGTGGCCAAGAGGCTGGGCCTGAACCATAGAGTGATCCAAACACTTGAGGTCGAGCGCGAGGACTATAAAGCCAACGACTCCAATCGCTGCTACTTCTGCAAAGACGAGCTATACACGACGATGACCGGGCTCGCCAGTGATGAGGGCTACGCTTTCGTCGCCAACGGGGCGAACGTAGACGACCTGGGGGACTTCCGACCGGGTCTGGGCGCCGCCAAACGACACGGGGTACGAGCCCCTCTGGTCGAGGCCGGGCTCACTAAGGACGAAATCAGGGAGATGTCGCACGGCATGGGCCTGCCCACCTGGGACAAACCCGCCCAGGCCTGTCTCTCGTCCCGAATCCCGTACGGCACCCCAGTTACCATCGAGTCCCTGGGCAGAATTGCAAAGGCCGAGGAGTTCCTGCATGGCCTGGGCATTGCACAGCTACGGGTACGCCACCACGGCTCCGTGGCGAGGATCGAGGTTGAGCCCTCGGACCTGGCACTGCTGGTGCAAGACGACGTGCGGTCCGCGATTTCTGAGCACTTCCGGTCCATCGGCTACGCGTATGTGACCCTGGACATGGAGGGCTTCCGCTCCGGTAGCCTGAACGAGACCCTGGCCAAACATGGCAAGGCCCGCTAACCACTGATGCCAGGTTCCCAC
>Ga0114996_10007307_pt1 | contig 12545 bp, 9 predicted proteins | sample ArcticOcean_MG_C_4_FD_87039 | JGI IMG/M metagenome (GOLD analysis project Ga0114996, IMG submission 87039) | Marine microbial communities from western Arctic Ocean - ArcticOcean_MG_CB4_134 | ecosystem: Environmental > Aquatic > Marine > Oceanic | place: Arctic Ocean: Canada Basin | collected... | reverse complement strand
GGCATTACGTCTGCACCACGTTGAACTGCCTTCACGCGGTTCAGGACCGTCATATTCTTCCAGTTTGTAGTCTTGCAAGGCTGTTTCGGCCGCCCACCATGAGGCACCAAGGTGAGACCAAACAGTTCGTGCATCGGGACTATCAGGATCATCTTCGTGCGCCGCATAGATTTCGTTGCAACGTTTGGAAGCCTGTGTGACAGTCTTGCGGTTTTCGTCTGTAGGGGAGTGGATGAATCCTTGCACGGCGAGTAATGCCGCATCCCGCAGAGCCACCAGGTCGCTGCGACACGTGGTCTGGTGTTCAATCTGGAACCTGGCGCATGCAAGAGCAGAGCGAATGAGCACGTCTGGCCCCCACACCGCGAGACTGTGCACAAAAAGCGACGTATCGAGAAAGTGTTCAGGAAGGTCCAGTTCGTGCGGATTCGGATCAAACGCCGAGTCGGCGTGGAAATCGGCAATCGTCGGAAACGGAAGAGAATCGGTTTGCAGCGCGAGTTGAGAGGCTTGGTGGCCAAGATACGCCGCAAGCGTGAGATTGGGGTGCAACGAAATGGTCGCACCGAATCGTTCCCACATAGCTGTGTGGCTCATCATGATCACCATTCATGGGATTTCGTGCACACAACGTGTGCGGATGGGCGGCGCCGCGCGTTCCATCCTGGGTGGTTCTAGAATCACGTTAGATTCTAACGAAGGGGATCAGTCATCACCACTAAGAGGCGACCCGGTCTCATTCCGGGTAACCCGCCGCATCCACTCTCGTGAACCAGCAGACATCCAAAGCAGCCTATTGACGGCTGCGCGGCGAATAAACGTTGGACAACCAACGCACGCACCGCCGAAAACTGGTTCCAAGATGAATGCCAGCGATCATTGACTTGCGGGCATCAATAAAACGCTATGGTGGCCCAACTTTCCGAATCGATCACTTGCGCTAATAGCCTGTATTGGGTCCCTATTTCTCCAGCAGCTTTCTTGCCTTCATCCATTCCATGCAACGTTCGGGCCAGGTCGACGCCGGACCGTTGAACTTGCTGCCGATGCCGTAGCCTCTGCCGTAGCGCATGCCGTGGCGACCTTTCTCGTAGAGATGAAGTTCGGCCGACACGCGAGCTTTGCGCAAAGCCTGGTAAAACAGCACGCTGTTCTCCGGAACGACCGCGCCGTCGTCACTCGAATGCGCGAGAAATGTCTGCGGTGTTTTGTCGGTGACATGCTTCTCGTTCGAGTAGAATTCGAGCAGCTCTTTGCTCGGAGTTCGTCCGAGTAGGTTGTGACGCACGCCGCCATGCCCATACTTGCCGAGGCTAATCGCGGGATAGATCAGCACTGCGAAGTCCGGCCGTGTCTCTTCGTCGAAATGCGTGGCGGCGGTCGACGCCAGATGCCCGCCGGCGGAGAAGCCAAGGATGCCGACTCGCTGTGGGTCGATGCTCCATGCCTTGGCGTTTTTTCGCACCGCGCGAATCGCCGCATGGGCGTCAGCCAGCGGAGCCTTGTGATCGTTGTGCGATTTACTCGGCAAGCGATACTGTAAGGTAATACCCGTCACGCCGCGCTTGGCGAACCACTTGGCGGTGTCATGGCCTTCGCTGCCCATCGTCAGTTTGCCATACCCACCACCGGGACAAACAACCACGGCGGCGCCGGTCGCGACGTTTGCCTCCGCCCGATGGACGGTGATGTTCGGCTTATCTTTTTCCTCCGGGAACAACACGAGATTGATCGGCTCAGCGGCGCTGGCAGCAGAGCTAACGAGTAGGATCAGCAGCGGGAGCATTTTGTGCATACGAGTGGCTCGATTGGGAGAGAGGTTTTGGTTTGACAGAAACGGTGTCGTTGGCTGCTATTGGAGAAATCGTTAATGGGCGGCGTTGTGCGAATGGTGAGCGAGCAGCCCGATCGCGCATCGAACGCCTCTGTTTGTCGAAAAACGTGACCCGTAACAGGATACCCTCGATCACCCCCGCTGGGAAATTGGGCCTCCGATTCCGATAATCTAGCGGCCGCAACCCTTCGATTTCACATACTGTAGCCTTTCCTTGAACGGTGTCTGGTTTAGGGGAAACTACGGAAACAAGGAAAAAGCAGTCTGAACGTAGCCTAGCGCAGCCCGCCGTCACTCTGGCATTGAGTGTTTGGTGCGTGTCGGCCGAGACGCCGGAAACGCTACAATACTTCGGTATACGGCTAGAGTAAATTTGTTACCCATTCGCACCGGCGTGGTGAGTAATATCAGCAGGATACTCTACTTTTGTCCCACCGACTAAGACACACGTTTCTATAACGGCACCGACCAACAATAAGGCCTTAGTATGAAGATATTGGTTACGGGTGCAACTGGTTTTATTGGCTCTAGACTGGTCAAAGAACTGTCTGACCAGGGCCATGAGATCAAAGCGCTGGTTTTTCCTGACGATGATTATTCTCATATCGCAGAGTATGTGACGGAGTTTCAAGAAGGCGATATTTCAACTCCTTCCACGCTAAGAGGAATCGGCGACGGCATTGACGTTGTCTATCACCTGGGCTCGCAAGAATGCGACGACAGCAGTCACGATGTTTCATGTGAGCCGATCAAAGACGGTACAGCAAACATGCTAACTGCCTGTGCGGGAGTCTCCAAACGTTTTGTTTACGTAAGCTCGATCTACGCTTGCGGCACGGGCAAGCACCTGAAGGGCACGAAGGAAGACGATCCTTGCGTGAATTCGGGCGTGTATTACGGCGACACACGACTTGCGGCTGAGGGGCTTGTCAGAGAAAGTGCAGGCAATTTTGCAGATGGTTTTGTGATCGCGCGTCCTGCTAACATGATCGGCCCACGCAGCGATTGGATGGTCGGTTTAGGCGAGAGAATAAGAGATCGTGTAATTGCCTATATTGACGGCGGGCGCCACAGCTCAAGTCTTATCTACATCGACAATCTAGTTGACGGGCTTGTTCTTTGCGGGACGAAAGCTGAAGCCGCAAACCGGACTTATTTTTTTAGAGACGACTGGGCCGTCACCTGGAAACAATACCTAGATGAGATGGCGGCGATGTTCGACAAAAGGATCAGGTTGAGGATTCCTTTTCAATTGGCGTGGTTCATCGGCGGCGTCGCAGAAAAACTGCGCGGCAAGCGGACCAGGCGGAAGCCGTTAATGACCAAGCACATCGCGGGCATCATGGGCCGTGACAACGATGTGGACACCACTGCAGCAAGGACCGAGTTGGGCTGGAAAACGAAGGTGTCCTATCAAGACGCCATGGAAGAAATCGGGCAGTGGGTTAAACATAATATGTGGAGCAATGGAATCGACGATAAGGTGATTGTGATCACCGGTGGGTCCTCCGGGCTCGGCGAAGCTCTTGCCAAGAGGCTCATTAAGCGGGGCGGATGTCTAGCACTGGTGGCCCGTAATGAAAAAAAACTCCTTGAGGTCAAGAAACAGCTAGAGTCCGAGAACGGCGCTAGCGGACAAGTCGAGATTTTTCGATGCGATGTTTCCCAGGCAGAGGAAGTGGAAAAGACATTTTCAGCGATCGCAGAAAAACTAGGGCCTCCCAGCATTCTGATTAACTCAGCGGGAATCCTTCGCGAAGGATATTTCGAGAACCTGCCCAAGGATATTTTTCGTCAGGTGATGGAGATCAACTTTTTCGGAGCACTGCACTGCATCCAGGCGATCGTGCCTTTGCTCAAGAAGAGGGGAGGCGGAAGGGTCGTCAACATCAGTTCCATGGCCGGTCTGATTGGAACGTTCGGCTATACCCCCTATTGTTCATCCAAGTACGCAGTGGTCGGCCTGACAAATGCTCTTCGAACGGAACTCAAGCCTCAGAATATTTCATTCAATCTCGTCTGCCCGACCGAGTTTGATACTCCCATGATTGCCGAGATCAACAAGACTCGCACAGTCGAAAATGATTCAGTGGTCCACATGATACCGACTTCTACTTTGGATGAGGTTGCCGACGCAGTGATCAAGGGGATGGAGAAAGACCGGTACCTGATTATTCCCGGTTTTGTCACGAGGATGAGCGAACGAGCAAATAGATGGTTTCCCCGACTGACCTGCGTTACCACGGATTCGAAAATCCGCAAAGTCTATCGTGGGCCGGACGATTCTGGATGAGACCCTCTTTTTGTCCCCGGGCGGATTTAGTCCGAGAGCATTCTTCGGCGATCAAACGCCCCAGTCTCTGGCTGTCCGCCCCGATGTTGTTTTGTCTCTGAACGCCGGCATCCACGTTACGCGACTATGAGCCTTGACCTTCGATTTGCGAGCGACAGACTGGGTCGAATCTTCCTGCCGGTGCCCATTGCCCCCTCCGGTACGCCTCCGCGTTTGGGCATCGCGCACACTGTTCACCTCAGATCTCTTTAGGCTCGAAGGCGCCGATGGCCGGACTCTCTTTCGGGCGACGAATCCCGGCCTGATCGATGGGCACCTCTTTGAGATGGTGGGCCCTTCCGGCGGCAGCGCTGCCGGTCCCGATGCGATAGTCACCTTTCTTCCAATCGATAAATCGAGGATCGCCCTTGCGATTGCCGCTACGACCCAGGGGAACACTGGAGACCGACCCACAGGAGAACAGTAACATATTACTGATCAGCGCCGTCCGTTCGGAACCCCGATAGGCAACCGCCGATTTGCGGGCATAGGCGCTGATGCAGTTGGTCAGTTCACAGTTCCTGCCGCCGATCATAAATCCCGCATCCGCGTTTTCGCCACTGGTGCAGTGCAAGAAGCGGACCTTGTCGGCATAGGCGGCAAAGTTGGCATCAGCCGTTTTGCCCGTCTTCCAGGCAACGCAGTTGATGAATATCGATCCGGGATTCCAACACTTGAAATTACACCCCCACATCTTTGTCCCATTGTGGTGCGCCGCGCAGCCCACGACAGTCACGCCGAATCCCTTTTTTCCGCTGAGATCGAACCCGTCGCTACCGTTATGTGCGGCGGTGCAACTCTCGAAACGAACGTCTCGGGTGGTGCAGCCATGGCTGATTCCGAAACCGTCTGCTCCTCCCTTGCAATCGTTCGAAACGGCCGCGCACTTCAAGAAGAGAATCTTTTCTGCGGCCACACGGCCGGCGATTTCAAAGCCTCCCGCACGGTTGTTTTTGGCCACGCAACGCTCGACGCGGAGGTTCTGCGCCGACGCTCCCTCAAGGGCGAAGCCGGTGACGCCGCCCTGCATGTGGCAGTCAACCACGGCGATATCGTGGGCATCAACAAACTTGATGCCCTGTACTGCGCCGACGATCTCAAACCCGTCAATAACCCAGAAACCGACACCTCGCCCGACAATGCCCTTTCCTCCAGCGCCTCGTCGGTCGATCACGACACGGCCTACGCCGCTTAACTTGATGGCTTGTGCCCGCGACCCCGAGGCCCGTAGCGTGACCTCCTCTTTGTAGCTTCCGGCGCTAACCAGGACGGTATCTCCCGGCTTTGCCTTATCCACCGCGGACTGGATCGTCCTATAGAATGCGGCACCGACCGCTTTTCGGTCTTTCGACACAGTAAGTGTCGCGGAATCTGCCTGTCCGGTCAGGAGCAAACTCGCCGGGACAACCAGCAGCAGGGCGAGAATGTTTTGTTGGACAGGCATGGTTCGTACTGGTACCGATCACCTGACATGCGGCTCCGGCCAATCCAAAAGAAACCGCTGACGGGTTTAGAAAGTGAGGATGCAGGGGTTTGAACCCTGGACCTACGGATCAAAAGCGCGGCAGGTACTCTCCGCTCCGCTATGCAACTCGTATGATACACGTGGCCAACGCGATTCGACAGTAGCCGAGAATCGGTCAGTTTCACCATGATCGGCTCCGTAAACGTTTAACAAAGACATGACCAACTCGAATCCCAAACGCCGCTGGTATCAGATCAGTCTAAGGACGCTGATGCTGGTGATGTTGGTAGTGCTGGTATGGATCGGGATCAGAGTCAATTGGGCACGACAGAATCGAGAGAGAGAAGAGGCCAATGCGAAGGCGGCCGAGGAGGCGGTTGCGGCGATCGAGAAATTGGGCGGATGGTTTAGGTCGAAGCACGAAGAGCGGCGTCCTCAAACTTGGCTGGAAGCTCTGTTCGACGATCCGGGAGACGCCGACGATTCTGTCGATGTTGTGACATTCACAGAGGCGTGGCTCTGGGGCACCGACGCAACGGACTCTGATTTGCAGCATCTGCAACGTCTGCCCAATCTTCAAGCCCTGTATCTCTGGGAGAGCCAGATCACGGACGCAGGTCTCGAGCACCTCAAGGAGATGACCTATCTAAAACGCCTGCGCATCACGGGAAACTCCAACGTCACCGACGCAGGCCTCGAGCAACTCAAGGGGCTGACCAACCTTCAGGTTCTGTATGTGGCCGAAACCAAAATCACGGACGCCGGCCTGGAACACCTGAAAGAGATGACCGAACTTGAGCACCTGTTTCTCTCCGACACCAAAGTCACCGACGCTGGGCTGGAGCACTTGAGGGAGCTCGAGCGTCTCGAAGAATTGAGTCTCTGGGATACGAAGGTCACCGACGAAGGCGTGAAGAAGTTGCAGCGGGCATTGCCGAATTGCGAGATTCGGCACTAGCCGCAGGCGTAACCCAATATTTTGCCAACGTTTCAGTGAGGATGCTGGGGCTCGAACCCTGGACCTACGGATTAAAAGATCGGCGGGTACTCTACGGTCCGCTACGCTCGGCTACGGAAGCCCTATAAATCACGGGGCCAACGCGATTCGACGGTAGCCGAGAGTAGGTCAGTTTCGCCATGGCGTGGAGTGCTGGGCTAATCGGGCGTCTCCCTTTTAGGCCAACCAAAAAACGACATGACAACCTTACCGAGGATTCCTAACAATGCAAATGCGAGCCCAGCTCCAAAAAGGAGATACTTGAGCCATTCGTCGGTCGCTTCATTCACAAACGACGCAACACTGAGCATTAATGCCCCGCCACCAGCAGCGACCGATTCGAGCCCTGCGTGTAATCTCGCGGTCCATTCAGCCTGCTCCAGCTCCGCTACCCGTGGTAACACTATGTGCAACTCGATTTCTCGGTCGTCCAGCTTCGACTGCAAGACATCAATGCGACGATTTAGGGACGCTAGATGCTCTCTGCGCTCGTGCGCGTCCCGGTAAGTTGCAGATTTAGCCTGCTTATCTAGAGTGTCTTCCTCTAGTTTTTCGAGGTGGTCATCAGTTTGTGCTTGAGGCTGTTCAGCCTGCGGAACTTTATGAGTCGGAACGCTCATTAAGAAGCTTCTTGTAGTGCCGTTCAATCAGATCGTTGGGAATAACCGTGAATGGCTTGATTGTCTTCCCCATCTGTTCAAACATAGTTGCCCAGGGCGTTCCTTCGCGATGGGTGATATTCGATAGTTCCCCCGCTGAGTATCCTCCGTATATGCCCCAAATGGATTCCAGAAACCCTGAGGTTACCTCGGAATCAGGGTTTTCGTAATCGGTGATGCCGATCTCGCATACCGAGAGCCTCCCCCCGTCGAATGCAGTCGCCCGCCGCGTGATCTCACCGCTCCCAAATTCATCGAATTCTCCGTACAGCGAGCGGAACACTGGTCCCCACTTCCAAGCCTCGACGGGTTCATGGACGAGCGGGCCCTCGAAAGCCAAATTCCAGCCATGGCTGACGTAAACAAGCTTCTGAAGTTTCATCGCCGTCAGATGCTCGCCGTCCTTCTCGGCGCGATCCAGAAACCAGTTCGCGATTGCGCGTACGTCGTACATATTGGGGCGATCCACGAGAGGACGAGAATATCGCCAATTCTACCCGCTCACTCACCACGGATCAATAGCCGAAAAACGGCTTAATCTCGGCTCTCACTGCATTTTGTCGGCACCGCGCTGGACGGCTGGCGGCTGGCGCGTACAATTAACGTCGGTGGGCATCGCAAGCCCACAACCCCGGTTATGGCAGTCGAGTAGCTCTCGGCTGTCGGCAGTCACGGCAGCGTGGTATCTCCATCGCTACGCCTCCGCGGCTGCCCCAGATGGAGAGTCTCAGTTGGAAGATCAACAATACCAACAGGAACGGCAGGCGGCGATCGATGCCGAGTTCAGTGATGCTGAGCATTACGACAAATGGTTGCTGACGCTATCGGGCGGTGCCCTCGGTATCTCGATTGCATTTCTCAAGGACATTGCGAAAACGCCTGACCCGGCGACACTCCCCTGTCTGATCACCGCTTGGGCGTGCCTAATCGCCGCCATCGCGTTTACGATCGCGTCACTGCAATTTAGCCAAGCAGGATTTCGGCGATATCGGGAAAACCTCGACAAGCAGCAAAATGGGAATCCAGTCGCCGCGGCCGACAATATCCTGGTTCGCATCTGGCTTTGGTTCACCGGGGGCAATATTTCGGCTCGCATCGTGCTTTTGCTAAACTGGCTGTCGCTGTTTCTCTTCGTCGCTGGTATTTCGGCCTTGGCCGCTTTCAGTTTTCAAAACCTCCCAAGAGATTGACATGACCATTGACCCGCACGGAAGGCATGGAAACGACGAGCTAGGCCGCGTAGCACCGAGGCCGCCTGTCGCGAGTGGACCAGAGCCGAATCGTGGAACACCGCCGCCGTCTCGCCGCGGGAAGGTTCCCCCGAAACCGCCTCGCAGGCCTCCGCCAAAGCCTCCGAAGAAATAACCCCAGCAGCCGCTCCGCTGATATCGCGGAATCGAGAACCTAACTTTTTTTGGAGATCAGGATGCCAGATAATTTACCGAACAAACGCGACGACGGACCACTCGCGAAATTCGGGAAGGTCGCTCCTAAGTCACCAAGTCGTGCAAGCGGAGCTGACAATCCCCTGCCTTCTGATCCGCCGGGACAAAGGGAGGCAGGAAAGGTTGCGCCGAACCCACCGCCTCAGCCACCACCACCGCCGCCGGTGCAGCCGCCACCGGCGCAAAATGAATAGCTGTCCGGATCGGCCGGATGACCACATACCGACAGCGACACTCGACCACCTACGTGGTTTGTCGACGTTCTCGCCGATGGTATTCCCCTGGTCGCATCACCGTCGGTCGCTCGATTCGCAGTTTTTGGCAATCCAGCAGGCCGCGGGGATCAGCCTCCCGTGCCGGGCAAAGCACGAGCACACCGACGCATGCTACGCCTATGGTTTCCACTCGCTGAGGCGGGCCTACGCGACGATGAATGCCGACACCATGCCGATGCCGGTCCTGCAGCGCAAGATGCGACACAAGAGCATGTCGACGACGCAACGGTACATCGAGATCGCTGGCAAGATGAAGCGAGCAACGGAGGCGGTGTACGTGCCTGAGTTTTTGAAGGTGGGGGGCGGTTAAGGCTACGCGGGGTCGGTGTTGTATTTGACGACGCTAGGGCTGTATTGGCTCTTGATCAGAAGCTTCGGCGCGGCATCCTCAAGTTGGGCCTCGATCCACTCTTTCGCCACGTCGGCGTGTTCGTCGAAGGTGTCTTCGTCGAACGATTTGAAGTCCTCATGGACGACCATCTGGCGATATAAAGCACGTATCGTGAGCGTCACGACATCGCCTCGGATAGACGCAAAAACCAGCAAGGTTCCACGCCTTTCTTCGGGGCCAAAATCAATCGTCACGCCATAGGATGTGCCGGGTTGGTGGTCAGGATCGCCGTCTCGTGGTAATTCTTCTGATAAACTCCCTGGGAATTCTTTCGCCGCCTTCGTCATTGCTGGGATAATGACGTTATTCGTGAATCGTGTCTTGGTGGCATCCGCCCTACTTCGCGACTCATCCACCTGTACCTCTTCGTCGCGGACTGCCTCTAGGTCTTGGGCCACTTGCTGCCTCGCGGCCTCCATCTTCTGCGGCAACCGTTCTTCGTGTGACATAACACCGCCCTCCCCGTGGAGTGTTTATGGAGTGTTGACCCGGTTAACGAAATCCCGAATCGACGTAAGTCGTTGGTATCATTAGTGAGGATGCTGGGGCTCGAACCCAAGACCTACGGATTAAAAGTGCAACCAGGACGTTCACTCATGTTTCGATTATCCTTCGGTAGTCTGTTTTTGCAAGGTATCGTAAAATGCATTTACACTACGACAGTGCCTCCGATGCTCACCTTGGGTGCCGAATTGGGTAACGGTCGATAATTTCACATTGCCGGACTGCGGAGTTGCTCCCGCGTCGCCTGCTCGGTGGTCGTAATCTCCAGATAGCGATCGCCGGGCGGGGTCTGGCCCTGGGGGTGTGCTATGAAACGAAGCGACGACGATAGCCAAAAATCAGAATTCTATCCCCGGGGGTCGAATCCGTCGAAAGCTGCTCCAGAGATAGAGGCCGTGGTAACGGTCAGGCCCATTGCACGCCCACATTGGGGAGACACATTCTCGACGCCCGACGACCTGAGGGCGAAATATGGAAACTATGTCGATCACAAAAAGTTTGTAGAGCGCGAGATGGTCGATTTTGCAGACGCTCGCGAGTTAGCGGGAGACGCAAGGGGCTGGCTTGCCATCGGCAACGAGTGGGTACACGGCAGAACAGTAGGGCGGTTCGCGGACTTCCCGGCCGACATTTTCAGCTACATCGCAAGCACTTTCACGCTCTTGGCGGACAAGAAGTACAACCTTTACGTCCCAGGAATCATGAAGCTAGCGACCGAATACGGATTGTCACGTTCCGGCACCCCTGAACAACTTCATCGGAGTCCTGACACGGCAGAAAAGTATCGTTCGCTCAGTCTGGCCCAAGGCGATCTAGAACGACTTGTAGCGGCGGCAGGAGAGTGTTCGTCAGAGCCGAAGCCGAATGTTGCGAGCGAGCCATCACTCAGCAACAGGGAGACCCTGATCGTCGAGACGATTCGCCGAGTTGGCCATCGTCTAACAACGTTGAAGGTGCTCGAAGCAATGACCGAAGGGATCATCACGGGTGAAAGTGCGACAAAAGCTGCCCTGGCGTCTCTCTGTCGTCACGGGATTCTAACCAACATCCAGAGTGTCGACCCACCCGGTTATGGTCTCCCTGAGTGGGACTAACGGCAGTACGTACAACTGTCTGGACTGACGGGCGAAAAGGCTTTGCATAGTATTTCCGTAGTTGGATCACAATCCTTTTTCGGAGATACATTCATGCCTGTTTCTAGTCGAAAGCCGACGCCGCGACTCGCTGCGGTGCGAAGAGACGAACTACTCCCAATTGCCGTCGTCCAAGAGCGACTTGGTATCGGACCAGCTGCCATTCGTGCGGCACGGCGTCGCGGTCTTGTCGTCAAAAAAATCGGCACGCGGTCGATTATCTCTGGCGACGATCTACATCGTTATTTCGACGAGCAAGCGCGGTCCGTCTGACCACCAACACAAAAACCCCGCCGCGACTGCTGCTAAGTCGGACGGGGCAAAAGAATTGAACACGAATGAATGTACATCATGCAGTGCTTGGTAACCAGGGTTTTGCACTCCCGAGTCCGGGAATCAAGGACGGCGGATTCCTGATGCTACCCCGACAGTGGATCACGGAAATGGGACCAGCAATGCAAACACTCGGCGCAATGTATCGGCTAACGGCCAAGGACGGTTCGACGTTCGCAGCTGTGGGCACGATTGCGAGGTGGGCGCACGTGTCACCCTCGGCAGTGAAGCGCCATCTAAAAGCGTTACGGGCGGCCGGATTGGTCACCTACCATGGTCGTCAGTTGTTCCCTGGCAGCAATTATCGCTACCGTCGCACAGTCACATACAAAATCACCAAGAAGGCAATCAGCGACGACCACAAGCCGTACACCACGTTACCAGTGTGGGCCTGCAAGGTCTTACCGACGTGGGCTGAGCGGTCTGTCCTTGCGGCTGTGGTGAGTCGCTCGTCATTAATTGAATATCTGGAGAAAACAAACGGCGACGCGTCGGACCGCGACCACATGAGCCTCGGCGATCTGCAAAGCGATACTGGGCTCAGTCGTAAATCAGTCTCGAAGGCGCTACGAGATTTGCAGGCTCGTCGCCTTGTGTGGCATGGCTACCCAGACGGCGAGTTTCCAGGGGCGACCAAGGGCGTGATTCTGACGGTCTGCTATCGCCTCCCAGACGATCACTGGACCCAGGCAAGCCCTGAACCGGATAGCCCGCTAGGGGAAGAAAAATCTGAACCACTGGGTAGGGGAATTCTGACCCAGACCCAGGGGAATTCTGGACCAGGGGTAGGGGAAAAGTGGCCCGCCTCTTTAGAGAGAACTAATAACACAACTCCTAGTAGAACTTTTGAAACACAACACGACTCGCTTCGCAAGCCGTGCGACGTGCGTTTTTTAAGTAACATTTCTAAGGAGCAGTTGGCAAGTGTCAAAGCAACCGACGAACTCAGCCAGCACGCCGTCACTGCCGGAATCATCACATGCAGTGAAGACGACCGCATCAAGTGGCACTCTGCCGCTGTCCATGCCCTAGCTGTTGGTGAAAATCCGCCAGCACTCTTCCGACACATCATCACCGAATGTGCTTGGGACCGAATCCCAAACGATGCCGAAGCCGAAGCGTCCAGGCGATTGAAGCCCGACGCCATGACCCCGGAGCAAGTCAAAGAGCGGCAGCG
>Ga0114996_10007306_pt1 | contig 12545 bp, 11 predicted proteins | sample ArcticOcean_MG_C_4_FD_87039 | JGI IMG/M metagenome (GOLD analysis project Ga0114996, IMG submission 87039) | Marine microbial communities from western Arctic Ocean - ArcticOcean_MG_CB4_134 | ecosystem: Environmental > Aquatic > Marine > Oceanic | place: Arctic Ocean: Canada Basin | collected... | reverse complement strand
TCGAGCCACTAAATAAATTTTTGGCCCGAGCATAGCAAAATCAGCATGATTGCCTAATAATGCTTCAACGGTTGCTGCGTAAGATGTGGTTGTCTGAAATTTTACTTTCATACCCATTTGATCTGACAAATATTTGATTGCTGGTTGCCAGCGTTTGTTAACAACAGCCATTTCTTCAGTTGCAATTGTAACAAAGACCAGTTCTTTTTTGTCTGCAGCATTAATAGTTGATGAAAAATTAATGATCGACAGAATGCCGATGATTAACCATGTGAGTTTTTTATATATTTGCATTTAACCTCTCCCTTAAGAATTATTTTTACGGCCCGCATGAAAATGATGTAGATTACTCCAGAAGTGATATCAGAATGCTATAGGACGATTACAACACTTCACCTTATTAAGACAGATTTATATTCAAAATCTATCTTATCATTGCATAAAACCATTATGTGCACTAATATTCAATTTCTATTTATGATATAGGAAATTCCTATGGACTTTTAGCTCTGTCTGGTTCTTTTTTTTCCATAAATTAATTTCTTTTTACTAACGTGTAGTTAACGTGAGGTGTTTGGGTGTGAAATTTTGCTAGATAAACTTTTCATTCTTAAAACATTTTTGATAAAGCTATAAAGAGCATGAAGTTTATTCAAATAACAGATCCACATCTTGTTACTCCAGGAGAGTTGCTTCATGGGTTGAATCCCTATGACCGATTATCAAGGTGCATTGATGACATAAACCAACATCATGGCGATGCAGAACTCTGCGTAATAACAGGAGATCTTGCACACTTGGGGTCAATTGAAGCTTATGTGGGCTTGAAAGAATGTTTGTCACATCTAGATATTCCATTTAGTTTGCTCATTGGGAATCATGATAAGCGTCATATGATGAAGAAGGTGTTTCCAGATCAATCGACAGATTCGAATAATTTCTTTCAGGGGTCTCGAAACATGCGAGTGGGTACATTTTTGTTTCTTGATACAGTTGAAGAGTCTAAGGATTGGGGTTCTTATTGTGATTTAAGGCTTGCTTGGTTAAATCAGAGTTTGAAAAACTGCTTACATACCTTTGTTTATATCTTTATGCATCATCCACCTTTTAATGTTCAAATCCCGTGTTTGGATCGTATTGGTTTAGGGAATGATGGAAATAAAATAGGAAACCTTTTTACACAATATGGAAATATAAGGCATATTTTTTTTGGTCATGTTCATCGCCCGGTTAGCGGAAGTTGGTTAGGAATTCCGTATTCAACTCTTCGTGGAACTAGTCATCAAACACCTCTTGATTTTGAAGCTATCGATGTCGTGCCAAAAAGTCATGAACCGCCTGCTTACGCAATAGTATTTTTAACTGAAGACCAGACTACGGTACATTTTCATGATTATCTTGATAAATCTAGGATAGTTTATAACAAGAAAACTGATGGAAAGACTAAGTAAAAATCTTGGTTTCATAATATGTTGAAAAATTTACACCTAAAACACTTAAGAAAATAAGATGAATTACACCCAAATTCGTTCCTTTTATTCGGTTGCTAAGACTGGAAGTTTCACAGCCGCTGCAAAAGAACTTAATGTTTCACAACCAACTATTAGTGAGCAAGTTCGTGAATTGGAGGCGTACTATAGAATTAAGTTATTTAATAGGACACAACGTAAAGTTAGATTGACGGTAATCGGTAGATCATTATATGAAATCACTAATCGATTATTCTCTATTGTGAATGAAACAAAAACTTTTTTGAAGGATATAGAAAGTAAAGGGGTTGGGCATTTAAAAGTCATCTCTGTGCTTCCTTTCTTTGTTGTAGAGATATTAACAGCGTTTAGGGAACGGTATCCTAATGTTAAGGTATCTGTAATGTCAGGCAACTCGACAACAACGATGAGAGGTTTGCTAAATCATGAATCTGATGTTGGAGTTTTATCTGATCATCTACCTGATAGTCGTCTTTATACGACTATACATGGAAGCCATTCTATAGTAGCTATTGTGAGCTCGGATCATCCATGGGCAAACCGAACTGGTATTCGGATTTCAGAATTAAATCATGAACCTATAGTTTTAAGAGAGGTTGGTTCAAACACCCGGCGGGCTTTTGAGGCGGCGGCTGCAAAATTGGAAATTACCCCAAATGTTGTGCTTGAAATTGAAGGTGGTGAGGCTGTTAGGGAGGCGGTAGCTGAAGGTCATGGTATTGGGGTATATGGAGAACATTCTTTACCTTCAAGTGAACGTCTTAAAGTTTTGCCATTTATTGATATTAATATTAGGGTAAATAGATATATAGGATGTTTAAAAGAACGTAGAAATGAAGTTCTAATAAGAGATTTCTTTAAGATTGCTAACAAATCTAGTTAGATTGTTTTTTTTAATTAGATTTTGAAAGGCTAAATTTAAAAATTAGATTGAACATTAAGTAAAAACGATTTGATCAAATACATTTTGAAGGAAAAATAATCCAATAAAACATAGAACCCCTGCAACTAACGGAGTGGTCATCCAGCCAACTCCAATTCCACTTAAGACCTTCCACTGAATACCTCTCCCTCCCTTTACTAAAGCAATCCCAATAACGGCCCCAACAATAGCCTGGGAACTTGATACGGGTACTAATGGGATAGTTGGAAGATTTTGTGAAATAAGAAATTGCTCTAAACCCTGAGAAGCGAATAAAAATAATACTATGGAGTGTGAGATTACAACGACCCATGCAGCGACCGGAGATAGGGCAAAGAGATTATTGCCAACGGTTTCCATAACTTTCTTAGAATAAGTGATAACCCCAACGCCGATTGCAACTGCCCCAAGAAAAAACAATTGCTGAATAGAGGAGAGGTGTATTAACCCGAATAAATTAAAGTCAGTAAAGGGGGAGACTGGAACAAAGACCCCCATAACGTTACCTATGTTATTTGCCCCCAAACTATAAGATCCAAAAGCTCCTGCCACGATAAGTCCAGCTCGTGTATAAGCGTCAGTACGCAACAAATGAATATTTGCATGCTTTAAAGTCCATCTTATGAAGAGGAATAGGATTACAGAAAGAGTAGCGGCTAAAATAGGGCATATAAACCATGTGGAGAGAATTTTAATTAATGGTGCTGAATTTGTTTCTTTTTCAGCAAAAAGATTCCAGCCAATAATCGCTCCAACAATAGCCTGTGTTGTTGAGACGGGAAGACCTGCCTTAGTCATTAGGTAGACAGCGAGTGCAGCTGAAAGAGCTGCCATGAAAGCCCCCGGAAGAGCATTTATGGCTCCGAGTTTTCCTAACGTACTTGCGGCTCCACTGCCACTGAATACTGCACCAAGGATAACAAAGATACTGCATATTATAGCAGCAGTTGAGAATCGAATCATCCGTGTTCCAACTGCGGTTCCAAACACATTCGCAGCATCGTTAGCTCCCAGCGCCCAGCCTAAAAATAGCCCGCTAGTTAAGAAAAATATAACAGTTATATCCATATTTTTATATGGTCCTTTTTATTACGTATATAGTCAGACGATCGGCAACGTCTTCTGCCCAGTCAGCTACACTATCAATATTTTCAACAAAATGGCGAAGGTGTGTTTTGTGGGCGAGATCAATATCAGATGAAAAAATACTACGCTTCAATTTTGTAGATATTTTATCCGCTTCCTTCTCATAAAACATGACCTTATGATTATGATCACCAACCGCATCAATATTCCTAAAAAATGCTCGAGAAGCTTGCGTCACTGCCTCAACTGCTTCCACAACGAAAGTTATCAATTGAATAAAACCTTCTTTATGTTGATTTGGAATAAGTGGTTTTTCGATCGAAAATGCCCAGAGGGTACCTTCTATTTTATTTGTAATATTGTCTAGATTTTCTAATAGTCCCAGAACATCACCTCGTGCATCAGGGATTAAAGTTTGAGCATAGAGTTGTGTTTCAATAGATCTTCGGAGTTTGTCTGCAGAGCTTTCAATTTTGTTAACTTGATGGAGCTTTTCTTCAAAATTTTCAGAACCTTCCTCATTAAGGTAAGTTTCAATTCCAAGTTTGAATAATAACCCAGCTTCAGACAATAAGTCTAAAAACTCATCAATTTCTCCTTCTAAAGCTACAGTCCGACGAAATAGTCTGATATCTTTGCTTAGCTTCATTTTCATCTCCACTCAATCAAGTTTAGATCTATTTTATCTTAAATTTTAAAACTTAGGCTTTTGGCATTATTAATTACAAAACCAATCGTGGCGGCATCTTTTCCAGATCACTAAGGTCTCTTGTATTTAGGTTTTCGTCAAGATTGTGATACAGGATCTATGATTGCAGGTAACCTTGATGATAATAGTTTATCCAGCAAGAATACCAGTACTATCTACTAAATTAATTTTGACACTATATTATAAATTACTCTTTAAGAAGAATCAGTCAGATAGAAATTTTATGATTTAATCTGTTTGATTACTTTCCCATTAAGTTTGCAGCTTACTTCAGCTAATTTTACAAAGTATTCAGTCACATTTTCAGGTAATTTTAATTTTCTTGGATCCTCTCCAGGCATGGCTTGGGCCCGCATAGATGTTTGGATAGGACCAGGGTCAAATAAATTTGCTTTAATTTTTGTTTGCGTTTTTTCTAAAGCGTATATTTTTGTCATCATCTCAAGTGCTGCTTTTGAAACTGCATAAGCACCCCAATAAGCACGTGGGACTGAACCTAAAGTGCTTGTAACAAAAATAACCCGACCAGCTTCTGATTTCTCTAGCAATGGATCGAAATTATGTAGAAAATGCCAATTTGCATGGAGATTGATGTTAATCACATTTCCCCAAATTTTAGGCAGCGTATGAGTTATCGGGCCTAAGTTACCAAGAATACCAGCATTTCCTACTAAGATATCAAGACGTTTGTGACGCTTAGAGATTTGCTGACATAATTGTGATACACCAGAAAAATCAGTCACATCAAGCGGCACAAGAGTTGAAGATGTGCCAGTTAGTTGTATGATTTCATCATCCACTTCTTCAAGTCCGCCTACCGTTGTGGCTACGAGGATTAAATGGGCCCCTTCTTTGGCAAACCGTTTTGCCACAGCTCGCCCAATCCCCCTTGAAGCTCCAGTGATTAGAGCTATTCGTCCTTTTAATCTTTGTTTCCACAATTTGATAACTCCTTAGCTGGGGTCATCAAGTAATGTAAGGAGGTTAGGAGAGAATTTTTCTTCTTGGTCAGTCAGTGATATGGGATAGTCACCAGTGAAACAAGCATCGCAATATTGTGGTGACGTATTATTTCTTTTTGCTTCCCCTAAAGCCTGATATAGACCATTTGGTGAGATATATGATAGACTGTCGACCCCAATATGCTCTTTTATTTCATTATGCTTCATCCTATGAGCTAGGAGTGCAGTTTTTTCTGGAGTATCAATTCCATAGTAACATGACCCATTTATTGGAGGGCTTGATACACACAGATGAACTTCCACTGCACCTGCACGTCGCACCATTTCTACGATCTTTATTGATGTTGTACCTCTTACAATAGAGTCATCTACTAGAATTACACGTTTGCCTTTTAAAAATGCAGCATTAGCATTGTGCTTTAATCGAACTCCTAAATGTCTGATTTGATCTGATGGCTCAATAAAAGTACGACCCACATAGTGGTTACGGATAATTCCTAATTGAAATGGAATTCCAGATTGTTCGGCGTATCCTATAGCGGCTGGAACGCCAGAGTCTGGGATCGGCACAACTACATCACCTTTAATTTTCGATTCGCGTGCAAGTTGTGCTCCAATTTCTTTTCTAACAGCATAAACATTTTTACCTTCAATGACACTATCGGGACGAGCAAAATAAATATATTCAAATATACAAAAACGGCTTTTTTGTTTTGCAAACGGCTTTAAACTTTGGATTCCTTTTTCATCTATAATAATGATTTCTCCAGGTTCTATGTCTCGACAAAAATCAGCACCAATAATATCTAGTGCACATGTTTCAGAGGCGATAATAAAAGCAGTTCCTAACTTCGCTAATACGAGGGGGCGCACTCCAAAAGGATCTCTCATTCCAATTAGTTTTTTTTGACTAAGAGCAACGAGAGAAAATGCTCCCTCTATTTGTTTTATAGCGTCGGTTAGACGATCGATTACGTGCCCATATTGGCTTGTTGCAAGTAAGTGTATAATTGTTTCTGAGTCACTTGTTGACTGAAAGAGACACCCTTTATTGATTAATTCTTTCCTTAGTTTATAGGCGTTTGTAAGATTTCCATTATGTGCAACTGCAAAGCCTCCAAATTTAAATTCTGCAAATAAAGGTTGGACATTCCTAATAACAGAATCACCAGAAGTTGAGTAACGAACATGACCGATTGAATTTGAGCCTAACAAGCGATCCATAGTTTTTGGCGCATTGAAATTGTCGCCAACAAGTCCTAAAGCACGATGTGAGTGGAATACCTTCCCATCAAAAGACACAATTCCAGCAGCTTCTTGTCCTCGGTGCTGCAACGAATGGAGTCCAAGAGCTGTATGTGGTGCTGCATCGGGGTGACCGAAAATTCCAAAAAGCCCACACTCCTCCTTAGGGCTTAGATCATTTAATATGGCATTATGCTTCATCTTATTATCATGCTCGTTCATTCTTGAATAATCCCATAAAAACTTTTTTATTAATTTGTTAATTAATTGTTTGTAGTTCTCCGTGGCTGATTCGAATCTATTAAACGCTCCATGTCTTGAATTTCTTTTTTCTTATATTCCCCATCTAACAGTGTTTTTTTGCTTTTTGGTTGAGGAGAAATCAATGTTTCAAGTGTTTTTTTTGCATCTAGAAGTTCTTTTGTTTTTTCTTGTGCATTTTTGGTTGCTTTAACAATAGGGGTTAACTCAGAACTTTCAGGTATCATTAAGCGAATTGTATTTGCCCCCGGTATTATTAAATCTAATGATTTTGCCGAAGTCATCCAATCAGGTCTATTGTTTTTATCTATGAAGATATCTGCCATTAAATACAAAACACAAATGAGGACACTACCACGAAGTAGACCAAATAGGAATCCAAGAGCACGGTCTAACGAATTTAATATACTTCGTTGTACACTCTTAGATATGGTTTTTGTAAAGTAAGACAGAATCACTAATGTTAATACAAAAATAATAATTCCAACACCAATATCAGTAGCTAAAGAAACTGTGCTTGAGTTTGAATTTGAATCAATTAAACTTTCAGCAAAAGGCCGGAAGATAGGCAATCCATAATATGTGGCAAAGATTGCGCCACCCCATCCAGAAATTGACAGTATTTCGTGAACAAAGCCTCTCATATAAGCTAGGAAAGCAGAAACTAAGAGTATGATGATGACTATCAGATCGAGAATATGAAGGGGTAAATCGCTAAGTTGTTGAAGGACATTCATTTTAGATCAAACCATTAAGTATTTTTTTGTATTAATTTTACATTTTTGCTTTTGGAAATATTGCAATAAGGTCTCGAAGATTCTTAATTTCTCTGATTTCAATTTTTCCACCATGATTTAGTTTTGTCTTAGAAGTATTTTTTAATGTTGGAATTATTGCTTGCTTAAATCCTAATTTTTCAGCCTCCTTTAGTCGAGTCGTTATTTGAGAAACTGTCCGAATTTCTCCGGAGAGTCCAATTTCTCCAAATAGCACTGTTTTTTTTGGGACAGGCACTTCCATGATTGATGAGATGAGAGCTGCTGAAACTGCTAAGTCTGCGGCAGGTTCTGATACCTTTAGACCTCCCGCAATATTTAAATATACTTCAGATTTAGCAAGACTTAATCCACATCTTGAGTCCATAACGGCTAGAATCATGGCTAATCGATTCGAGTCCCATCCTATTACTGCTCTTCTAGGAGTAGCTTGTGCTGAAGTGCAAATCAACGATTGTATTTCAACAAGAATAGGTCGTGTCCCTTCCATTCCTGCAAATACACTTGTTCCACTAACCGTTTCATCGTGTTCAGATAAGAATAAAGCTGAGGGATTAGAAACCTCTATTAGACCTGTTCCGGTCATTTCAAAAACTCCAATCTCATCAGCAGGACCAAAGCGATTCTTGACCGAACGCAGAATTCTAAATTGATGAGATTGATCTCCTTCAAAATACAAGACTGTATCAACCAAATGTTCAAGAACTTTAGGTCCGGCTATGGCTCCATCTTTAGTAACATGGCCAACTAGGATGATTGAAAACCCCTTTCGTTTTGCTAGCCGAATTAATTCTTGAGCAGAAGTTCTGACCTGAGATACAGTTCCAGGTGCTGACTCTAAGTTGTCAACATACATGCATTGAATGGAGTCAATAATAACTACATTAGGTCCATTCTTATCGTTTAGACTAGAGTTAATATTGCGGACAGAAGTTGCAGCAGCAAGCTTAACAGGGGAATTTGAGAGTCCCAATCTAGAAGCACGCAGCCGTAGCTGGTCGATTGCTTCTTCACCTGAGATATATGCACACTCAAAATTTTTAGCCATAGCAGCGGCAACTTGCATCAGTAAAGTTGATTTTCCAATCCCTGGATCTCCTCCAACAAGGATTGCAGAGCCTGCAACTAGGCCACCTCCTGTGACACGATCGAACTCTTTAATATGCGAAGTTCTTCGCTTTGGTTGTTGTTCTGAGCCGTTCAAGCCAACAAAATCAATTATTTGTCCTTTCTTAACTCCAAGACCCTTTGGAGTGTTGTCTTGTCCTTTTTCTTCAAGTAAAGAGTTCCAAGCGCTGCACTTATCGCATTGACCTGTCCACTTTGAATATGACGCCTCACATTCTTGGCATATATATATTGTTAAATTACGAGCCACAGTATTTTCAATCTCCAAAAAATTTAAGAGTCTCAAGATAATTTTATAGAGCGAGTCTAATTTAATGTCATTAGAAGTTCTAATTTAAAAGTGAGATTTTGAGTTCGTAAGCGGTAAATCTTTTAGCAATCATATGTATTGATACATCATTACTGAAGCTCATGGTGTTTTTGTGTAAATGCGATGATATCTGTCGCCAAGAGCTGTAAGAATTTCATGACTAATCGTTCCAGCTTCAAATGCTACTTCATCGATTGTGTGGTTAGGGCCTATAATCTCAATCCATGTATCAAGTAAGTTGGTGTTTTTAGCTATATGGGTAACATCAAATGTTGCTAGATCCATAGAAACTTTTCCAACCAATGGAACTTTTTTGTTATTTATGTATCCAAATGTTTTGTTTGATAAGGAACGTAAAAATCCATCTGCATATCCTAGTGCAACAGTTGCTATTTGTGAGTTTTTGGTGATTTGATAACTTCCTCCATAGCCAACAGTTTCAGATTGTTTAGCGTTACGAATTTGAATTATTTGTGCCCTAAGTGTAATTACAGGCTTCATTGGGTTGTCTCGGCCAGGTGTTGGATTTGCGCCATAAATCGCTATTCCCGGCCGTGCTAGATCAAAATGGTAACGTTTGCCTAAAAATATTCCTGATGATGCCGATAGGCTTGCTCGTCCCATTGGGAAAATTTCTCGAATCTCTAAAAATTTTGATAATTGTTCTTCATTTTTTCGATTACTTGGTTCATCTGCTGTTGCAAGGTGACTCATAATGTATTTTATATTGAGGCCATCTATAGTGGATTTATCTTTTACGATTTCTTCGATTTCATCTGAAGGCAGACCTAATCGTAACATGCCTGTATCTACATGGACACAACATGGATGGGGTTGTCTTTTGTGACTGCCTTTCCAGGCCTTGATTTCACTTAAACTGCCTAATACCGGCAATAATTGATAATCTTTGTAAAGCTGCTCTGAATCTGAATATAGTCCATTAAGAATACATATTTCATGATCCCAAAGCGCCTTTCGGAGTTTTATACCTTCTTCAAGATGAGCCACAAAAAATGAACGGCAGCCGACTTTTGCAAGCGTTTTGGCTACTTCTGCAGCTCCCAATCCATAACCATTCGCTTTGATCACAGCACCTGATTCGATTGGGTGAATTAGTTTTGATAGAATCTTATAGTTAGTTGATATAGCATCAAGATTGATTGACAAAATAACTCGAGGGTTTTTAAACGATGATGAAAATTCAATAGAATTGGCCATTTTAAAAATTTGCTGACATTTTATAAACGTAGTTCAAAAGAAGGAATTCATTAAATTTCCTATTATCTAGATTATAAATTGAATTAAAAGTGCTCAATTCATGGGGTTACTTTTTCTGTTAGTTTTGTCCAGAGAATGAAAATGTTCCCTCCAGGCTATAAAAGCAATAGAGCCTATGATCATTACACTGCCTACCCACACAAAAATATCAGGTACTTGATCGAATAAAATATAGCCTAATATCGAAATAAAAATTAAACGAGTAAAATCAAATGGTGTCACGACATGGGTTTCCCCAAGCCGAAGCGATTCTGTCAAAGTAAGTTGTCCTACTCCTCCTAAAGTTCCCAAGAGGAGCAGCCACATTATTTGTTCTAAGCTTGGACTTGTCCAGACAAGTAGAGCAGGGAACAAAGTTAAAGGAGCCATGAATAGTGACATGTAAGTGGTGATTGTAGGAGAGGACTCTGTTCGTCCTAGGATTTTGATTACTATTATACATATAGCCCAACTAAAGGCGGAGCCTAAAGCTATTAGCTGGCCAAAACTAATTTCATTAAACCCTGGGCGTAGAACTACGAAAGTTCCAGCTAACCCAAATATAATGGCTACTGCTCTCCAAACACCAATTCTTTCATTGAAGAATAGGACAGCTAGTAAAGTCGCAAAAATCGGGGCTGTAAAGGTGAGTGTTGTTACCTCTGCTAGCGGTATAATCGATACTGCCATAAAGAAACCTAGCATGGCAAAAGTATTGATAATTGCACGAGTTAAAAGCATTCCAAATTTATTCGTTCTGAGAGGTTTTGTTCCAAGTTTTATAAACCAAGGGATGACAGCAATTAATCCGAAGATATTTCTAAAGAAGACAATTTGGAATGGATGCATATCTTCAGAAACTAAGCGGACACAAACATGCATGCCGGATATAGCTGCTGCATAAGAGATCATCCACAAAATAGCTTTTTTATTTTTAGCGGCAGTCGAAGCCACTGAAATATTCATAGATGTTACGACCAGAAAAAGGTTTTGATGAAGATGTTACCATCAACTAGCTAACTATCAAGCGCTCCTGATTAACTTCAATGATTTGCCCAAGGATTGAGATGGCGATTTCGAATGGCGTTTTAGCTTTTATGTTTAATCCAATGGGTGCAAAAATTCTTTTTATTTGCTCTTCACTGAAGCCTGCAGCCTTCATTCTCTCTATTCGATGTTGATGCGTACGCTTGCTCCCTAAGGCCCCAATATAAAAAGCTTTTGAATTTAAAGCTGCAACTAAAGCAGGATCATCAAGTTTTGGGTCATGACTGAGAGTTACGATTGCTGTCCTCAGGTCAGGAGAAAAGCCATTGATTGCTTTTGAGGGCCATCTTTTGTCTAAAGTGATGTTGGGGAATCTCTCAGGAGTTGCCCAATTATCTCTTGGATCTATTAAAGTAACGGCATACCCTGCTTGGCAACCTAAAATTGTCAATGGCTGTGCGATATGAACAGCTCCTACAATTAGTAATTTAATACTTGGAGCATAAGCACGAAGAAAGATTTTATTTTCAGTGTTTCCTCTTATAAAACCACTTTGACCGTTAGATAGGTACTTAGTTATTTCTGACATTTCTTTATTCATAAGTGATCGGCATGATCCATCTTTGGTGTCAATTATCATTCCGGTAAAGTTAAGATCACGAATATTTGTTATTACTTCTGATAAAATATTAAAAAGATCGCTTGATACATAGGTTATCGTTATTTTAATCTGCCCTCCGCATGAGAGTCCGACGCGTCGGGCATCTTCATCAAGTACCGAGAAGTTTAATATCATACTTTTATTTTTCCGGATACATTCAAGGGCTTTGGTTACCGCTTCACCCTCTACACAACCTCCAGAAATGGAGCCACTAAACTCTCCGGTTTCTGAAATCGCCATTTGACTGCCAGCTGGTCTAGGCGCTGACCCCCAAGTTTCAACTACAGTCACTATTGCAGCTTTTTGTCCAGAGTTTACAAAAGATAATATTTTTAAAAGAATATCTATGTCATTTGTTAATGGAGATAATTCTTTGGACAGCATATGCTACTCTCGTAATGCTTGCTTATGGGAATGCGATATTTTAAATATTATAATTTTATATTTAATTATAACTAGCAGATCTCAAAATGACAGAAGGATTTAAAATCGCTGGGCTTATTTTAGCTGCAGGCTTCTCAAAACGATATGGGTCCAAAAATAAACTCTTAAAGGAAGTTGATGGCACTTCAATGATTTGTAGGGTTTCCCAATTAGCAGAAAGAGCATTTTTGAGTCCTAGGTTAGTGGTCACTGGTTATCAGATGGAAATTATAGAGAAAGAACTTTTAGGAGAGAACATAAAAACAATATTTAATAAATCATATAGTCAGGGTATGGGGACTTCAATAGCTTGTGGAATAAAGTTGTT
>Ga0114996_10007304_pt1 | contig 12546 bp, 14 predicted proteins | sample ArcticOcean_MG_C_4_FD_87039 | JGI IMG/M metagenome (GOLD analysis project Ga0114996, IMG submission 87039) | Marine microbial communities from western Arctic Ocean - ArcticOcean_MG_CB4_134 | ecosystem: Environmental > Aquatic > Marine > Oceanic | place: Arctic Ocean: Canada Basin | collected... | reverse complement strand
GATTCCGTCGGCGAAGGTGGCCACCAAGAATCCCCCCCACCCGCGGTGTTGGCCGAAGCCGCCGCTGCATCGCCTATGGCCAGCAATGGCTATGCCCGCAGCAATCTGTATGTGGTCAACGGCAGTGCCCCGGCCGAGGCATCGGCGGCCATGGCCGCCGCGATCGAACAGGCCCACGAAGCCACGATTGCAGTCGCGGGCGGAGCAGACGTGGCCATGGCCACGTCATCGACCACCACCACTACCCGCGCGGTTGTGGGTGCTGCCGCCGAGGCCCGCATCAAAGGCTATGAGGGTGATGCCTGCGGTGAATGCGGAAACTTTACCTTGGTGCGCAACGGCACGTGCATGAAGTGCATGACCTGCGGCTCCACCAGCGGGTGCTCATGAGCGCTCGCCAAATCGATTTCAGAAATTTCGAGATCCGCCATGCCTACATGGCGGTGTTGCAGGCACTGGCCAGCGCATGTTCCCGATGCGCCGCCCGGCCTGCATTCGACCGGGTAGTATCAGTAGTTTTAGATCCTCCCTGATCAACTGGGCGTGCTGCGAGCCGTACCCACGGTTCGTGGCACGTCCATTTTTTTACCAGGAAATCCCTTGGTCCGTCGATAGCCATCCCATGCTGGCGCTTGGTGGTGCACGCATTTATGACGGGAAGGCGCGGGCACAAACTCTGGCTCGTCTCCTCTGATCTGCTAAACTTTACACCTTAAAAATTTGCTGACACTTGGTATCTGTCCGGTAGTCCTTGGGGGGAAACAAAAAGGGGGGAGCCAGTGGAACAACGCATCATCGATCTTTACGACGCTTATACCCACGCCGGGATGAATGGCACACCGGCCATGTCGCGCCGGGTGTTTCTGAAAAAATTGGGCATCCTGGCGGGGAGTACTACTGCGGCTATGGCCCTGGTGCCGTTGTTGGAAAACAATTACGCCCAGGCCGCCATCATCGCTGAGGATGATCCACGGATCGCCACGACCGCCGGATCCTATCCCGGCGCAGGCGTGGACGTGGCGTTTTACGAGGCCAAGCCATCTGCGGGCAACGGCCCCCTGCCCGGGGTCATCGTCATCCACGAAAATCGCGGGCTTAATCCGCACATCCAGGATGTCGCCAGGCGTTTTGCCACCGAAGGCTTCGTTGCTTTGGCGGTGGATTTACTTAGCGCTGTGGGTGGCACACCGGTGGACGAAAACACCGCCCGAGGCATGTTCGGCCAATTGGGTGCAGGCGTAGCGCTGGCAGAGGTCCAAGCCGGCCTGGCCTATCTCGCCACCCGGGGCGACACCAATGGCGCTAACGGCATCGTCGGATTCTGTTGGGGTGGCGGCATGGTCAACGAAGTCGCCATCCACCCGGAAACCGGGTTCCTGAACGGTGCCGTCGCCTATTACGGGGCGGCGCCAAGTGCTGCGGATGTGCTAAACGTACGGGTGCCGTTGCTGCTGCATTTTGGCGGCCAAGACAGCCGAATCAATGGCGGGATCGCCGGTTACACGGCGGCGCTCGATGCCGCCGGAGCCACCTATACGGTGCACATGTACGACGGCGCCAACCACGCGTTCAACAACGACACCAACGCGTCACGGTATGACAAGGCGGCGTCTGACCTGGCCTGGACCCGCACAGTGGGGTTCTTCACCGAGACCCTGAAGGGGTAGCGCGCTCCTTTGACCTCCGCGGTCGTTATCGACAACCTGGTCAAACGGTACGCCGGGACTGCCGCGGTCTATGGCGTTGGCTTGGGGAGATCAAGGAAGGTGAAGTGTTTGCCTTGTTGGGCCCGAACGGTGCCGGCAAGACCACCTTGATCAAAATCCTCGAAGGCCACCGAAATCGTCCACGATTTGACCGCTTGGGCACTGGCCCTTGGATTTGAGCTTGAAGGCCTGACCGTGGCATCGCCAAGCCTGGAAGACGTGTATTTGGATTTAATCGGCCACGAGGCCGTCGGTGAATGACGCCGTCCAGACCATGCGCCCGTCCAATTGGCAGCTATTGGTGCACCAGGTGCTTTACCAGAACCGGGTGTTTTAGCGCTCGCCCATGGCAGCGCTTTTCACGCTGGTGTTGCCGCTGATGTTCCTGCTGGTTTTCGTCAGCGTTTTCGGCAACGGCATGATCAGCGCCTTGGGGGTGCCGATGGCCCAGTTCTACGCACCCAGCCTGGGCGTATAAGGGACCATCACCGCAGCCTAAACGAACCTTGCCATCATGACCGTAAACCGGCGCGAAGAGGGAATCCTGAAGCGCGAGCGGGGAACGCCCCTGCCCCCCTGGCTGTATATCGCCGGGCGTCTGGCCTCGACCACTTGGATGGCGTTTTTGGCTGTGGCGCTGATGATGGGCGTGGGGATCGTGTTCTACGGCATCCGTCCCGGATCCGGGCACGCTGGCGGCGGCGGCGTTGATTTTCTTGGTCGGCGCCGGATGTTTCGCCGCTTTGGGAATGTTGCTCGCCGCTCTCGCCGCGTGTTCCAACGCGGCGGCGTTGGTGGAAAACGCAACGTTGTTCCCTTTGGCGTTCAGCTCAGGGCTCTTTATTCCGCCGTCCGACAACACCCCAGCCTGGTTGACGGTGGCCGGAGATATTTTCCCATTGAAGCACTTTGCCGAGGCGTTTTCGGGCGTGTTCAACCCGGCTTTGTCCGGCGGCGGTTTCCAGAGGACCGCTGAACCGGCACATACGTGATTGGGGCTGATCTTGCGGTGATGGTGGTCTGGGGCTTCGTCGCCGCGATCATTGCCGTACGCACCTTCCGCTGGGAGCCCAGCGGCGGAGACGAAAAGTCGTAACGCCTACTCCGTCGGCTCGATCTTTTTCGGTGGCATGACCACCTTGATGTGGACGTCCTTCAGGGCTTGCTCAGGCACCACGGCGGGAGCGGCCATCATCAAGTCCTGGGCGTTTTGGGTCATCGGGAAGGCGACGATTTCGCGCAGGTTGGGCTCCCCGGCAATCAACATGACTATGCGATCAATACCCGGGGCAATGCCGCCGTGGGGAGGCGCGCCAAAGCGAAAGGCGTTGAGCATGCCGCCGAATTTTTCTTCCACATCAGCGGAAGAATACCCCGCGATATCAAACGCCTTCACCATGATGTCAGCCCGGTGGTTTCGGATGGCGCCTGACGACAATTCCACGCCGTTGCAGACGATGTCGTACTGATAGGCCAGCACATCCACCGGGTCTTTTTCGTTCAGGGCTTCCAAGCCGCCCTGGGGCATGGAAAACGGATTGTGGCTGAATTCGATCTTGCCTGCGATCTCGTCAAATTCGTACATGGGGTAATCGACGATCCAGCAGAATTTGAAATCGTCGCCGGCGATCAGCTCCAAGTCTGTCCCAACTTTAGTCCGTGCCAGACCAGCGAGTTCGGCAGCTTTGTGCGGCTGATCGCAGGCGAAGAACACCCCGTCGCCGGGATTAAGTCCGGCAGCCTCTCGGATCATGGTGACCCGATCAGCGTCGAGGTTTTTAGCGATGGGGCCTTTTGCGTTGCCGTCGTCTGGGAACTGGATATACCCCAATCCCGGCCAGCCTTCGGCCCGGGCCCAATCGTTCATTTTGTCGAAAAAGCTGCGGGCACGGCTCGTCGCCGCACCGGGGGCCGGTATGGCCCGCACCACTGCGCCCTTTTCGATGGCTTTGGCAAAAATGCCAAAGCCTGAACCCCGGAACGCTTCGGTGACATCGGCGATGTCGATGGGGTTTCGCAAATCGGGTTTGTCCGTGCCGTATTTCACCATAGCCTCGGCGAACGGGATGCGCGGGAACGGCCGCGCCACACCTTTGCCAGTGAATTCTTCGAACACGCCGGCGATCACCGGCTCGATGGCGGCGAACACGTCTTCCTGCACGACGAAGCTCATTTCCATATCGAGCTGATAAAACTCGCCAGGGGAGCGATCGGCCCTGGCATCCTCGTCGCGGAAACACGGGGCGATCTGGAAATAGCGATCGAACCCCGACACCATATACAGCTGTTTAAATTGTTGAGGGGCCTGGGGCAGCGCATAAAATTGCCCGGGATGCAGACGGCTGGGGACCAAATAATCCCGAGCGCCTTCCGGCGATGACGCTGTCAAAATCGGCGTCTGCAATTCGGTGAAGCCTTGGTCCACCATGCGTCGGCGGATGCTGGTGATGACATTCGAGCGCAAAATGATATTGCGGTGCATCTTTTCCCGACGCAGGTCCAAGAACCGATAACGCAGGCGCAAATCTTCGGAAAACTCCTGGTCGCCGAAGACCTGGATCGGCAATTCGTCTGCCGGTCCTTGAATCTCCAACTCTGCGATGCGCACTTTGACCTGGCCGGTTAGCAACGCTGGATTGATTGTTTCGGCACTGCGCGCAACCACTTGGCCTGTGATGGTGATCACACTTTCTGGTCGGGCGTCATCCGCGGCCTTGAAGGTCGGTTCGTCGGTTTCCACCACGCATTGGGTGAGCCCGTACTGGTCGCGCAGGTCCACGAACAAGAGATTGCCGTGGTCGCGCTTGCGATGGATCCAGCCTGAAAGGCGTACGGTCTCGCCGACGTGTTTTTCCGTCAGCGCGCCGCAATTGTGAGTGCGGTACGGGTGCATGTTTTGAACGAAAACTCCGGGAACTCCAGGGTCAAATGCGCGCGCAAGAGCACACGGAACCCCGCTGAGTGTCAAGGGTGCGGCGGCTGGCGCGCGGGGGCCTGCCCCTTCCTGGGGCTGTTTGGGTCGTGGTACAGTGGGGCCAATGAATATCATCACGACGACCACAAACTTGGCCGCCGCTTGCACCCGCTTGGCCGAGGCCGACTACGTCACCATCGACACCGAATTCATCCGCGAGACCACCTATTGGCCCCTGTTATGCCTAGCCCAGTTGGGTGGCCCTGACGAAGCGTTGGCGGTGGATGCCTTGGCCGATGGCCTGAACCTTGCGCCGCTGTTCGCGCTGTTGGCCGATCCGAACACATTGAAGGTGTTCCACGCTGGCCGCCAGGATGTAGAAATTTTTTATCACCTGGCCGGCGCAATCCCCTCGCCCATGTTCGACACCCAGGTGGCAGCCATGGTCTGCGGATTTGGCGATTCTGCTGGGTATGAAACCTTGGTTTCCAAGCTGACCGGCGAGTCCCTGGACAAACATTCCAGGTTTACCGATTGGCGGCAACGCCCCCTGACCGACCGCCAATTGAAATATGCGCTGAGCGACGTAATCCATTTGCGGGTGGTGTATGAGAAGCTGTCCGCCAAGCTGAAAGAAACCGGTCGGGAAAGCTGGGTCACCGAGGAAATGGCGTTGCTGACCAGTCCCGACACTTATTCGAGCCACCCGGAAGAGGCCTGGAAGCGCTTGAAAATCCGCTCATCGGAGCGGCGGTTTTTAGGGCTTGTCCGGGAAATCGCCGCCTGGCGGGACAGGGAAGCGCAATCCCGGGACCTGACCCGCAACCGGATTTTGCGGGACGAAGTGTTGATGGGGATCGCCGCCCATCCCCCAGGCAATGCCACGGAGCTCGGCGCCATTCGCGGCGTATCCAAGGGCTTCGCCGACAGCAAGGGCGGAAAATCATTGTTGGTCGCCGTGGCCGACGCCTTGGCCCTGCCAGATGCCGAACTGCCCAAGCGCAAGCGCAACAAGCCCCCGGCCGCCAGTGTCGGGCCGACCATCGACTTGCTCAAGGTGCTGTTGAAAATGAAATGCGAAAACCACGGGGTGGCGCCAAAAATGGTGGCCTCTGGCTCCGACCTTGAACAAATCGCCCAGGGCAACGGGGTTTCCACCCGGGCCATGTCTGGCTGGCGCCACGAGATTTTTGGCGCCGACGCCGTGCGCTTGGTGTCCGGCGAAATCGCGCTAGGTGCTGGCCTGGGCGCCGGGGTGCAGGTGTTCGAACGCTCAAGGGAATAAGGGGTCGCAGCCATGAAGACCTTATATTTGCTCCGCCACTGCAAGGCGGGGTCCACACCGCCAAACGCTGGCGACCATGACTGCCCGCTGTTGGAGTCCGGGATCGCCGACGCCACCGCCATCGGCCAATACCTTGAAAAATCCGGCGCAAAAATAGGTCAGGCCCTGTGCTCTACAGCCGTGCGGGCCGAAGAAACTTTCGAGGCCCTGGCTAAACAATTGTCCGGTGCCATCTCCGTCAGGCCAGAACGCGCCCTGTACACAACTACGGCCGGGGGAATTTTGGCCAGCATTAAGGAAACCGACACCGAGATCGCCCAGCTGCTAATGATCGGACACGTACCGGCCATCCAAGAACTTGCGATCGCCCTGTGCGGCGGCGGCAGCCCCCAATTAGTGGCCGCCCTCACCAAGGGGTTTTCATCCGGCACCTTGGCGACGCTCACATTCGACATCCCCGACTGGACCGGTGTCGCCTTGCGCGCCGGTGACCTGACGGATTTCATCTCGCCAGAGCAGTTACCTGCGAACTAGCTTGCTTTCCACTCTTAAATGACGATCGGATTCACGCGCCTTTAGGCGCAATCCGCTCTTTAATCTCGAAATCGTGGGTGACTTCGGCAGTCTTGGCCATCATCGCCGATGCCGAGCAATATTTGTCCGCCGACAGGGCAATGGCCCGCTCCACTTTGTTAGGATTAACATTTTGTCCCGTAACCACAAAGAGTAAGTGGATTTTCGTGAAGACCTTTGGCGAGTCGTCGGAGCGCTCCGCCTCCATTTCAACTTCCACGTTGTCGATGTTCTCACGGCCCTTTTCGAGGATATCCACCACGTCCCAGGCGGCGCATCCACCCGTGCCCATCAGCAGAAACTCCATAGCACTGGCGGATATGCGGCTACCGTCAATCCCAGTGGAGGTTCCCAGCAGGTGCCCATGACCACTGCCGGATTCAGCCAAAAACGTCCTATCCTCGACCCATTTAATGCGCGCTTTCAATGCCAGTCCTCCTTTAAAAAACTGCTCAGCCACTATACCGGATCATGATGGCCTAAGTCGGAATCCATCAAATCCTATCCTTTTGTTAAGGAAGTCCAGACGAGGATATTCACAACAAGAAGAACTGTGTGAAATCATGTCTGTCCCAACCAAAGTTCGCACGTCTTTGGAAGCTGGGCCCCGAGGGGAACTAGCCTCACTGAACCAGGATGACCTCGCAACCGAGGTGGTGGTGCTGCGCGCGCGTCTTGCCGAAGCAGAGGCCCAAGCGGCGGAATTTACACACCAACGCAGCGAAATCATGGGCCTGCACTTGCCGTGGGTGGAAAGCTCTGGGGCGCAAGGCCAACAAGCCGTTCTGTCAGATTTGATTTTGAGTGGGGAAGATTTGCGAGATGTGAACCTGGCTGGCGCCGATTTCTCGGGGGCTAACCTGACGGATGCCGATTTCACCAACGCCACGGTGCCGTCAGTAAACTTTTTTTCGCGCGACCGTCGCTGGGACGAATTTTGGTGGGGTTGACCTTTCTACCATCCGCCTAAATCCGACCATTAACCTAAGCCAGCGTCGCCAAAACCTGGCGGGCTAAAGGAACGGTTATAGCCCGGCCCTGCGCCATGGCCGCAGCGTCCATGGCTTTCACCGCTTGGCGATAGGCATCGAACGAACGTTCCAGTCGCGGGACTAAAAAGGCGATGACCTCCGCCCCCACTTTCAGCTGACGATCGGCAAAATTCTTGACCATGACCGCCGCCAGCAGCGCGTCATCAGGGGGGCCTATTTCAACCGCCGGGATCGCCCGCAATCGTGAACCCAAATCGGCCAGGATAAGCGACCATCGAGCAGCGGGCGTGGGTGCGATGATCAGCAAACTGCCACCCTGATCCAGGCGCAAATTGTACAAATGCAAAAGCGCGGCTTGATCAAATTCGGGCGGGTCGGCTGAAAACCCCCAGTCCGCGTCATCCAGGATAATCCCACCGGATCCCACCAATTCTTCTGGCCGACTGTTGGCCAAATTTTTAGGTGAAAGTCTGGCGGCACCAGCCCGGGCCTGCCACACCGCCGCCAAATGGGATTTTCCGCACCCAGCTCCACCGTAAACCACCAAGGTTCGCCAATCGGGCCAGCGATCGATCCAGGCGGTGGCGTCGGTGTTGCACGGGGCCACTAAAAAATCGTCCCGACCCAACGCTTGGCGATGACCCAAATCCAAGGACAATTGAACGGGGGGGGTGATCACTCTTCTGGCTTTAGCGGTGCTGCTGGTTCTTGCACGAGCTCAGATGGCCGTTGTTCTTCTTCCGCTGGCGGCTCCATCACATCGACAACACCCTCGGCATATTGGGCATCTTGATACAGTGCACTTTCGTGGTACTGCTCCACCAAGAAGCGCACCAGTACGCCCACTGCCGCCGTCACCGGCACCGCCAACAACACCCCGACGAAGCCGAACAGGGCACCCCCGGCGAGCACGGCAAAAATCACCCACACCGGATGCAGACCAACGCTGGCCCCCAACAGCTTGGGCTGGAGAACTGCGGATTCTAGCACCTGGCCCGCCGCAAACACCGCCGCCAGCAACGCCAAATGCCCGGGGTCGATTCCCCATTGCAGGAGGCCCACCACCAGCGCGGTAGCCAGTCCCACCACCATGCCGACAAAGGGCACGAAAGACAAAATGCCGGTGCCTAGTCCGATCACCAAACCGAATTCCAGGCCCACCGCAGTCAGACCAATGGCGTAAATCACCCCCAACGACAAGGACACCAATGTCTGGCCACGGACAAATCCAGACAGGACTTTGTCGATGTGGCTGAGTTGTTCGCGGATCACCGGCGCTTGGCGCTGCGGCATCAGGCCGTCGATCCGGGCGACAATCTCGTCCCAATCCCGCAGCAAATAGAACGCCACCACCGGTGTAATCAACACCAAGGAAATAAGATTGAAGAACGCAAAGCCACCGGTCCACAGACGCCCCGCAGCGGTCGCCAACCACCTCGTGTATTTTTCGGTCAGCCCCGTGGCAGCCTCCACCACTTGGTCGGGGCTTTCGATGAACGGCAGGCGCTCCGCCGCCAGGGCAACGAGCGGCACCAACCAATCCCTGGCATCGGTGACGTATTGTGGCAGCCGGTTCACGAACCCCACCACTTGGTTTTGCAGCACCGGGTACAGCACCAAGATCACAGCGGTCACCAGCGAAAAGAACACAGCCGTTAAGACCGCCGTGGCCCAGGTTCGAGACAGGCCCCAATCCTCTAATTTGTCCGCTGCCGGATCGAGCAAATAGGCCACCGCCATACCAGCAACGAACGGCAATAAAATGCCGCGCAGGAAATAGACCAGCACGCCCAACACCACCACGGATGCCAGCCAAAACAACGCTTGTCTGCGACCGCTCATTCCACCCCCAAATTGGAAATTAGGCGGATGACCCAAAAGCCGTCCTCGGCAACCAACTGAATATCACGCTGGGCCAGGGCCAATGCCAGCCGCTCCGGCCCGCCAAAGAACCCCACTTCGATGTGTGCGGCAGATTTGGAAATATCGCTCAGCACGATTTTTGTGACTTCCGGAGCTTGCTCCAGACGTGCCCTGATCGCCACCCAATTGGCCAAATCGATGATGGGGATGGTTGCCGCCAAGCGGGCTTCAACCCCGGTCTCCAGCAACGTGTTGGCTTTCCACTGCTCCTCTAGCCGGATGGTCATTTCGCTCACCGCCCGGGCAAGTAAGTCTTCAGTGGATTCCTGGGGCTGGCCGCGAAAGGATTCAACCGTGGTGCGATCCCCTGCCGGGCCAAACCGGTGTAACGCCACATTGATGGTCTGGGCGCGGGAAGCGATTTCAGTGGTCAGCGTGGCGTGAGCAACCAGGGCGTCTTCCACCCCATAGCGTCCGGCAATGACGGCGATCTGGCCACGGTTTCCCTGAACGGCTTGGCTCGCCCCGATCAACGCCACATCGGTGAGGTCACCGTTGGGAATAACCAGAGGAAGGAGCGAATCACGCCCCCGCACCGATCCCCATGCGGATCGCCACGGGTTGGGGTCGTCCCACAACAGGTCTGTCCCCGCCGTGCTAAACACCGGCAGCACCAACAACGGCTTGCTGGCGGTCTCAGCGAACGGGATCCCTTTAGCCCGCAGCAACGCCCGCACCGCTTCCCGCTGAAAACTGATGGTCAGGCTGGCAAGATAGCGGGTGGCCGACGTGCGCTCGTTGCCCACCTCGATGCCATAGACCAGCGCCGCCACCCAGTTGGCTTCGGGCTCCCCATGGCGGTCATAGAAACTGCGCGGGGTCAGGCGCCGCAACAGTCGGTGATAGGCTGACCGCATGCCCGCTTCCAGAGCCACTCCCCGCGCGGCGTTAGCGTCGTCGGCTGTGGCATCCACCTGCACATCCTGAACCAGGAATACGTCCTGCTCGGCCGCTGCAGGTTGGATGGCGACCACCAGCATCGCCAAGGCGGCAAAAGTTGCAATGGATTTGAGATAAAGTATGTTCAAGCTTCCGTCCGCTTTCCGCTCGGCCAACCCACTATGATCCGCATCAACAGCGGCCCGGCACATCAAACGCGGCTCAGCCCCATGAATCAAGGCAACCGTGCAGGTCTAAATGGCTGATTTGGCTTTAGCGGTTCTGATCTCTGGCCGGGGATCTAACCTTCAGGCCCTGATTGACGCATGTGCCGACCCCGATTTCCCGGCCCACATTGTCCGGGTGATTTCCAACAGGCCGGATGCCCAGGGCCTAGATCGCGCGGCAAAAGCTGGGATCGCCACCACGGTCATCGACCAAACCAATTACCCTGACCGGGCCGCTTTTGACGGAGCGTTGTCGGCGGAAATCCAGAAGTCCCAGGCCGGGCTGGTTTGCCTGGCCGGGTTCATGCGGCTGTTAGGGGATGACTTCGTCGGCAGCCTGGAAAACCGCCTGATCAACATTCACCCCAGCTTGCTGCCTGCCTTCAAGGGCCTGCACGTGCATCAGCGGGTGATCGAAGCCGGGGTTAAAGTCAGCGGCTGCACCGTGCACTTTGTCCGCCCGGAAACCGACGCCGGGCCGATTATTGGCCAATCCGAGGTCCCGGTGCGCGAAGACGATATCCCCGACACCCTGGCCGCGCGGGTCCTGGAAGCCGAGCACGAGTGTTACCCCGCTGCTGTGCGCTTGATCGCCGAAGGCCGCGTTGATGTGGATGGCGATCGGGTGTTGGTGGATGGGAATTCTGTGTTAGCCAACAATCTCTGAGTCATCGAAAAAGAAGGCGATTTCACGGGCCGCTGAGTCCGGCGAGTCCGATCCATGGGCCGAATTACGTTCTTTGGATTCGCCCAAATCCTTGCGGATGGTGCCGTCGGCGGCTTCCGCCGGGTCCGTCGCACCCATGACTTCACGGTTGCGGGCGATGGCGTCTTCCCCCTCCAAGACCTGAACCACCACCGGGCCCGAGGTCATGAAATCGCAAAGGCTCCCGAAAAACGGCCGCTCAGAGTGTTCGGCATAGAACCCTTCGGCCTGCTCCCGGGTCATGGAAATGCGCTTCTGCGCCACCACCCGAAGACCGCCGCTTTCCAGCTTATCAAGGATTTTCCCGGTGATGTTGCGGGCGGTGGCGTCGGGTTTGATGATCGAAAATGTGCGCTGGATGGCCATGTGAAAAGTTCCTGACTACTGAATGAGGCGGGGGAAAAATCTTGCGCGGTGTATACCCTTCCCGGACCAACTCTGCCAAGCCACGGGCCCATTTAGGGCATTCAAGCGCGCCTAGTTGGTATCGATTTTTTGCCAGCCGCCGGAGTCGGATTGCTGCCAATAGGTCGGGTCATGGCCTTGGGTTTTCAAGGATTTCCAGCGTTTCCGGGCGGCAGAAAGGGGGGTGCTATCGTTGCCATCAAAAACATCAAGAACATGACTGAATCCATTGAAATCATTCAGAAAAGCCCCATCCACCTGGAGAAGAACATGGGCAGAATTCTGGTTCGACTCCAAGTCGGCAGTCAACAAAATTGGCTGGGATTCCGGGGCGCCGTCTTTGCCGCTGCCATGGGGCAGAAACGACTGGGAATCGAACGTCCAAAGGGTCGCATTCAGGGACTCAACGCGTTCGTTCGACCCGGCGACAACCAACGCCCGCATGCCATCTTCCAGCACCTTTTCCAGGAGCTTTGGCAGCGCGGCCTCCAGGGTTGTTCGTTGGAGGTGATAAAAGGCGATCGCCGTCACGAGGGATACGCGCCTAGCGGCTATTCAAAGTTGGCTGCGACCAGCCGGTTCAACAGGCGCACACCAAACCCGGTCGCCCCCCTGGGGTTCGTCGGCTTGTCTTTGTAGGCCCATGCGGTCCCGGCAATATCAATGTGGACCCAGGGCACGTCACCAACAAACCGTTTCAGGAATTGCGCCGCGGTGATGCTGCCTGCCCCCTTGCCGCCGATGTTTTTCATATCAGCGATGTCTGAATCGATTTGTCGGTCGTAATCCGGCCCCAAGGGCAAACGCCAAACTACTTCCCCCGATTCCCGACCGGCGGAGGTGAGTTGCCACGCCAAATCGTCGTTGTTGGAGAAAATCCCGGCGTGGTGATAGCCCAAGGATACGATCACCGCACCGGTGAGGGTCGCCAGGTTG
>Ga0114996_10007302_pt1 | contig 12548 bp, 11 predicted proteins | sample ArcticOcean_MG_C_4_FD_87039 | JGI IMG/M metagenome (GOLD analysis project Ga0114996, IMG submission 87039) | Marine microbial communities from western Arctic Ocean - ArcticOcean_MG_CB4_134 | ecosystem: Environmental > Aquatic > Marine > Oceanic | place: Arctic Ocean: Canada Basin | collected... | reverse complement strand
GCACACAATGTCTTCGATTAGGTTGCTTGACGCATCATCCCGTTCATGGGTTTGCTGTATCTGATTGCATTTCTCGATCGGGTGAATGTCGGCTTTGCCGCGCTGACTATGAACGAGGATATCGGGCTCACGCCTGAAATGTTCGGGCTCGGTGCCGGGTTATTCTTTTTCATTGGCTATTTTCTGTTCGAAGTACCCTCGAATGTCATCTTGTTGCGGGTTGGAGCGCGTATCTGGATTTGCCGCATCATGCTGACCTGGGGCGCAATCTCCATGGCGATGGCATTGGTGCAGGGCCCTTACAGTTTTTATGCGCTGCGGTTCTTGCTTGGTCTTGCCGAGGCAGGCTTTGCGCCGGGGATGTTGCTTTATCTAACGTTCTGGTTTCCTCCCGCGTTACGCGCGCGTTACATGGCCTATTATCTCACGGCAATTCCGTTGGCCGGTGTCATCGGTGCGCCGCTGTCCAGTCTCATACTCGAAACGATGCCGGGCGTAGCGGGTTTGGCCGGATGGCAGTGGTTATTTTTGATCGAGGGTTTGCCTGCGCTCATCTTAGGCCTCGTCGTGCTGTTGTATTTGCCCAATGGACCGGAAGATTCCAAATGGCTGACGGCCGAGGAAAAAGACATCATCGCGACGCGACTTGCGCGCGAAGATCAGTCTCTTCCGCATTCGCTTTGGCATGGACTGCTCGATTTTCGCGTGGCTGCACTTTGCCTAGTTTATTTTGGAATTGTGATTGCTCTTTATGGCTGTACGATTTGGCTGCCGCAGATCGTCAATGCGATGGGGTTTTCGATTACCCAAAACGGCTTCTTGGTTTCGGGAATCTATGTGGTCGCTGCGATTACGATGGTGGTGGTCGGATTTTCCAGCGAGCATTACAAAGAATATGTATGGCATGTCGCGCTGACCGCCGGTGTTGCCGCGCTGGCTTTGCTTGTCGCCGGAGCCTCATCATCAATTGTCGTGACGCTGCTCGCGCTGATGGTTGCAACGTCGGCGATTTACGCGACGCTGTCGCCATTTTGGATTCTTCCTCCCAGTTTTCTCGTTGGCACGGCGGCAGCCAGCGGAATGGCTTTGATTAACGCGTTCGGGAATCTTGGCGGCGCGGCGGGACCGACGCTTATGGGCTTCTTACGCGAAAGCTCGGGCGGATATGGATCCGGAATGAGCGCGCTCGCGATTGCGCTAGTGCTTGCAGCGATATTGGTTGTGGTGCTTAAGCGTTTCCTGCCCTCGGATTAGGGGCCTCCTGATCTTGGGCGTTAGGGGTAGGAATGAGAGCTCAATGAAATGCTTTTATTCTCATTATGAATCAGGGGCCGGATGAATCAGGGTGATGCGCCTTTGGCCCCTTGCCTCGTTATTCCACCCGTTCTAAGGGGCTCTACATGAATCGCGCATTTATATTTCCGGGCCAGGGCAGCCAGGCCGTGGGTATGGGCAAGATCGTCGCCGAAGCCTTTGCGCCGGCGCGTGCCGCCTTTGATGAGGTGGATGACGCACTTTCACAAAATCTTTCGCGCCTGATGTTTGAAGGCCCGGAGGATGAGCTGATTCTGACTGCGAACGCACAGCCCGCCATCATGGCTGTCTCGATGGCGGTTACGCGCGTGCTCCAAGCCGAAGCCGGTTTGGACATGGCAAAACATGCTCGCTTTGTAGCGGGGCATAGTCTTGGTGAATATTCGGCGCTTTGTGCCATGGGCGCTTTGACGCTTGCCGATGCCGCTAGGCTTCTGCGTACCCGTGGCGCCTCGATGCAAGAAGCGGTTCCGGTGGGGGAGGGCGCAATGAGCGCTCTAATCGGCCTTGATGTCGGTGTGGTGGAGGAGGTTTGCGACCAGGCAAAAACGCTTGGTGTGGTGGTTGTCGCAAACGACAATGCGCCGGGGCAAGTTGTTATCTCTGGGGTTGCCGCGGCCGTTGAAAAAGCTGGCGAGCTCGCCAAAGAAAAAGGCGCGAGGCGTGTTATTCCTTTGAGTGTGAGCGCTCCGTTTCATTCGCCTTTGCTTAACCCGGCAGCAGATGCCATGCGCGAGGCGCTGGATGCGGTTACCATCCTGCCCTTGAGCGTTCCAATCGTGTCGAACATTACGGCAAATACGACCTCCGAACCGGCCGCCATCCGCGATCTATTGGTCGCGCAAGTGACCGGCAGAGTCCGGTGGCGCGAGTCGGTGGCTATTTTCCGCTCGTTGGGTGCTGCGCAAACGGTAGAAATTGGGGGCAATAAGGTCCTGACCAATATGGTCAAGCGCATCGACAAAGAATTGGAAACGCTCGCAATCGATAGTCCGGGGGACATCGAGGCGATTGCTAAAACACTCTAAGAGTGGACACTCTACAATAGGGCCGAGGGGATTCGATGTTCGAGCTATCTGAAAAAACGGCACTGGTGACGGGCGCGTCCGGTGGTATCGGCGGTGCGATCGCTAGGGCGCTTCACGCCCGCGGTGCGAAGATCGTTTTGTCGGGAACCCGACAAGAGGCGCTCGACGCATTGAAAAGCGAATTGGCGACAAACGTGTTCGTGGAGCCGTGCAATTTATCCAACCCTGAGGACGGGGAGGGATTGGTCAAGAAAGCCGAACAGACAGCCGGCGGGCCGATCGACATCCTAGTGAACACTGCTGGGATCACTCGGGATAATTTGTTTGCGCGCATGAAGAACGACGAGTGGGACCAAGTGATCGCGGTCAATCTTTCTGCGGCGTTTAAGCTATCGCGGGCTGCTCTTAGGAATATGATGCGCAATCGCTGGGGGCGAATCGTCAATATCACTTCGGTGGTTGGCGTGACGGGAAACCCCGGGCAAGGCAATTACGCAGCAGCTAAAGCCGGCCTCATTGGAATGTCGAAATCGCTTGCCTATGAAGTTGCTTCTCGCGGCATAACCGTGAATTGCATTGCCCCTGGGTTTATCAAATCGCCGATGACTGATGGCCTGAATGAAACGCAGACGAATGCAGTTATGTCGCGCATTCCAGCAGGGCGTTTGGGGCAGGGTTCCGATATCGGGGCGGCCTGCTCTTACCTCGCCAGCGACGAAGCATCCTACGTCACCGGCCAGACTTTGCACGTGAATGGTGGGATGGCAATGATATAACCACTTGTAATAAAACGAATATTTAGGAATTGGCGGAACGGGTATGTTTGTGTTACCAAGCGCCACTTTCCGACGCAGCACCGTTTATTTGGCGTTGTTGTGACGGCCACGATCACTAGAGATTTCAAGAGGCAATGACGAAATGAGCGATGTCGCTGAGCGCGTAAAGAAGATCGTAGTTGAACACCTTAACGTCGATGCTGAGAAGGTGAACGACGCCGCTAGCTTCATCGAAGATCTTGGCGCAGACAGCCTCGACACCGTCGAATTGGTGATGGCGTTCGAGGAAGAGTTCGGGGTCGAAATTCCGGACGACGCTGCGGAATCGATCGTGACGGTCGGTGATGCCACCAAATTTATCGAAAAAGCACAAAACTAATTTGATCTGCAGGAGGATGACGATGGAACCGGGGCGACTGTCTTGGTTTTTTTGGCATTAACCTGATGCGACGCGTAGTCGTTACCGGATTGGGATTAGTTACGCCTCTTGCATGCGGCGTTGAAGAAACTTGGGCACGCCTGCTCGCCGGGAAATCCGGCGCGCGTCCTATTACCCGCTTTAAAGTGGACGATTTGCCGGCACGCGTTGCTTGTGATGTCCCGCGCGGCGATGGCTCGGATGGAACCTTTGATCCTGATGCTTGGGTCGAGCCGAAAGAGCAGCGTCGGGTAGACGATTTTATCGTCTACGGTCTCACTGCGGCCCAACAAGCGATCACTGATTCGGGCTATGTGCCAAAATCAGATGATCAACGCGACCGGGCGGGGGTGCTTATCGGCTCGGGAATCGGCGGGCTCGACGGGATTGAGAAAGCGTCCATCCTCGTTCACGAGAAAGGCCCTCGCAAACTCTCCCCTTTCTTTATCCCCGGTCGCTTGATCAATCTGGTCTCGGGTTATTCAAGCATCCGGTTTGGATTTAGAGGTCCGAACCATGCCGTGGTCACAGCCTGCTCGACCGGTGCACACGCGATCGGAGATGCCGCGCGATTGATTGCTCTGGACGACGCCGATGTCATGTTGGCCGGCGGTGCCGAATCCGCGATTTGCCGAATCGGTATCGCAGGTTTTGTCGCCTGCCGTGCGCTATCAACAGGGTTCAACGACACGCCCGAGAAGGCCTCGCGCCCCTACGATAAAGATCGCGATGGATTCGTCATGGGCGCGGGCGCGGGCGTCGTATTGCTCGAAGAATACGAACACGCCAAAGCGCGTGGCGCCAAAATCTATGCCGAGATCAAAGGGTATGGTCTTTCGGGCGACGCCTATCACATTACGGCGCCGGCATCAGACGGAAGCGGCGGGTATCGCTCTATGCAGATGGCTCTCAAGCGCGCGGGGCTTGCGCCTGCAGATATCGACTATGTGAATGCGCATGGGACATCTACACCGCTGGGTGACGAAATCGAACTTCGTTCGGTTGAACGCCTTTTTGGTGATTCGGCATCTAAGCTAACGATGTCATCGACAAAATCGTCGATTGGTCATTTGCTGGGTGCCGCTGGTGCGGTCGAAGCCGTTTTCTGCGTCTTGGCAATGCGAGACCAAATCGCGCCTCCGACGATTAATCTCGACAATCCCTCTGTGTCGACAGAGATGGACCTTGTCCCGCACAAGCCTAAAAACTGTTCCATTGGCGCGGTTATGTCGAATTCGTTTGGATTTGGCGGTACCAACGCTACGCTAATCCTGACCGCCGCAGATTAAGCCGGTCGCCGCTCGGATTTATCGTCATGGCTAAGTGCCTTCTCATTGGTTTCGTATTTCTCGTTGCGCTCGGCGCGGCCCTCCTGTTCGGAGCGTTGCGCTATGAAGAAACCAATTTCGTCGTGTCCGGCCCGGCCGATGTGGAAACCATCGTAACAATCTCTCCAGGTGCGCCTTTGCGCCGAATAGCAAACCAACTTGAAGATGCAGGTGTGCTGGAAGACGCGACCCTTTTTCGACTGGGCGTCATGCGCCGCGAGGCGGCAACCGATCTCAAAGCTGGTGAGTACAGAATTCCCGCAAATGCCAGCATGGCCAGATTGCTGGAAATGCTTCGCAATCATGAGGCCATTCAGCATCGTATTACTGTCGCTGAAGGGCTTACAACCTCGATGGCACTCGCGATCGTGCAAGCAGACCCTATTCTGAGCGGCGAAATAGAAGACGTACCGCCGGAAGGGAGTTTGCTTCCGGAAACCTATCTTTTTGAGCGCGGAACGACGCGCCAGCAAATTATCGATCGTATGCGCCGCGCTCAGGAAGACTTGCTTGCGGAGCTTTGGCCCTCCCGCAATCCCGATTTGCCTTTCGACACTTTGGAAGATGCCATCATTCTTGCGTCCATTGTTGAAAAGGAGACGGGCCTTGCGGACGAGCGTCCAACTATCGCTTCGGTTTTTGTGAACCGCCTACGAATCGGAATGCGACTGGAGTCTGATCCGACGATTATTTACGGGCTAACCGGCGGGGAGCCTCTTGGCAGGGGCTTGCGAGTCAGCGAGATCGAAGCGCCTAATCCTTACAGCACCTATCAGATTGACCGTTTGCCGCCGACCGCCATTTGCAATCCGGGGCGTGATGCCATTACTGCGGTCATTAATCCGCCCGATGGGGATGATCTGTTTTTTGTTGCAGATGGTAGCGGTGGGCATGCATTTGCCCGTACTTATAACGAGCATTTGCGCAACGTCGCCGCATGGCGCCGGATAGAGCGCGACAGAGCTCGCTAAGAGTCCCTAATTGCAGATGCATTGAGGCGAGCGCCATTGTAGTCTTCACTACTATTGGGGAATCGCAGGGGTGATATTCGATGCCGCTTTCCAGCATGACAGGCTTTGCAGAGGGACGAGGCGCACACGGCAATTTGCGCTGGCGTTGGGAACTGCGCAGCGTCAATGGTCGAAATCTTGATGTAAGACTGCGCATCCCTCCCGGATATGAAGGCTTGGAGGCAGGTGCAAGAACGCTTGCAAGTGAGCGTTTTAAGCGCGGCTCAATTCAAGCCGCGCTCACCGTCACCATGGAAGAAGGTAATCGTGGCTTTCGGATTGATAAGGAAACGCTTGCTGAGGCCGTAAATGTCGCCAAACGCGTTGCCCAGGAGGCGGGGCTTCCGCCGGCGCGGGTCGACGGCTTGCTCTCATTGCGTGGTGTTATAGTGCAGGAAGAAGTTGTAACGCCCGATGATGAAGAACGCTTGGCACGAAACGCAGCGATGCACGCAAGCCTTGCAGAAGCCTTAGAACGGATGGCAGTCGCCCGGGCCGATGAGGGTGCCAAAATAGAGAAAATGCTGCTCTCGCAAGTTGATGAAATCGAAGCGCGAACCGCTGACGCGCGAAAGCTTGCGGCGGACCAGCCCCAGGCATTCCGAGATAAAATGCAAGCGCAGCTCGATGAGCTTTTGGGGCCTGGCAGCAATGTGCCCGAAGAACGTCTCGCGCAGGAAGTTGCGCTTTTGGCCACGCGCGCGGATTTGCGTGAAGAACTAGATCGGCTTGCTGCGCATTGCCAGGAAGCGCGCACTCTTCTTGGCGCTGGCGGCCCGACCGGGCGCAAGCTTGATTTTCTTTCTCAGGAATTTAACCGTGAAGCCAACACGCTATGTGCCAAATCGTCGGATATCGCGCTGACGCGGGAAGGTTTGGCTTTGAAGGCCGTCATCGATCAATTTCGGGAACAGGTGCAAAACGTCGAATGAACGCCATCCTCCGACGCGGTTTAATGCTTGTGCTTTCCTCGCCTTCAGGTGCTGGCAAATCGACACTGGCGCGTCATCTTTTGGAATCTGATGCGAATGTCGTGATGTCCGTCTCGGCGACGACGCGAACAAAACGACCGGGCGAAGGTGAGGGCACCGACTATTTCTTCGTCTCGCCACAGCAATTTAAAGAAATGGTTGATCAGAATGCGTTTCTTGAGCACGCAACCGTGTTTGGAAACCAATATGGTACGCCGCGAAAATCGGTGGAGGCAGTTCTGGAATCGGGCCGAGATGTTCTTTTCGACATTGATTGGCAAGGCACGCAACAATTAGAGCAGCAAGCCAAGGATGATCTTGTCCGTGTATTTATTCTTCCGCCCTCCCGCGATGAGTTGGAGCGACGCCTGCGTGCCCGCGCGGAAGACAGCGCGGAAGTCGTCGCCAAACGTATGGCCAAAGCCAATGACGAGATTAGTCATTGGGCCGAATACGACTACATCATTGTAAACGACGATATCACCCAGGCGCGCGCGCAGCTTGAATCGATCCTGGCGGCGGAACGGCTCAAGCGCCGCCGTCAAACTGGGTTGGTGGATTTCGTAAACAGGCTGACGGCCGAATAGAGCGCTATTTTACCTGTCTTAGAGCGCGCGCGAGCGCACAAAACTGTTCGACATCAAGTTCTTCGGCCCGAGCGCTGCCGTCGATGCCGGATATTTCCAGCATCTCACTGGCGCGGTCAGATAGCGTCTTTAGGCTTCTGCGAAGCATTTTTCGTCTTTGTCCAAAGGCCGCCGCCGTTACCGCTTCCAGATCTTTGAGCTCGGCGGGATATTTCGGGGCCGGCAAGGGTTCGATTTTTACTATCGCTGCATCGACTTTTGGCGCCGGCACAAATGCGCGTTGGCTGACTTCAAACAAGATATACGGATTGCAGCGCCACTGCGCCAACACGGAAAGCCGCCCATAGGCTCCATTGCCCGGGTGCGCGCAAATACGTTCCGCTACTTCCGTTTGAAACATAAGCGTTAGCTTCGCCCACCATGGCGGCCAGTTTTCGACGGTCAACCATTTAATGAGAATGGCGGTTCCAACATTAAACGGAAGATTAGCGACTGCCGCCACCGGGAGCGTCACCCCGCGCGAGGAAAGGAGCTGTATTTCGTCTACTTTAAGCGCATCAGCATTGGCGATCACCAACCGTCCAGGCATTGCGGCGTCAATTTGCGCCAGAGCGGGAAGGCATCGCGAGTCACGTTCCACCGCCACGACACGCTGAGCGCCTTCAAGAAGCAAGGCGCGCGTGAGGCCACCAGGACCGGGGCCAACCTCGTAGACAGTACCTTCTGGATACGGTCCTGCTTCGCGCGCGATTCGACGCGTCAAATTGAAGTCCAGTATAAAATTCTGACCGAGTCCTTTGCGTGCCGAGAGTCCGTGCGCGGTTATAACCTCGCGCAGCGGCGGCAATCCGTCTTCGGACTGTTCATTCATGTCTATAGCCCGCGCCTATCCGCGATGCCGGCGGCGGCGTGAATCGCTGCCACCATGCTTTGTTCGTCTGCAATCCCGCGTCCGGCAATATCCAACGCGGTCCCATGATCAGGAGACGTTCGCACAATAGGAAGGCCTAGGGTGACGTTCACAGAGGTCCAAAAGGCAAGCGTTTTGACCGGGATCAAAGCTTGATCGTGATACATACAAAGAACTGCGTCGTAGCGGCCGCGCGCTTCGTCATGAAATAGCGTATCGGCCGGTAGGGGGCCGCTTACCGCGTGCCCACGTTTGCGAAGTGTGTCGACTGCCGGAGCAATTATTTCTTGGTCTTCGCGCCCAATCGTTCCGTCTTCCCCGGCGTGTGGATTGAGCCCGGCCACCGCAAGCCGCGGTTCAATAATACCAAAATCTTGTGATAGCGCGCCGAGAATAATTTCGGCATTGGAGCAGATATCGTCTTGGCTAAGAGAATGTGCTACTGATTTTAGTTGAGCGTGAACGCTGAGCGGCACAGCACGCAAGGGCGGGGAAATATTATCGGCGCTAAGCATCATGACCGCGCGTTCAACCCCGGTGAGCGCCGCCAAATATTCGGTATGTCCGGGGAACTGAAAACCTGCCTTCGTGAGCACTGACTTTTGGATTGGCGCGGTTACCATGGCCGCAGCTTCTCCGGCTTGCACAATGCGGACGCATTCCGAAATCGCAGATGTCACCGCATCGGCATTATCTACGCTGGGCTTACCGGCAGTTGCACCGATCGGGCCGCCGACATCGATGATTGATTCAATGAACTTTTCCCGAGCAGGGAAATTTTCGGTATCGCCTATGCATTGTAAAGCTGCGGCTTCAAAAATTTCTCGACAGCCGACCAAGCGAAGCGGACGCTTGCCGATTTGGCCTGAGCATGCGGCCCATGCTTTCACGCCCACTTCCGGGCCAATGCCGGAGGGTTCGCCCATGCTGATGACAACCGGGCTAGTGGATGTCACCTGACTTCGATTACCGCGTCGCGTCTGAGGTCGCGCAGATAACTACGTGCCAAAACGGTCATTTGCTGCGTGAAGAGTTGGTTGGCCATGGCGTCGCGCGTCGGGAGCACGAAAGGCACCGCCGCCCGAATTCTTTCATCGCAACGGACAAAAACTTCAATGCCCACCTGAGACCCAAACGGAGGAACGACTTCGCCCGGAGGCGTGTTGATAATGTGCTGCCCAATTTCCGGCGAAAGCGTATTCAGATTTACCTCGCCAAGCCTCATATGAATGGAGCCCTCAACCTGTTCGGCAATGGCCGGAATATCTTCGCAAGTAGTGATCGAACTAAAAGCCATTGTTGCGGCCTCGACCGCGCCTTGTTGAGCGTCTTCCGTGGCATTAGGTGGAAGCGGAATAAGAAGACGGTCAAGAGGAACGGGCGCATTGGGATCTATGACGGGCGCCTGCACAGCCTCCGTTCCAACAGGCTCGCGACGTTCGCGCAGAACTAAAACGTAATAACCACCCTCGGAGCGAATCGGCCCGGCGATGCGGCCCGGCGTCATATCGCTAAGTGTTGCGTCGATTTCCTCCGGAAGCTGCCCTTGAAGAACCCAACCAATATCGCCGCCACTCGCTGCAGAGGCCGATTGGCTAAACTGTCGTGCAACATTACCAAATTGTGCCCCTTGGCTCAGCTGCTCCAAAATCTGTTCGGCTGCTTGCCGTGAAGTTGCTTCCTCCTGCGGGGCGTTGACGCTCAGAAAAATCTCTGAGACCGCAAATTGAGGACGATCCGCTCCAACTTCAAGGCGCTCGAGGGCCGCATCAATATCTTCTTCAGAAATGGTGATAGCACCCTGATAGCGCGCCTCAATTAGCCGGTTCCATGCGATTTGCGCCGCAATTTGCCTGCGGAATGTCGTCATCGCAACGCCGGCTTCAGCGAGCGACGCCATAATGTCTGCGACTTCAAAACCGTTTTCTTGGGCCACGTTGCGGATCGTATCTTCGATCTCCTGAGCTTGAACGGTAACTTCCCGTTCACGGGCCTCTTGGAGCTGCAGAGTCTCATCTTGAAGCGCGGTGAGAACTTGCTGGCGAACTTGGTCCACCATTTCCTCTGTCGGTTGCAAAATACCGGAAGTCACCAAGACCAGCGCGAGGCGCTGGTTTACGTCATACTCCGAAATGACAAAATCATTTACGATCGCCGCAACGCCCTGCGTGTTGGGATCGCCTACAGAAGAGAGCAAGAATTGCCTGCCTTCTGCTGCAGTGTTTGGTGCCCCAGTGTTTGGTGCCGCAGTGCCTGGCGGAGGGGGCGTTTGTGCTGGCGCAGGCGCAACGCTAAGCGTTGTTACTGCCGCAAGGGCTGAAATCAAAAAGGCATGCCGACGAGTCACGATCAAATTTCTCCAGTTAAGCAAGAGTCTGACGACGGTCTGGGAGGCTCTTGTCCCAGCCTGAACTCCATCTGCCAATCCCCAAATTTACGCATTTCGCTTATCTCTTCAAGCACTTAGGAAATTACAGGTTTGCGGCGCCATTGAGGCCGGTTTTCAGGCCAATTCTTAAGACAAAGGACGAGGAAGGGCGCAAATCCCGATCTGTGGTCCGGCGGTTCCTGTAGCCCAACTGTGCCACGAGGCATTCGTCCTCGTACAGCAAACCGAGACCCACATCCAGCCATTCACCTGCTTGAAGATCGCGCCTTGTCTCGGCGAAAACGGACCAATTATTGATGACATTGAAGCTGCCCGAAAGGTTGATCTCTTCGCGCCGGCCGAGACTTGGATCGGTGGTTTCAGGCGAGAGCTTGAGAAAACTGAGATTGAAGCGGGAGCGCCCATGACTGGCCGTCAAATAGAGCTCACTACGCCGCAAAGTATTCGTGTTGGGGTCGATGCGGAAGCGGTGGGTGAGGTCTATGAAGGGCGCGAACTGAATCTTCACGCGTCCAACAATGTCCGAGCGCGTATCACCAACGCCCGATCTGGGCGCAAAATTAGGATCCCGACGCGTTCGAAATTCCTGCCCGAGGATCGCTTCTATCGACCCACCGTTGAAAAAAGCTGTTGCGCGCACGCCGATATTTGAACGGGGCCCCCCAGTCCACAGATCGAGACCGGGAAACTCGTTTGGAAGAAACAAATTGGTCTCGTCGAACTCAAAAGTTGTGCTGTCTTCGTTTGGAAGTCCTTCCGGATTTCCGCCTCCAGTTGCAGCAACTGCTTGAACAATCGGTTCGATGACAAGCGCGTTTTCACCGAAACCCATCTGGCCCACAAAGGGCCACCGCCATTCCACCGCTGCGTAACTCAATCCGCGGCTAATGGTTTTGGAATCGAAAGGAGCCGTCGGTACGGAGAATTTTGCGTCATTCACGTGATACAGATCGCCGCGCACCAAGAGGTCCACCGAGACGATCTGGCCGTTTGCCGAAATAAATTGGCGCATCCAATCTGCTGTCACCGACCAACGCGCAACGTCGGTTCCAATATCGCGGTTCAGTAAAAGCAAATTACTGTCGATGCGGGCGCGTCCACCGTAAAATTTCTGCTCTGGTATGTAGGTGTATTCAATAAGAGGAAGGATAAGCGGGATCGTTCCTTGCGCGTCACCTTCGCGAAGGCTTTGAAAATAATAGGTGCTCGCGGAAAATCTGTTGCGCCCCTCCACGTGTTCAATAAAGAGATCGGAAGTCAGGCGATCAATGTAGGAAATGTCATAGCGATAAAGATAAGTGTCGTTTGAAGTGAGCTCGGTGTCGAACCCAATGCGCCAATTATTGTTGAGCGAAAATCGGCCGGAGCCAAAAATGTGCCCGACAATGTCGCTATTGCCGGGGCCTCTTGCGAAATAGGGGTCGGTTCCAAGGCTTCCCTGAAGCCAAAAGCCTCCGCGCTCCAGACGTTGCCGAAACTCTCCTAGTGCAACGAAACCTGCACGGGTGGTGACATATGGCTCAACAGTCGCGTCGCGCGAGGGACCCATCGAAATATAATATGGAACACGAGCATAGGTGCCGAGATAGGATGAAGTGCCGATTGTCGGCAAAAGAAGTCCACTATTGTGCCGCACGGTGGGATCAGGGTGCGACATGGCCGGCAAATAGACGATTGGCACCCCGAGAAACTCAAGCGTCGCGTCTTCAAAATGCAGTTCTTTTTCGACTTCGTCGTGCACCACGCGTTTTGCCGTGATTTGCCAGACGGGCGTCGTTTGGCCGTTTTCGGAGCATGTTTTGCAGGAGGTAAATGTT
>Ga0114996_10007298_pt1 | contig 12551 bp, 10 predicted proteins | sample ArcticOcean_MG_C_4_FD_87039 | JGI IMG/M metagenome (GOLD analysis project Ga0114996, IMG submission 87039) | Marine microbial communities from western Arctic Ocean - ArcticOcean_MG_CB4_134 | ecosystem: Environmental > Aquatic > Marine > Oceanic | place: Arctic Ocean: Canada Basin | collected... | reverse complement strand
CCCAGCGTTCGCCGTAGTGGGGAGAGGCGAGAAGCGTATCGACGATCTTGCCGTATGCCTCCGGGCTCTCGTCCTCGACGAAGGCCTCGACCTCGGCGGGCGTCGGCGGCACCCCGATCAGATCGATGTACGCGCGGCGAATCAGGATGCGCTTGGGCGCGGGTGGGTTGGGCTCGAGACCCGCCTCTTCCAGTCGCGCCAGGACGAACGCGTCGATGGGGTTGTTCACGCGGTCTTGCCTCGTGACCTGCGGGATCTCCGGGTTGGCGATCAGTCGATAGGCCCAGTGCGCTTCGCGCAACTTGCCCCAGTCCTTCGACGCCTCGGGCTCGGCGTCCTTGGCGAGCGTCGCGGTTTCCTTTGGCCACGGCGCGCCCATCTTGATCCACTTCTCGAAGTCGACGACCACTGCGGCAGGCAGCTTCTTCTTGGGCGGCATCTGCAGATCGTTGTCGAGGTAGCCGATCGCCGCGATCAGGCGGCTCTTGCTGGAATCCCCGGGCACAATCACCGAACCGTTGTCACCACCCTCGAGCATTGCGGCGCGGCTGTCGAGATGGAGACCTGCCTTCAGATTCTTCGCGCGATGGCTGTGGCACCGGTAGCAGGTCTTGGCGAGAACGGGTCGGATCTTCGTCTCGAAGAACGCGATCTGATCAGGCTTGGTGTCCGATTGGGCGGCGACCGAATTGCTGCAGACGAGCAACGAGGTTGCCCACATCGACACCGCACAAGTTCTGCTAACTCTCGACAACGCCAACGGAAATTTCTCGCCTGCTTTGGTGACTTACGACTTTGGGCTGATGCTCGACGCGGCACGGCCCCCATCGAGTTCGGACGGTAATGCACCCGGACGGAAGGGGATGTGAGAATCTTCTCAAGGGACGCGGAGCCCTTCGCTGCCGGGACCTCGATTCCGCACCGGAGTACCCCGCGACGCTGTAGTCGCTACGCACCCTGGGGGACAACTCAGGACCATGCGCCCCCCCCCACCCTGTTCTCGATCGTGATCGCGGCCCACGCGATTCTTCGCGCAGAGCGACGTCACTTCACCGCCGGGGTTCTCGTGGAAGGCGGGCGGACTGCGTTCGCGTTCGCCAGGTTGCGTGCCAACGTTCGACACGGCCACCGACGAAACAGAACTCACCACGTGTGGTCTTGACACGATTGAGCATACGATCTTCTGGTCTCCATCGCATTCCGCACGCCCCAGGAGCAAAACGCGGAGCGAGGATCATCGCCGGTTGGTAAGTTACCGGAATGACCGAGTCTAGCACCGGCTTCCCGACCAAGTCCGCCTCGTCATGGGGGCATCCGCGGCGGCGGAGATTACACGAGTTCCTGTAACCTCGACACCTCTGCCCCCCTCCGCTCACACGCCCCAAGTGTTGGGTTCAGATGCCCTACAATCTACGTAGAGTGCAACCCCACCCCAATGAACCGGCCTTGAAGCGATTCGAATCCATAATCGCAGGCTTGGGCGTATTCGCACTCTACGCGGCGACTCTGGCTCCCGACGTTCTGTGGGGTGATCCGGCCAAGCTCACGCTCTACCTCTACGAATCGAACGTGACGTTTGACCAGGATGCCCACGTCGGCACACTCGCGTGGTCGTGGCTGTTCGCGCAGTTGCCGTTCGGAACGTTCGTCCAAAAACTGCACCTATCTTCCGCGGTGGCGACCGCGCTCGCAACGGGTCTCCTCCACTCAACCCTCCGCAATGCCAACATCGGGCGGGCCGCGGCGTGGATCGCAGTACTCGCGATCGCGGTGGCGCACACAGTCTGGTTCGTGTCGGTCATGATCGAGAGCTACGCGACGTCGCTGCTCGCCTTGAGTCTCATGACGTGGTTACTCGTCGTGCGCCGCTCGACATTGGGTGCGGGCTTCGTCCTCGGACTGAGCTGGATCATCCACCCGCTCACGCTGCTTTCGTTGCCCGCGATCGCGAGCGTTCTGTGGCGGCAACCGAGCGGTCGGCGTGCGTGCCTTCGTTTTGCCGTGGGCTTGTTGGCCGGCGCGATCGTGCCGCTCATCGTGCTACCGATCGTCCCCGGCGCACGACCGGATAGCGGATTGGGTTGGGAGAGTGTGTTGTCGACGTACACCAGTTGGTCGCTGCCGATGCGCAACACCCCCTACTTGTTCGCCTACCTGATCTACAACTTCGTCGGACCCGCGCTCCTGCTGATCTTCTTCGGCTGGCGCCGCATGAGCGTCACGCAACGCCGCGCCGGTTGGTTGCTCTTTGTCGCGCACATGGGCTTCGGAGTCTTCTACTTGCCTTCTAGAGCCTTCCTCATTCCGCTCCCCCTGTATTTCGCCGCGACGTACCCGATAGCACTCGGCGCGGAGGCCCTCTTGAAGCGATGGCGACTCTCGCCGTGGATTCTTGCCGCGTCCGTCGCGTTGACTCCGCCAGCGACCTATGCCGCCGGCGCCGCGTTGGTCGGAGTATTGGGACTCCCATCGATCGTACGCGACGCACCGTTCCGGAACGAGGCGACGTACTACCTGCAACCGTGGAAGTTCGGCGAGAATTCAGCGCGGCAATACGTGGAGTGTCTCCGCGACAAGATCGGATTCGGCGCGTTGGTCGTCGGTGACTTCACGATCCTGATGCCGCTTCACTACGCACAGGAGGTCGAAGCGTGGCGCCCGGACATCACGCTGTGGTCCGTCGACCACCGATCGGCAGACGAGATCGTCGCACAGCTGCGGTCGGCGCTTCGATCTCACCGCCGCCTCTATCTGTTGGACGACGAACCGGGCTACCACGTCCACGCGCTCCGACAACTCGGCCATCTCCAGCCCGTCGCAAACATGCCGTCGCTGCGGGAACTCGTGCCGAGCGAGAAGTGACGTTGCGGTAGGCGGATTCTAGCTACGAAGTGCGAACGTGGCCGCAATCCTCGAGCAAGTTTCACGGTGTTGATCGTCAGTCCACTTCGTTCCGCGCCGGCTATCCCGCGTGACGGTCAACGTCGACCGCGAAGTGCCGCCGCAAGGCCGGGAGCGACTGCTTGACGCCGCCTCATCTCGATTGCACACTCACGCTCCGGTCGCGCCCGTAGCTCAGTTGGATAGAGCACGGCATTCCTAATGCCGGGGTCACAGGTTCGAATCCTGTCGGGCGTACCATCCACTCTCACGCCCATCGTGGCGCGGCGAGAACCGCCAAAGCACCTCATACACAAGAAAGGGGATTCGCTCAGGCTGTCCGCCACTGATCTCGCCAACCACCTTGGTTGTCGGCATCTCACGCACTCAACCTCCAAGAAGTAGCTGGAGAGTTGAAGCCACCGGTCTGGCAGGACCCCGTGCTGGAGCTGCTGCAAGAGAAAGGGCTGTTCTTCGACGAGACGTGGCGCCTGCACCCTTCGATCTGCGAGTTCACTTCGGAGCTCTACTACAGAGGCGGGCTTCACTCGAAGAGCGGTCTCGACGGGCAGTTGCTCTCGGGAAAGACGAAGTTCGCAGGAACGGGGCTCTTTGTCGTGCCCGTCGAACACTCGGGTTGCCAGAGCATCTCGCCGGCCGAGGTCGAAGCCGTGGTGAAGGCCATCGACCTGATCCTCGGCGAGATCGATGAGATCCGCCGCTAGAGAACACGTGGTTCAGCGACCGCGGCGACCGCGACCGGTCGGACGCTGGTCGAGCGTCTTCTTGAGGAATTCCTCGAAGGGCTTCGGGTCGGACTCGCGGATGCTGGTCTGCGCCTTTTCCATCCACTCCTTGGACTCCGCGTCGGTTTCTGCTGCGTGGGTCGACCGCAGGGCATCGATGAGCTCGCGGTCCTGACGCACGGCGATGACGTAGGCCGCCACGCTGCGCACGAGCATCGACGAATCCGAGAGCGCGGTGCGCAAACACTCGGTCACGGCTGCGCGGTCCTCGAGGACCCCCGCAGCCACGGTCGCGTGCGCGCGGACGATCTCGGACTTGTCGCTCTGCAAGGCCTTCTTGATCTGACTGATCACCACGCCGTCGGTCGGGGCGACAGTCGCCATCGAACGCAGGATGCGTCCCTTCGATGCTTCGTCTTTCTCGCGGCGGTAGAGCTTCTTCAGCGCGTTCGCCGACTTCGGGTCGACGAGCTTCTTCAATGCCCAGACCGAAGTCCCCCGCACCGTGCCACTCTCGGTCGTGCTCAACCACGGGGTGACGAGCTTTGTCCACACGATCGAAGAATACGTTCCGATCTTACGCACGACGGTGGAACGTCCACTCTTGTCGCTCTTCAACACGGACTGCACGAACTGCAGCGCCTTCGGAGAGTCACTCCGGACGATCGTGTTCAGCCACTCGTCGATGGAAGAACCGGTGCGTCGGCCTCGACCGCGACCTCTTCCTCCTCGCCCGCTGTTGCCCGACGTCGAGGCCTTCCTAGCCTCCTTGATCGCGTCGGCGACCTCCCTCTTCGTTGGCGGCGCCCCGAGTCTGTTCTCCGACTTGTCGACCTCGGCCTTCTTGAAACTGGTGGGAGCGCGGTAACGACCCGCCGGCGTCCACTGGAACTTCGCATCGACGGTGCGGATCGCGTAGACCCACATCCACTCGAGCTCGCCCGCAGTGATCCTCCCGCTCGCCGAGCAGATCACCTTTCCGTCCGCCGAGACGAACAGGTGCTGCGGGACGACGACCTTGACGTGTCCTTCGACCTCGAAGAACTTCTTGCGCACGTTGAAGTCGTTGTTCCGATGGCCGGCGCAATCGCCGCTTCCGCAACGAGAACACGTGCCACTCTTGGAGTGCGTGTCGTTCGAGGCGAACAGGTTGATGCTGTGACCGCTCAACTTCACGAGGCCAGCATCGACGTAGTGCTCGCGCACCATCGCGTCACAGTCCCGGTGCCCGTCCATGGTCATGGCGACCATGATCACCTTGTTCTCGGCCTTGGCCCTGGCGAGGGCGTCGTCGACCGAGGTCGCCCAGGAGATCCCCTGAGCGCGGGCCAAGCCCCCACCCCCGGCGAGGACGATCATGGCCAGGAAAACGGTCCGCGATGGCGACATCTTCATAAAGGCAGGTTCCGTTGGAACGACCCCACTGAGAAGCGGCGATTCGTAGCAATTCTGTCTCTCAGGCCCAAGTTTCCGCAGATCGCGCGATGGCGAGACTCCGAGGCCATTCGATATCGTGTCGCGAGTGGCACCCCTGAACAGAGTCGTCGTCGCGTTCGCGCTCGGATCGCTGGTCGCGTGTGCAGGCGTTGGCTCGCCCCGCCTCGAGGAAAAGCCCAATATCATCCTGATCTTCGCGGACGACCTGGGATACGGCGACATTGGCTGCTACGGCAACAAGGTGATCCGCACGCCCAACATCGATCGCATGGCGACCGAGGGCATGCGCTTCACGGACTTCTACGCTCAGACCGTATGCGGTCCATCGCGCGCCGCGCTGATGACCGGTTGCTATCCGTTGCGCGTCGCGAAGAGCAGGAACATCGTGGAGGTCCATCCGCGACTGCATCTGCAAGAAGTTACCATCGCCGAAATCCTGAAGGACGCGGGTTACAAGACCGGGTGCTTTGGAAAGTGGGACCTCGCGCGTCATCGCCAGACGAAGTACGACCCCGCGCTTCTGCCGACGGCCCAGGGCTTCGACTACTTCTTCGGTACGCCGACGAGCAACGACAGCGTCGTGCACCTGCTTCGCAACGATAAAGTGATCGAGCGGAAAGCGAGCATGGCGACGCTGACGCAGCGCTACTCGTCGGAGGCGATCCAGTTCATCCAGAGGAACAAGGACCACCCGTTCTTCGTCTACATTCCACACACGATGCCGCACACGCGCCTCGCCGCTTCGAAGGAGTTTCGCGGCAAGTCGCCGCGCGGATTGTATGGAGATGTCATCGAGGAGATCGACTTCCACGTCGGGCGAATCCTCGACACGGTGAAGCGACTGGGACTCGATCGAAAGACCTACGTCATCTTCACGAGCGACAACGGTCCGTGGTGGATCAAGAAGCAGAACGGCGGCAGCGCTGGTCCGCTGCGTGGCGCGAAGACTTCGGTCTGGGAAGGCGGCGTACGCGTGCCTTTCGTCGTGCGCGCGCCGGGCAGAGTACCCGCTGGATCGGTGTGCCGGGAGATGGCCAGCACGATGGACATGTTGCCGACGTTCGCGCGTCTCGGTGGCAGTAAGGTGCCGACGAACCGCGTGATCGACGGTCACGACGTCGCGGATCTGGTGCACGGCGTGATTGGCGGGAAGAGTCCGACGAAGGCGTTGTTCCACTACGTGCACACGCATCTGCAGGCCGTGCGCAGCGGCAAGTGGAAGCTGCACGTCCCGCGACCGGCGAATCCGCGCTGGACTCCCAATTGGGCGCGGCACATCGACGCGAGGGACGTCTTCGACATCGCGTCCCCGCTGCTCTACGACCTCGATGCCGACGTCGGCGAAACGACGGACGTGGCGGCAACGCATCCGGACGTCGTCAGGCGCCTGTTGGGGTTCGTGGAGGGCGGACGCGCCGACATCGGCGACTACGACCGGATCGGCGCCGGCGCACGATTCTTCGACGATGATCCACGGCGACCAGACATCGGGAAGTGAGTGGGGTGGCGTCGCAGAGGAGGCGGCTTGGCGAAGGAAGCGTCTGCGTCTTGAGCCTGCGCGATCCTGCGCGAACCGCATGATAATCGATCTCGTATCCAGGCGGGGATCGGTTCGGGAGAAGGTGGACGGCTAATAGTACCGGATGCACGTGACGGTCTTCACTTTCTTGTACCGCCACTTCTCCTTGCCCTTCTTATCGAAACAGATCAGGAAGTTGGCGCCGCCAGCGAGCGTGTCGCCGTTGGGAAGGCGACGGACACTCCACGCGTTGCCGGGGAGCCCGATCTTCAGCACGACCTTGCCCTTCCGCGTCACCTCGTGGACAGCGCGTCCGGTGTGGCCGGCGATGAGCGTGTTGCCGTTCGACAGGCGCTGTGCTTCGAGCGGTCCCGGGAGGTCTTTGTACGACCACGCTACCTCGCCGTCCGGCGTCACCTCCAGCGTCTCGCTCTGTCCGTACGACGTGATCAACGTGTTGCCATTCGCCAGGCGTTCGGCGCTGTAGGGATTCTTGCACTCGTACGCCCACACAGTCTTTCCCTTCGGGTCGACCTCGATGACCGCCTTGCCCACGAGCGCGGTGATCAACGTGTTGCCACTCGGCAACCTGCACACGGAAGTAGGACTCTTGACGCCGACCTTCCAATGCACCTTGCCCTTGCGATCGATCTCTTCGACGACATTCCGGTTCAGGATCGCGACCAGATAGTTTCCATTGGGCAATCGCTCCGCCGCGAACGCGTTCTTCGAGCTCGGCACGGTGAACGACAACTCCCGCTTGGCATTGACCTCGAACGCACTGCGCGGCCCCGACTCGGTGACCAAGGTGATGCCCACGGGTTCGAACGCAGCGAGCGCCCACCGCCCGGCACTCGCGAGCTTCTCATCCTTGTCCTTGGCGATTCGGCGCAGCGTGGGAATCGCGGTTTGCGCGTCATCGCCGAGTATGCGCAAGACGAGCGCGAGCCGGCTGACCACTTCGGGACGCGGGTCGTCCAACGCGCGAATCAGGCTCGGCATCGCCTTCTTCCCGAGCAACAAGAGCTTCGGCGCGGCCGCGGCGCGCTTGCTGGGAAGTTCGAGCGCGCGAATCAACCGCATCGCCTGCTTGCGAAGCGCCTTCTCCGGATCCACGACACGCTCCACGCCGATCTGGCCCACGGCCTCACCCGCGAGCAACAGCGACAAGAGTGCGACACACATCCGCTCCATCGATCGTGAGCTTAGCGAATCCAACGTCAGACGTGGGGATCAGTCCTCGTCGAACCCTTTGGAAATCACTGTCCAGTGTTGATGTGATGTTTTGAGAAACTTCTGAACTCGAACGACCGGGCCGACCGGGCTTCGGATCGGTCGGCCCATTTTTCTTGGCGGCGCAACAGACTCATCTCTGCCGTCGAAGAGACTCGAACTCCGCCTCGAGTGCTTCAACTAATGCCCTGGCAGCCTCCGGTCCACCGGTCGCCGTGCTCCCGCCGTAGCGAGAGGCGACCAGATCTTCGAGCACCTTCGCGGCCTGCGACGCGAGCGCTTCCGAGACGCCAGCCGCGTCGAGTTGCGCGGGAAGATCCGTGCCGATCACCGCCGAGGCCGAAACGTGGAGCCGCGCGGCGATGTACTCGGCGAGCGCGTCGGCGGCGTCTTCGCCGGACTCATCGACCTTCGATCGATACGTCGCCGCCGCGCCGCGCTCCCGAACCCGATGCGGTTCCCTGTGGCTGCGACGCACGCGCAGCCACGAGCGCAAGCCAAACGCGACCAACCATGAAGCCACGAGCAAGAGAAGCAGCAACACGCGAGACATCCCACCACCGAGTTCCAAACCCGGTCTGGCTGCACTCAGCTTGATGTCGAAGATGTCGTTCTGGCCGGCGACGGTCGGCACGGTCCTCGCACCCGCGAGGTCGAGAGTCTGGCCCTCCGGAAGCGGTTTCACGTCCAGTGGAATCGCGTCGGTGTACACCGTTCGAAACCGAGGCTTGCCCCTCGGATCGAAGAACGCGAACGGGATCCGCGGCATCGCCGCCACTTCGCGAATGACCATCAGATCGTACGTGATCGTGCGCCGCTTCGTCCCCTTGTCATCGGTCTTGCCGCGCACATGGAACGCCGAGAGGCTCTCGAGCTTCGGCACGCCCAGCGTCGCCAGGTTGCCATCACCCTCGATCCTCAGCACGAGCTTCACACTCTCCCCCACGGTCACCTCGCGGGGTGAGACCTCTCCTTTCAACGTGAAACTCCCGACGCCGCCGGTGAACGCCGCCGGTCGGTCGCCGTCGGGAACAGGCAGGATCGTCAATTCGATCGCCTTCCCCAGGACCGTCGCATTCGTGCTGTCCTCGGCGACCCGGCCATTCACGAAGTCCTCGCGAAACTTCGTCGCGTATCCGAACCGCAACTGAGGTGAGGGAAGCAGGAGCGCGCCGCCGCGCTCCGCCCGAAACGTCCGCTGGACTTCGAGCACCGTGAACTGCTCGCCGCCGGCACGTTGTTCCTGTGTCTTGCGGGCGTGACCGACCTGACCATTGAGAACGAACGTGACACCGATGGACTCGGGATCGATCCCCGCCACCGCGCCCGGCAGCTTGTTCCACCACGGGACCAGAAGCTGCGCGGGCACCGCCACATCGCCCTGGAACATCTGCAGCACGTTCTTCTCCAGGAACCCGCGCTCGATCCCGAACTTGATTCGCACGCGGATCGCCTGTCCGACGAAATACGCGGCTTGATCCGTCGTCATCTCCACGAACGCCCGCTCCTGGACTTCCTGCGCCGGAGCCACGCTCAGGATCAATAGCGCGCCCACCGCGCGAATCGTCTCGTTCGGGGACACGTTCACGCACGCAGTATCCGCACCGCGATCTCCCGCAGCAAGGGCACCGGATGTCTCAGCTTCGTGGTTGGGAAGAAAGCCGCCTCGGACACCGTCCCAGCGACCCTGCACTCGATGCGGCGAGGCACACAAACGAAACTCGAGCGGCGTCGCGTCGGCGAGCTGATTCATGCCCTATCGGTTTGACGAATGCTGCGCCGCGGTCGATGATCGCCCGGATGAAGCGCTCGAACCTCGTCGCCGCCTGCGTCGGTATCCTCTCATCGGCCAGCTTCGTCGGCGCGCAGCTCCCGACACCAACCACCCCAAAAAACCTCCCCAAGGTGACGATCAAGCACCTGAAGGGAAAGTCACGCATTGAGATCGATGGCAAGCTCTTCACCGAGTACGTGTACGAAGGCTGGGCGAACCCCATTCTCTATCCGGTGCACGGCGCCCACGGCGTCGCGATGACGCGGAACTTCCCGATGAAGAAGGGCGTGAAGGCCGAGGCGACGGACCACAAGCACCATCGCTCGCTCTGGTTCACGCACGGCGAGATCAACGGGCACGACTTCTGGGCCGGCAAGGGACGCATCGTCCAGGCCGAGACCTCCGCGAGCCAGGGCGACAACGTCGTGATCATCATCTCCAGGAACGACTACATGGTCGGCGACAAACGCATCTGCCGCGACAAGCGGACGATCGCGTTTCACGCGCAGCCGGAGGGGCGATTCATCGACTACGAGATCATCCTCCAGGCGTCGGACGGGGACGTCGTATTCGGGGACACGAAGGAGGGCTCGATGGCCATGCGCGTCACTCCGTCGCTACGGCTGAAGGGCAAGGCGGCGAAGGGCCACATCCGCAATTCGGAGGGTGTCAAGGACAAGAAGGCCTGGGGCAAGCGCGCGAAGTGGGTCGACTACTACGGACCGGTCGAGGGCAAGACCGTCGGCGTCGCGATCTTCGATCATCCCGACAACTACGGACACCCGTGTCGCTGGCACGCCCGCGACTACGGACTCGTCGCGGCGAATCCGTGGGGCATCCATCACTTCGAACGCGCGCCGAAAGGAACCGGCGAGATGAGGTTGAAGGCGGGACGAGCCATGCGGCTGCGCTACCGGTTCTACTTCCACGCCGGAACAACCGAAGACGCGAAGGTCGCGGCGCAGTACGAGAAGTTCGCGATTTTGGGCCCGGTGCAGGAACCGAAGGTCAAGAAACAGGCCAGCGGGAAAGACCGGCCCAGGAAGAACAGGTGACAATTACGACCCCGCAGTTCCGGGCACTGGCCCACACCCCGGCGATTCTCCGCGGGTGGCTCGATGGGATGGATCCCGACGCGATGGGATGGAAGCCGGCGGCGGACCGCTGGTCCATTCGTGAAGTGCTGGCGCACGTCGTCCACGCCGAGCGTCGCAACATCTTCAAGCGCGTCAAGGACATCGCGACGATCGACGACCCCGAGATCCTCCGGGCTCCGCCAGAATAGACGGCGTTGTGTTCTATCTCTCCGAGAATGGCGGGTGGCTGACGGAGCGCGTGCCGCCGGAGTACATCGGGTTCCCGAACATCGCCTGACGCAGCGGCATGGCCATCATCCACATCGAAGACGGCGAACCGCTTCCTGAGCTCGGATTCCCGGGCATCATCCTCGTCAACCCGAAGTTCAGCGCGAACGTCGTCAACGTGCACCGACTCGCGGCGTGCTTCGGTGCTCCCCAGGTCTGGTGCACGGGCAATCGTGTCGCGCAGGACATGGGTCACCGGCGCAAGACACGGCTTCCGCCGGAGGAGCGGATGCGGGGTTTCGGGCGGGTCGACCTCGTGTGGTGTGATCGGGCGGTGGAGGTCTTCGCGTCCGCAGGGGCAAGGGTCGTCGGCGTGGAGATCGCAGACGGGGCGAAGTCCCTGCTGAAGTTCGACCACCGGGCGGCGGATCACGGCGACCGCGTCGTCTACGTGTTCGGTCCAGAGGATGGAAAACTGCAGGAACCGACAGCTGCGCTTTGCGATGTGATCGTGGAAATCCCCGCGTTCCACAGCCTGAACCTGGCGACCGCGGTCTCGACGGTAATGTGGGACCGGACGTACAAGCTGTGGCGCGATCAAGGCGTGCCGCCGCCCGAACCCTCCGACACAACCGCATGAACAGCGCAACGTTCGCGATCCTCGTCACCATGGCAACCGTCCCCGCCCAGGACACGCGACCCGCCGAACCGACGAAACGAGTGACTCCGATCGACGCCATGGACCGTGAGGAAATCGATCTCGCTCGCGCCCTGAGAGAGGGAACAGGGTGTGCAGGCTGCGTCATCGATGGCGTCATTGAGAACGCCGATTTCTCGATCGCTCGCTAGTGAGCTGACGCAGCGGGCTCGCCCAATGCCTCGACGACCAATTCGATCAGGTCCACGACCTCGATCGCATCAGACTTGCCGAGGCTCTTCACGGCATCGGTGTACATCGCGTAGTCCTTCGGGCACGCGGTGACGAAGTAGCGGATGTCACCGAGCTCGAGAGCTTCTTCGATACGCTGCTCACTGGCGCGATTCGTCTCGTTGGAAGTGTCCATCCAGATACGACCGCCGCCGGCCCCGCAGCAGAAGGTGTTCGTGCCGCAGCGGGGCATGTCCAGCAGCTCCAAGCCGATCGCACGCATCACATGCCGCGGCGCGTCGATCTCCCGGTTGTAGCGCGCCAGATAGCACGGATCGTGGTAGGTCACGCGGTGACCGATCTTGTTGGGGAAGTGCAGCTTGCCTTCGGCGATCAACTTCGTGAGAAGGCCGGAGTAGTGATGCACCGTGTACGTCGCGCCGAGCGCGGGATACTCGTTGCGAAGCGCGTTGAGTGTGTGCGGATCAGTAGTAAAGATCTCCTTGAACTCCGCCTTCTCGAGGGCGGCAACGTTCTCCTCCGCCAGCATCTCGAACAGGCCTTCCTCGCCGACGCGGCGGACGTCATTTCCTGCGTTCCGCTCTCCGTCATGCAGAATTCCGAAGTCGACACCCGCGTCGTGCAACACCTCGGCGACCTTCTGTGATAGCGCCTGGATCCGCGGATCGTACGAAGCGTAGTCGCCGACGAACCACAGGTAATCGACCGGTGTCTTGCGGGCATCCTTGATCTTGAACGACAGATTCTTCGTCCACTTCGCGCGCTTTTT
>Ga0114996_10007297_pt1 | contig 12552 bp, 10 predicted proteins | sample ArcticOcean_MG_C_4_FD_87039 | JGI IMG/M metagenome (GOLD analysis project Ga0114996, IMG submission 87039) | Marine microbial communities from western Arctic Ocean - ArcticOcean_MG_CB4_134 | ecosystem: Environmental > Aquatic > Marine > Oceanic | place: Arctic Ocean: Canada Basin | collected... | reverse complement strand
GATTGCGGGCGTGCATCATATCGCCGGCGCGGTAGACCTCGAACTGCCCGCTGGTGACGCCTCCCTGGTTTCCGGTTCCCGGTTCGACAGGCCGCCACCCTTGTGCGGGCCACGTCTCTATATCGACCTCGGCCTCTTCGAACGATTCGACGAGGCGACCGAAGCCCGCGAAGCTTTCCGGGGTCGCACGTATGAGAGGGACCTCAACAATCGAGATGTCCTCCGCGTGAATTGAAACCATGCGTTCCATTTGGATACATGGGGCCGGAGTAGGATGGTTTGCCATCGTGTCGTTCCTTTTCATGCGACGAACAGAAGCGGATAGGGAGCTGGTTCGGTCGTTCGTTGTACAACGTAGGTACGTTGGCCGCGGGAGTACGGTGCCGCAAACTGATTCTATCGGCGGTTAGTGGTCAAGGTCGTAATAGGTCTCGTAACGGTTCTGTGCCTGCTCGCGGGCCGTTTCCCAATCCCAGGTGGTTTCCGTGAAGCGGTCCGGAGAAAGGCTCTTGACATAGGGTGACGGTTCGCTCTGGAGCATCGACTCGACAACGTGTCGCCCAATGCCGGCCGAACCGGAGACGCCGTGTGCGTTACATCCTCCCGCCATCACGAAACCCCGAACGCGGCAGCTTTCGCCGATTATGAACCGGCCGTCGGGGGTGAACGTTGGCCAACCCTTGAAGACGTTGCGGACGCCGAGACCTTCTACTTGTGGAAAGTGCGGCGCCAGTGCTTCGGCAAAATGGCCCAACACCTCCCAATCGTCGTCGATCAGCGGCGACTGTTTGTCGAGTGGAATGCCATGCGGGTCGCTCGATAGACTCTCGGTTTCCCAGCCGCCACAGAGCAGTGCATTGGTCTCCGCGCGGACGTAAAGCGTCGCGTCGGGAATCCGAACGACGGGCAGATTTGGCTCCAACCCCTCGGCGGCAACCGTTACAAAGAACTCGTGACGCACGGGAACGATCGGCAACTCGATCCCAACGCTGCGTGCGATCTGAAAAGCGTGAGCGCCAGCCGCATTAATCACGCTCTCGCAGCGGATGGTGCCTTGGTCTGTTTCGACGCCGGTAACTCGTCCGTCGCTGACGAGCACATTCTTCACGGTCATGTTCGTTCGGAACTGCACGCCCAGCCGACGCGCGTGAGCGACGTAAGCCATAGTCAAGTCCGACGGTTGGAGATACCCGTCGCTCGGACACCACAAGACCGCTTTTGCTCGATCGAAGTTCATGGCGGGCCATTTTTCTTGAGCAGCGCGGTTGTCGATGAACTGGACCTCAAGCCCGGCCTCCTCGGCGATGGCTTTCATGCGATTGAATTCTTCGACCCGTTCGTCACAGAGCGCCACACGGAGCGATCCAACCTGTCGCCAGCCGGGATTGGCCCGGTCATCCTGTTGGAGCTGGGAAAACGTCGCGACCGACCACATCGCCAGTTTGGTACGCTCGACGCTGTTGCGAACCTGGCCGACTAAACCCGCGGCTTGCGACGTCGTAACGGCGGCGACCGTCGGTTGTTTCTCGAGGAGCAACACATCGGTCTTGCCGGCTTGCGCTAAACTGTACGCCACACCACAGCCAACGGCCCCGCCGCCGATGATCACGATTTCCGCATGACTGGTGTCGGTCACGAATCAGGCTCCCTGCGTTCTACTCTTCGGCCAACTGTTTGAGATACCAGCGAACAAAACTATCGACGTTGTATTCTTTGTGGGTCGAGTACGGGCCCGGCCGATAACGGCTTGAGTTGACGCCCCGCTGGGCGCGAGCGCATAGCTCCCAGTCTTGTTCGGAGGTCAACTGCCAAAACGGCATGATCTTGTCCAATTCGTAGTCGCGCCCCTCGACGGCATTTTCCTCGACCAGCCAAATCACGCGCACCTTGGTCTGTTGCGGTCCGGCGGGCAGCAGGCGCGTGCTCACCACATGATCGCAACTCGAATGATTCCAGAAGTTCGGCATCGTGCGCATCCGTAGCGTGCCGACGTCCGCGTCGGGATAGTCTCCCATCAGCGGCGCCACCTGCCGGCCGTCCATCGTCTCGCTGAGGTACCTGTCGACCAGCGCCGTGCGATTGGCCGAGTACCAGAGGTTGCGTTCCGCATCGGGAAACGTCGCCATGCCGGTCTCTTTATGCGTGACCGCCAGTCCACGGGCGAGCCATTTCTGCTGACTGCTGACCGTAGCGGCATCGATGTGGGCTTGGGTCCGCGCGGTCGTGTCATCGGCGTTGTAGTGGTCGAAATTGGCCTTGATGTACTGTGGGTGATTGACGTTACAGTGGTAGCATTCGCGGTTATTTTCCCACACCAGCTTCCAGTTGGCTGCGACCTCGTAGTCGACGATCTTTGCGACTTTCGCCTGCTCCATGCCTTGCGGACACGCCAGCGGTCGGATCAGGTCGGCAGCGTCGTCCCAATCAGGCGGTTCGTCAGCGAGAGAGACAAAGATCATTCCCGCAAGCTGCCGCGTGTGAGCACGGAGTAGTCCGAATTCACTTTTGTCCAATTCGTCCTGCATTCCGCGACAGGAAACGAGCGAACCGTCACGCGAGTAGGTCCACTGATGGTACGGGCATACGAATCGGCCGATCTTACCGGAGGCCTGATCGCAGAGCAACGTCCCCCGATGACGACAGATATTGAATAGCGAGTTGAGCTCCCCATCGTCGTCACGGACCACGATCAACGAATCGTCGCCGACGTCAAACGTAAAGTAATCGCCGGGCTGGGGAATCTGACACGTATGTCCCGCAAAGAGCCATCCGCGCCGCCAAATCCGCTCGATGTCGGCGCGAAAGACCGACTCGTCGTGATAGAACTGGCCCGGCAAACTGTAGCCTGAACTGCGCGACGCGATCAACTCGCGGAGCACTTGGTTCTGGTGAGGAGTAATCATATTGTGTCCTCCTGGACGTTGTCCTGCTTCATATCGTGAAACAACAAGAAGTAAACACAACTTGCAATCAACAACACCACTCCGAGAACGGACATAAAGTAGGTCAAGTAACGAAAAAACTCCAATCGCGACACATCGCCTGCAAGGACGTCTTTGGAGAGCATCACGGTGATCGACCCGCTGTAACCAATCGAGTCAGCAACATAAATCGCGAACACGGCGGTCCCCACGGTGCGAGTCGATGCGATCAAACGTTCAAACAGTACGGTCCCGTACGGCACGTAAGCCAGATACGAGCCGAGGCCACACAAAACCATCCACGTCAAGCCGCCGATTCGCTGTGCATCGAACAGCAACGTCCCAACTCCCATCATCGCGGCACCCGCCGTCATGATGGCGAAGGCACCGATCAATCCCCACCGGTTGCTCTTGATCAGGTTCAGCATTGCCAGCGCTGCGACGACACCGAACGCCACCCACAATTCGCAACGCGTGAAGATGGCTGGTTTTCCACCGTATCCCAGTTGTTCAAAAATCTCTTTGCCGAAGGAATCGCGAAAGTCGCGGTAGGCCGTCAGGAAAAAATACGCAACCAACAGCATCACCAATCCAGGCAAGAATTGTCTTATGAACCGCCAGCGCTGGCTGCTGTCCATAGTTCGTCGCTTGACCCGGGCTTGCACATCCTCGTCGGTCGGTTGCGGGATCTGATTCAACAGCCATACGGACAGCAGAAAAGGGGGCAAGAATATCAAGCCGGTGGCAAAAGGCATCCAAAACTGGTCGACGCTGTGCTCGTCCATCAACCCAACGCCGATGTCCTTGACCACTCCGCTGGCGATGATAAATGAACAACTCAGTCCGGCCAGCAGCATCTCTGACATGCGGCGTCCTTCGAGATACCACACGACCATCCCCCACACCATCCCCAGAGACATGCCGTTGAAGAAAATCGCCACGACCTTAAGGTTGTCAGGTGCCGCGGCAAACAGAAGCAGCGTCAGTTGTGCGGCGAAGATCATGGCCACCAGCATCGGTGTCCGTTTGCCGCGTGATACTTCGCTGCAAACTTTGATTCCGATGACCTTCGAGAGAGTGTAGCCCACAATCTGGCTGATTACAAACGCCGTCTTCAGCTCGACCTTCGTCCCGAGAAATAGAAGCCCTTCGTACTCAGCGGCCGAGAATGGTTTGCGAAAGGCGTACATGCAGAAGTACGTCGAGAATGCGCTGGCCATCGCAAACGCCATGAATACCGGTGTCGGCATCGAGGCGAGCCATTTCGTCAGGCGACCGGGCTGTCGGTTCTCAGGCATTCGTGTCGAGCCCCTCGGCGAGTAGTTCGGCAATGTCTTTTGCTTCGACGCCGCCGCCGGTTGCGGCCACACCGTCGCTGACCATGGTTAAACAAAATGGACAGGCGACGATCACGCTCTGGGCTTCGGTCTCTAGTATCTCTTGCACTCGACCAACGCCCACGCGCGTGTCCGCGGCATCGTCGAACCACATGCGACCACCCCCGGCCCCACAACAGGCCGTGTTGCGCTCGCGGCGAGGCAGTTCGACGAAGTGGCCATTTTCTGTTCCGGAAAGCGTCAACTGAATCAACTCTCTGGGAGGTTCGACCACATCATTGACCCGTGCCAGATAGCATGGGTCGTGATACGTCAGTTTACCCGACGAGCTGTTGTCCGCTTGGCTAATCTCTAGCTTACCCTCTGATACCAACTCGGCAAGAAACTGCGTGTGATGAACGACCTCGAATTGTCCGCCGAACTGTGGGTAGTCTTGCTTGAGACTATTGAGGCAATGGGGACAGTGCGTGACGATTTTCTTAACCGAGTATCGGGTGAACGTATCGAGGTTCGTCGCGGCAAGCTCCTGAAACAGAAACTCGTCGCCCATTCGCCGCGCCGATTCGCCCGTGCATCGCTCTTCCGGGCCGAGTACGGCAAAGTTCACATCGGCCGCCTGCAACAGTTTAACCATTGCACGGGCGACCTTCTGAATCCGTCGATCATACGCCGCGGCACATCCGACCCAGTAGAGCACGTCGAAGTCCGGGTGATCGCTCACACACGGAACGTCGAGTCCCGCGGCCCAATTCAATCGCTCGTCCTTGGGAAGCCCCCAGGGGTTGCCCGACCGCTGCACCTTTTGTAGTGACGTAGCGGGCGCGCCACGTAGCCCTCCTTCGGCCACGAGATTACGCCGCAGATCCGTGATAAATCTCAAAGGATCGACGCCCAGCGGACACGTATCGACACAGGCGTGGCAGGTGGTGCATGACCAAACGGTCTCGGCCGTGATGCTCTCGCCCAAGGTCTCTTTCGCGTCCGTCGGACTGGCAGTCCGTCCCTCGGCGTTTAGGTGTGAGCGAAGATCCTGCACGACATCGCGCGGCGAAAGCGGCTTTCCGGCTTCATGCGCCGGGCAGACGTCTTGGCAGCGACCACAGGAAACACACGCGTCCAATTCGACGAGTTGCCAGCGGGTGAAGTCCTCGATGTTCGCAGCGCCGACCAACCCCGTTTCTTCCACTTCCTCAATCGAAATCGGGCTTAACGTGCCGAGGCCTTCGGCGCGAGTCGCAAGACTGACCACGCCGGCGATCGAATGGAGCAATCGGGTGTAAGGAAACGCCGCAATAAAACCAAGGGCCAAAACGGTGTGAGTCCACCACAGGGCCAAATGAATCATCGCAGCGCCGTCGCGCGTGACACCGATCAACTCGAACAGCCGTGCTGCGCCCAGCCCGACGTATGAGAAACCGGGCTGCGGCGTCTGCTGGTGGATAATCCGCAACCCCTCGGCCAAATAGCCTGTGATGCCGAGCAGCACCAGCGTGGCGAGCACCAAAGAGTCCAAAGCACGATAGCCGACGCTCGTATCGCCGCGCAAGCGACGCCCGATAAACCAGACACAACCTGCCAGCATCGCCAAACCGGCCGTTTCGAGAACGACCTCGAAGACCGCATAATAAAGTCCCTTGTGAAAAAGTGGATCGGTCGGTTCGCGTCCAACAAGAGTGGCCCCATAATGTTCGATGGCAATCAAGATCGTACCGATAAACAGCACAACAAAACCGCCGAAAAGCAGACAGTGCGCGCCGCCGGCCCACCGCCGCCCTTGACGCACTTTCGATTGAAGCGCGACGAGGTTCAACAGACGAGCAGACACGGTTCGCCAACTAATGGGCCGATCGGTCTTTCGGCCGCGTCTCCACAGACGCGCCCGTCGATAGACGCCCCAGGCAAAACATCCGATCGATGCGGCAGCGAGCGCGTAGAAAACCACCTTCGACAAGTCGTCGACGTTTCCGAATATCTCGCGAGTGAGAGACTCATTCGGCATGCAGCTTCTCAATCAGTTGCGGAACCAATTCGTACACGTCCCCCACCAACCCGTAGTCGGCCATTTCAAACATCGGAGCGTCGGGATCATGGTTGATCGCGACGATCACCTTCGAGTTTTTCATCCCCGCCAAATGTTGCACGGCACCCGAGATTCCCAGCGCGATATACAGATCGGGCGCAACGATCTTGCCAGTTTGACCGACTTGAAGATCGTTGGAAGTAATGCCGGCATCGACCAGCGCACGCGAACTGCCCGTCGCCCCGCCAAGTGCATCGGCCAGACCGCCGACAAGGCGCTCAAAGTCATCCGAGTTCTTAAGCGCTCGGCCGCCGGAGACGACGATCCCCGCTTCGGTGACATCGGGCCGATGGCTTGGCTTGGACTCGACACGCTCGAAGCAGATATGATTAGGCAGCGCCGACTCGTCGATGCCGATCGCCGTAATCGGCTGCTTCTCGTCAGCAGGTGGTGGCGGCTGGTAGGCGGTCGCACGAATCGTCACGATCTGCGGATGTCCCGTTAGTCTCACCGTGGCGGTCACGGCGCCGGCGAACATCGGCCGCCGCATTACGAGCCGCCCGTCGCGAATTTCATGGCCCACCACCTCGCTGGCCATCGATCCGCCCAACAGCCCTGCGGCTCGACCGACAATATCCTTGGCATACGAAGTCGATGCGGCGACAACCAGATCTACGTTGCGTTCAGTCGCCACCTTGGCAATCACGTGGGCATGGCGATCAGCAACCGGGTCGGCCAGCGCCGCACAGTCCGCGCTGAGCACCTGCGAAATCGACGCCGCGTCTTGGGCGACATGGTCAATCTCGTGACCAAGCACTAGGCATTCGACCGTGCCACCGGACTGCTGGGCGACTGAGTTGGCAAAACCGATCGCGGACCGGGTGCCTGAACGTATCGTTGTTCGATCGTGTTCCGCGACAACCAGGATGCGCATCGTGTTCCCCGTTAGATTGCTTTCGCTTCGCAGCGTAGTCGGTCGAGCAACTCATCGACACTGTTTACGCGAACACAGGTGCGCCCCGTCGAAGTCGATTCCATACTCAGCACTTCGATGCGCGGCTCAATCGCGATGCCCAGTTGCTCGAAGTCGATTCGCTCAATCGGTTTCTTTCGGGCCTTCAAAATACTGGGCAACGACGCATAACGCGGTTCGTTCAGCCTGAGATCGGTCGTGATCACCGCCGGCAGATCGACGAGGACGACCTCGATTCCCGCATCGGTTTCACGCTCGACGCGCAGACGCCGTTCATCGAAATCAACCTGTGAGGCAAACGTCGCCTGTGGCCAATCGAGTAGCGCGGCGAGAAACTGCCCGGCTTGATTCGCATCATCGTCGACCGCCTGCTTTCCCATCAGGACCAAATCAGGCGTCTCCCGCTTGACAACCTCGTCAAGGATTCGCGCTACGTTCCACGGATCGAGCACCTCGGCACACTCGACTAGGATCGCCCGATCAGCCCCCATGGCGAGCGACGTGCGCAGCTCGCTTTCATAATCATCCGAGCCGATTCCGACCGCCACGACCTCGACGTTATCCGCCGAGTTCTCTCTGATTCGCAAGGCTTCTTCGACCGCGATCGCGTCGAACGGATTGACGACAAACGGCAGATGTTGCTCGTCGATCCCGCTGCCATCCTCCCGCACACGAATCTTCTGATCCGTGTCGGGCACTCGTTTTGTTGGTACAAGTATCTTCATAGGCGTCAAGTTGCCGGCTCGCTGAATGGGGACAGCTACTCTTTCTTCCCCTCCACACGCCCGTAGTAACCCGCATGCATCTGGTAACACTTCTCGTTGATCTCGGTGCGTTGCTGATAACCGGGCATGTCAGAAAAGCGATCTGCCTCGATCGCCGCGATGTCATAGTCCGTCTGGCCGCTACGAATCAAGTCGGACATGATCACCCCGATCGTTGGGCTTTGCACAATCCCGTGGCCGCAAAAGCCGGAGCAGTAGTACAGTCCCTCGACGCTCGACATCTTCCCACAGAACGGTTTCCCGTCAGGCGAGAAGGTCATGATGCCGGACGTGATCGTCATCGGTGTGCGTTCATTGATCCAAGGGAATCGCTGCCCGGCGGCATAGATCAGCGTGGCGACGCGGATATCGTCCAACCGTGCTTTCATGGCCGACATGTCGAAGTCGACCGGCAGTGTCTTCATGTCGTACTCGACCGTCTCCTCGTCGTACATGCCAACGATCAAACCGCCGCTTTCCGGGCGCGCGTAAATCCGTAATTGGCGGTCTCGTATACCTGGACTGAGACGATCGATTACGTTCGCATCATCTGGCCGCGTCGTGAGATAGCAATGTCCCAGCGCAGCCGTCGGCAAAACCGTCTCGGCAAGTTCGGCAACAAGATACGACCAAGGTCCGCCCGCGTTGACGATCGTGGGCGCATACAGGGGACCGTCGGGCGTCTTGACTCCCTTCGCCTTACCGCCTTCGATCATGAGTGCTTCAACAGGACAGTTCGACTTGTACTGTACCCCGTGACTCTTGCCGACGCTGATATACGCGCTGACCAATTCGGCCGGTTGCAGGTGTCCATCCGTAGGACAATAGCAGGCGTCCAGCAGGTCATCGGTTTTCATGTAGGGAAGCTTTTCAGCGACGTCACCCATCGACAGATGATCGATATCGAAGCCGATCGCTTTGCCCATCGCGACCAGATCGACGATCTCCTGAGCACGCTCTGGGGTCTCGGCGACTCTCAGCGAACCGGTCTGAACAAAGATCTCCACGTCTGCGCGTCGTTCGAGATCCTTGACGATCTCCACTCCGTCCATAAGCATCCGCGTCGACTCGGCAGTTCCGCGAAGCTGGCCGAGCAAGCCGGCCGCTCGTCCGGTCGAGCCGTTTCCCAATCTCTCTCGCTCGACGACGCACACCTTCGTGCCTTGGATCGCGAGTTGCATCGCGGTGCTCAACCCGGCAACGCCGCCGCCGATGACTATTACGTCTGCCGTTTGAACGGTCATATTCTGAACATCCTGATTCACGCGATTCCGAAGGGAGGGCGACGACCCTGAAGCGAACCATTGTGCATTCCCGCCGCGCTCTCGTCTAGGACGTTCAGCACGAAAAAGTGTGATGATTTGCACATTCGACTGTCGCGGACCACGCTGCAGATGCCGGCAGCTTGGGTTACGCGCTCGCCGCATTAGGGTATTATTTCCTTCATCCCGCGACGCTGCATGAGCGACGCGAAGATCAGGTCCCCTCGAAGGAGATTCGCCGTGTCGTCACCCATCGGTAAGTTGACCCTAGATGACCTGCGCGAATCGGTCGGTCGCGGTGAGATCGATACGGTGCTGGTCATCTTTACCGATCTTTACGGCCGTTTCTTGGGTAAGCGTTTCGACGCGGGCTTCTTCCTGGACCAGGTAGCGACCGGTGGTACGCACGCATGCAACTACCTGTTGACCGTCGACATGGAGATGGAGCCCGTGCCGGGCTACCGGTTTGCCAACTGGGAGAAGGGCTACGGCGATTTTCACCTCGTCCCGGATCTCGATACACTACGGCGGGCGAGTTGGCTCGACCGAACGGCGCTGGTCGTCAGCGACGTACAGAGCCAGCAGACTCATGCGCCCGTCTCCGTGGCACCGCGTTCGATCCTAAATCGGCAGGTCGAACGTGCCGAGCAGCTCGGACTGATCGCCATGGGCGCGTCGGAATTGGAGTACTACATATTTCGCAACTCGTACCGAGACGCGATGGACAAAGGGCACCGCGATTTGACCCCAGCGGGTTGGTATCTCGAAGATTATCATGTGCTTCAAGGCACTCGTGAGGAAGACCTCAACGGTGCGATTCGGCGGCATCTGAGGGACTCCGCCGTTCCGGTCGAATCGACCAAGGGAGAGTGGGGCGTCGGCCAGCATGAAATCAACATCCGTTATTGCGAAGTGCTCGAGATGGCCGACCGTCACGCGGTGCTCAAGCAGTGCCTGAAGGAAGTCGCCGACCGTCTCGGTGCGAGCGTTACGTTCATGGCCAAGTTCGCCGAGCAGCAGGCCGGCTCGAGCTGCCATGTCCACATGAGCCTGTGGCGCGACGGTATCAACGCATTTGTCGGTGACACTGCGGTGGGCGAGCTACAGGTGTCGGACACCTTCAGGCATGTCGTCGGCGGCTGGCTGGCACGACTGCCCGAGTTGATGGTTTTCCTTGCGCCGACGGTCAATTCGTACAAGCGGTTTCAGTCGGGCTCGTGGGCGCCAACGCGCCTGGCATGGAGCGTCGACAATCGGACGGCTGGGGTGCGCGTGGTTGGCTCCGGATCGAGCCTGAGATTGGAGTGCCGTGTGCCAGGCGCCGATTGCAATCCCTATCTCGCGCACGCCGCGCTGCTGGCGGCGGGACTTGACGGGATCGCCAACAAAACCGAGCCGCCGGAAGTATTTGTCGGCGATGTATACGGCACGAGCGACGTGCCGCACGTGCCGCGAAGTCTGCAAGAGGCCGTCGAGCGATTCGAGACGTCGGATTTCGCCAAAACGACATTCGGCACAGAGGCCGTCGAGCACTACGCCCACTTTTTCCGGATCGAGCAGCAGGCGTACGATCGGTGCGTGACCGATTGGGAACGTCATCGCTATTTTGAACGAATATGAATAACCCGGAGTGCAGTGGTATTGTGAACGCACCTCGCATCGGCATCACGACCTACGGCATCGACCAGCAGGGCAGCTATACGTTGCCTGCGGAGTACGTGAGCGCCACACGCCGGGCCGGCGGCATACCGGTGCTGATTCCGCCCGGCGAGACCCGCTGTGACCTGCTCTGCGAACATCTCGACGCGATCATTCTGGCGGGCGGAGGCGATCTCGATCCGGCGACGTACGGCGGACAGCAGCATCCGTCGGTCTACATGGTCGATGCGCATCGCGACACGATGGAAATCGCGATTGCCCGGCGAGTGATCGAATCGCGGCTCCCCACACTCGCGATCTGTCGCGGTGCGCAGGTAGTCAACATCGCGTTGGGCGGGACACTGCACGAACACCTTCCGGACCTGTTCGGCGAGGAAGTTCAACATCGTCTGCCGCCGCGCGAGCCGACGCCACATCGCGTAATTGTGCAGGCCGATTCGGCGCTCGGGCGACTGCTCGGCAAAACCGAGTTCGAGGCCGCGTCGTGGCATCATCAGGCGATCAACGAAATCGGGTCGCAGCTTCGCGTGGTCGCCCATGCCCCGGACGGCGTCGTCGAGGCCCTTGAAATGCCAAGCCACCGGTGGCTGTTTGCCGTTCAGTGGCACCCGGAAATTACCGCCGACACCGATCCGATTCAGCAGCGGTTGTTTGATTCGTTGGTGGCCGCCGCGCAGCAGAAATAAAGTAGAAAGGAACATCACGATGAAATTGGCAGACAAAGTCGCGCTGGTAACCGGCGCCGCCAGCGGCATTGGCCGAGAAACCGTGCTGCTATTTGCACGCGAAGGTGCGAGCGTCTTGGCGGTCGACGTCGACGATGAGGGCGGGCAAGAGACGGTCGAGGCGGTCGACAAAGAGAACGGTCGCGCCAGTTTCTTTCACGCCGACGTCTCGCGAAACGACGACTGCCGCCGAATGATCGAAGAAGCCGAAACTCTGTTCGGCAAACTCGACGTGCTGTTCAACAACGCCGGCGTCATGCTCGACGAGGACGGCGACGCCCAGGCGACAGACGAATCGGTCTGGGAAACCACCATGAACGTCAACGCCAAGGGCGTTTTTCTCGGCTGTAAGCACGGGATTCCCGCGTTGCGTCGGGCGGGCGGCGGATCGGTGATCAACACCGCCTCGTTTGTCGCGGTGCTCGGCGCGGCGACGCCACAGATCGCGTACACAGCGTCCAAGGGCGCTGTCTTGTCGATGACGCGCGAGCTGGCCGTGATCCATGCCCGTGAGAACATTCGCGCCAATGCGCTCTGCCCGGGCCCACTACGGACGAAGCTGCTGATGGATTTCCTCGACACAGAAGAAAAACAACAGCGGCGACTCGTGCATGTTCCGATGGGACGATTCGGCGAAGCCCACGAGATGGCCAAAGCGGCGCTGTTTCTCGCCTGTGACGATTCGTCCTACCTAACGGGCAGCACGTTCGTCGTCGACGGCGGCATCACCGCCGCGTACGTGACCCCCGAAGAATAATTTGGTGGTAGAGAAGCGAGAAGTGCGGTGGGTGGGCGGGACGTGTCAAGGGGTCAAATCGCTGTTTCGCGATTTGTTAAGATGGGTTGTTGTCAAGTGTCTCGATTTTCTTGCGGAAAAAAGTGTAATGTTTT
>Ga0114996_10007294_pt1 | contig 12554 bp, 9 predicted proteins | sample ArcticOcean_MG_C_4_FD_87039 | JGI IMG/M metagenome (GOLD analysis project Ga0114996, IMG submission 87039) | Marine microbial communities from western Arctic Ocean - ArcticOcean_MG_CB4_134 | ecosystem: Environmental > Aquatic > Marine > Oceanic | place: Arctic Ocean: Canada Basin | collected... | reverse complement strand
TGGGATTACTATCGGATTTATTAATGGGCTGTTAGTTAGTAAAGCACGGATTAATCCATTAATCGTCACGCTAGGTATGATGTTCGTGCTTCGCGGAATTGGCTTTGATCTGGTGGATGGACGCCATACAAGGATTCGAGACGACGGGTACCGGTGGGCTAGAGAGAGAATTGGCGGAGTGCCGGTAGTTGTCTACATACTCTTTGCCGTAGCGTTAATTTCGATTGCAATGCTTCGTTATACAAAACTTGGGCGTCTTATTTATTCGGTTGGGGGTAATCCAGAGGCCGCCAGACAGGCTGCGATTAATGTTGATCGATTCCGTCTCGGGCTTTACACACTGGCCGGTCTCTATTTCGGTTTTGCCGGGATAATCCTTGGGTCAATGCTCGGAGCAGTCGCACCTAATTCGGGTACCGGCCGGGAGTTGGTAATCGCGACGGCTGTATTTCTAGGTGGAGCAAGCCTAAAGGGCGGAAAAGGATCAGTGGCCGGCACTCTAATAGGAGTACTATTCGTCACTGCGCTTGCCAATGGAGTCACGCAGATGCAGATAATTCCTGAGGTCGTTATGGTACTAAATGGGGTTCTCCTTATCGGGGCCGTAGCATTTGATCAACGTCCAAAGGGCGGCTACCGATGAAAGCTGAGAGCTCTCTCACGGCCAACAGCTCTGGGAGTAATCAGACAACATTTAGATCTGTTGCCTTGTCTCAGGGCGGTGGGCGTGTGGTATTGGTGGTCTTTCTGATCGCTGAACTAATCTTCTTTGGGCTCAGAGTACCGGGCTTCTTCGAAATAACAAATCTTTTAAGTGCCGGTCGATATACGGCAGTCTTCCTGGTTGTCGGAGTTGGGACTACTTTCGGTCTGATCTCTGGAGCTATTGATATTAGTATTGCGGGAGTAATTGCCCTTAGTGGAAGTATCGGTACTCAGGTGATGGTCGCAGGAGCCTCACCTTTCCTTGCGATCGGCATATGTCTATTTATTGGAGCATTTGCAGGTCTGCTCAATGGGATTGTTGTTGTAAAACTTCGAGTGAATCCACTCGTGGCAACTCTGGGAATGTTGGGTATAGCACGGGGAACTGCATTTCTCATTGAAGGTGGCGGGGGTGGTGTTGTTGGAGAGATGTTCCGGACATTCGATCCAATCTTCATAGTGCTCCAAAAGAAAATATTTGGCATTCCTTCACCTGTTGTATTTTCTTTCGTTGTTATTGGATTGGGATACGTCCTCCTGGCCCATACCAGACTGGGACAGTACGCCTACGCAGTAGGCGGGAGCCCGGATGCGGCGAGAGCAGCTGCTCTCCCTGTAGACCGGCTCCGGATCTTTTTCTTGATGCTGTCAGGCTTTTGTGCGGGGATTGGAGGCTGGATGATGGCCTCGATGCTCGGAGGTACGGCGGCCACCATTGCCGTTGGCTGGGAGTTGACAATCATCACTGCGATCATTTTTGGTGGGGTGAGCCTCGCCGGCGGAATTGGAAGCATGGTGGGGACATTCCTCGGGACCACCATTCTGGGATTGATGGTTAATGGCATGAATCTGGCTGGGTGGCCGACCTATCACCAACTCATTGCCCAGGGCTCTCTGCTTCTGTTCGCTGTGGGCATCGACTCATTGCGATCCGGGGGCTACAGATGACGGTGACTGAGGTGGGGGAATTGGAGTCCCATCGGGTGCTTGTCGGCCAGGAATGGGTGGGCTCCTTGTCCACCGAGACGTTCTCCAGCATTGACCCTTATACGGGACAATCTTGGGCAGAGATTCCGAAATGTGGTCCTGGGGACGTCGAGAGGGCAGTAGGCGCCGCTCGTCTGGCCTTCGATGATGGGCCTTGGTCAAAGATGACCGGCGCGGATCGAGGCAGGCTCATGCGACGGCTTGCAGGTTTAGTTGACGAAAATGCCGAAGAACTTGCCGTAGCAGAGGTGCGAGACAACGGGAAGCTCCTCCGAGAGATGCGCGGCCAGATGGAAGCCTTGCCGCAGTACTACGAGTACTTCGCTGGAGCTGCGGACAAAATTGGCGGGGACGTCATTGGGTCTTCAAAACCTAACTTCTTCGTTTACCAGCTACTTGAACCCGTTGGGGTCGTCGGGGCTATTACCTCGTGGAACTCGCCGCTACTCATTGCTGCTTACAAACTTGCTCCCGGTCTCGCGGCTGGCTGCACGTTTGTTCTGAAACCTTCGGAGCACACGTCAGTATCGACGATTCTGTTTGCCCGCTTGGTCGAAGAGGCGGGGTTTCCCCCTGGAGTTCTAAATGTTGTGACTGGAGATGGTCCCAATGTAGGAGAACCGTTGGTGTCGAACCCAGGTGTTGACAAAATTGCCTTCACGGGCTCAACGGTGACTGGAATGAGGGTCGCTTCGGCTGCGGCCAGCCATCTGGCAAAGGTTTCGTTGGAACTGGGGGGAAAGTCACCAAATATCGTTTTCGCCGACGCAGATCTCGATGCTGCCGCCTCGGGTGTAATCGCAGGGATCTTTGCCGCTTGCGGGCAAAGCTGCGTTGCCGGCTCCCGTCTATTGGTTCAACGGTCAGTCCATGACGAGTTACTCAGTCGGATAGTTGATCGGACCGCGGCGATCACGATTGGCAACCCAATGGACCTTGAGACAGAGATGGGACCGCTTGCATTTCAGGCTCACTACGACCGGGTCGTTTCCTTTGTCGACGTTGGTCTTGACGAGGGGGCGGAACTGATATTCGGTGGGAAGCGGCCGGACCACCTTCCCGAAGGCCTATTTCTTGAGCCAACCATATTTGACCGGGTCGAAAATGGAATGCGTATCGCACAGGAAGAAATCTTCGGCCCAGTCCTATCTGTCATCTCGTTCGAAGATGAGGACGAGGCGGTGCGATTGGCGAACGACTCCTCTCACGGACTTGCGGCGGGAGTGTGGACCCGTGATATCCAACGCGGCCACCGGTTAGCGAAGGCGATCCAAGCGGGAACAGTTTGGCTAAATGCTTACCGAATGGTGAGCCACGACGTGCCGTTTGGTGGATACAAGGCGAGTGGCTACGGACGAGAGAATGGGCTCGAGGGCCTCCGCGAATACCAGCAGACCAAGACCGTCTGGGTGGAAACCGAAGGCTTAGTCAGGGATCCCTTTAGGCTCGGATGAGGTATCCGGGATACTTCAGGGCTCCGAAAGAAGATCCGGACCGCCATATGTTTTGCCGGCCGTCTCTCCGAGAGAATTCGGAAGACTGGATCCTGTCGCCGTGAAGAGAGCTCTGATCTCCGAGCTAGGGGGCAGGGTCCTGCTTGCCGTGGTCTTTTTCGGAGAGATTGCGTTCTTTGCTTCAAAAGCTCCTGGGTTCTTGGAGGCGAGCAACCTTCTCAACGCGGGTCGTTCCACGGCGGTGTTTCTTGTGGTCGGCGTTGGCACCACTTTTGGGCTCATATCCGGGGCGATCGATATCAGCATGGGCGCCACGATTGCGCTAAGCGGGAGCCTTGGGACAGAAGTCATGATCAGCGGCGCATCGCCATGGGTTGCAATAGCAGCGTGTTTAGGAATCGGCTTACTAGTCGGCCTGGTTAACGGACTTGTTGTAGTTAAGCTCAGGGTCAATCCTCTTGTTGCGACCCTCGGAATGATGGGAATCGCCCGTGGTGCGGGATTCTTGATTGAGGGCGGTGGAGGGCTGCGCCTAGAAACGCTTCAGGGGATAGACGATCCTGTCTTCACAGTTCTACAGAGGCGTCCTTTTGGTGTGCCCGCACCGGTGGTGTTAGCGCTCCTGGTGGTTGCACTGGGCTACCTTCTTCTGTCTCGTACTCGTCTAGGGCAGTATGCCTACGCGGTAGGTAGCGATCCGGAATCAGCGAGATCCGCGGCTCTACCAGTTGACGGACTCCGTATTTTCTTCCTGGTGCTGTCTGGGTTCTGTGCGGGGATTGGTGGCTGGATGATGGCCTCCATGCTCGGGGGCACGCAGGTCACTATTGCGGGTGGCTGGGAACTGACGATCATTACGGCGGTCATCTTCGGTGGAGTGGGCCTGGCCGGTGGAACCGGGAGCATGGTCGGAACCTTCCTAGGCACCGTCATCCTTGGGTTCATGGTCAATGGAATGTCTCTGGCCGGCTGGCCGACGTACCACCAATACATCGCACAAGGTCTACTGCTATTGTTTGCCCTAGGAGTTGACGCTTGGAGATCCGGAGGTTATCGGTGAGAACGGCCGACAACGACAGTTTCTTGACCGGTCTCCCCTGGCTGTCGGAAGCAAGATCAACCCGGTACCGGGGTCAGGGGCATTCGAAGCAGGACTTAAAGTGTGTAGATTCTATTTTCTATAGTAGGCCGTAACTTGGGCGAGTACCGAGCAGTTCGAAGATTGCAACCAGGACAATAGGGAGATGAGATGACTGAGGGTCCCGGGGAGGAATTGAGAGAAGGTCTCGACGGTGTCCTTGCGTGCGAGAGCAGCGTATGTCACATAGACGGTGCTAGCGGGTTGCTCCTATATCGCGGCTATGACTTTCGGAGTTTTGCGGTTGAAGCGGAATTCCTCTCCGTCGTTCTCCTGCTCTGGCACGGAGAATGGCCCAGCGAGGATGTCCTTGCGGAATTTTCGGAGGAAACAAAGCATCATCGTGACCTTAATCAAGTAGTAGCTGACCTATTACCGATGATCACCGATGGCGCCAACCCGATGGCAGTAATGCGGACGGTCCTTTCAGTTGCGGGTGTGTTGGACCAGAACGCGGAAGATTCCAGCCCGGAGAGCGTGCTCAGGAGCGCAACGACGCTTATTTCTATGACTCCGACGGTCGTGGCGAGTATGTCAAGGTTGACTCAGGGAAAAGATCCAGTGGAACCTCGGCGAGATCTTGGTCATGCGGCCAATTTCCTTTACATGCTGCACGGCGAAGAACCGACCGAAGGTGCATCTGCCGCACTGAACACCGTGTTGAATACTTATGCCGAGCATGAGCTAAACGCATCAACGTTTGCAGCGCGCACGGCGGTTGGGACCTTGTCGGACTACTACTCGGCGGTGGTTGCCGCCTGTTCGGCTCTCAAGGGCGCACTGCATGGTGGGGCGATTGACGACTCGATGTACCTATTTCGGGAAATCGGCGAGCTCGACAACGTCAGTGGGTATATCGAGGAAGCTCTTACGGCGAAGCGGAAGGTCCCTGGATTCGGGCATCGGGTCTACCGGACTCGCGATCCCCGGGCCTATCCGATGGAGGAACTGGCAAGGGTTCTCGGCGAAGAGTCTGGAGAGACACAGTGGTACCAGATTGCTAGGTCTGTTGAGCAGGAACTTCTTGAACGTAAAGGGCTCAATCCCAACGTCGATTACTACTCAGCCATTGTCCTTTACCACCTTGGGTTTCCCCTGGATCTTCTGACAAGTTTCATTGTTACTTCCCGGCTAGCCGGATGGACCGCGCATATCTGTGAGCAGTTCGAGAGCAATCGCCTCATCAGGCCTCGTGCCAGGTACGTAGGTTCAACTGAGCGGTTGTTGAAATAGGTCCTTGCTCGACGTCCCTGTTCCCTGCCAGTTATGGAGAGGTGGTACCAGTCGGGCTGTCCTGTTCGCTGAGGAGGAACTTTCCGACTACGACCTAACTCAGAGGGAATCGATAGTTCTTGCCGCTCTCGGAAGCCCCGATCCAGCCGGACGGCAAGTCGACGGTCTTGGGGGAGGGAGTTCCTCGCTTAGCAAGGCAGCCATAGTTCGACCGGCGGTTCCAGGCGAGGACGCCGATGTTGCCTTTGAGTTTGCTCAGGTTGAGGTCTCGCGGGCAGTCGTCGACTTCACTGGTAACTGTGGAAATATCAGTGCCGCAATTGGCCCCTACGCTGTGAACCTTGGCCTGCTTGAGGTATCTGAGTCGGCGACAGACGTGGTCTGCCTCAGTCTCAACACCGGCCAACGCTTTGTGTCTAGGGTTCCGGTCGAGTCGGGTCGGTTCAACCCCACCGGCGACTATGTAATCTCTGGTGTGCCCGGTTCCGGATCGAAAATCGATATGGCGTACCAAAGTCCGTTTGGGTCGGTCAATGGCAGCGTGTTTCCTACCGGGATGACAAGCGAGACCGTAGAACTGCCGTCTCACCGTAAGGTCACGGTGTCGATCGTCGATGTGGCCAATCCAATGGTGTTCGTGACTGGCGAGGACATGGGGATTGATGTAGGTGCATCACCCGAAGAGATCGAATTGAAATCGGACGAGCTCCGGGAGCTTGAGATGATTAGGTCCGAGGCAGCCGTCCGGTTAGGGATGGTGAATTCGCCGGCTGAGGCAACGACAGAGTCGCCTACTGTTCCAAAGGTTGCCGTTGTCGGTCGAGCTGACTCCTTCATTTCGACCGAAGGTGAAGCAGTTCAATCTAGAGAGGTAGACCTCCTAGTTCGCCTAATCTCTATGCGGCGTGTTCATCGAACTCTCGCGGTTACCGCTGCGATGAGTGCCGCAGCGGCAGCTCAAATCTCAGGGACTGTTGTGGGTCGCTGTGTCCGGGAAGGCACGGGCAACATTGTCAGGTTGGGTCATCCTGCAGGGGTTCTCGCCTGTGATGCGAGGGTCGAACGATTAGCTGAGGGACACTGGGTCGTTCCGGAGGTCAGTGTCTCAAGGACTGCTCGCCTCATAATGAATGGAAATGTACTAATTCCGCATACATGTGTATCGGGGAAGGCTAGATCCGAGTGAACAAGCCGGACTTTTCCGAAACCCTGAAAGTCGGCGACCAAACGTTTCGGATTATGTCACTCGCGAAATTTTCGGAATACGGTCATTGCGACGTTGAGTCGCTACCTCTAACTATCCGTATTCTTCTCGAGTCTTCGCTACGGCGTGTTGCCACTGGGCACGGGAGCGGGAATGGTGTAGCAACTATGCAGCGGTTGGCCGCATGGCCAGAGGGGGTGGGGACCCCGGCAACGGTGCAGTTCTATCCTGCCAGGGTCCTGCTTCAGGACTTCACGGGCACTCCAGTTCTAGTAGATCTTGCCGCCCTCCGATCCGCAATCGATCGGATGGGCGGCGACGCCAAGCGAGTCGATCTGGCGGTCCCTTCGGATTTTGTGATTGACCACTCGGTTGAAGCTGAGCGCTCGGGAACTTTGGACGCGATCTCATTTAATCTTGAGATGGAATACGTGCGTAATACAGAACGATTTGAATTTCTTAAATGGGCAGAAAAGACATTTAATGGGCTCCGAATAGTTCCATCTGGATCAGGAATCATGCATCAGATCAATTTGGAATACCTAGCTTCTGTGGTCACCTCGTATGACTGGAATGGTGAGACCTGGGCCTGTCCTGACTCCGTTCTAGGTACAGATTCACATACTCCTATGATCAACGGACTGGGCGTATTCGGTCTTGGTGCTGGCGGGATAGAGGCTGCCGCTGTGATGTTGGGACAACCAGTTGAATTTACACAACCGGAAGTAGTTGGGGTGCGTCTCGATAACAGACTAGATCCAGGTGTATCTGCCACAGATGCGGTTCTTAGTATCACTCGTGATCTGCGGGCCTCTGGTGTAACGGGTGCATTTCTTGAATACTGTGGTGAAGGTGTGGAGACACTGTCTCTTGAGGATCGTGCGACGATCGCGAATATGGCTCCGGAATGTGGTGCTCGAATGGGTTTCTTTCCCTTTGACAACACTTCCCTTCAATATCTTAAACTCACTGGGCGTAAAACGGACCAGATCGCCTTGGTGGAGGCGTATCTAAAGGAACAGGGCCTGTTTGGCAATAGAGCTGATGAGTCGGTCGTCTATTCTCGGGTGATTTCTGTTGATCTAGGCTTGGTGGAGACGGTGGTCGCTGGCCCGAGCCTCCCAACTCAGGTTCATCCGGTGAGCGAGATCAAGGGGTCCTTTGAAGGGTGGATGAGGCAGAGCCGCATAGAAGGCGTTTCACCGTCACTAACCGGTGGTATTCAACACGGGGATATCGCCTTGGCGTCAATCACAAGTTGTACGAACACCTCGAACCCCGCAGCGATGATTGCCGCGGGGCTGGTTGCAAAGCGCGCGGTTGAGGCTGGGCTCACGGTGCCATCACATGTCAAAACGAGTTTCGCTCCGGGGTCGAAGGTGGTAGTCGACTACTTGGACAGCGCGGGCCTAATGCCCTTTCTCGAAGAACTGGGTTTCGGGGTTGTTGGTTTTGGCTGCACAACATGTGCGGGGGGAAGTGGGCCGCTTAAACCTGAAGTCGCAAAGGCCGTGGATGAAGATGGGGTTGTTGTCGCTGCAGTGTTGAGTGGCAACCGTAACTTCGAAGGCCGAATCCACCGCCAATGCCGGGCTGCATATTTGGCTTCACCGCCCCTTGTCGTAGCGTTTGCGTTAGCAGGAACCGTTGATATTGATTTCTCCATGGACCCGGTTGGTGTTACAGACAATGGAGAACTCGTCCGGCTTGAGGACCTCATGCCTAGTGGGGCCGAGGTAGCTGATACGGCTACACGATCGGTTCAACAGGAGATGTTCAGGTTCCAGTACGCCTCAATCTTTGAAGGCGACGCAAAGTGGTCAGGCCTGTCCTCCCCAGTTGGTACCACCTTCCCCTGGGACGACACGTCAACCTATATCAGAGAACCCCCAATAGCTGTTTCCTCCTGCGGCAGTCGGCGAGATCTTGATCGCGCAAGGTGCCTCCTCCTTCTTGGTGACTCAGTGTCGACCGATCACATTTCTCCGGCAGGAGAGATCTTGCCCGAGACTCCCGCTGGCCAGTATCTCTCCCGAATGGGCGTAGGGCAGGCCGATTTCAACCGGCTTGGCGCGCGTCGATCCAATCATGAAGTGATGACCCGTGGCACCTTTGGAAACCCGAGGCTTACCAATGGGCTTGTCGGGCAGGAGGATGGCGGCTGTACCCGCCACATTCCAAGTGGTGAGGTCGCACCCATCTTTGATATAGCTGGCCGCTACAGGAATGAAGGCGTCGATCTCATCGTATTGGCAGGTCGCGATTACGGAATCGGGAGTTCACGAGATTGGGCCGCTAAGGGAACGGCACTTCTCGGTGTCAGAGCAGTGATTGCTAAGAGTTTTGAAAGTATTCATAGATCTAATTTAGTAAGACTAGGTGTCCTACCACTTCGGTTTAGAGCAGGTGAAGGTATAATTGAACTTGGCCTCACTGGAGAGGAAGAGTTCGATATCGTTGGAATCGATAGTAAATCTATCCAAACAAATCGAAAGGTCACTATACGCGCTATCCAACAAAGCGGAAGTGACAAACAATTTGAGGTTATCCTAGATCTGTATGGCGATATAGAGTTCGACTGTTACGAGCACGGCGGGATGTTTCCGATGGTCCTTGACTCCTTCTGTGGAGAGGGTAAGGATGGTCCGCGATGAGTATTCTCGGCCTCTAGAGGATGTAATGGCGGCACGTACTTATCTTTTTGTACCGGCGGATCAGCCGAGGATGCTTGAAAAGGCAGTTGGCTGCGGAGCAGATGCCTTGATTATTGATCTTGAAGATTCCGTTGCGCCAAATCGGAAAATCGAGGCCCGCGAAGTTCTTCGAGAATGGCTAAGGACTCTCGATTCTGTAGTGCCCGAGCTGTGGGTACGGGTGAATGGCGGCGAAGAAATGCTCGCCGGGGATTTGGAAGCAGTTTGTTGCGAGAAGGTTGTAGGAATAGTTATTCCGAAGGTCTCTAGCCGGGCGGATCTGGAATCTCTTGGGACCATGCTCTCTTCCGAGGAGGACGCGAAAGGGATGGAACGAGGTGCGTTTTCCGTGGTGCCACTCATTGAATGCGCTGCAGCATTGGTCGACCTAGTAGCCATCGCCGAAGCGCCGAGGGTGTACCGCCTGATGATTGGAGAGGCTGATCTCGGTGCGGGACGTTGGGTTGATCCGGTGGACTCACAGTCGTGGCATCCAATCAGGATGGCGTTGGTCGTGGCCTCTGCCAGTGCAGGATTGCGGGGACCGATAGGACCGGTGGTGACCGATTTTAGGAATTTTAAGGTACTTGAAACACTGTCGATCGAACTAGTCCGACTTGGTTTTCGGTCCGGAGCAGCTATCCATCCGGATCAGCTACCGGTTATCGAAAGAGTGTTTACCCCGAGCTCGGAAGAGTACGAGCGGGCTATTCGACAGATAGCACTCTACGAAGAGGCCTTGGCAAATGGCCGGGGGGCAATCGTTGGCGATGCCGGCGAGATGATTGATAATGCCACTATCAAACGAGCACGCCGAATCGTGGAGACCAGACGCTCGTAACTTAGGTTGAGTCCCAAGTTGTGATCTCCCCATTGCAGCCGATAAATCCCCCCTCTGGGGGCCGGTTAAAGGAAGCGAAGACCTAGACCGACTGGGCGGCGCGACGGATGGGAATCCATCGGTTATGGGCCTGGGTCCGAACCGAAGATTCGGCTTGAGGAGCTTCGGTTCCGATATCGCGCAGGTGGGCGGCGAACGCTGCTGGATCGGGATCGACTGTGGGGTCGTAGGTTCCCGGGCTCCCGAAGTGGTAGAGCATGGCAGCACGTGGGGTGTCAGTGAGGTTGTCGGTGGAGCGGTGCATCAGATTAGAGCCGAATAAGACCATGTCACCTGGGTCGAGGAGCAGGGGGACACCGGCCTCCATGTCATGGTCGCTAATCGCTACATAGCCGGGTCGTGCACCGGGTCGTGGGTCCGGTTCGACAGCATGGACCGGCTCGCGGTGTGAACCAGGGAGGACCCATAGTGGGCTGTTATCGATGGTTGTCTTAGTAACAGCTAGCCATGCTGATACTTGGTTGCTGGGGTTCATCCGGAAGTACCAGGCATCCTGATGCCAGGGTTGACCTAGGGCACCCGGGCTCTTGAAGACGAATTGAGACAAGAAGCAGTCCACGTCGTTTCCCAACAGGTCTCCAAGCAGGTCTCCTAGTTGAGGCCTGTGGAGGAACTCGGCGAATATCCCACCCTGGTGGTGAAGACGGAAGATTTTGGCTACGCGGTCTTCGGGATGTTTGCTAGTTGGACTCGGTGCTGTTTCGAGTACTACTTCGGTGTCGCCTATTGGTTCATCGTTGGCAGAGGATCTACCTATAACAACCGCCGTGTTGAACATTGTGTTACAGGTAGTTGCGTCGGTAAAACCTTCTAGAATTAAGAACCCTTCGCGCTCCCAATCATTGAGTTGCTGATCGGTGAGAGTACGAACACCCACGCCCGACCCCCGAGGTATCCGGAATGCATTAGACCCACGAATGGCACCTTTCGATCCTGACGGTTCTGAGAATTGGTGCCTTGGAATATCCCGAATGGATAAGTTCCTAGATCGGCTGGGCGGCGCGACGGATGGGAATCCACAGGTTACGAACACGTTCCTCAGTGGCACCGGCTGCCAAAGGGGCCTCGGCCCTAATGTCGGATAGGTGGGAGGAGAACGCTGTCGGATCGGGATCGAGTGTGGGGTCGTAGGTTCCCGCGCTCCCAAAGTGGTAGAGCATGGCAGCACGTGGGGTGTCAGTGAGGTTGTCGGTTGAACGGTGCATTGTGTTGAAGCCAAAGAGCACCAGGTCACCAGGGTCGAGGAGCAGGGGGATACCGGCCTCCATGTCATGGTCGGTAATCGCTACATAACCGGGTCGTGCACCGGGTCGTGGGTCCGGTTCGACAGCATGGACTGGTTCGCGATGTGAGCCGGGGAGAAGCCACAGTGTCCCGTTGTCGATGGTCGTCTCAGTGATAGCTAGCCATGCCGATATTTGGTTGCTGGGTTCCATCCTGTGATACCAAGCGTCCTGATGCCAGGGTTGACCTAAGGCACCCGGGCTCTTGAAGATAAAGCTCGACGAAAAGCAGTCCACGTCGTCGCCCAGTAGGTGACCGAGTAAGTTGCTCACCTCCGGTCGGTGAATGAACTCGGAAAATATTCCATCTTGGTGGTGGATACGCGTAATTTTGGCTACGCGGTCTTCGGGATGTTTGCCAGTTGGACTCGGTGCTGTTTCGAGTACTACTTCGGTGTCGCCTATTGGTTCATCGTTGGCAGAGGATCTACTGATAGCAACCGCCGTGTTGAACATTGCGTTACAGGTAGTTGCGTCGGCAAAACCTTTCAGAACTAGGAACCCGTTGTGCTCCCAATCTAGGAACTGCTCATGGGAGAAGGCTTCGACGTTCACGCTGGGCAATCATAACCATTCGGTGCCGACGATGGCGAACAGCAGGTTCCAGCCCCAATAGAGCTTTAAGACTGGCTCGGGGGAGGGGTTTGATCAGTAACAGATCCAAGCTGAAGAGCTCGGCCCGTCGAGTCTTTGATCGCCCGGGACCCCCAGTGCGCTGGATGTTCGACGAGAACCCAAGGAGCCCAGGTTCGGCCGACTCTGCTGGATCGATACTGCACGACGCTAATTCCTACCGTTGCTACTGTCGGTGCTGCCAAGCAGGCGAGTCGTCATACGGGTGGCTCGTCAGGCGTTTCCAGGCGTGTGACGGGAGGCGGTGGTGATTCCGAACCAGTGGTATGCGGTGCTTGAGTCGCGGTCTCTGACCAGCAAGCCGATCGGCATCGAACGTCTAG
>Ga0114996_10007293_pt1 | contig 12555 bp, 10 predicted proteins | sample ArcticOcean_MG_C_4_FD_87039 | JGI IMG/M metagenome (GOLD analysis project Ga0114996, IMG submission 87039) | Marine microbial communities from western Arctic Ocean - ArcticOcean_MG_CB4_134 | ecosystem: Environmental > Aquatic > Marine > Oceanic | place: Arctic Ocean: Canada Basin | collected... | reverse complement strand
TTTTTACTCCTAGAAAGTTACTAGAATTACAAGCAGGTTTATATGGTGTTCCACAAAAAGATAGAATTACAGACATTATTTTGAAAATGGTTTCTTTAGAAAAACAGGCAAACTCTTACTCTAGAAGTTTATCAGGTGGAATGAAAAGAAGACTATTAATTGCAAAAGCTATGGTGCATCAACCACCAATCCTTGTTTTAGACGAACCTACTGCTGGAGTTGATGTAGAGTTAAGAAAAAATCTCTGGGAAAATGTTAAAACACTAAACAAGGAAGGGGTAACAATTATTTTAACTACTCATTATCTTTTTGAAGCACAAGAAATGTGTGATCGTATAGCAATTATAAATAAAGGAAATTTAGTTGCATTAGATACAACTCAAAAATTATTAGATAGAATTCAAACTAAAAAAATTACTTTTAAAGTCACGCAAGTACATGATAAAGAAAATTTAATTTTATCTGGAGTGCAATTTAATTCAGCAACTGCTAACACTATAACTGCTGTATATGATAAAAATTCTTATAAATTTTATGATATAACAAATGTATTAAAGAAAAATAATATTGAAATTTTAGATATAACTACAGAAGATGGTGATTTAGAAGATGTATTTGTGCAACTAACAAATAACTAGATTTTAGTTAAAAAAAAAAGTAAATATATAATTATGGAATTAATAAAAGAAATAAAACAATCTAAGATAATAAAAAATGTATTTCTTGCCTTGATGGGTACAGTTCTTTTAGCAATCTCATCAAAAATAAAAATTCCTTTTTACCCAGTTCCTATGACCATGCAAACGTTAGTGGTTCTTCTTTTGGGCATTACGCTTGGATGGAAGTTGGGTGTTGCAACCGTAGCTCTTTATTTATTTGAAGGTATTATTGGTTTACCTGTTTTTTCTGGTTCACCTGAAAAGGGAGTTGGAATAGTTTATTTTACTGGACCTACAATGGGTTATTTAATTGGATTTCTTTTTACTGCTTATTTTGCGGGATCTTTTAATTATAGTAAAAATCTACTTGGATGGAAACTATTCTACAAATTTTTACAACTTTCATTTTCAGTAAGTTTTATTTATATTTTTGGAATCTTGTGGTTAGGAGCTTTAATTGGATGGGAAAAACCTTTATTTCAACTAGGTGTGCAGCCATTTTTATTAGCAGAACTTTTTAAAGTTTTAATAGTTTTATTTAGCCTATCTAAGCTAAAAAAACTTAATCAATACTTACAATAACTATTTAGGTGATCGTTTCGAAAGAATACGTTGTAACGTTCTTCGATGCATTTTAAGTCTTCTAGCTGTCTCAGATACATTACGATTACATAATTCAAACACTCTGTGAATATGTTCCCATTTAACCCTGTCTGCAGACATGGGATTCTCAGGTGGTTTAGCCTTAGATTCAGCTGAAGCCAGTAAGGCTGCCTCAACGTCGTCTGCGTCTACTGGCTTAGCAATGTAGTCTATTGCGCCAGCTTTAACGGCTGCCACAGCTGTAGATAGATTTCCGTAACCTGTTAGCATAACAATTCTGCTCTCTTTTTTTGACTTTTGAAGGGTCTTGATCACTTCTAAACCGTTACCATCTTCAAGCCTAAGGTCTATAACGGCAAAGTTTGTAGGTGTATTTTTTGCAATTTTAACGCCTTCTTCAACACTTTTAGCCTCTTTGACCTTAAACCCCTTTTTTTCCATAGCTCTTGCTAGCCTATTTCTAAAAGGCTCATCATCATCAAGTATTAATAGCGTCTTATCTTCGAAGTCCGAAAGCTTTATTCTTACTGGTGCTGAATGTAGATTTGTCATTCTGAGTCTAATATGGTGATAGAACAAAAATTATCAATCAAAATCTTTTGTATTATTTTCTTTACATTAATTAAAAAAACTTTAAATAACGATTCAATAAGGTTTTTTTATAAAATTTTTTAAAAACCTTTTGTGTAAACTTAAAGGGGACACATGAGATGCATAAATTTACAGACGTTAACGAATTAGTTAATACATTAAAACCGGATTATCCGGTATATTGCATACGTCCAGAGTCTATTAAAGCTTCAACGAAATTTTTTAATAACAATTTTCCTGGAAAAGTTTTATATGCAGTAAAAACTAATCCAAATAAAGAAGTTTTAAAACACATTATTGCTAATGGAATTGAAAATTTTGATACTGCTTCAATAAACGAAATTCAATTAATAAAAGATTTAAAACCTGATGCACATATATATTTTATGCATACGGTAAAAAGTAGAAATGATATTTCTGAAGCTTATTTTAATTTAAACATTAAAGATTTTGCTCTTGATACTAAAGATGAGTTAATAAAGATTCTTGAAGCTACAAATCATGCAAAAGATTTAACTCTTTATGTAAGAATTGCTATTTCAAACGAACATGCGGAAATTGATTTGTCTAGAAAATTTGGGTCTCAGACTAGTGATGCATTAGGATTAGTTAGGCTGAGTAAAGAACATGCTAATAAAATTGGAATTAGCTTTCACGTAGGGTCTCAGTGCATGCATAAAATTTCTTTTACTAAAGCAATTAGTGAAGTTGGGAATATAATTAGAAAAACTAAAATTATTCCAGATATTATAAATATTGGTGGTGGATTTCCTTCAATCTATCCAGACTTAAATCCAGAGCCGCTTGAAAATTATTTAAATGAAATAAAAAAATCTATCACAAACCTTAATTTACCGACTACTCCTGAATTAATCTGCGAACCTGGAAGAGCAATGGTTGCTGAGAGTGGATCTACTATAGTAAAAGTTAATCTACGGAAAAAACAAAAACTTTATATTAACGATGGAACATATGGGACTTTATTTGATGCGGGTGTTCCTAATTTTATTCTTCCGTCTAGAATGATTTTAAACGGAAGAGTTCAATCAAAAAAATTAACTGCTTTTAGTTTTTATGGACCAACTTGCGATAGCATGGATTATATGAAGGGACCTTTTTTATTGCAAAATAACATTAAAGAAGGTGACTATATTGAGCTAGGCCAACTAGGTGCTTATGGATTAACTTTTAGAACTAAATTTAACGGCTTCTACTCAGATGAAATATTTGAATTAGCAGATCAACCAATTATGAGTTTATATGATGCTTCAAGTAAAGTTAAATACTTGGTTGCTTAATGAAAGCAAAAAATAGTCTTACAATTGGAAATAATAAAAAATCTTTTCTAAAAAATCCTGTTGAACACATTGATATTAAGTCTTTTGATGCTCGTAAAATAATAGATTCTATGAGCAAAATGTCCTTTACATCTAGGGATACAGCTAGTGCAGCAAAAATTTACAATGAAATGTTATCAGATAAAGACTGTACTATTTTTTTAACCATAGCAGGATCTACTTCTGCGGCCGGTTGTATGAACCTTTATTCTGATTTGATTAAGTACAATATGGTAGATGCTATTGTTGCAACTGGGGCATCTATTATTGATATGGATTTTTTTGAAGCATTAGGTTTTAAACATTATCAAGGTTCTCAGTTTCAAGATGATACAGTTTTAAGAGAAAACTATATTGATAGAATCTACGATACCTACATCAATGAAGAAGAATTACAATCTTGTGACAAAACCATTTATGATATTGCAAATACCTTAGAGCCTAGAGCTTACACCTCAAGAGAATTTATTAAAGAAATAGGAAGATACTTAAAAAAGAATGCCAAGAAAAAAAACTCTTTAATTGAAATGGCCTATGACTACAATGTTCCAATATTTTGCCCGGCATTTACAGACAGTTCTGCTGGATTTGGTTTAGTGATGCATCAGGAAGAAAATCCAAAAAATCATATGACCATTGACTCAATAAGAGAGTTTAGAGAGCTAACTGAAATTAAATTAAAATCTAAACAGTCAGGACTTTTAATGATTGGTGGTGGTGTTCCTAAAAATTTTGTTCAAGATACCGTTGTGTGTGCTCAACTTTTAGGTAAAAAAGCCGAAATGCATAAATACGCTATTCAAATTACTGTGGCCGATACAAGAGATGGTGCTTGTAGTAGTTCGACACTTAAAGAGGCCAGTTCATGGGGGAAAGTTTCTGTTACTAAAGAACAAATGGTTTTTGCCGAAGCAACTAGTGTACTACCACTTATTGCAAGCGACGCTTATCACCGTAAACATTGGGGAAAAAGAAATAGAAGAAATTTCCAAAAAATATTTTAATTAAAATGGCTAATAAGACTACAATTGGTTTAATTCAGATGAAAATGTCTTCTGATCCAAAAAAAAATATTATTATTGCTATAAAAAAAATCAAAGAAGCTGCAAAAAAAGGTGCAAAAATTATTTGTTTGCCAGAGCTTTTTCTTTCCAATTATTTTTGCCAACAAGAAAAATATTATAATTTTAAGCTTGCAGAAAAAATCCCTGGACCAACAACTAATATATTATGCCAAATCGCCAAAGAATTAAAAATAGTGATTATTGCTTCTCTCTTTGAAAAAAGAACATCAGGCGTTTATCACAACACTTGTGTCTTAATAGATGAAAAAGGCAAATTGCTAGGTAAGTATCGAAAAATGCATATACCTGACGACCCTCAATATTGCGAAAAATTTTATTTTACTCCAGGTGATTTAGGCTTCAAAACGTTTAAAACAAATTACGGAAAAGTTGGAACGCTAATATGTTGGGACCAATGGTTCCCGGAGGCAGCTAGGTTAACTACTTTGCTAGGAGCAGAAATTTTGTTTTACCCTACTGCTATAGGTTGGCATCCAAAAGAAAAATCAAAATATGGTAGATCACAGCTAGAAGCTTGGACAGTAGTGCAAAGATCTCACGCTATTGCTAATGGTGTCTATGTGGCAGCAATTAATAGAATAGGTTTAGAAAAACAAGGTTCTAAAAAGCTAGACTTTTGGGGCCATTCAGTAGTATTTGACCCTAGTGGAAATATTATTGCTAGAGCAAAAAATAAAGAGCAAATTTTAATCTGTGATATTGACTTTAAAAAGGTAAATACAGTTCGACAGCACTGGCCTTTCTTAAGAGATAGAAGAATAGATTTTTATAAAGGTATATTAAAAAATCCTAAAGATGATTAATAAGACATCTGTCTCAAGCTTTAGAATGCCTGCAGAATGGGAAAAACAAGAATCGACCTTGATAGCATGGCCACATAATAAAGAAGATTGGCCTGGTCGTTTTAATAATATACCTGATGTTTTTGCTCAAATAATTGCACATATATCAAAGGTTCAAAAAGTAAATTTATTAATTCAAAATAAATCAAACAAATCTGAAATTTTAATGTCAATCAAAAAATTTAAAGGTATTGATAAAAATATTTTTATAATTGTTAAAAAAACTGATCGGGTTTGGATTAGGGATTCAGGACCTATTTATTTAATAAATAAACATAAAACAAAAAAAATTATTTTAAATTGGAAGTTTAATGCATGGGCTAAATATAAGGATTATCTGAATGACAATTCAATTAATAAAAAAATAATTAAATTAAAAAAAATAAAATGTATTAGTCCTAAATATAAAATAAAAAATAAAACAAAAGATATTGTATTAGAGGGGGGAGCTATAGATGTTAACGGATTGGGTTGTTTAATGGCAACCAAAGAATGCTTGCTAAGTAAAGTTCAAGAAAGAAATCCAGGATTAAAAAAAATTGAAATTGAAAACATTTTCAAAGCTTATCTTGGTATTAACAAAGTTATTTGGCTTAACAAGGGTATCGTGGGAGATGACACACATGGCCACATAGATGATATTGCAAGATTTATATCAAAAGACAAAATTTTTTTAGCTTATGAAAAAAATAAAAAAGATAAAAATTTTAAAGCACTACGTGAAAACTACAGAATATTAAATAAAACAACTGATCAGAATAATAAAAAATTAAAGATAATAAAAATACCTATGCCAAAGGCAATTTATATTGATCATATGAGAGTGCCAGCAAGTTATTTAAATTTTTATATAGCAAATAAAATAGTACTAGTTCCAGTTTTTAATAATCCAAATGATAAAGTAGTTTTAAAAATATTCAAAAAATATTTCAAAAAAAGAAAAATTATTGCTATAAATTGTATAGATTTAATCTGGGGTTTTGGTGCTATTCACTGTATGACACAACAGGAGCCTGCTTTAAATTAATTCTTAATATCTTTTATATTCCAAGATATTTTAACTATTGCACCTTTCAAATCTTCATTATTAATAAAACTTAATCTAGCTTTTTTTCTTTCCAAAAGTGTTTTACCCAGAAAAATACCTAACCCAAGACCTGCGTTAGAACTAATTTCTTTAGATTTTGACCTCAAATAAGGTTCTCCAATAATCTCTATAATATCTTCAGCAAACCCAGGTCCATCATCATTTATTGATATTGAAAGAATTTTATTATTACTTTCTAAACTTATGTTTATTTTTTTGTCCGCAAATTTTATAGCGTTATCAATAAAATTTCTTATTCCATAAACAATTTCTGGTGATCTTTTGATATTTATTTTGTTTTTATCCTCTTCAGTAATTAAATTAATCATTTTATCTGTAGTCAGTTTAAAAGACCTAGTAATTTCGTCAAGAAGATCTTCCGCTTTAACTAAATTAATAAATTGATCATCGCTTATTTCTTTTTTTGAAATTTGTTTCAAAATATCACTACATCTCCTAGTCTGACTAAGTAATAAATCTAAATCTTTTGAATGTTTAGACTTGTCTCCAATTTCTTTCTTAAGTTCTTTAGTTACTACCGAAATAGTAGCAAGCGGTGTCCCTAATGAATGTGCTGCGGATGCAGCCAAACCTCCAAGTGAATCTAACTCATATTCCTTTGCTATTACTTGTTGAAGCTTATCAAGTGCTTCAGATCTTTTTTTGGTCTCTTCAGAAAATCTTATTCCATAATAACTTAAAAAAATTAATCCTATAATAATAGAAAATAACATACCTACTAAATAATATTCTGGAAATATGAAATTATACGCATCTAAGCCTGGAAGTATTTTATAAAATTTAGTTAAAAAAAATAATAAAGTTATAGTAAAAGTTCCAAGAATTATTGTTATACCCATACTTAGGAATGTTGATGAAAATATTGAAGGAAAAATTAAAAACAATGAAAAGGGGTTAGTAATTCCACCGGTAAAATAAAGTAAAATACTTAATTGTAATAAATCATAAGTAAGAAAAAGTGCTGAGTATAAGTCTTTTAATTGATTTGCTTTAATCTTAAATTGTAAAATTATATTAGTTATTAATCCTATTAAAATAACAATATGAGTTTCAATAATAGGAAGATTCAGTTTTAAATAATGGTGAACTAAATTAATTGTAATTAATTGTCCAATGATTGCGACCCATCTTAGATTTACTAATGCTTTTCTGTCTAAATGTTTATTCTTTTCTAATCTAAATAGAGTAGAAAAATTCATTTTAGAAATCAAATATCTAAGTTAGCTACTTCTAAAGCATTACTGGTAATAAATTCTTTCCTAGGAGCCACATCATCTCCCATTAAAATATCAATAATTTTCTGGTCATCTTTAGATTTTTCTTTTGTACCTTTTGAATACTGAACTTTTAATAAAGTTCTATTTTCTGGATTCAAAGTAGTCTGCCAAAGTTCTTCTGGGTTCATTTCTCCCAAACCTTTAAATCTTTGAATAGATAATTTTTGTCTTTCATCGTCCATAAATTTAGCGAATCCTGAAGAATTTTTTTTTATTTTTTTGTCAGATAGCTTTAAAATGTGTTCTTCTAAACTCTTCTCATCTTTTATATAAACACTTTTTGCTCCTTTGGTTACTTTAAATAATGGTGGTTGAGCTAAATATAAATGACCATTTTCAATTAGTTGATTAAATGGACAATTATTAAAAAAAGTAAGTAGGAGCGTTCTAATGTGTGAACCATCTACATCAGCATCTGTCATAATTATAATTTTATCGTATCTTAGATTTTCTATATTAAAATCTTTAGAACCAGTTCCTAGTGCGTTAATTAAGGTTACAACCTCATTAGATGACATCATTTTTGCTAGAGCTTTAGTAGGATAGTCGTTGTTACCTCCATTAGACTTCTTATTATTTGCTACATATGTGTTTAATATTTTTCCCCTTAAAGGTAAAACAGCTTGATATTTACGTGATCTACCTTGTTTAGCTGAACCTCCGGCAGAATCTCCTTCTACTAAATAGAGTTCTGTTCCTTCTCTTATCGAAATTTGACAATCTGCAAGTTTACCTGGCAAACCAGAAAGTTCGAATGTGCCTTTTCTTCTTACGCTATCTCTTGCTTTTCTTGCTACGTCTCTTGCTACCGCAGCATGTACAATTTTTTCTAGAATGTTTTTGGTAACAGAGGGATTTTGATCGAACCAAGTAGAAACTTTTTCATTAATAACACTTTCAACGATCAATCTTATTTCAGAAGAAACCAGCTTATCTTTGGTTTGTGAAGAAAATTTTGGGTCTGGCATTTTTATAGACAAAACCGCAACTAACCCCTCTTTAATATCCTCCCCTGAAATGGTAACTTTATTTTTTTTAATTAAATTAGTATCATTGGCATATTTATTAATTACCCTTGTTAAAGCACTTCTAAATCCAAATAGATGAGTACCTCCATCTTTTTGTTGAATGTTATTAGTAAATGGCAAAACATCTTCTGAGTAACCTGCGTTCCATTCAAAAGCACATTCAACCTCCACTTTGTTTTTTTCTGCAGTTACAAATATTGGTTTTTTAAATACAACAACTTCATTCTTATTAACCAATTGAGGTTTTTTTTGATTTATATATTGAACAAACTCTAAAATACCGCCCTCATATTTGTTTACATATTCTTTAGGTTTTGAGCCAGTACTGTCTACTAAAATAATACTTATACCTTTATTTAAAAAAGCAAGCTCGCGCATCCTTTTTTGTAAAATTGTTGAACTAAATTTTATTTCTGAAAAAATGTTTTTTGATGGCAAAAAAGTTATTCTTGTTCCAGTTTTTTTTGTCTTTCCTATTATTTTTAAAGATTTTAGAGAATTACCATCTTTAAAAGTTATTGAATATTCTTTACTGTTTCTAAAGATATTAAGTTCTAATTTTTCTGAAAGTGCATTAACTACTGAAACACCAACACCATGCAAACCTCCTGAAACTTTATAGGAATCGTGATCAAATTTAGCACCTGCATGAAGTTGTGTCATGATTACTTCTGCCGCAGACATTTTTTCTCCTTTGTGCATGTCCACTGGAATACCTCGACCATCATCCTCTACTGTGATGGTGTTATCTTTGTTCATACTAATTAAAATATTTTTACAATATCCAGCTAATGCTTCGTCTATAGCATTATCTACAACTTCAAAAACCATATGATGAAGACCAGATCCATCGTCTGTATCGCCAATATACATACCTGGTCTTTTTCTAACTGATTCTAAACCTTTTAAAACTTTAATAGATTCAGCGCTGTAAGGCTGCATAGGTAATTTTTCTAGATTTTTTGACATTTATAAATGATTAACGATGCAAATTTATATCATTTTTTTGATTTGATATGAAATGTACCAAGGCTTAAACCTTAAATTATCTGCTAATTGCAAGGGTTCTAGGCCAAATTTAAAAAAAAAGATGTGAAACTTAATTAATTAGATTTTCATTGGCATTACAACGTAATAACTATTTTTATCAGACATATCCTCAATTAAAACTGGGGATGTAGGATCCTTTAAATTAATTTTTAAATTTTTGTCTTCAACTTCAGAGGCAATATCAGTTAAATATTTTGAATTAAAGCTAACTGTCATTTCTTCGGCGGTAAAGTTTGATTTAATAATTTCATTTCCATCGCCAGAATTTGTACTATTAACTGAAAATTTAATATTATCTTTTCCTAACATTAGCTTTACACCTTCTTTTCTATCAAGAGAAACTGTAATAACTCTCTCAATAGCTTGAATAAAATCTGCAGAAGCAACTGTTAATATTTTGTCATTATCTGTTGGAACTACTTTTCTATAATCAGGAAATTTACCATCTATTACTTTAGAAATTAACTTTGTCTTTCCAATTTTAAACTGAATCTTACTATCACTTGTCTGTATCAGAACTTTTTCACTCGTATCCGATAATAGATTACATAATTGAAAAACAGTTTTTTTAGGCAAAATAAGTGAATGAAAAGTTTTGCCAGATTCAATTTCAATACTACTAGAAGATAGCCTGTGGCTATCTGTAGCTACCCCTGTTAAATAAGTTCTATTTTGAGATTCAGTAAGATGTAAATATATTCCATTTAAATAATGTCTACTATCATCATTTGAAATTGATACTTTTGCTTTATTCAAAAGAGAAAGAAGTTTTGATTTATTAAATGAGATTTCATTGTTTTCAAGATCATCTGCAAAGTTAGGAAAATTATCTTTTGGTAAACATAATAAATTAAAATCTGAATTATCTGTAATTAGGTTTAATTTATTTTCGCTCTTTAAATCAAATTTTATTTCTGAATTACCTGATATTTTTCTTAGGATATCATATAAAATTGTCGCTGATGTAGTAGTGGCTCCTACTTTACTAATTTTAATTTCACTAATTTCATCATAAAAAACTAAATCTAAGTCTGTTGCTATTATGTTTAATTTACCATTTTTAACATCCAGTAATACATTTGATAAAATTGGTAGTGTGTTTTTTTTTTCTATAATGCCTTGAACAAGTGTAAGTGATTTTAATAAAACATCTCTTTTAATTACGAATTGCATTCATTCTACTCTTCTAATAATAAGCTTCTGAGTTGCTCAATATTTTTTTTCATTTCGTCTTCTTTTTCTGAAAGTCTTGTTATTGTTTTAACGGCATGTATTACAGTTGTGTGATCTCTGTTAGCAAAACGTCTCCCTATTTCTGGTAATGATCGAGTTGTTATTTTTTTTGCTAAATACATTGCGATTTGCCTAGGTCTAGCTAATGATCTCGTTCTTCTTTGGGACAACATTTCAGCTAAAGGAATGTTAAAAAAGTTTGAAACTGTATTCTGTATTTTATCTACTGTAATTATTTTTGTTTGATTAAGCACATCTTTAAGTATTTTTTTGCAATCATTAATAGTAAGTACTTTATTATGTATTCTGCTAAATGTAACTATTCTGTTTAGTACTCCAATTAATTCTCTAATATTTGTCTTACTTTCAGTAGCTATAAAATTTATAACCTCTTCACTTATATTGCTGTTTTCTTTAAATTGGTTTTGAATATCTTCTAAACGTTTCTTAATAATTTTTATTTTTAAATCTAAATCAGGCATATCTATATCAACTACTAGTCCACCTGCAAGCCGTGATTTAATTCTTTCTTGAACTCTATCTAACTTCATTGGTGCACGATCTGCTGAAATAATTATTTGTGAACTTTTATCTATTAAACTATTAAACGTATGGAAAAATTCCTCCTGCAAACCTTCTTTTCCTCTAATAAATTGAATATCATCAATAATAAATACAGCTGATTTTCTAAAAAAATCTTTAAAATTAACCATGTCATTTTTTTTAATTGATTTAATAAAGTGATACATAAATCTTTCTGCAGAAATAAACATAACATTATTATTTTTTTCAAGCTCGAGACCTATAGCATTTAATAGATGTGTTTTACCTAAACCAACGCCTCCGTATACGTACAATGGATTATATCTTGATATTTGCTCACAAACTTTTTTTGAAGAAGAAAGAGCAATTTCATTACTTGATCCTCCAACAAAATTATCAAAATTTAAATTAGGATTAAGTCTATTATAGTTCAGTATAGAGTCTTTAATTTCTGTAACTTTATTAAAATCATCTATTTTAAAGACATCCTCAGAGTTAATTTTATGCTCTTCGGATATTTTAAACTCGACTCTATTAATGCTATTTTTAAATGTTTTTAGTTGTGATAATATTTTATCTAAATATCTAGAAACTATCCAATCTCTAAAGAATCTAGTTGGTACTCCTAAAACCAGATAGTCATTATACTCTTTTAATAAAGAAATATTTTTTAACCAACTTGAATAAACTTCTGATCCAAAAATTTTCTCAAATGAACTTTGAACATTTGCCCATACTAGAATTTTTTCTTCTTCATTTATTAAAATTTCTCGAATTTTTATAGATTTTTTTTCCATGTAATTTTTATTAGAAAGAATTATTAATTTTAATAAAAAGTTATTTCAAGTAATATTTGTTTAAATTTAAAAATAAATCAACATAGGTTGTATTTGGACCGAATAATAAGAATCTATAATTCATTTTTTTTTAAAATTTTTTAACTATTGCAACTTTAAATTTAAAAAACTAGATCTAGAATTTTTTTTTTAAACTACCTAAATGTAGTAAAGTTAATTGAAATTTAAACTCTCAACTTTAACAACTAGAAGGTGTTTTCAATTAAAATGTTTAACTTGAAATTTTTTTTGAAATTTTTGAAATTTTTCTTGACGCAGTTTTCTTATTAATTGTGCCTGTCTTAGTTACTTTCATCAAAATAGACTGAAAATCAGGAAAAAAGATTTTTATTTTATCTTTTT
>Ga0114996_10007292_pt1 | contig 12557 bp, 13 predicted proteins | sample ArcticOcean_MG_C_4_FD_87039 | JGI IMG/M metagenome (GOLD analysis project Ga0114996, IMG submission 87039) | Marine microbial communities from western Arctic Ocean - ArcticOcean_MG_CB4_134 | ecosystem: Environmental > Aquatic > Marine > Oceanic | place: Arctic Ocean: Canada Basin | collected... | reverse complement strand
CCGTCCGGTTCGTCCGTAGGCCCGAATGCGGGCCTGAGCGTCCACCGGACTGGCACCGATCGCGGCGAAGCCGCCCCCGATGAGGAGGAGCATGACCAGCCCGCTCAGACGAGCGATGCCCGGCCCTTTCTTCATCGGATCGCGTAAGCCGCGTCGAGGAAACGCGTCAGGATGCCTGACGTGTGAGGCGTCTCCGGAGTGATCGCCTCGAGATCCTCCACCGTGGCCGCACCTGCGAGTAGCATGTAGGACGGGTATGCCTTCAATCGGTCGATGAGACCTCTGCGGTCGATCTCCGGGTGGAACTGCGTCGCGTAGATCGGCGCGCCCTCCAAACGGAACGCCTCGTTCTCCACTCGGTCGCTCGAGGCGAGGAGCGTCGCCTGCGGTGGAAGGGCCGTCACGATGTCCTCATGGCCGATCTGAACCTGGAATCGTTTTCCCAGCGGACCGAACACTGGATCGGCTTCTCCTGCCGGAGTGAGTTCGAGCCAGATCGTACCCACCTCCGCCCTGGCGTGGTCCGTGACGACCTCTCCACCCAGCGCGCGCGCCATCGCCTGGAATCCCCAGCACGAGGCGAACGTCGGCTTCTTCGTCTCGTAGAGCGTCACCATCGCGTCGAGCGCCGCCGGGAGCCACGGCCCTCCGCGCGCCACCGAGTAGTCGCCGCTGCCCCCGAGCAGCACGATGTCGACTCCGGCTAAGGCACGCGTCGACGGGGCCCCGCTCAGAAGATCGAAAACCTCGATGCTGTCCGTCGGGAACCCGAAGCTGCGCGAGAAACACTGCACCTCATGGTGACGCATCGGGTCGTCCCCGTTGCGCACCTGGAGGAGTAGGAAGCGAAGCGAATCATCCACCACGTTCCGTGCCTTTCGGTCGCCATCCTTCCTTCACCTCACACCTTCCTGGGTCCGGGCTTCCCTCTCCTGGGCTCGTGCCCCGCTCAGAACGCCGGACATGCCGTAGTTCCCCTCGTGGCATGAATACTCGTACACGAGGTCGTCCAGCGCCTTGAACGGGACCTCGCCGCTGAACGGGCGTGTGAACGTGCCGGGATCGTCGACCGTGAACTCGTAATTGATCGTGAATGGATCGACCCGAGTCAGCCTTTCGGTGACCCTGGCCCGGTCGGAAGGATTGAAGGAGGCGCCACCACCGACGATGGCCTGATCGGGATGGATGTTCGTCGTTTCCACGACAAGCGTTTCTCCCTCCCAATGACCCCACGAATCGCCCATCCAGGGCCGGATGTGCTCGGGCAGAGGCCGTGGCGTTCCGAGGCGTATGATCCGCGTGTCGTGGACCATTTCAGTCATGATCGACACGTGGTCGGCGGTCTGCACGATGGTGTAGTTGTTGTTGTAGAAGTAATTGGGCATCATCGGCGGTCCGGCGTTCGAGCCGAATGACATGATACACCGCTCGGCGAGCGGCCGGCTCTCCGGGTTGTCGTACTGCCCGAGCCCTGCCCGAGCCCGCTGACGCTCACGTAGGCGGCTCTGGGCCTCCGGCGTATACGGCGGTCTGCTGCCGTCGGCAGGGTCCGTGATGAGCGAGCCGCGAGCCTCGCCGTTGTAAATCGCGACGGCGTCGCCCGCGTCGATGTAGAACTGGTTGTACCCTCCCACTGCGCCGGCACCGGCGTCCCATCGTGCGTCTCCGGTGAGGGAGCCACCCACCGGGGGTGGCGCACGGTCCGGATCGCTATCGGCGAGGTCCGCCTCGATGAACGCCTCCCGTTCGCCTTCGAGCTCGCGCACCTGTTGGGCGGTGAGCACCGGTCCGACTCCGGCCGGGCGCACGATGGGCGTCAGGGTGGCGTTCGACCAGTTGCCCTGAAGGTCGGGATGACCCTCTGCAGTTCTCGGAGCAACCCACCTGGGTGTGGCTTGCTGGGCCTCGGCAACGGAGACCCACCACGAGGCGGAGAGGAGGGCTGTCAGGACGAACGCTGCAGCCCACCGGCCAGGAACCATCATAGGGCGCTTCATGGTCAACTCCTTGAAGAGCTCGACGTAGTACTACGATCAGGTTGTAGCTAGTCGGGCCCCGAAGCAACGTCGGCGTTGCGACTGCGACGACTCCGGCGCGGGCCGGCTCGGTCGCGGACCTCCACCGGGAGGTCATCAATGCCGGGAGTGAGAATCGAACTCACAAGGGCCAAAGCCCGGGGGATTTTAAGTCCCCTGCGTTTACCATTTCGCCACCCCGGCCGGGTCGTGAAGCTAGCCTGAGGCGCCGACGCTCGACACCGAGTGAGGCCGGCTCTCCGGTCGACCGGTTCACGACACTTCCTCGCTGGAAGAAGCGCACCCTCTTAGTCTCTCATCAATGAGACCCGAACGCTTCCACCGCCTGCGCTCCGTATTGGCCCGTCGGCAGCCCGACCTCACGGTCCTCATGGACCGTGTGCACAAGTCCCACAACTTCTCGGCGATCCTCCGCAACTGTGACTCGGTGGGCGTCCTCGAGGCACACGTCGTGGTACCCGAGGGGGGTGACCTGGACCTGCATCACGGCACGTCGGCAGGCACTAAGAAGTGGATCCGGGTTGTGTACCATCGTGAGGTCTCCGAGGCAGTCGCTGCCCTGAAGGCGAAGGGCTTCAGGGTGCTCGCGGCGCACCCGTCTGCCGATGCCATCGATTACAGAGAGGCGGACTATACGCGACCCACGGCGATCACGATGGGCGCGGAGCTGCACGGGGTGTCGGCCGAAGGACTCGCGTTGGCGGACGACCTCATATCAATTCCGATGATGGGCATGGTGCACTCCCTGAACGTCTCGGTCGCCTCTTCGCTCCTGCTCTTCGAGGCGGCTCGGCAGCGTTCGGCCGCGGGCATGTACGAGGACACGCGCCTCTCTCCCGCCGCCTTCGAGGAACGGCTCTTCGAGTGGGCATATCCGACGCTGGCTCGCTCGCGCCGCGAAGAGGGGCGCCCCTACCCGCGACTCAGCCCGGACGGCGACATCTTGCAGGACTGAGCGGGTAAGGCCGACTGCCCTACTCGGGCTCCTTGCCGAGCTGGAAGCGCAACGAATCCTCGACACCTTCGTAGAAGAACTCGAAGCCCGAGTCGCTGGCCTTCCGAGGCACGACCCGCTGCCCCCAAAGAAGCGCCTCGGTGCCGAGCTGGCCGAACGCGGCCTTCACGGCGAACGCCGGCACGGGGATCACGGTCGGGCGGCCCAACGCTCGGCCGAGTGCGGCGGAGAAGGTCGCGTTCGTCACGGCGTTCGGCGCGGTCGCGTTGACGGGGCCACGCAAAGATTCCGTATACAGAGCATGATGGATGAGCCCGACCACGTCGTCTAGGTCGATCCAGCTCAGGTACTGCTTCCCGGAGCCGAGCCGCCCCCCCACACCCATCTTGAAGGGCAGCAGCATCTGCCCCAGTGCGCCCCCCGCCGGCGAGAGCACCACTCCTGTCCTAATGAGCACCACGCGCACGCCTGCCCGCTCGGCGGCCACGGTCGCGCCTTCCCATGCACGGCAGACTTCGGCGAGGAAGCCCTTCCCTGACGTAGCCTTTTCATCGAGCCGCTCTTCACCGCGATTCCCGTAATAGCCCACCGCCGATGCCGATACTAGTACGCGCGGGCCGTCGACCAGCTCAGCCAGCGTCTTGGAGATCAGCTCGGTGCTCTCCACTCGGCTCCGGAGGATCGAGCGCTTCCGATCGTCCGTCCAGCGCTGGTCCGCGATCGATGTCCCGGCCAAATGCACGACGGCGTCCGCTCGGGCCAGCGCGTCCCTGTCGATCTCGCCCGCAGCCGGGTTCCAATACACGGCGTCCTCTCCCGCTTGGCGGCTATCTCGCACGAGGCGAATCACGCGGTGCCCGCCTGATGTCAGGAAGTGCTGGAGATTCTGCCCGATGAGACCCGACGCACCGGTGATCGCTACCGTGAGGCGCGGTCGCCCTGCATACACCGCGTGTCGAGCCAGATCCGTCCTGAGGCGCCGATGGCGAAACCGAAAGAGCCGGTCCAGCTCGGCGGTCAGGAAGGTCGGGCCGATGGCCGCACCTGCCGAACCGAGCGGTGGCTCGACATCGACCTCGTCCTCTATGACTGTGCCCCTCTGCGCCCCCTCGGTGAAGCTGTGCGTATGGAGCCAGCTCTTGAGCGGGCCCGAGACCTGCTCGTCGCGGAACTGACGGGCGTACTCGTAATCCCTGTGACGGAGCTGCCATTTGAAGCTCGTAGGCCCTCGGTGCACCCGCAGCGTGACCTCGCCGCCGTCCTTGATCCCCCCCGAGCGGTGCAGGACTTCGACCTTCCCCCACGGGGGAGTGAGGCGCTCCAAGGCGCCGGGTCGCTCGTGCCAGTCGAATACGTCCTGCGGCTCGTGATCGGGGAGCTCGGCGCGATAGGTGAATCTCATCTAAGCCACCAGCCAGGCCGCGACCATTGAAGCGACTACCTGCACGGTCAGGTTGTCCAAGCCGTGATTGCTGACGGCCTCAGCCGCGGCGCCTGCCGCCGCACAGGCCAGCGCGATGATCACCAGCCCCTCGCTGACCCCGATCGCCCAAAGGGCAACCGCGGCGGCGAGCCACGCCATGAGGAAGACCGCCGCCGAGCCCTCGAGGGACCGCTCCGCGGGCACGCCCGCCAATGACGGCACGCGGTACCGGTGCCGCCCCCACCGACTGCCGACCGGCTCGCCGACCGCATCGCCCCATCCGGCTACCAGATAGCCCACTCCCGCGTACGGTCCGGCGAGAAGCGCGCTCGCGAGACCGCCGACCGCGGTCATCACCAAAGGCACGACAATGAAGAGCGAGCGGCGCGGGCGATCGGTATCCCTGCCGAGGGCCTTGTAGAGCGGGTTTCCGTCTCCTGCCGCGACAGAGGCGAGAACGATAAGCGCCACGACTACTCCGTACACGTTGGTGCCCGGTAAACCCCAGGAAGCGTGCACCACGGCCGCTCCGCTGAAGATCGTGAAGTGGAAGACCTTACGTGTGTATGCGACACGCACGCCTCGCGCACGCATCCAAGACGCAATGCCTGCCGCGAGGAGGCCAAGAGCCAGCGCGAGTGCAGTAGCCCGCACGGCAATAGCAGGCCCGGGCAACCAAAAAGAGAGCTCCGTCAGGCCGCTTTCTCCGGCTTCGGCGCGTCGAAGCCCTTGCGGGTCATCTTGCCCCATCCCTTAGCGCCTCGAAGAGCGGATATCGTGCCCTTCACTCTCCACCACGTGTTCATCGACTCGAGGTCCGGTAGCAAAGAGAGAGCTTCTGGGGCGTTCCCTTCAAGGGCGGCGCTCTCAATTCGGGTAGCCAACGTGCGAAGTGACTCCGCACCGATGTTCGCAGCGCTGGATTTGAGCGAGTGCGCACCCCGCTCTGCCTCCTCCAGATCACCGGTTCCCGCCCCTGTACGGATCTGATCCATGCGGGCGCCCGAGTTCTTCAGAAAAAGCCGCACCATCTGTCCGGCGAGCTTGTCTCCACCCCACTCCCGAAGCCGCTCCAGTGCCTGGGGATCGATGATCTGCGAATCGGTCATGCCTGAGGTGGTCTGAGGGGTCTGTGACCTGCACGGAGTCTAAGTCCCGGTGGACTCTTGTCGCCAACCTTTTGTGACGTTGCCGAGAACGCCGGAAAGTCAGCGGCCCAAGGCCTTTCGGATCGTGCGAACGCCCTCGGCGGCTCCGCCGGAATGGGCATATACGGCCGACCCGGCCACGAGGACGCTCGCACCCGCGTCGGCCACCTCTGATGCGTTGAGGGCGTCGACGCCTCCGTCCACCTCCAACTCCGCTCCGGAGCCCATCTCATCGAGCATCGATCGTGCGGCGCGGAGCTTCTCCGAGCTGCCAGGGATGTATTTCTGCCCCCCGAAGCCGGGATGCACCGACATGATCACGAGCAGGTCCACATCCGTCACGATAGAGCGCACAGCGTCCAAGGGAGTATCGGGGTTGACCGCGACACCCGCGCGAACCCCGAGCGCTCGAATCTCGGAGAGCGTACTGGCCAGATCGGGACAGGCCTCCTGATGCACGGTGAGGCTGTCCGCGCCGGCCTTCACGAAGGCCTCGAGGTAGCGTTCAGGAGCCTCGATCATGAGATGGACGTCCAGCGGAAGGGCCGTCGCCCGCCTCGCGCCCTCCGTGATGACGGGACCGATCGTGATGTTGGGAACGAAGTGACCGTCCATCACGTCAACATGGATCCAGTCCGCTCCGCCGGCCTCGGCGGCCTGGATCTCCTCCGCGAGCCGCGAGAAGTCACAGGACAGTATGGACGGGGCGATCTTCACGTGGACCCTCCGATTCGGATGACGCCGTCTTCCGACGCGATAAGCGCCTCCGTTGCGAGTCCGAGGAAGAGCCCAGTCTCCACGATGCCGGCCCGACTCGCGAGAGCCGCCTCGAGGGCCTCGGGGTCCACGATACCGTCCGCGAACCGGCAGTCGAGCAAGATCTGTCCGTTGTCGCTCTCGACCAGGGTCCCATCGGCGTGGGCACGCGGTGTCACTTGGGCGCCCCATTCCGTCAGGAAGCTTAGGTGGGCTTCCCAGCCCCAACGCACGACCTCAACGGGTAGCGGGAAGGTGGTCCCTAACCAATCGACGGCCTTGGCGGCATCGGCGATGATCACGAGCCGATCCGAAGCTTGGGCAACCATCTTTTCGCGTAAAAGAGCACCCCCGCCGCCCTTGATGAGCTCTAGCCTGGGGGACACCTCGTCCGCACCGTCGATGGTGAGATCGAGCGTCGCGCGCTCGTGGAGACCGATCAGCTCGATGCCCAATTCACGAGCCCTCGTCTCGGTCCGTACCGACGTCGGAACGGCGACGATGCCCGACAGGGCACCCGAGCTCACTGCCGTACCCAGCAGGTCGAGGAGATGCGAGACAGTGCTTCCCGTTCCCAGGCCGAGCACCATGTCGCTCTGCACATACGCAAAGGCGGCTGTGGCAGCCCGACGCTTAAGGTCTTCCACGCCCCCGCTCATCGGCGCCCGAGCCGTCGCAGAGACCGGTGGAGTCCAATCACGCGGCGAACGTAACCAGGGTGGGCAGGGTGAACTCCTCACCAACAATTGGGATTCCGCGAGCTGCGGAACGTCGGACGTCGTGGGCTTCCGTCGAGCAGTGTCGCCGCAAATGTACCCCAGCCACGGGGCGTATTCCAGGTTGACACTCCGTCCTCGCCGCTGCGATCCTATCGGCATGCAATCACCACGCGCGCACAGCTATCGATACTGGTGCTTTACCCACGCGGGAGCCCCACTCTGTTCCGTGCGCACATAGCGCGAAGGTCTCACGGAACGGGCACTCGGGCTCCCGACGTTTCGTCGGGGGCTTTTTTCATGCCCATCACCCAGGGGGCCGGCGCCCCGTCGGAGGGAAGTCGAAATGATCATCGTGACCAAACGGGGCGTGACCGAGGACGAGCTGGATCACATCCGCGAGCGCGTCGAGTCGCTCGGCCTGCGCTCCTATGTGTCCCAAGGAGAGCACCACACCGTCATCGGTTGTGTGGGCGACGAGGGCCGCCTCGAGGGGGTGTCCCTGCTCTCGATGCCGGGCGTGGACACCGTTCACGCGGTGATGCGGCCGTACAAGCTCGCCTCTCGCGACTTCGCGGCAGAGCCGACACGCGTTTCCCTTGGGGACGTCCACATCGGCGGACCGGAAGTCGTGGTCATCGCGGGGCCCTGTTCCGTGGAGAGCCGGGAGATGCTCGAAGCCACCGCCAAAGCGACCAAGGCGCACGGAGCCAGGGCGCTTCGAGGCGGAGCGTTCAAGCCACGCACCTCCCCGTACTCGTTTCGTGGCATGGGAAAGGAGGGACTCGAGATCCTCGCTGAGGTCCGCGCGGAGACCGGCCTTCCCATCGTGACGGAGGTCATGGATACCCGCCAGGTGGATCTCGTCGCATCGTATGCCGATATGCTCCAAATCGGAGCGCGCAATATGCAAAATTACGACTTGCTCATGGAGGTGGGGCGTCTCCGCCGGCCGGTTCTCCTGAAGCGAGGGATGTCGGCAACTGTGGAAGATCTATTGCTCGCCGCTGAATACATCATGAGCCAGGGCAACCCGAACGTGGTTCTCTGCGAGCGCGGCATTCGGACCTTCGGCACCGCGACCAGGAATACCTTCGACTTGGCGGCCATTCCTGTCCTGAAACAGGAAACGCACCTCCCCGTCATTGCAGACCCGTCGCACGCTGGTGGCCGGCGGGACCTGGTGGCCCCGCTCGCTTATGCGGCTGTTGCGGCCGGTGCGGACGGGCTCATGATCGAGGTGCATCCCCAGCCGGAGACCGCGACCTCGGACGGTGATCAGTCACTCGACTTCCCGGAGTTCGCGAGTCTCATGGAGACGCTGCGGCCGTTCGTGGCCGCAGCCGGTCGGAGCCTGGCGGAGTAGCGTCCCTCTGCCGCGCGGATGCTACCCGGCGTCGATCTCGGCCAGGCGAGTAGTCGCGGCCTCGAGCTGCCTCGTGACTGCACGCAGCGAGGTGCCGCCTGCGCTGTCCCTCGAGTCTGCCGATGCGCGCCAGTCGAACACATCGTGTACATCGTCCTCGAACGCTTCGTGTTCGGCCTGGAAGTCTCCGGTGCTCAGGTCTGAGAGTGACACCCCACGGTCCTCCGCCCGCCGGACGAGTCGACCGACGACCTCGTGGCTCGTCCTGAACGGCACGCCCCGCCGCACGAGGTAGTCCGCGATATCCGTGGCGAGCAGCTCGGGGGCCATCGCCTCACCCATGCGCTGGGGCACGAGCCGCACGGTCTCGATCGCACCGCTCACGGCGGGCAGGGTGAGTAGAAGCGTGTCGACGGTGTCGAAGAGGGCTTCCTTGTCCTCCTGCAGATCTCGGTTGTATCCGGTGGGCAGCGACTTCAGTAAAGTGAGCATCTGGGTCAGGTTCCCGACGAGCCGCGCCGACTTGCCGCGCGCCAGCTCCGCGACGTCCGGATTCCGCTTCTGCGGCATCAGGCTGGACCCGGTGGAGTAGCCGTCCGACAGGCGCACGAAGCCGAACTCGATGCTCGAGAAGAGGACCAGATCTTCGGCGAGCCGAGAAAGGTGCATCCCGACCATGGCCCCCGCATAAGTCAGGTCGCAGATCCAGTCTCGATCCGACACGGCGTCGATGGAGTTCTCGCTGATGCGCGCGAAGCCGAGCTCCTTGCGGAGCGCTTCACGATCCACCGGGAACGGGCACCCCGCAATCGCGCCGGATCCTAACGGCAGCACCGAAGCAGCTGCATGAGCCGCATCGACCCTCTCGATGTCCCGCAGGAATGCGAACAGGTGGGCGAGCGCCCAGTGGGCCGCTCGGATCGGCTGCGCCTGCTGGAGGTGCGTGTATCCCGGCATGATGACGTCGACGCCCCGGGACGCCAGACCATGCAGCGCGCGGACGAGCGCGGCGAGCTCCGCGCGGACGCGCCCAGCCGACTCCATGCCGTAGAGACGCACCCCAGTCGCGGATTGGTCGTTCCGGGAGCGTCCCGTGTGTAGTTTGCCAGCCACAGGACCCGCGGCCTCTCCCAGCATCCGTTCCACGACGGAGTGTATGTCCTCCTCGGAGGCCCCTGAGAGCCCCTCCGACTCGATACGCCCAGCCACCGCCGTAAGACCATCCAGGATCGCATCGCGCTCCTCGGACGAGAGCACACCCGCGCCCTCGAGCGCCCTCGCCCAAGCCACGCTTCCTCGGACGTCCTGCTGCCACAGCCGCCCGTCGATGCCCAGGCTCGAGTTGAGTGGGGCCATGGCGCTCGCCATGCCTTCCTCGAAGCGCCCTCCCCAGAGTGCCTTACTCGCGGCCTCGCCGCTGGCCGGGGGGGCGTCCTCCGATGTGCCGTCGCGTCCCGGCACTGGCCTACGGAGCTCCGGCCTCAATGACCTCTTGGATGAGCTTCGCGACAGCCTGGTCACCGTCGCCCACGGACCCGGCGGCCCGGATGGGAAGCCCGAAGAGCCGGATGAAGCCGGCGGCATCCGCTTGATCGTAGGACGTGGCTGCTCCGAAGCTGGCCAGATCTCGCTGATAAAGGGAGACCGGACTCTTCCGTGACACCACCTGTGCCGAGCCCTTGAACAGCTTCACCCGAGCAGACCCGGTGACGTTCCTGGAAAGCACGTTCGACATGGCCTCGATCGCCTCACGCTCCGGCGTCCACCAGCGGCCCTCGTACAGCATGTCGGCCCACCGCGCGGCCATCTGGTCCTTGAGCCCCTCGATGCGGCGGTCGATGGTGATCGACTCCAGATCCTTCAGGGCGGCATGCAGGATCGTGCCTCCCGGCGTCTCGTACACGCCACGGGACTTCATTCCGACGAGCCTGTTCTCCACGATGTCGGCGCGACCGACGCCGTGCCTCGAACCGATCTCGTTCAGGGTCCGGAGCAACTCCACGCTCCCCAGGGCCTCGCCATTCACGGAGGCGGGGATGCCCGCCTCGAAACCGACCTCGAGGTACTCCGGCTGGTCCGGCGCGTCCTCGGGGGCGACGGTCCACTGATACAGATCCTCATCCGGCTCGAACGACAGATCTTCTAGCGGTCCGCCCTCGTGAGAAATGTGCCAGAGATTCTCGTCGCGGGAGTACAGCTTGGTCTGGTCGACCCCATCGAGGGGGATGTCACGGGCCAGTGCATAAGCGAGCGCGTCCTCGCGAGATTCTATGTCCCACTCCCGCCAGGGCACGATGACCTCGAGATCGGGGGCGAGCGCAGCGTAGGCGAGCTCGAACCTCACTTGGTCGTTGCCCTTGCCGGTGCAGCCGTGCGCCACCGCGTCGGCTCCCACCTTGCGGGCGATCTCGACCTGCCGACGCGCAAGCAACGGCCGCGCGATCGCGGTGCCGAGGAGGTACCTCCGCCCATACACGGCCCCAATCTTCAGGGTGGGCCACGCGAATTCCTCGACGAATGCTTTCTGGAGATCCTCACCGAAAAACGCCGAAGCTCCGGTCTTGAGCGCCTTCGCCTCGAGGCCCACGAGACCGCCTGGCTGGCCCACGTCTCCGGCCATGCAAACGACCTCGGCGTCGTAGTTCTCCTTCAGCCAAGGCACGATCACGGAGGTGTCGAGCCCGCCCGAGTACCCGAGGACGACCTTCATGGTCTCATCCATGTGAAGCGCGTATACGCTTGTGAAAAAGGGCCCGGGGGACAGAGGTCCAACCGCTTCCCGCCAAAGCGGCCAGGGGGCCTAGGCCCCAAACCTCCGCCCCCGGTCCCTTAGCAGGCTCCGTGGTGTCTATCAGCACCGACCCTTGGATCGATGAAGCATAAATATGCATGTCGACTGTATTATGTCAAGCCAACTCATTACTGCGCAGCACAGTCACGGCAAGAGAAAGGCCGAAACCTAGCCGTGGTCCCGGGATGCATATTTCTCTATGGGCCTGGAGCTCCGGAGCCTACCCCACACCGGCCATCTGTTCGACGCGAGCCTTGAGTCGCGGAAGCGCCGCCGGATCACGGAGCACGATGAGGATCGTGTCGTCCCCGGCGAGCGTGCCCACGACTTCGGGCCACTCCTCCCAATCGATCGCGGCCGCAACGGTTTGGGCGCCACCCTTCATGGTGTGGATGACAAGCATATGGTCCACTCCGTCGGCGCTGAGGAAGAGCGTCGGCAGGAGCGACTCGAGCGGAGCCGTGCTCTCCCACTCCTCAGGAAGCGAGTAATGTCCCGTGCCGTCCGCGGCGGGGACCTTTACCAATCGGAGCTCGCGGATGTCGCGGGAGAGCGTGGCCTGCGTCGCCTCCATCCCGCGCGCCTGCAGGAGCTCCCGGAGCGCCTCCTGGCTCGTGACCGTGTTCTCACGGAGGATCTCGAGAATGTGAGCGTGCCGCTCCCGCTTGCTCATGCTACCACCCGTTCGACCAGACTACGCACCTTCTCAGGTTCGAAACCTATGCTTCTTTCGACCTCTTCCCCACCGCGGAACACGATTAATGTGGGAATGCTGCGAATGCCGTACTTCAGTGCGACCTCAGGAGCCGCGTCGGTGTCGACCTTCGCGACCAGGATCTTCCCCACACGGGTCTGCGCGATCTCGTCGACGAACGGGGCGACCATCTTGCAGGGGGCACACCAGTCGGCGTAGAAGTCGACGAGCACCGGCACCCCCGCATCAAGGACGGTCTTGTCGAAGTCGTCCTGGTCGACCTTCACTGGACGGTCGAGCAGCATGGGCTTACCGCAGTCACCGCAGGCAGGTCGATCTGCCGCTCGCGTGAGGTCGACGCGGTTCAGCCTGCTGCAGAACACGCAGCGCAGCGTGACTGGACTCTTCTCTTCGGTGGCTGTCACGTAACGATCTAAAGGCCCGACATCCTGATCATGATCGCCCCTCCAGTGTGACCCATCCCGAAGCGCGTCGTAGCGTCCGTGGCGTTGACCCGCACGGCCTCCGCGATTCCCCTGGCGGGAACGGAGTCCAGATCTCTGAAGGAGCCCCAGCGCTGGTCGTTCACGTACACCACCGGCGGCTCGACGTTATTTCGCACCCGGAGCCAGGCGCTGCGGAGCCGCTGAATGGCCGCGTAACCGCCTGGGT
>Ga0114996_10007291_pt1 | contig 12557 bp, 6 predicted proteins | sample ArcticOcean_MG_C_4_FD_87039 | JGI IMG/M metagenome (GOLD analysis project Ga0114996, IMG submission 87039) | Marine microbial communities from western Arctic Ocean - ArcticOcean_MG_CB4_134 | ecosystem: Environmental > Aquatic > Marine > Oceanic | place: Arctic Ocean: Canada Basin | collected... | reverse complement strand
TTGCAGCTTGACCTTGCTCCGCTCGACGGCTTGCACGATCTTGTCGGCTTCGACCAAATCCCGAGCGAGAGGCTTTTCCAGGTAAATATGGGCCCCGGCCTCCGCTGCCGCCGTCACCATTGCCACGCGCTCGTCGGGCCACCGAGGGCTGATGCTGACCAAGTCTGGCTTTTCTTTATGGAGCATTTCCCGATAGTCGCGATAATCACGCTTCGCACCGGTCCGCTTAACGGCCTTTGCCCGTCCATCATCGTCCGGGTCGGCTACGGCCACAATATCGACGGAGTCAAAGGCCCTCCACACTACGTCCAACCCATGTCCATAGTCGCCATGGCTGGTATGACCAATGACTGCAGCTCTATACTTCCTGGTGGATGCCGACGTCGTAACGGCTGCACCGGCAAGGCCGACTTTTAGGAAAGATCTTCTATCCATCATCTACCTCCAATGCTGGGACTTCCCCGCGTGCTCGGTCCCCACATTGCCCCTGGATTCTAACAGGACTCCTCTCGGGCTGCATTGTCCACGCCATCCCTGTCGCTGCCAAGTGATAATGTCCTAAATGTGCCAAGTAGAAATGTCCTATGACGAGGTCACCCTGGACGGGTAAGCAATCGAGTGCAACTAAGCGTATGATGACACGACGAGAGAGCGACCGGCTCGTGGCGCTAGCCGACAAGAAATTCATACCCAACGGCAGACGCCCAGCAGACGCGCCTCAGCCAACGGCAGCTGAGGTGGCTGCTGGCGGAGCTTTGCAGCGAAGGCGACCAAGCCGTGATCCATGCGGCGCGGGGCCGCGCATCCAACCGCAAGATCAGCGCCAAGGCGGAAAAACGAGCCGTCGCGATTCTTTCCCGACCCCTCTACGCCGGCTTCGGGCCATCCCGCAGTTCTTTCTAGCCGGATGACACCGATAGCGAATGTGCGACTGGATATTTCGGCGGAGGAACTCCGCCGGGATCGATCGAGGGGGTGCTGCCCCGCACTGGCAGGCCTCGTTTCCGTATGGCTACAGGTCTGGGGCATCAACTACACTGGAGACGATAAGGATCGATTCGCATTTCGCATTCTGTAGGCAGGAGTGACACACATGAGTGCCAAGATGCATTTCGGGCTGGCGGGGCTGTTGTGTCTGCTGTTGGCATCTAAGTATGCATCTCCCCAGTCCAACCGCCGCGAGATAGCGGCTTCCGGCGACGACACGGCCCTTTCGTCTTCGGCGAAGGAGCCATCCCAGACCGATTCGGCCGGCGACGAGAGGCGAGTCCGTCAGATGACGCCGAGCCACGAAAAGATGCTGGCCCTGTTGAAGGACACCGTCAATCGCACCCCGGATGAAAATCTTTATTTTGGAGACAGCCAGTTACGCCGCTTTCAAGAGATCGCGGCTTCCATGCCCCCCAACCCGCCGGACGTGATGAAGTCTCGGCTATATGCCAAACTGGCGGTGGCCAGCCAAAACCTTGGCCGTGAGCGAGATGCGATCGATTACTTCTCGAAGGTCTACGATCTGCTCCCCAAAGTAAGGGGGGAATTGCCACCCACGGTGCCCGATGAACTGATCTTTCGGCTGGGAATGGCTTACATGCGACTGGGTGAAACGCAGAATTGTTGTCTTCGCAACCAGCCGGAAAGCTGCATTCTGCCAATCCGCGGAGGTGGCATCCACACCCAAAAAGAGGGATCGCAGCGGGCGATTGACTACTTCACCGAAGTGCTTAACAGCGCGCCGGAGGGTTCAACTATGCACCTGAGGGCTCGCTGGCTGCTCAACATCGCGCACATGACGCTTGGAACCCACCCGGAAGATGTGCCCAAAGCCCACCTGATCCCCCCGAAAGCATTCGAATCGGAGGAGCCGTTCCCGCGATTTGTCAACATTGCGAAGCGGATGGGGCTCGATACGTTTAGTAACTGTGGCGGAGCCATCGGCGACGACTTCGACAACGACGGCTACCTCGACTTGGTCACTTCCACGTGGGACACTTCCGGCCAGATCCGATTCTTCCGAAATAACCAGGACGGCACATTCTCGGACCGAACGAAAGAAGCAGGCCTGCTGGGGATATTTGGCGGGCTTAACCTCGTGCAGGGCGATTACAACAACGACGGGAACGTTGACATCCTGGTGTTGCGCGGTGCCTGGTGGGGTAAGGCCGGTCAACATCCCAACTCCTTGCTAGGCAACAACGGTGACGGCACGTTCTCAGACGTGACTTTTGATGCGGGGCTAGCGGAGGTGCACTACCCCACGCAGACAGCTTCTTGGGCTGATTATGACAACGACGGAGATCTGGATCTTTATATCGGCAACGAATCGGTTGGTGGGCTGTCGGCCCCTTGCCAGCTCTTTCGCAACAACGACGACGGCACCTTCACGGACGTAGCCAGGCAGGCAGGCGTGACCAATGACCGTTTCACTAAGGCCGTGATGTGGGGCGACTACGACGGCGATCGGTTGCCGGACCTCTATGTCTCGAACCAGGCCGGCCACAACCGTCTCTACCACAACAACGACGACGGTACGTTCACCGACGTTGCGCCTCGGCTCGATGTCACAGGTCCTTTCAAGAGCTTTCCAACTTGGTTCTGGGATTTTGACAATGACGGGGTTCTGGATCTCTTCGTGTCTTCCTATGGAGCCGGCATTGAGCATGTCGCCGCAGCCCACGTCGGCCGGCCCTTCGAAACTGAGCTTGCTCGTCTTTACCGTGGCAATGGTCGTGGCGGCTTTGAAGAGGTGGCCAAACAGCAAAACCTGACTCGTCCGAATTTCCCGATAGGCGCAAACTTCGGCGATTTGGACAACGATGGGTACCTCGACTTCTACCTTGGTACCGGCGACACGTTCTACTGGTCGGTGACGCCGAATCTGATGTACCGCAATCGAGGCGGCGAGGGCTTCGCCGATGTCACCACGGCCGGCGGTTTCGGCAATCTCCAGAAAGGCCACGGGGTCGTTTTTGCCGACTTCGACCATGACGGCGATCAGGACATTTTCGAGGAGATGGGCGGCGCCTATCCCGGAGACAAGTTCAACGATGCATTCTTCGAAAACCCCGGCTTTGGCAACCACTGGATTGCCGTCAAGCTGGCCGGTGTTCAAACGAACCGTTCGGCGATTGGAGCGCGGATTCACGTTGAGGTGGTTGAAGAAGGTCAAAGTCGCTCGATCTACAAGCACGTCAACAGCGGCGGCAGTTTCGGGGCCAATCCTCTGCGGCAGACAATCGGCCTAGGCAAGGCGACGAAGATCGAGCAGATGGAGGTGTTCTGGCCGACCACCGGCCACACCCAGACCTTCCACGACGTGCCGCTGGATCAGCACATACAAATCGTTGAGGCACGGGAACAATACACGACCCTGCCGCTAAGAAGGCTCAAGCTTGGGCACCCGCAACAGGCGGCGAGTCGCTAGCAATCTCGTCGGGACGATTTAGTACGTATGCGCTTCGGATGAGCTGGTTCCTCGGCCCCTTCGCCTTGTTGAACCGAGTGCTGTTTTCGCGACGACGAAGGACCCTCTCTTGCCTCTTGACGGAGACAAAGCATTTCGTTGACATGAACGGTTGGCGTCGGCTAGAGCTAACGTATGGTTAGGGTAGGTAACGCTCGGTGGGGCCGGAATGTGTTGAGGGCGTGTACTCATCTGTAAGGCTTACGGTCGGCCGATCCTTTCCTAGTCTCTCCAACAATCTCAAACGCGAGATTTCTTTGCAATGAAGGAGGTTCTTACGATGAATCGCAAACGTGCACTAATCCTTTTGACGATGCTGGTGACGCTGATATTCGTTGTAGCGGCGCCCGCGCAGGTCACGACGGCGACATATTATGGCATCGTGGTTGACCCAAGTGGTGCCGTCGTTCCTGATGCCACCGTCACCCTAACGAATCAGGGCACACGGGCTCAGACAACGCACACGACGGACCGATCGGGCGAGTTTGCCTTCACTTTTGTGCCCGTCGGGAGCTACACGCTTCGCATCGAAAGCGCCGGTTTCAAAGTATCCCAAAGCACCGGCATCGAGTTGAGCGCGGCTCAGAATGTGCGCAGGTCATACGCTCTGGAGATTGGCGAAGTCTCGGAAACCGTCGAGGTGACATCCGCGGCGCCGTTGGTGAACACCGTCTCCGCGGAGCAGCGGGAAAATATCGACACTCGACAGATCAGCGAATTACCGTTGTCGCGGCGCAGCGTAGCCGGAATCGTCACCCTGGGTACCGGGGTAGTCAGAAGTTCGGGTGACATCTTCCTCAACGGCTCGGGACGGGGCGGCACGCAGGTCTCGGTGGACGGAACAGACGCCACCTCCAACCCCGAGCGGCCCTCGATTAACATGTTCGGGAATTTCAACTATGTCAGCACCATCAGTATCGATGCCGTCCAGGAGGTGCAGCTCGTCAAAGGGATCATCCCGGCCGAGTACACTCGCGCCATGGGCGGCAACCTCAACTTGATCACCAAGAGTGGCACCAACGAGATCCACGGAACTGCATTTGAAAACTTCCGTGCCGAGGAGCTGAACGCCAGAAATCAGCTTCTCAGCGGCAAGCCGGGAGTGACCTACAACCAGTTTGGGGGATCGCTGGGCGGCCCGATCGTGAAGGATCGGGTGTTTATTTTCGGAGTATATGAGGGCTATCGCGAACGTGCTTTCTCGCCGGTTCGGGACGACGTTCCGACCCAGAGTTTACGCAACGAGATGCTCGCCGCCGTCCCAGAGTACAGCTTATGGCTCGATACCGTCCCCTTGCCTAACCAGGCTCACGCGCCAGACGCGGACACCGCCGAGTTTATCGGCGCCGGCTCGCTCCAGAACAACGAAAATCACTTTGTGATCAAACCCGATGTCCGGGTCACCGACAACATGAATGTCTCAGTGAACTACACCCGAGCCCGGCCCGACCAATTCCGGCCCCGGGTACAGGAAGTCAATTTCCGTACTTTTACAGGGGAGACGGACCGCGTTACCGCCAATGTCACCACGTTTGGCTCGACCTGGACGTCCGAGACTCGCTACGGATACAACCGAAACGTGATCGCTCGCTTGGATGGGATCTTCGAGGTCATGGATCCGAATCAGCCGGAGCAGAAATTTGGCTCGCGCCGGATCCCTTGTATCAGCGCGCTGGGATTTGGCGGCTGCGGCGAAATCATAAGTCTCGGCGCCCCCGGCCAGCAGTTCGACCAAAAGGTCGCGCTCATCCGCGGCCGGCATTCGCTGAAGTTCGGCGGCGTTTACTTCCGTCGTGCCATTGGTCGGGCTAACATCGAAAACCCGTCTATTCGATATCAGAATAAGGAGGATTTGCTCGCCAACATCCCCAGCAGACTTCAGATGACGTTTGGCACCGACCCTTACGAAGCCGTCTCGAACCAGTGGGGTTTCTTCATCCAGGACGACTGGCGGGTTACTCCAACGCTGGTGCTGAACTTCGGCATCCGTAACGATTCCTTTGGCCACTACACCGCTCAGGGACCGGACGGCGGCCCACCTAGTATTTTCAATCGCGGGCTTTTGGATTCCAACTTCACCCTAAGCCCCGTACGAGACAGCGACGATCCTTACAACAGCGACAACATGAATATCGCCCCGAGATTCGGGTTCAGTTGGAACCCGGACGGAAACGGAAAAACTGTGATCCGCGGCGGGACGGGCGTCATATTTACGGATTTGGCCGGAGAGACCGTCACTCAGACGGTCCAGAATTCGCTTTCCGAACCCTTCCGCTCTCGTATTTCCCGAGCGGAGGGACTGCGATTGGGTCTTAGATATCCCCAGTACAATGAAGATGTCCTCCCCCTGGTGACGGGTGGATCGACGGGTGGATCTCCCCGGGTGATCAACCCCGAGCTCAGCTCCTCCTACGTCTATAACTTTTACTTCGGCGTTCAGCGCGCCCTCTCGGAGAACATTGTCGTGGAAAGCGCGTTTGTCGGCAATCGCGGCGTCAAGTGGCTGACTTCCAGAATCGGCAACGAAGTGGACCGGTTCAGCGGTCTTCGCCCGAATCCTGGGTTTGCCAACTTTGACTACTGGGACAATTCCGACAGCACCCGCTACGTCTCCTGGCAGTCGTCGCTTCGCCACCGCTACTCGAGGAATCTCAGCGCGAACTTCCATTACACATGGGGCAAACAGATTGCGTTCGGTGCCGGTGACACCGGCTGGGTTGGTTCGGGCACACAGGATTTCTTCGACCTCGAGTCCAACCGCGGCCTGGCGAACCAGGACGTCCAGCATGTGTTCGTTTCCGACATCGTGTATGACCTCCCGAAGTTTTCCAACCTGGGGAGCTCGGTGGCCCGCCAAGTTGTTGGCGGCTGGCAGGTATCGGCTATCTATACCGGCCAGACGGGTTTGCCGGCAAACATTAAGCAGCCTACCGCGATTAATGGCTCACGGCCGGACTACATCGGAGGGGATCCCACTTTCTCCACGTCCCAGAGTAGAAACACTCTGCAGCACATTAACAAGGCGGCCTTTGCCGAGGTACCGGAGACGAGCGTGGGCGCCGGCGAGCGAGTCGGCAACTTGGGTAGAAACGCGTTGCGAAGCCCCGGTCTCGTCAACCTCGATTTCAGTCTCGGAAAAAACTTCTCCGTTACCGAAACGGCAAGGTTCCAGATCCGTGCTGACTTCCTCAATGTGTTCAATCACACGAACCTGAGTGGCCTCCAGACGAACATCGAATCGAGTACTTTCGGTAGGTTAAGAAGTACGAGGGGAGCGAGAGAAATCCAATTGAACGCTAAGTTCGTCTTCTAGCGTGAAGGTCGAGCGGGACCCAGCAAAGCTCTTTGTGTCAACCACTGGGTTGCCGGCGCGGCCATGGCTTTCGCCATGGCCGCTGCCGTTAGAAGCGTAAGTTCGCGGACAGCCGAACAGCGTTTGAGTGAGTCTTTTCGTGTTCTGGTCGGGGCGCCGCCCGGTGGGTGAAACGACACGATTTAGCATTTTTCCCAGGAGGTGCCGTTCATGAAGATCGACAATGTAACGATCGCACTCATGGGCGTCCGAGGCAGAGGCCAGACGCTGGCAAGATGGTTTGGCGCACTGCCCGACGTCGATTTCGCTTATATCTGCGATGTAGACCAGAACGTTGTGGGTCCCGCCACGCAGATTGTCGAGGAAATGAAGGGCAAGCGGCCGCCCGTGGTGACCGATATCAGGCGGGTTTTGGACGATCGCTCCGTCGACGCGGTCGTCATGGCGACGCCCATTCACTGGCACGCTCCGGGAACCATCTTAGCCTGCGAGGCGGGCAAAGACGTCTACGTCGAGAAACCTGCGTCCCATAACATCCGGGAAGGGCGCCTAATGGTGGAGGCGGCTCGCGAGCACAAGAGAGTCGTGCAACTCGGCACGCAGTCCCGGAGCCGTCCGGTGACCGATCGGTTCATTGACTACGTGCAGTCTGGCAAGCTCGGCAAGGTGTTGATGGCCAAAGTCTGGAACGTCCAGAAGAGACGGAATATCGGGCATAAGGAAGACGAGCCCGTACCTCCTGGAATCGACTACGAAACCTGGGCCGGGCCCGTTCCGAAGATGCCGTTCAACCGCAACCATTTTCACGGTACTGTCAATTGGCATTGGCACTACGGTTGTGGCGACATCGGTAACGACGGCATCCACTGGCTGGATATCGCTCGTTGGGCGCTCGGTGTTGACTATCCCAACGAAATTAGCGGCATGGGAAGGAAGCTGTATTTTGACGATGATCAGCAGACGCCCGACACGATGAATATCAACTTCAACTACGACGACAAGGTAATCTTGTTTGAGCAGCGTCTCTGGAATCGATACGGAATGCAGGGCTCGGAAAACACGGTGGCCGTGTATGGTACAGAGGGCATGGCCCAGACTGGCCGCTGGGCCGGAGGCCACCACGCCTTCCGGGTTTTCGACTCCAAGGGAGGAATGATCCACATGGAACAGGAACCAAGCCCGGACCATAACACTCATGCACGCAACTTTATCGACTGCATCCGCAGCAGGGAAAGACCCAACGCCGACATCGAAATCGGTCACCTCTCGACGACCCTCTGTCACCTTGGGAACATCGTTGCACGTACCGGCCGGACTGTGAAATACGAAGGCAAGAGCGAAACGATTATCGCCGACAAGGAAGCCAATGAATATGTTCGGCGTGAATACCGGGATCACTGGTCCACGCCCAAGGATGTCTAAGTCGCCGGTGGAGACAGTCTTGCCATCGGCGGACGAGATCCGCGGTCCTCTGGAGCGGCTGCGGCAAGACATTCAGCCTCGCGCCGGAAGGAGTGTTTGCAATGAATAGACGAACCTTTTTGAAAAGCACTGCCATGGGCACCGCGGCGGCCAGCGCAGTGGCGGCGAAACCGGCCCCGGCCAACAGGCGCCTGGCTGGCGATCGGGTCAGGATCGCGATGATGGGAGTTCGCGGAAGAGGACTGTTCTTGACAAAGCGCTTTGCCGGTCTCCCGGACGTCGAGATCCCGTATGTTTGCGACGTTGATCAAAATGTCGTCGGTCCGGCTATGAAAGTTATTGAGGAGACCTACGGAAAACCAGCCAAGCTCGTTTCCGATATTCGGCGCGTCCTGGACGACAAAACCATCGACGCGGTGGTGATGGCCACACCCATCCATTGGCATGCCCCCGGGGCGATTCTGGCTTGCGACGCTGGGAAAGATGTCTACGTAGAGAAGCCGATTTCACACAACATCCGCGAAGGCCGTCTGATGGTCGAGGCGGCCAGGCGAAACAACCGGATCGTCCAGCACGGCACTCAATCCCGAAGCCGCCCGGTGACACAACGATTCGTCGAGTACATCCAGTCGGGCAAGCTGGGAAAAGTCCTGATGGTGAAGGCGTCGGATGTGCAAAAGCGGAACAGCATCGGTCAAAAGCAAGATGAACCCGTGCCCTCGGGCGTCGATTACGACGCCTGGACTGGACCTCTTCCGAAGATGCCGTTCAATCGTAATCGTTTCCACGGTACCGTCAATTGGCATTGGCATTACGGCACGGGTGATATTGGTAACAGTGGCGCTCACACCCTTGACGTCGCCCGCTGGATCCTGGGCGTGGACTATCCCAACGAAGTCAGCGGAATGGGCAGGATGCTCTATTTCGACGACGACCAGCAGACCCCCGATACCATGAACATCACCTACAACTACAACGACAAGGTGCTCATGTACGAGCAGCGGATATGGAACAGCTATCGGATGCAAGGAACCGAAGAAGGGGTCTTTGCCTATTGCACGGAGGGCATGGCCCACATGGGCCGATGGGTGGGAGGTCATTGGGCTTTCCGGGTCTACGACAATGAGGGCAAGCTCATCCACTACGAGCAGGAAGAAACACCCGAAAACGATACCCATGCACGCAATTTCATCGACTGCATCCGAACTCGTAAAACGCCCAACGCCGGCGCGGAAGTAGGCCACATCTCAAGCGTGCTCTGTCATTTAGGTAACATCGTCGCCCGGACCAATCGCACCATCAAATTCGATGCCAAGACGGAGACGATTATCAACGATCCTGAGGCCAATCGATTGACTAGTCGCCAATACCGTCAACACTGGTCGACCCCCAAGGATGTCTGATCGATCAGCCTAGCCCGCTTTTTACGAAGACGGCACGGAAATCGTCAGGAAAAGGCTTTGACCTCGACGATCCCTGACCCTTCCTCGACAATCACCAGCCGGTTGGCCGGCGCCGCGGCGATCTTCTCGGTCTCGCCGCTAGGCCAGCGGATTTCCAGCTTCGCGGTTTTCTCACTGCCCAGACCAAAATGCAGCCGGCTGTCGTTGACCGAGTAATAGCTGGCTTGACTTAATACGGCTTGGGATTGCTTCCTACTGCCGTAGTGGGCGGTGACGGTCGCGCCAATGGCGCTGCGATTGGACTTTACGCCGACCAGCTTCACCTTCAGCCAGTTTGACTGGGTTTTCAGATCATTGCGCAAGAGAGAGGGCGGTTCGTGCAGGTTAACAATCAGAATGTCCATGTCGCCGTCATTGTCAAAATCTCCAAAAGCGCAGCCACGACTGGAGTGAACCGCCGAGACCCCAGGTCCGCCTTGGTCCAGTAGTTCTTCAAATTTCCCATTTCCAAGGTTGCGAAAGATGATGCGGGGGCTCTTGTAAGGATAGGCCGGCAGTCTCTTAGCGACACCCGGGAAAACGCCGCCCGTCACCAAGAAAATATCGGGCAACCCATTGTTGTCCAGATCTATGATTCCGGCGCCCCAGCCGATGAAACGGGTTTCTACAGCCAAGCCGGATCGAACGGTAACTTCCTCGAACAAACCCCCTCCATCGTTTCGATAAAGGCCACTTGTATCATCCGCGAAGTGGGTCTTGAAAATGTCCAGATTGCCGTCAAGATTATAATCTCCGACCCCAACGCCCATGCCGGCCTGTTCCATCCCGTCTTCGCTGGCGGCGACGCCGCGCTCCAAGCCTTCCTCGGTAAACGTACCGTCGTGATTGTTACGGAAGAAGAAACTGAAGGTCGAGTCACACGCGAGGTAGAGATCGGTCCAGCCGTCGTTATCAAAGTCGGCGGCAACGGCAGTCATGCCGTAACTCCCTTTGGCCGCGGCGACTCCCGAAGCTTCGCTCACGTCTTTGAATGTGCCGTCGCCGTTGTTCCGGTACAAGAAGTGACTACCAGTCGGAAGACCTCTCGGTCCACAGAATACCGGAATTCCCTTCCAGACACAGGTAGAGTTCTCGCCCGGCTTTGGTGCCGAGTCCAAGTCGAATTCAAGATAATTCGCAACGAAAAGATCAAGATTTCCGTCACGGTCATAGTCGATAAAAGTACATCCGGCGCCCCAGCGAGTTTTCTCATGAAGCAGACCTGCTTCCTCCGTGACATCAGTGAAACTTCCATCACCGTTGTTACGGTATAAGACATTCTGGCCCCAATAAGTAAGGAAGAGGTCTTCATATCCGTCGTTATTATAATCTCCCACGCAGACGCTGCAAGCCCATCCACTTCGGGTCAATCCCGCCTGGTCTGTCACGTCGCTAAATGTGCCGTCTCGATTGTTTTTGTAGAGACGGTTCGTAACAGGCCCAGCGTCGCCGTCTAGAGTTTTACCGCAGAGGAGAAAGATGTCGAGCCAGCCATCATTGTCGTAGTCGAAGAACGCCGCACCACAACCAACGCTCTCCAAAATATAGTCCCTGTGGTCAGGCGAACCGTATATAGTTGGCGAGGTCAGACCGGCTTCTGAAGCAATATCTACAAAATGAGCATGAAAGGGAAGCTCTGACCGCTTGCCACGCGCCACGGGTTTTACATCCCGCGAAGCAACCCCCTGGGCCCATGAGCGAGCAACGGGAAAGCTGAATAAAGCTAATAGGTCACGCCGCGACCATATCATTACGACGTAACTATATCAGAGTAGTGGCTCGTCCCAACAAGAACTTTGGGCTGGCGTCGCAACGGATTCCGGCGCTATTGGCGCCTCACATCCCGGGCGGGCTCGAGCAGCAGACCCGAGTTGCACACCAAGATCCGTGATCTCATTCGCAAGATGTGGAACGAGATTCCTATCTGGGGTGCTTCCACGAATCCACGTGGCCTGGGGCGGAGACTTCGCAAGCAGAGAGCCCGTCGCGGCTGCGAGTCGTAGACGACAACACCTCGGATACTTGGAGTCGTAACAAGAGAGAAGGAGTGGCCGGCGGACATGGTAGACGTCTGAACGACCGTCGGAATTCGGTTTATCGAATCTTCTTTCGCAGGAATTTCAGGTCACGGTCGGCGGCTTCCAGAGCGCGGTCGAGGCGTTCCGCCTTCGTCTTTCCGCCTGGATCATACTCGATGTGCAGGGTAAGAGGTCCGGGGAACGGCGTTTCCGCTAACAGCGGCAGATACTCGTCAAAATCCACCATGCCCTGACCCAGAGGAACCCAGCGCGTGGTCCACTTGCCGTTGACTCTCTCCCACACGAAATCTTTTACCGCCCCCATCGTAACCCGTGCGCGGGCGCGCCGGAACCCGATGTTCCAGCCGATCTTTCCTCCCTCTATCGTGGCGTGAGCTATGTCGAAAAAAACACCTAGCCACTCCTTGTCGTGGCGCTCGACAAGGTCCAGGCAGTCCCAAACAACGCCTCCAACGATCGGCCCGGAATGGTTGTGAAAGCCTGCGTGGATGCCGATCTTCTTCCCCAAGGCGATCAGCTCCGCTAGCTGCTTTCGTGCCCGCCGACGCCGCTCTTGCCAATGATCCATATCGTCGTACCGCATGTATCCAAGTTTGTAGTATTTGATCCCCAGACTTTTCGCAGTGCTCAGAATGTCCCCAACATCGGCCACGGTCGTAATGTTCGTGGTCAGCATGCGGATCTTCTGCCCGTAATGGGCCAAGATTTCAGCGGCTTTGGGAAGATCCTCCGTAACCCGATCGGGCTCGACCAGCCCGCCTGGTCGAACCGTCAGGTCCACACCGGTGACACCGAGTTTCTCGAGCATCCGCGCGACTTCCATGAAGGTGATCCCTTCGATGTCATCGAGGTGGTCGGTGAACAGGCAGATCTTGTCGTCC
>Ga0114996_10007289_pt1 | contig 12559 bp, 9 predicted proteins | sample ArcticOcean_MG_C_4_FD_87039 | JGI IMG/M metagenome (GOLD analysis project Ga0114996, IMG submission 87039) | Marine microbial communities from western Arctic Ocean - ArcticOcean_MG_CB4_134 | ecosystem: Environmental > Aquatic > Marine > Oceanic | place: Arctic Ocean: Canada Basin | collected... | reverse complement strand
CCTGAGCATAACGGCCGTTGGAATTGAACCCGAACCCCACCACCGGGCTGCCGTCGCGCACCACATCCGTAGAGACGGCGACGACGCTGATGGTCATTTCCGAAAACTGATAATGGCGTTGGAACGAGACGAGGGCATGGGCGCGCTCGCCTCAAAAATCTTGGTTATTTTCATTGCTCGAAAGCTTTGGGTGCCTTTGCTAGGCTTCCTCCGCCAACATCCGGCGCAACACGTATTGCAGGATTCCGCCGTGCAGGTAGTAATCGATCTCGTCCAGGGTGTCGATGCGGCACAGCAGGGTGATGTCCTCGGAACTGCCGTCGGCGCGGGTGATTTTGGCCGCCACGTCCATGCGGGTGGTGATGCCGCCGGCCAGCCCGGTCAGGTCCCAGGTCTCGGTACCGTCCAGTTTCAACGACTTGCGGCCCTGGCCGTCCTTGAACAGCAACGGCAACACGCCCATGCCGATCAGGTTGGAGCGGTGGATGCGCTCGATACTTTCGACGATCACCGCTTTGACGCCCAGCAACGCCGAGCCCTTGGCCGCCCAGTCACGCGATGACCCGGTGCCGTACAGTTTGCCGCCGATGGCCACCAGGGGCACACCCTCGTCACGGTAGCGCATGGCAATCTCATAAACAGACCCTTCGTCGCCCGACGGGTAATGTTTGGAATAACCGCCTTCCGTGTCCGGCACCATTTCGTTGCGGATACGGATGTTGGCGAAGGTGCCGCGCATCATCACTTCGTGGTTGCCGCGCCGGGCGCCGAAGGAATTGAAGTCCTCGGGCCGGACTTGATATTCCAAAAGGTACTCGCCGGCCGGCCCGTCCTTGGGGATGGCGCCGGCGGGACTGATGTGGTCGGTGGTTATGGAATCGCCCAAAATCAAAAGCGGCCGCGCGCCCAAAATATCCGCGGGGTCGGACGGTTCCGGTTTCATATCGTCGAAATAGGGCGGGTATTTGACATAGGTGGAGCCATCCGGCCAGTCGAACAATCTGTCGCCACCGGCGCGGATGGCCCGCCATTCCTTCGGTCCTTCATAGACATTGCCGTAGCGTTCCTCGAACATGGCGCTGTCCACACACGACGCCACGGTATCCGAGACGTCCTTGTTGGTCGGCCAGATGTCCTTCAGGTACACCGGCTCACCATCGGTACTTTTGCCCAGCGGATCTTTGTACAGGTCCCGCGTGATGGAGCCTGCCAGGGCATAGGCCACCACCAACGGCGGTGAGGCCAGATAATTGGCCTTGACCCACGGGTTGATGCGGCCTTCGAAATTACGGTTGCCCGACAGCACCGCTGAGGCCACCAGATCATTGTCATCGATGGCCTTGGCGATGGGGTCCGCCAACGGCCCGGAGTTGCCGATGCAACTGGCGCAGCCGAAGGCGGCGATGGAAAAGCCGAGCTTGTCCAAGCCGTCCTGCAGGTCGGCCTTTTCCAGGTAATCGGCGACCACCTTAGAGCCCGGCGCCAGCGACGTTTTAACCCACGGTTTTGATTGCAAGCCCCGTGCCGCGGCGTTACGCGCCAACAGCCCGGCGGCGACCATCACCGACGGGTTCGATGTGTTGGTGCACGACGTGATGGCGGCGATGACCACGTCGCCGTCCGAGAGAGGGTAATCGGCATCATCCATGTCGACTCGGCGAGGCTCGTCGACCCCTCCCATGTCGGCCAGGGTTTCGGCGAAGGCCGGCGCGGAGGACGTCAGTTCTATCCGGTCCTGCGGACGTTTTGGTCCAGCGATGGACGGCACGACGGTGGCCATATCCAGTTCCAGGGCATCGGTGAAGTCCGGGTCCGGGGTGGAGGCGTCCCGCCACATTCCTTGCGCCTTGGCGTAAGCTTCGACCAGGTCTATGGCGTCCTTGTCACGGTCGGTCAGCGCCAGATAATTGAGGGTTTCCGCATCGATCGGGAAAAAGCCGCAGGTAGCGCCGTATTCCGGCGCCATATTGGCCATCGTCGCCTTGTCGGCGAGGCTCAGGTCATCCAGGCCGGGACCGTAAAATTCGACGAATTTCCCGACCACACCCTTTTCGCGCAGCATTTCCACCACGCGCAGCACCAGATCCGTGGCCACGGCGCCTTCCGGCAGGCGGCCGGTCAGCTTGAAGCCGACGACTTCTGGTATAAGCATGGACACCGGTTGGCCCAGCATGACGGCTTCGGCCTCGATACCGCCGACGCCCCAGCCCAGGACACCTAAGCCGTTGATCATTGTGGTATGGCTGTCGGTGCCGACCAGGGTGTCGGGCATAGCGATGGTGCGGCCGTCTTCTTCTTCCGTCCATACGGTCTTGGCGAGAAATTCCAGGTTCACCTGATGGCAAATTCCGGTGCCGGGCGGCACTACGGTGAAGTTTGAAAACGCGCCTTGTCCCCATTTGAGGAATTCATAACGCTCGCCATTACGCTCGAACTCGCGCTTGATGTTCTTGTCGATAGCGTCCGGCGTGCCGGCATAATCGATCGCCACCGAATGGTCGATGACCAGATTACACGTGCTGAGCGGGTTGATCTTGTCCGGATCGCCGCCCATGTCGGCCATGGCCTGGCGCATGGCGGCCAAATCCACGACCGCCGGCACGCCGGTAAAGTCCTGCATCAGCACGCGCGCCGGGCGGAAAGCAATTTCGTGGCTCGAAGACCGTTTATCCAGCCATCCGGCCAGCGCCTTGACGTCATCGACCGTTACCGAGCGGCCATCTTCATAGCGCAGCAGATTTTCCAGCAGCACCTTCAGCGAATAGGGCAACCGCGTGATATCGCCGAGGCCCGCTTTGGCGGCCGCCTCAAGGCTGAAATATTCGTAGTCTTTACCACCGACATTCAGGGTGCGGCGGACATTCAAGGTATCTTGACCTATGACTGGCAAGGTGGCTCTCCTCTGGAAAACAGTATTATGGGGCTGGCACACACCCCTGTTGGGTTCTATTTTGGCTTCCCTGCGGCAGATAACAAGGTAAAGCAACACCCGAATATGTTTTTCGTCTTGAGGTCCGGGACGGGATGTGGCTCATTATTGCGCAAGGCGAGAGAGGGTTCAGCGCTCGGATAAAAAAACCGGCGCTGAAATGCGTCTAAAAGCAATAAACGAAAAAAAACTTCGCTTAATCCGTGGGAGGGTTTATGTCCGGCGATACGCCGAATTACGGAACCCATGACACTTTTCCGAAGCTGTTGGTGGAAAACGCGCGCACGCGTGGCGACAAATCGGCCAGCCGCGAAAAAGACTATGGAATCTGGTTGTCGTGGACTTGGGGCCAGGTCGCTGACGAAATTCGGGCCATGGCCTGTGGGCTGGCGGTCTTAGGCGTCAAGCACGGCGACAAGGTCGTTATCTGCGGCGACAACCGCCCGCACCTGTACTGGTCGATGACGGCGGTGCAGGTTCTTGGCGCCATTCCGGTGCCGGTCTATCAGGATTCCGTGCCCGACGAGATGCAATATATTTATGAGCACGCGGAAGCCCGCTACGCCACCGTCGAAAACCAGGAACAGGTAGACAAGCTGCTGGAAATCAAGGACCGGGCGCCGAACCTTGAACACATCGTTTACAAGTTCCCGCGCGGCATGCGCCATTACAATCAACCGTTCTTACACCTGCTGAGCGATGTCCAGGAACGGGGCCACGCTTATGACAAGGAAAACCCTAGTTTTTATGATGACTGTGTCGCTCGTTCCACGGGCTCCGACGTTGCCATCATGCTATATACGTCAGGCACCACGGGGCGGCCCAAGGGCGTGATCCTGAGCTTCGACAACCTCATTATCACCGGGCGCAACGGCGCCATCCGCGAAGGCCTGAGAGAAGACGACGACATGCTGGCCTATCTGCCCATGGCGTGGATCGGCGACAACATCTTTTCCGTCGCCCAGGCCTATGTCACCGGGTTCTGCGTGTGTTGTCCGGAAAGTTCGGAAACCGTGCTCGACGACTTGCGCGAAATCGGCCCGACCTATTTCTTCGCGCCGCCGCGCATCTACGAAAGCCTGCTGACGACGGTGATGATCCGCATCGAGGACGCGGCCAAGTTCAAGCAGAGCATGTTCCATTATTATATGGGCGTGGCGAGGCGCGTCGGCATGGACATTCTGGACGGCAAGCCGGTGGCTTTCTTGGACCGGTTCAACTATTGGCTTGGCAATCTTTTGATTTATGCGCCTTTGAAGAACGTGCTTGGCCTCACCAACGTGCGCGTCGCCTATACGGCGGGCGAAGCCATCGGTCCCGATATTTTTACTTTTTACCGATCCCTCGGCCTCAACCTGAAACAGATGTACGCCTCGACCGAGGCCAGCGTCTTTATCACCATCCAGCCCGACGGCGAAGTCAGGCCCGAAAGTTCCGGTACGCCGGCCATCGATGTCGAACTCAGGGTCGAAGACGACGGCGAAATCATGTTCCGCAGCCCCGGCGTGTTCCAGTCCTATTACAAGAACGATGAAGAGACCGAGAAGACCAAGACCGCCGACGGCTGGGTGCATACCGGCGACGCCGGCTATCTCGACTCGGACGGACATCTGCACATCATCGACCGCTCCAAGGACGTGGGTAAGCTCAACGACGGCACCATGTTCGCGCCCAAGTTCCTTGAAAACAAACTCAAGTTCTTCCCCCACATCCGCGAAGCCGTCACCTTCGGCCATGAGCGCGATTATGTCGCCGCCTTCATCAACATTGATCCGGAATCCGTCGCCAACTGGGCCGAGAGGCGTAATCTGGCCTATACGGGATATACCGACCTGGCCGGCCAGGACCCCGTTTATGAGCTGATTGCCGATTGCGTCGCTCAGGTCAACCGCGACCTGGCCGAGGACGAAAAACTGCACGGCTCGCAAATCAAACGGTTTTTGATCCTGCACAAGGAACTGGACGCCGACGATGGGGAATTGACCCGCACCCGCAAGGTGCGCCGCGAACCCATTGCAGAAAAGTACGCCGACCTCATAGAAGCGCTCTATTCCGGCGTCGACCATTGCCAGGTCGAGGCCGAGGTGACCTTCGAGGACGGGCGCACCGACATTGTCAACGCCGACCTGAAAATCCAGGAGGCCGCCCGCACCGATGCCGGCCGGTCTCCGGCCCAGGCTGCGGAATAGGGCGGCGGAAACACACACCATGAACGTAGAACGTACCTTCGGCGACACCCTTCTCGACGTGAAAAACATCAGCATTTCCTTCGGCGCCGTCAAGGCGCTGGACTCCATAAGCTTCAACGTGCTCGAAGGCCAAATTCTCGCCATCATCGGCCCCAACGGCGCGGGCAAAAGCTCGATGCTGAACTGCATCAACGGCTTTTACCAGCCCCAGGAAGGCTCCATCTCGTATAAAGGCAGCCCCCACCACCAGATGAAAACCCACGAGGCCGCCGAACAGGGCATCGCCCGGACGTTCCAGAACATTGCCTTGTTCAAAGGCATGTCTACGCTCGACAACATCATGACCGGGCGCAACCTGATGATGAAAAAGAACTTCCTCTGGCAGATGTTGTACATAGGCCCGGCCCGCAAGGAAGAACTGGAACACCGCGCCAAGGCCGAAGAAATCATCGACTTCCTGGAGATCGAGGCAATCCGCAAAACCCCCGTCGGCAGGCTGCCCTACGGGTTGCAGAAACGGGTCGAACTGGTCCGCGCCTTGGCCGCGGAGCCGGACCTGTTGCTGCTAGACGAGCCCATGGCCGGCATGAACCACGAAGAAAAAGAAGACATGTGCCGCTACATCCTCGACGTCAACGACGAATTCGGCACCACCATCGTGCTCATCGAACACGACATGAGCGTGGTGATGGATATTTCCGACCGCGTCGTGGTGCTGGATTACGGCAAGAAACTGGCCGAGGGCACGCCCGACGAAATACGCGCCAACCAAGACGTCATCGACGCCTATCTCGGCGTCAAGCACGACTAATACCAAGGACCCGAACTAAAAATGGAAATACTGGACCTATTCCTCTTCACCCCGTTAGCTGATATTGCCGACAGCCCGATTTTCTTTGCCGAGGTCGTCATCGGGGGTTTGCTGACGGGCGTCATGTATTCGCTGGTCGCCCTTGGGTTCGTGCTCATCTACAAGGCGTCTGGCGTTTTCAACTTCGCGCAAGGCGCCATGGTGCTGTTCGCGGCGCTGACCCTGGTCGGGCTGATGGAGCGGGCGATACCGTTGCCCCTCGCCCTCATCGCCACCATGGCGATCATGGTCGGGCTTGCCTTCGCTATTGAAAAATGGCTGCTCCGGCCGCTGGTCAACCAGGAACAGATCATCCTGTTCATGGCCACTATTGGGCTCAATTTCGTGTTCGAAGGCGGCGGCCAGATCGCCTGGGGCTCCAACGTCAAGAAACTGGACGTCGGCATTCCCGACACCTCTTTCGAGGCCGGCGGCATCCTGTTCAATACCTTCGATTTGTCCGCCGCCGGCATCGCCGCCGTACTCGTCTTTGTACTCATAATTTTCTTCCAGAAGACAACCATGGGGCGAGCTTTGCGGGCCGTCGCCGACGATCACCAGGCGGCGCTCAGCGTCGGCATCCCACTGAGAACCATCTGGATTGTCGTATGGTCGGTGGCCGGTTTCGTGGCCCTGGTCGCCGGCATCATGTGGGGCTCCAAGGCCGGGGTTCAGTTTTCCCTGTCGCTAATCGCGCTAAAAGCGCTGCCGGTGCTGATCCTGGGTGGATTTGAATCGATCCCCGGCGCCATCGTCGGCGGCCTGTTGATCGGGGTGATAGAGAAGGTCTCGGAAGTCTATTGGGGACCCGCTTTCGGCGGCGCCATCGAGGGCTGGATCGCCTACATGATGGCCTTGGCGTTCCTTTTGTTCCGGCCGCAGGGACTGTTCGGCGACAAGATCATCGAAAGGGTTTGATTAGATGTTTTACCGCGAAGCCGGACAGTTCAAAAACACCTATGAAGCCGATCAGGCGATCTTCCCGATCAAGCAGGACCGTTGGTTCATTGTCCTGGTGCTGATTGTCGCCTATGTGATCATTCCCATGGTCGCCAACGAATACTGGTATCAGGCGATCTTGATCCCGTTCTTCATTTTTTCCCTGGCGGCCATCGGCCTCAACATCCTGACCGGCTATACCGGCCAGGTCAGCCTCGGCACCGGCGCCTTCATGGCGGTGGGCGCCTACGCCACTTACAAAATGTGCACGGCGTTTCCGGAGATGAACATCATCATCATATTCTTGTTGTCGGGCGGCATCGCGGCCATGGTCGGGCTGGTTTTCGGCATCCCCAGCCTGCGCATCAAGGGCTTCTATCTGACGGTCGCCACCCTGGCCGCGCAGTTCTTTATTTTGTGGCTGTTCAACAAGGTTGGCTGGTTCATCAACTACAGCCCGTCCGGAACCATCACGGCGCCGCCGCGCGAAGTCTTCGGTATCCTGGTGACCGGCCCCCGGGCAACGCCGGAAACGCGCTATTTCGTTTCGCTGACAATGCTGGCCGTGTTCGCGCTGGCCGCCAAGAACATGGTCCGCGGCCACTTAGGCCGGTCCTGGATGGCCATCCGCGACATGGACATCGCCGCCGAGATCATCGGTATCCAGCCGTTGCAGACCAAGCTGTCTGCCTTCGCCATCAGTTCGTTCTATTGCGGCGTCGCCGGCGCCATGACCGTGTTCCTGTGGCTGGGCAGCGTCGAGACGGAGGCTTTCGATCTGCTGACGACATCGTTCCCGGTGCTGTTCATGATCATCATCGGCGGTCTGGGCAGCATCATGGGATCGATCATGGGCGCCGGTTTCATCACGCTTTTGCCGATTTTCCTGACCAACTTCCCACCCATGATCGGGATAGATATGTCGGTCGCCCTGCAAAAACATCTCGAAGAGATTATTTTTGGCTTGCTGATCATGGGCTTTTTGATTTTGGAGCCCCTTGGTCTGGCGCGCCTGTGGCAGATCGCCAAGGAAAAACTAAGACGATGGCCGTTTCCCTATTAGGAAACGGAACGCATTGATCCACTTGGCCATTTCATGGCCTAGTGTTACAGTTGGTTCAAAATAAGAAGCCGGAAACGGTGCTTTTGATAACTAGGGAGAAGACAAATGAAACTTCGTAATCTATTTCTTACATTCGCCGCTTTCGCCGCGGGCGTAACTGGCGTTTTGGAAAGCAAAACCGCGGTCGCCGCGGGAGAGGTGTTCTTCCCGGTCATGGTTTACAGGACCGGAGCCTATGCGCCCAGCGGCGTTCCTATCGCCAACGGGTTCAGGGATTATTATACCCTCCTCAACAAACGCGACGGCGGGATCGAAGGAAACAAGGTCATCTGGGAGGAATGCGAAACCAAGTACAACACCAAAGTCGGCGTCGAATGCTACGAAAAGCTCAAAGGCAAACACGGCGGCGCCGTTATCATCAGCCCCTATTCAACGGGCCTGACCTATCAGTTGATCCCGAAAGCCCCCGTTGACGAAATTCCGATCCTGTCCATGGGCTATGGCCGCACGGCGGCCGCCGACGGCCGGGTATTCCCGTGGGTGTTTAACTTCCCATCAACGTATTGGAGCCAGGCATCGGCGTTCATCAACTACGTCGCCCAGCAAGAAGGCGGCCTGGACAAGCTGAAGGGCCTGCACATCGCCCATGTCTATCACAATTCCGCTTACGGCAAGGAAGCCAATCCGACCTTGCAAGCCCTGTCCAAGAAGTTCGGCTACAAGCTGACCTTGCTGGCCGTCGACCATCCCGGTCAGGAACAAAAAGCGACGTGGCTGCAAATTCGCCGCAAGAAGCCGAAATGGGTGTTCATGTCCGGTTGGGGCGTGATGAATCAGGTCGCCGTCAAGGAGGCCGCTTCCATCAGCTTTCCCATGGACCATTTCGTCGGTAACTGGTGGTCCGGCTCCGACGCCGATGTGATTCCGGCAGGCGACGGGTCCAAAGGCTACAAGTCGACCGCCATGCACTCCGCCGGAACCGGCGCCAAGGTGTTCAAGGACATTATCAAATATGTCTACGGTGGCGATGCGGCCAAGGCGAAGGAAAACCAAGTCGGCGAGGTTCTCTATAACCGCGCCGTCCTCAACGCGGCCTTCGCCACCGAAGCGGTTCGCGATGCCGCCAAGGCGGCCGGCGGCAAGCCCTCGGGCAAACAGGTTCGCGACGCGCTCGAAAGCCTGAAGATCGACGACGCCCGTCTCGCCAAAATGGGCATGTCCGGGTTCACCAGGCCGGTCAGCGTTTCGTGCCTCAATCACGAAGGCGATGGTGCCGGCGTCTTCATCCAGCAATGGACTGGAGACAAATGGGAAATCACCGGCGATTTCGTGCCGGCGATGAGCGACGTTGTCCGCCCAATGATCGAAACCGCGGCGGCCAATTACGCCAAGGAAAATACAATCACGCCCCGGAGCTGCAACTAACTTATGACGCAGTTACCGGCTGAGAACCAAGAGGCGGGGGCGGTCGATACGGCCGCCCCCCTTCTTACGGTCAACACCATCGAGGTCATCTACGACCACGTGATTTTGGTTTTGAAGGGGGTGTCCCTTCACGTTCCCGAAGGCGACATCGTTGCCCTTCTAGGCGCCAACGGCGCCGGAAAGTCGACGACCCTGAAGGCGGTTTCCAACCTTTTGGGCGCCGAGCGGGGCGACGTCACAAAAGGCTCCATCGAATACCAGGGCGAGAGGGTGGACAAGCTCAGCCCCAACGAACTGGTTACCCGAGGCGTCATCCAGGTCATGGAAGGCCGCCATTGTTTCGAGCATTTGAGCGTCGAGGAAAACCTGATGTCGGGCGCCTATACACGCCGCGACGGCCGCGCCGCGATCGCTCAATCCCTCGAAAAGGTTTATCACTATTTCCCCCGCCTCAAGGAACGCCGCACCGCACAGGCCGGCTACACGTCGGGCGGCGAACAGCAGATGACCGCCATCGGCCGGGCGCTGATGGCCAACCCGAAAATGATGTTGCTGGACGAACCCTCCATGGGCCTGGCGCCGCAACTGGTCGAAGAAATTTTTGAGATTGTACGCAACCTCAATCAAAATGAAGGCGTCAGCATTCTTCTCGCCGAACAAAACACCATGGCGGCGCTTAAGTATTCCGATTACGGCTACATTCTGGAAAACGGCCGTATCGTCATGGACGGCGATGCCGAACACCTGCGCGATAACGAAGACGTCAAGGAATTCTACCTGGGCCTTAGTTCCGGTAAACGGCGCAATTTCCGGGACGTTAAACATTACCGCCGGCGCAAACGCTGGCTCTGAGCCATGAACACCATACTGGACTCCGATTTCTACGACGCCTTGGAAATCCAGGACCCGGATGAGAGGGAAAGCCTGCTTTTCGAGTCCCTGGCCCGGCATCTGGCCCAGACGCGCGAAGACTCAGCCTATTACCAGGACCTGTTGAAAGATATCAGCCCCGGCGCCATCAAGACCCGCGCCGACCTGGCGGCGTTGCCGGTCACGCGCAAGTCCGACTTGAGCGACCTGCAGAAAAAAAACCCGCCCCTGGCCGGCATGACCAATATGGCGCCGGCCAATTTCCTGCGCATTTTTCAGTCCCCCGGCCCGACCTATGAGCCGGAAGCCGCCGGCAAGGATTGGTGGCGTATGGGCCGCGCGCTGTACGCCGCCGGTGTGCGGCCGGGCGACATTATCCACAACACCTTTTCCTATCACATGACGCCTGCGGGCATGATGATCGAGTCCGGCGCCCAGGCCATCGGCTGCACCGTGGTCCCCGCCGGCACCGGGCAGACGGAACAACAGATTCAGGCCATCGCGCACATCCGCCCCAGCACCTATACCGGGACGCCGTCGTTCCTGAAGATTCTGCTTGAGAAGGCCAGCAACGCAGGCGCCGATACCGGTTGCCTGAACAAAGCCCTGGTTTCCGGCGAAGCCCTGCCCCAGGATTTGCGCCGGGAATTTAAAGATCACGGCATCCAGTGCCTGCAAGCTTATGCCAGCGCCGACATAGGGCTGATCGGTTATGAATCGAAAGCCATGGAGGGCCTGATCGTCGATGAACGCCTGATTGTCGAAATCGTCCGCCCTGGTACCGGCGATTCTGTGGAGACAGGGAAAATCGGCGAGGTCGTCGTCACCTCCCTCAACCGGGACTATCCGCTGATCCGTTTCGCCACCGGTGACTTGTCATCGGTGATGGGGGGCATGAGCCCGTGCGGGCGTACCGGCATGCGGTTGTCCGGCTGGAAAGGCCGCGCCGATCAGTCGACCAAGGTCAAAGGAATGTTCGTGACGCCGAAGCAGATTGCCGAGGTTCTCAAGCGCAATCCTGAAATCACCAAGGCGCGTCTCGTCGTCGAACAAAGGGACGGCGCCGATACCATAACCTTGAAGGCGGAAACCGATAGGGACTCCGGAGGCGACGAATTGCTGGCCCAGGCACTCGCAGAAACCCTGCAAAGCATCTGCAACCTCAAGGGCGAGGCTGTCATTGTCAAGCCCGGCAGCCTGCCCAAGGACGGCCTGGTTATTGAGGACAAACGGACGCCGGGCTAGAGCGCTTATTTATCCCCCACTGCTCCTAGCCGGCAGGGCGAGGGGGTGCAATTACCTTTGTCGCAAGACCCAACGCCCGCAAACCTTTTACCATCCACCAAGTCATGTCCAACTCCCACCAGCGAAGCCCGTGGCGGGCCGAACGGGGAAACGCATGGTGGTTGTTGTGCCAGCCTTCACCATAACTGATCAACGCCACCCACCAGCAGTTGGTGAAATGATCTCCAGTGTCATAGGTCTGGCGACCGAACCGATGGGTTGCGCTGTTGACGAACCAAGTTGAGTGATAGACCGCCACCAGCCGCACGAACAGTCCCCAGACCAGGAACGGCAATCCGCCGATTAGGAACAGCACAATACCCAGCAGCGCCTGCCACAGCAGCATGGTCCTGTCGAAAAATCGGTAGACTGGGTCCTGGGCGATGTCCTTTACGTATTGATCCATCAAATGGTCGCAGGGCAATTTGTGAAAAATCCAGCCCACATGCGTCCACCAGAAGCCTTTGTTAATGTCGTGAGGGTCTTCGGGAGTGTCCGAAAAGCGGTGGTGCATGCGGTGCTTAGCCACCCATTCGATGGGCGATTGGCAAGCCAGGGTGCCGCAAAAGAGAAGACCGTACTCCACCCACTTCGGAACCTGGAAACTGCGGTGCATGATCAGGCGATGATAACCAAGGGTGCCCCCGACACCCGTCGTCACCCAATGCAGGAAAAGCGCCACACCGACAGCCGGCCAACTGAACGTCATGGGCGCCAAGGCCGACAATGCCAATAGGTGCACGGCGACGATTAACCCAATCACCGGCCAGTCCTGCACCGGCATGTCCGCGGCCTTAACCGTCGCGTTCATGAATTACGAAGAGACCTTGGGTTTTTCTCATCCCGCTTATTTCAAGGCTTTCAGTGGTTTTGCCAGAACCTTGGCGCATTTATTCTTCTTGCCGTCTTTCTGCAATTTCCTGGCATTGGTGAGGTCGTTTTGCATGCGATTATGTTTTCCAAGAATCGTTTCAAACTCCGGCGCCCTGTCCTCGACCTGGCGAATGAGG
>Ga0114996_10007288_pt1 | contig 12559 bp, 12 predicted proteins | sample ArcticOcean_MG_C_4_FD_87039 | JGI IMG/M metagenome (GOLD analysis project Ga0114996, IMG submission 87039) | Marine microbial communities from western Arctic Ocean - ArcticOcean_MG_CB4_134 | ecosystem: Environmental > Aquatic > Marine > Oceanic | place: Arctic Ocean: Canada Basin | collected... | reverse complement strand
CAAGGTCTTTGGGGGACGGGCGCTGAGGATAACGGTTCCCAAGATCCTGCGAGTGGACATCAACACCCCTGTCACTACCCCTGTTACTACGTCAGGCAAGGATCCACGGGCCAAGACGGGCAATAGCGGTACACCCCTGTCGCCACCCCTGTCACCACTTGTATTAGAAAAGGGATATAATAAAACAGCCATAGAGGTAGCGAAGGCAACTGGGACGTCACCAACAACGAGCCTACAGGCAGAGATTACGGTACTGGAGGCTCTTTATACAGGAGATAAAATATTAGAGGCAGTAAAACGGCAGATGCAAATCGAAGGACCCAAGTTTTCCGTTTCGGGATGGGTCCGCACCGTGGTTTCGCGGACCCTCAAAAACAGTGCAAGAGATGCCAATCGACCAGAACACCACTCACCTGCCCCATTGCCTGAGCCAGCAGCTCAGGCGGTGACGCAGGAGGGGTTATCAAAATTCAGGGAGGCGCTAAACAATGCCCGCCAAGCCAAAGATGTCTCAGAGTGATAAACACGCCATCGTTATGCTGGCTGAGTGTCATCGCAGGGATGGCCACAAAGATTTTATTGCTCGGACCAGCCGCGAGTTATCTGTTCCGAATCATGTTATATCACACCTGCTAAAGCGATACAAGGACGGGGAATTAGACATGACGTCAGAGGTCGTTACCCAGTTTAGCACCGAGGAATGGGCGCAGAGCAAAGGGGCCATTGCAAAAAAAGCAATGGCCACGCTGGAGGCAACTCTGGCCAACCTCCACGCCGCAAACGAGGATGGTGACAGCCGATCCGTTAGGGATTACAGCCAGGCGTTTTCAAACCTCTGGCGGCCCATCCAGTCTATGGTCGAGGGCATCCAATCTACGCATACCGGACCTCAGACCAATGTCCAGATCGTGATGCCCCCAAAGGATTCGGGGCGAGAGGAGATAACAATTGTTTAAAAGGCTTGACCTATCGGACGCGTCACACTATATTGAAGAGAAGTCACACAACAAGGCTGAATCATCACACAAAGGAGAGCATATCATGCCATCATACAAGGATATCTGGGCCAAGCTGAGTCAGGTAGATGTTAGTAAACACGTCCAGAAAAAGGGCCACCTCTCCTACCTGTCGTGGGCATGGGCATGGGGGACCCTCATGGAGCATTATCCCAACGCCAAATACATCAGCGCAGAAAAGTTCTACCCAGACGGGAGCTGCGAGGTCCGCATTGACATGGACATAGACGGCTGCGACAGGCATATGTGGCTTGCCGTGATGGACCATGTCAATAAGGCGATCCCAAACCCAGACGCCAGAGCCATCAGTGACAGCAAGATGCGCTGCCTGGTTAAGGTTTTGGCTATGTTTGGACTGGGTCATTATATCTATGCTGGGGAGGACACGCCGACTGGGGGGGAGGGTACAGAAGAGACCATAGCAAAAATCGACTTTAGCGCGGAGAAGCTGGTCTCTCGGCCAGCCGCCAGTCCGGTTAAAACAACGTCTACATTTGCCCTTGGGACTGTTGATCCCAAGGCGCCAGTCGATGCAAAGTTGTTTAGTTTTACCGCCCCGACCGATCTGAGCGCATCGGACGCATCTGCCAAACAGATGGGATATCTCAGGTCTCTGCTCGTAAAGGGGGGCCACGGGGAGTCTGCGGCGTTTGATGAGGTTGGCGAGGGCCACTGGCCCTCTAAGGAATCGGTCAGCACAGAGATTAACGCCCTCTTGGGGAAAAAGAGAGTTGATCCTGCACCTGCAACTGTAACGGAGGAGGAAGACGACCTCCCGTTTTAACCCAGAGAAATAGAGGTGGATCTTATTGACGCCATAGGATTAATTAATAACAAACCTGCGGGGGAGAACATGGGATTAGAGAAATCAGAGCCTAAGAGACTCACAATCTATCTGAACGAGGACGTGTGGGGCAAGTTACAGCGGCTGAACCACTACAGCGGGGTCCATAGTTCCTGCATGGTCCAGTCGATGATCCAGAAGGAGTTTAACAACAAGAAACGGTACATCGAAATCGTGGAACGCCACTCTGCTCAAGAGGGGGAAGAATGACCGATGCGAAGACGGCAATAAAAATAATTGATTCCGCAGACTATGTCATCCCATACAAGACCATCAGGACGATGATAAAATGGGGTGACGATGTCGAGAAGGATCAGTTCTCTCAATACTCCGAGGACCAGTGGGTTTGGGTGAATAAAGAGAGAGCTAAATTAAAGAAGGCAATTCGATCACGGATTCAGAGGGGAATATTCGTCCGCAAATATTGCCCTAAAGGGGCCAGTCAGTGGTACGATAGCCCCAGAGTGTTTCGGGGGAATAGCCCCGCACCTCAATACATGTCGTTCCAGGTTGGGATCGAACGGCAGGAACCGTAGCTATAGAAAGCAGTCATCGGGTGGTCTCACATGTTTCTGTTAACCCAGCGACACAGCGCAGAGACAGAGGCCGTTCGATGGCTGTGATAACTGGAGGATTATAATGGGGAAGCCAAGTCGTGACAAGGGCAACAGAGTGGAGCGTGAAGTGGTGAATGCCTGCCTAGACGCAAACATCCAAGCGGAGCGAGTGCCGCTTTCTGGCGCGTCCGGAGGGTCATACACAGGGGACATGATCCTCTGTGATAAGTTCCGCTGCGAAATAAAAGCGCGGAAGGACGGATCTGGATTCAAGTTATTGTACAAGTGGATGTCCGGCAGCGATATCCTTATCGTAAAACAGGACAGATCAGTTCCATTGTTTATCATGGATCTGGACACGCTGTCCCAGCTAATAAAGAGCGGTGAAAGTGGGGACAATGGATAAGGGGGTTGACCAATGGCCATGATGGAGGTGGACCATTACATGAAGAACCTGGAGCGTGGTTTTTCCTCTGGGTACTTATCTAATCTGGGGACTGATGAGGATAAATATGCCTGTCCGGCGGCGCAACCCCGCTGGCAGTACAGGATTGATCCGGTGCGGTATCCCGATCCAGAGGACTACAAATCATTCATAAAATATAGGAAAAAAGAGATGGAAGACAAAGAGCGCGCCCTTAGATCAAAGTGGCCACATGTAAAATATTGGATTAAGGACGTCCGCATAGGCAGGGTGGTGGAGTTAAGCGAAGCAGAACGAGGGATATGCAGGGCAATAGCTGGGGCAAGAAACCAGCTTAACCATGAGGCTGGCGTAGAGGACCAACGAGTAGGGACGCTCTTCAACGATGAGGAGATAAACTTAAATGGATTCGGAGGTGAGATGGCCTTCTGCAAACTCTTCAATATCTTCCCTGATTTTACTCTGGAGCTACGCGGAGCAGAGACCGACATGGGAGATGCGACACTGCCATCCGGCCATACCGTGGATGTAAAAACCACTGTATACCCCGAAGGAAAATTAATGGCCGCGCCCAGTGAGAAACAGAACCATGACGTGTATGCGTTGATGACTGGTGAGTTCAGCTCTTACACGTTTCGAGGATTTATAGCCACGAATACACTGCACACGGATGAATTTTTACGTCCAAGCCTGAACCCGGATTCTAATCTGGGTCTCAAAGTTCATTGGGCATACCAAGATGAATTGGAGGAGCTATCCCTGGCGATTGGGGAACAATAACTTCAGGCTTCTTAGCGCATCGACTGGTGATTTTTGAAACTGGCCGATGATGTTGGCCAGGTGTCCGCCAAAGAACAGGGCTACAATCGATTCTATGGGCAGATCGATCCCAAGGTAGGCCGATACCCCTGTAATGATTCCTGTGGCTCCTGCGGCGGGAACTGACCCCTTAGCGGCAGCGATGCCTATCTCCTTGCCCTTCCCTTTGCTGAACAGCTCTAATAATTTCATAATCCCCTCTCTATAGTAGCTCTACATGAGGCAGATCGTTGAACGTCTGGTCTCGTAGATTGTTATCGCCATCCCAATCCGCTCCGCACCTGATGGGAATCCCCATATTCGCAGCTACCCCTCGGACGAACCCGATGAAATGGTAGAACCTGTTTAGGTCCTCCCAAATCGATACGCCGTCCAACACACCGGGGTAAGGGATCACATCGACGGCAAGGGACATAGGTTGAGAGTCAGTGACATTGTGTTTCCCCTGCGGCCATTTGAGTTTGCTTTTTCCAGCGTGGTACAGCTTGTCTTGCTCTTCTTGGGACCGTATCCCTTCGATGATCGAGCAGTCGTAGTGTTTTACAACCTCCTCAAAGAGATCGATCAGCGGCTGTTCACACTCGTATAGATTTCTTACGCTCTGTTGCCCGAACTGTGGCATTATTTATCTCCATAATCTTTCATTGAGTCTTTATCTAAGCCAAGCCTTTCCAACATCCCTTGCATATGCCCCCCCCATACCGGAGCCTCCCCCTTTACAGGGAAGGGGTTATAAGAGGGGAACAACGTATCAAAAACCTCTGCCCCTGGCTCTCTGAATTTAGATTTTTTGCCCCTGACCTTTCTCATGTTCTTTGTTCCCAGCCCCAGACCCTCCAGAGTCCCCAAAGGATCTGTGTAGATCGCCTCCCCTATATTCTCGACCCCCTGCCCTATCGTCCCCAACACGTCTCCGCCCATCCTCCTATTCTGCGTACCCCCCAAAGGTAGCCAACTGGCCTTACCGCCGCCCTGTCCTATGTTAATCCCCCCGCGGCCTCGGTCAACAAGATTCAGCGCGAGACGGTTATAGAGCTGCAACCCCATCCCTTTGGGGAATTGTATCAGTGACGCTTCCAAGCCTTGCCGCTGCGAGACATCCTCGTAATCAAACCCCTTCTCTGCAATTGATCCAATGGCAGCCATGATGCGTCTCATATTGTTTGTGACCATCATGCTGCTACCACGGTTTGGGCTGGCGGTAATGTCAAACGCGGCAATGACATTCTCGCCGCCGGGGATGAACGTCTCTGGATTATATGGGGGCCGAAGGCCTGTCACCCTGGCCAGTGAGTTTGCTGCAACCATAGCCCCATACAACTTAATTCCCGTACTCAACTTCATCGAGGGGGTGTATTTGTTCCATGTGGCCACTCTGGAGGCGCCAGTTGCCCCCCGTCCAACGAAGGTGTCCCGCGCCAAGGAGGCGGCTTGCGTTACCCAGGTCTGGAATGGAGCGATGGTTTTAAATGCAGCGCGCCGCTGCAATGGAGCCTGCATCATCTTGTGGTAAACAGCTTGCGTATCCCCCGCCAGATCGTCCCCATATGCCCTTGACAGTCTCTCTATAGTGTTATCCCACCATTCATCGGCATTAGACCCCATCCCCTCAGCCACAGGAGGTTCTCCGTACCTGGCTTTTATAAAATACGGCAGCTCCATAGCCCCGTCTTCCACTGCCATTCGCATTTGTCCGTATTGCCTGTACGCTGCTCTCTTGCCCGTGTGGTACGCCATCGCAACCATGTAAGTATCAGCGGCATCGATGACCCCAACAGCGACCTTGTACCATTTACCACTCTTCAATGCCTCTTCAGCACTACGCTCCCAGCCCGTATCAAATCTCTGCTGCATCACCTGGGACTCTCTAAGGGCTGACCCCAGAGAAAACTCATTAATATACCGGTGAATCCCATACCTCCCGAATGCCCCATTGACACCGTCTAAAATCTCCTTGTCAGAAATATTACCAACAGCCCTCTTTAGAGCGGGAGTAGCGTCATACCACAAAGACTTGGCAGCGCCTGACAAGATATCAGTAGCCTTTATCCCTTGGACCATGTAGAGATTCGGGAAAGATAAAAAGTTCTGTCCCATAAATGTGAGCGAACCGGGGATAAGGTTCACAGACGATTTATTGACAAGTTTTTGAATCGTCCTGAACAGTGCGTTCGTAGCGCCCGGCTGACCAGGCAGGAACCGCTTGTCGGCTTCGCTGCCCCTGTTGTGTAGTGTCTCATCGCTCCATGCCCTTAAATACCTATACGTGTCGTCATCAATGCTGTTTGTCAGCTTCAACTGCTCTAATCCTGCATCAAAACGTGCAGCCGGAACGGCCATATTGATCACCTGTTCCGCGCCAGTAATATATTTATCCATGACAGCCAAGATGTCTCTGGAATAATTATCCATACTTGTTTCGCGAGGCAACAGATTACCGAACCCCATCATTTCTTCTGGGAAGAAATGGTTCTTAAATGCCCCCTTATCTATTAAATCCTGTGGTGCATCCAAACTTTTGAGCCAATCCAGCTCCTGAGTCGCTCGATCCGCGCCTTCGGGATTATATTTATATGGTGTTTCTGTCTGCCTGGTCATGAAAGAATTTAAAAAATCGATCTCTTCATTACTCATCTTTGCCAGGTCATGAGTAACCCCATCAAAGTAAGATAGAGTGAACATATGGGGGAAATAATTTTCCCTCCCCTTAACTTCCACAAGTTTCGCATCAGGGCCATACGCTTCTAAGCGTTTAAGATTTATCATTTCAAGCATCGAGTCAAACATATTCTTAGCCAAAAACGCAAACTTTCTCTGCCCTTCTGGCAACGCTTCCATTGCCTCGTCGCTAGTCTGTACAGCATCTATGATACTGCGGGCATTCTCTTCGTTCTTCGCGCCTTTAAAAACAAGATCGAAAGGCATCACATTGTCGGTGACCGCCCGCTTGCCTTTTACGAGGGCCTTGCCAACGCGAGTCGATGGTTGACTAAATGTCCCTAATCCAGCTTCTTTGGCCACTGCATAAATAAGTTTCCCTGCGGCGGCCCTGTTTCTCTCCATAGCTACCAGCCCGTCTCTTCCCTGTCTACCTATGCCGTAGATGGTTGGTGATACAAGCTGCTCCCAAATGACACTGTTGGGGCCGAACTTCTTCGCCAGGTAAAATCTAACTGCATCAATATATCCATCCATAGGAGGCGGGACGACTTTCCGTTGCCCTGCTCGTTCTTTCTTTACCTGCTCCATTGCCTGAGCGCTTAACTGCTGCGGCGCCTCCACCCACTTTCCATCAACGGTTGGCTGCCGCACGGGTGTTCTCGCGATGGCTTCTATCACCTCGGAGTTTGGTTCCAGCACTTCCCTGTCAGCATTCCTAAGAATAAAGTCCACGGTGGACTCCGCTAATGGCAGAGGCTGGTTTTCTGGGATGGGGTATATGGTACTCTTGCTGCCGTCCAGCATTGTAGCTACAACCTCATCCTGCGCGTCAACCATCCCCTGTATCTTGGCATAGTAAGCGTTGAACTCTTCCTCCCTGAAGCTTAATGGTTTGGTCTTTGTCTTCTTCAACTGCGCAGACACCTTCTTTGACACCTTCTTTATCGTTTCTAAGTTGGGTGTTGCGACTGGAGTTTTTTCAAGACGATGCCGCTTCCAGAGTCCTTCTAAAGATCCGTCCCCAATATTTTCATGTGGTGGGAATCTGTCGCCCGGATTATAATTTAATTCCAGCCCGGGTACGCTCCAAATTGGCTCTACTTTTGACTCAAGTTTGGGATGCCTTTGTTTGGCGGCGGCTGAACCCATGCCGCTGTGCAAACCCCTGATCATTCGCTCCCGTTTTTTAATGATCGGATAGAGGGTTCTCCCAAACATCTCATCTCTAATTAGGGAAGGGGTGACCGGAGAAGAAGCAACGTCATGCCCACCGACATGAAGACCCTGGGTCCGACCTCGGTGCGCGTTTATCGGACCGGAATTAGGATATATCGGGTCCCCTTGTCTCCAGGTTCTGCCGCCTACAAGGTCTCCACGGCTATCCCTACCCACATTTTTGAATGAGGATGCGATCTTCCTGGTAGTATACTTACCCCAAAGTTTTCCTATACCAAATCCGGCTCCCATACCAACAATTTCTGCGGGGAGGTCAAACGCCGTCATCTCATATAACGCCGCCATATTCCCTCTGTCAGACCCTATTATCTGCGCCAAGGATTGTGAGTCCATAGTCTTCCACCTGGGGCCAGTTCCCATCCCAGCTTCCAACCCCTCCATGAAATGCCCCAGCTCATAGTCAGTCCCTTCAGAGAATGGCATAGGGAAATCACCTGACAGTATACCGATGGCTTCTCCAACAACGGCTGGAACGACTGACCCTCCTACCATTGATCCTGGAGTACCGCCCAACCACCCGCCAAGTAAACTACTCCCCAGAACGAGTCCAATGGCAGCTAACCCCTCTTTGCTGGTCCAAAAGTCTACTTGTTCATCGGCTTCACGGGCGTCAGTAACCCCATACCTCTTGTCTTTAAAATGTTCAGGGTTCGCCTTGTAGTGGTAGTTGGCCAAAGCATTCGGAAAGAGGTTGGCCAACCTGAAGGCAGTCTCCCAATTAGTTATATTTGGGATCTCATCCAGATGTTTAGAGTGCCAATTTTGAAGACCCGCGAGAGTCGAGATGTCATAACTAGGTGTCATGACCAATGAGGAAGCATCATCCCCACCTGCCAGGGGGACTTTATCATCATACGCCTCCTTTATGTCGGCGAACATTTGCGGACTGCGTTCCATGATAAGCAGCTTTAGATCTCTAATCGCATCAATATTGGCAGGTTCAGTCTCCCCTTGGGTATCCATGATAAAAGATTCGGCGTCTGCATTCCATTGCTGATACGCAGGGGACATCTGAGTTAAAGACTTAGCCAGATTTTCTGGAACGTCCTGCGCCAGGTCTTTATAGATCTCATGGCCGGAAGAGCCAGCAGGCGCGTAGGACGTTGGAGCCTCAAATCCTCGCTGTTGCAGCAAGTCTGGCCCAACCTTCCTTGTGTCTATAACACCTCTTGTCTTATCCGGCTGGGCGGGGAGACCAGGCAGGAATAAGGATTCAACAAAATCTAAGGCAGGTCCCTGCCCAGAGTATATTTTCTTTTTGGGTTCTAGACCATCTGACATATTTATAGTTCCCGATTATTTTGCTGGTGAGTACAACCTTGCAGATATCATCCCTGCTAGAACCCTACGTCTTGTTCCTTGACCTTTTGTGGAATCGTCAGCCAGCAGCGCCATCATGGACAACATCTGCTTCCCATTTGGCATAGCTTGATAGTTCTTATTCATATATTCCAAGCCATTGCCGACATTTACCCGTAGTTTGTTAAGATCCTTCCCGAACATATTGTCTATTACAACATCCCTGGCTCCGGCCATTGCGGGATTCAGTAGGTTGCCCTTAGAAAACAGATCTTCAGGATGATTCAAGTGATCAAATTTCCCAACAGCATCGTCTATCAAGGCCTTGCCCGGCGCCACGGCTTCCACTGTGAACATATTAGCAGTAGTCCTACCTGAATCTGCTGGTTCAAATACCGGGCTGGTGAGGGTAAACTCCGAGGAAAGGTTAATAAGGGTGTCGGCTTCATAAAGAAGCTGGGATGCCTCAAAAGCATCCATAGATCCTGGTGTACCTATCCCCAATTTAGTAACGCCCAGTGGAGCTAACACAGCATTGACCTTGGCGTCTTCAAGAGCCTTCTTCTCACTTTTCTCTATAGCTGCGGCGTGTTCAATGGTCTTTATCGTTCTAGCTCTATTCTGTCCGACTAGGAAGTCCGTCCTACGTTCTTGCTCGGATCGTGGATCTCCTGCTGAGTCTGCCTCCCTATTATATGCTTCCCAGACGGTTTCGTTCGCCCTCTCATCTCGTTTCAGATCTGCACTTCTTAGTTTTGTTACCTCTCCCGCAGACGTTACCGCCCGATTCTCTTGGTTCTTTTCCAGCGTCTGTCTTGCCTTGAGCGCTGCGACTGCCGCCAGCATTTCTTCTACTGGACGGCCTGGGACTGGCTGCCCGTCCTGCATTTGGACTGGACGTTGAGAGAATTTGTCCTCAGCCCGTTTATCCAGCTCTTCTTTGGATAGGCTGGCGAGGAGTTCAAGATACCCTGGCATCCGAGCCGAAGAAGCTGCATTAGCAGCAGCATCTTGGCGTGACAAGCTTGTCACGCCATGCTGTTGATTAAATCTTTGATCCTGCTGCTCAAGCAGCGCCTTCTGCTGCGCCTGGGATCTTGCTAATGATGCAGCTTCCCTGGTCTCGTATAGCTTCTTTTCATACTCCCGTGATTTTTCTAATTGCCCCGCTGCCTTTTTATCCGCGAGACCTTGGAGCAATAGCTGTAGCTTGAAGTCGCTGGTCTTCTGCCTCTCCTTGCCCCAGGTTTCCAACGCCCCGCCTGACCTACCCAGTCTATCCTGCCATCCCATATTTTACCCCTATCAATAGCCGCTATACGCGTCTCTGGCGGCCCGATCACGCCGACGGGACTCGAGCCACTGAGCTGAGAAGTCACCAGGTGAGAACCTTGACATCCTCATACTCCCAGCACCCTTATCACCCAGACCTGCCCAGTTAATGTCAGACGCATCCCCAACATTCCAGCCATAGATGTCAGCCATATAGTCATCCCTGCCAGCACCCCTCTGAGCTACATCGACTGCACTGGCACTCTGCTCATTGGCCCTGCGGTTAGCATCTATCTGCATCCAGTAATCCTTGTTAATCTGGTTCATATCCCTACCAGCTCTCTCTGCCACGTTCCCAGCACGGTCTCTAATACCCAGACGGCCTTGCCCGGCAATCGCTTCGTTATAGGCCGTAGTCCTGCCCCTCTGGTCATATGAACTCCGGCGTCTCTGGTTAAAGGCTTTTTGTATATCGGCACGAGTATCTGTTTGCACCGTTCCGGGGTTATAATTCGGCTTAGGGGTGAAGGTGTTGGTAGTATCTACCCCCAGATTTTTCTGGCTGCGATCCCATTCTTCAGTCCCATAGCCCCCTCCATCGGGTTCCGGTTCATTAGTGAATCCCGTTCCATCAGGTGGGTCAGTGAATCCCGTTCCATCAGGTGGGTCTACGAAGGATTGCAGAGGTTCTTCTACTTTAAATTCACCACCATTAGCAAATCTTTGCAGCGTCATAGGATTTGTGTTCAACACCTCCTGCACACCTCTTCGCGTAAGACCCAGATCCCTTAACACCGCATCAGGTGAACCGACATATTCACTCGCCATCAGTGGACCTTTCTGCCGAGCCGTCTCAGCTACCAACCCCGGCATAGCCGTATTGCTCTCAATGTACGCACCATCAGCGAGTTCTGGCAATTCGTACCCTTCTATTCGTGTAGGCAATCTATTATATGTAGGGAACTCACGGCGCCCCGTTTGAGCAGGCCGGACGGCGTCAACGTAAGCATTAGCATATTCTGCTCTCTCCTGCGCCTGCTCTGCTGGGTCCTTCCCATACTTGTAATCCCACAGCATCTGCCCCAAAATCCCGCCATACCCTAACAGGTCTCCCTTATTGATGCCGAAGAGATTGTCCCACCAGCTACCCGATCCACCTCCGCTTTCGCCTTCGGGGGTACCCACAAATCCATCCACCAGCCAATTACCCCAGGAGGGGTTATCAGTCCCCTTTCCACCCGCAAAGCTAGGGATACGCCCTACGGTTCCACCATTAGCCATATACGCTAGATATTTATCTGCCGGTATCACAACTTCCTCCCCGCTGGGCGTATCGCCCAGAGTAGTTACCACCCCGTCACCATTAGGGCGGGGGGATATCCAGCCGCCTTCAGCGAACTGCGGTGTACGTAAATTATAGTCAGCCATATACGGAGCTGCCCTGCTACCTTGAATAGGGGCGGCTGCTCTTATCTGTGAAGGAGGATAATAACCACCTTCATTGCCTGGTCTTCCCAAACCCGTTAATGCTTGTAGCCCGGCGCGTTGCGCCATACTTTTCCCGAAACCAGGAAGGGAGCCATACTTGTCGGCCAGCCACTCCCCTTGAGGAAGATAGTTTTTTATGTTGCCGCCGATATTGCTTTTCAATGCTTGCCCAAAAGTTCGTGAAGGACCTGGGACACCCTCTGGCACACTACCCCAGCCACCCATACCCCCAGTATCTATTTTGCTAGACCCATACATCTGAGTACCAGCACTCAAGACTCCCAAGGGATTCCCCTCCGATGTAGCCTTGAACGCATCAGAGCCAGCATATATCATCGATAGCCCTTTTACAAACGGCTGCTGCGGGCCGGGAATAAACTGGCCTATTCGGGCTATCTCTTTAAGGTGGATTTTATCGTCAAACTCATCAATGTTCTCTCCTACCCACTTGCCAGCATCTTTTATACCGCTCCCAACACCTTTTATGCCATCAACGGTGTCACCTGCCACAGCCTTGGCAGCACCTTTTATACCACGCCCCACATCTCTCAAGAATCCGAAAGCCATCTCAGTCCTCTTTTGCCTCTTCGTTATCTTTTAATAACCTCAGCGTCTCGCCCATCTTCGCTGCCTGTGCTATCAGATTTTCTTTCTTTTCTTTGTGCATACTTATAATAAGATCAATCTCACCTAACTTAGCAAGTAGGTTTATATACTGCTTCTGATATTCAACCTTTACGTTGTCCACCATGCCCCCTTTTAAGGTATAGCATTATAGATTTTTGTCACTGCTGTCCACTTGAAGTCGGGATAAGTATTGGGGATTCCTCCTGCCAACCCCTTTACTTTAATCAGAATAGTCTCCCCAGATATAGTTATCGAGACATCACAAGCGCCAGTATTACTATCATCTCTTCGAGTCTTAGTGCAAGTCCCCAGCTCT
>Ga0114996_10007287_pt1 | contig 12560 bp, 8 predicted proteins | sample ArcticOcean_MG_C_4_FD_87039 | JGI IMG/M metagenome (GOLD analysis project Ga0114996, IMG submission 87039) | Marine microbial communities from western Arctic Ocean - ArcticOcean_MG_CB4_134 | ecosystem: Environmental > Aquatic > Marine > Oceanic | place: Arctic Ocean: Canada Basin | collected... | reverse complement strand
TTTGGCCACTGCCACTGCCACCGCCGCGCCTGAAACCGCGCTTGCTGTTACACCGACTGTTACCGTCCCCGCCACGGGCTCTCGCACGGGCCACGTGCTGGAAGCGCTGACAGAAATCCCGCGAAACAAGGAGGAACGAGACGCACTCATCGTGAAACACCTGCCGCTGGTGAAAGCGATCGCCAGCCGCATTCGAGACAATCTGCCAGTCCAGGTCGAAGTCGACGACCTGATTCACGCCGGCATCCTGGGACTCTTCGACGCCGTCAACAAATACAATCCCGAAAAAAAAGTGGTTTTTCGCCTCTACGCCAAGCACCGCATCCGCGGGTCCATACTGGACAGCTTGCGGCAGCTGGATTGGGCCTCGCGCGATTTGCGCAAGCGCTTCAAGTCGATTGAGGCGATGACCCAGAAGCTGGCCCAACAGCTCGGGGAGGCGCCGACCGAGGTTCAGATCGCCAAGGAAATGGGCGTCACCGAAGACCAATTCCGGAAGATGAAGTCGGAGCTTTATAACGCCGGGCTCAGCAGCGGGCAGCCTCATCGCGTCGAGCGTCCCGATCACGGCAGCTTCGTTGAGTCCACCGAAAACAATGACCGGCGGCCGGACCAGGTGTTTGCCAACCGCGAGCTGCGCGGTATTCTGGAGCGCGCGATCTCGACGCTGCCGCCACGCTACCAGCGCGTCGTGAAGCTCTACTACGATCATGAGCGCACCATGAAACAGATCGGAAACGAGCTGGGTGTCAACGAGAGCCGGGTTTCACAGATCCACAAGACGGCACTCGAAAAGCTCGGCGTGGCACTGCGCACGCTCGGTTACCGCTCCGCCCACGCTTTTCTGGAGGAGTCGAATAACTAGAGCCGCTCTTTCTCGGCTTTAGCTTGCGACGACCTCAAGGGGCGGAGTTTGGTTTGATCTGGCCTAGAGTTTTTCCCCGGCGGTTCGAATTTGGGGCAGCTTCGCCCAACCGCGGCATCTTCGGAAAGCAGCAATAGAGCCCCAGGCCTCAGCCTGGGGCTCTATTCGCCAAGCCTCTTCAAACCTTCTCTAGCCCCATGCTATTCTGAACTACTTGTCTGCCATAAACGTTTCTATTCATGCTGGCCTTCGCTGGCTGACTCGCTCCGGGATTCAAGATGAATCCGGCGGCTTGGCGCGTCACTATAGCGCCCGTGAGCATAAGTATGAAGCTCTCTCGACGGCCGCGACGGGGTTTTTCATCAGCGGCCTTGTGCGCTGCGCTGAGTACCCGCAACAGAGCCCGCCGAAACCGGCAATCGCCGCCGGTCGCGTACTAGTCGAAAAGGCCTTCCACGGGGGGGCGGAGCTGTTCATCTCCGATTTTGACAGCGCGGAAAATAGTCCACGAAAATGGGCCTATTTCTTTGACTGCCTGATTGCCATTCGAGCGCTGATCGATTTGTCGAAGGCCACAAAGGATTCTCTCTATCGTGAATGCGCCGAAAAGTGCGGGATCGGCATCCAGCGCAACCTCTCGCGAATGGATGGATCTTTCTTCCCGGTCCATGACATTGCCCGTGACATGCCCTATGAGGCGGACGAACCTTGGTCCTTGCAAGCGGCGGTTCACCATCTCAAGGCCTTGCCGATTTTTATCGAGCTGACCGAGGCCAGCGGCCTATACGAATTCAAGGCCATGGGCGATGACCTTCTCAAATGGGCTTTGAATCGTCACGAAAGCTTTCTGGAGGCTGACGCCGACAGCGAAAGGCTGATGAGCCGCCTGCACGGCTATTGCTACTTTCTCGAGGGCCTGCTGCCCGAGGCTGGGCTGGATCCCGACTCGAGCCGCGCATTGCAGTTCGGACTTTTGGAGATCGAAAACATCTCCCAGGAGATTGGCCACGAGTACCATCGCTGCGATGTCGTTGCGCAACTGCTGCGGCTGCGGCTTTACGCCGACCGCCTGGGGATTATGGAGCTGGATTATCAGCAAGCCGAAAATGAGGCGGCGGCAATTCAACAATTGCAGATTCACTCGGCCGATCCGAAACTCGATGGCGGATTCGCTTTTGCTCTCAAGGCCGCCTCGCCAGTCCATTATTACAATCCGGCGACAGCCGTCCTGGCGATTCAAGCGCTCCAGATGTGGGAGCAGGCCTCCGCGGGGTCCTTCCGCGAGGGCTGGGAAACACTGATCTGATACCTCTTATCTCTACTATCCAGGGCTCGGCTCTCGCCGCGTGGTGAGAAATGCGGGCTACGTGCTCTCCGTGCGACTGTATTGAGCCGTGACGGTTGAGCTGATGCCGCCTCGGGGCGTGAACTCACCGATCAAACTCGCCGACACCGGGCTGATGCTCCGCACGACATCGGCCAGCATGCGGTTCACGACGTTTTCATAGAATATCCCCAAATCGCGATACGCCAGCACGTATAGCTTGAACGACTTGAGTTCGATGCAAAGCTGGTCGGGCACGTATTCCAAGGTTAGTTTCCCGAAATCAGGAAGCCCCGTCTTCGGACACACCGAAGTAAACTCGGGCACCTCGATCTTGATCTGGTAACCCGCATACTGGTTGGGCCAGGTTGCAAGCTCTGGAAGCTTGGCGTCGAGTCCTGCCTTGGCATGTTCTTCTGTGTACTCAGCCACGATCGATTTCTCCGACTGCTCTAACTGGAAACGGCATATACATTTTTCTCATTGTGATTGAATGGCGCCCCAGAGAGATCGTCCTTCGATTTCCGGAAGCTTGACGCCGAGGATGTCCGCCAGAGTCGGCGCGATGTCGAGCATCGATATCTCGGGTATCAGCTTGGGCGCGATGCCCGGTCCCCAAACAACGAATGACGCCCGATAGTCAGACCGGGTGGGCCAGAGCCCATGATGGCCCCTTTGGTCTCCCAGTCCCATGGGCGCATCTCCGCTGGCGTCCTTCGCCGTGATTCCCGCGGCTTTAGCCGTCACGCCCATAACGGGTTCGAACGCCGCCCGCCAATGAGCCAGGCTTGGCGCCATCGCGCGAACCTCGGCCATCGGCACTTCGCGTGCGACTCCCGTCTTCTGCTTTCCCGCCAGTGAGCGAAAATACTTCGCCGCCTCCGGATCCGTCACGCCGAACAGGCCTTCCGCAATCAATACCTCGGCCTCGATCCCTTCCTCGGCAAGCAACACCTTGGGCCGCAACGCAAGCTCCTCGGATTCAAAACCGTGGTCGGAGACAATCACGACGAAGGTTCGCTCGGGCAGGACTTCGAGGATGCTGCCGATCAGCTCGTCCTGGTGCTCCAGGGTTGCTTTCGCGTTGGCCGAGAATGCGCCCGTCGCGTGTTGCGCTGAGTCCAAGTCTCCCAAGTGCAGCAGGAAAAGGGCCGGCTTCTCGGTCTCCAAGATGAATCGAGCCGCCAGCGCTTTCTGGTGGTCGTCGAAATGAGCCTTGCCGAACGCAGGGTAGGCGGCGCGAATGCGTTCGACGAGTCCCGATGTGCTGTGCGAAGCGACCGGCGCCAGCAGTCGCGGGTAATAGTTCGGATCCTCCCAGAATTCCGGCAAATTGAAGTCGATGTCGGCGCCGACGGTGACTGGCCACCACACGGCTGCCGATCGCTGCCCCTTGGCGTGCGTCAGGTGCCATAGAGTCCGTGCTTTCAAATAGCTGACGTACCACCAGCGGTGTCCCGGCTTATCCGGCTGGTTATTGGAGATGATCCCGTGTTTGGGGGCGCTGACTCCGCTGATCATCGTAGTGTGAGAGGGCCAAGTCACGGTGGGGACAATGCCGACGACTCCATCGGCGCGAACCCCTTCTCTCATCAGCCGCCGCAGGGTGGGAATTTTGACGCCTAATTCGTCCGCATCGCGCAACCAGCGGTGGTCGAGCCCGTCGATTGAGACCACCAGCAGCCGATTCTGTTGCGCTGGCAGCAGCGCGACAACCAACAGCAGCCCCGCTAGTAGCTTTTTCATCGTGATCGCTTCCATTCCGCCGCCAAGTCTCTACTGTAATCGACTCGCGCCTGTGCCGAAAGCGGCGGCGCTCCGGCGTGCCCCGCGCCTCTGCCGCGCCGCCTCGCGCCCGTCGCGTGTGGTCCGGGGAATCCAGCGTTTCTCCAGTCAGCTCCCCAGGCCTATGGCACAATAGTCGCTTATGCCAGAACATTCAATCGCGGTCATCCCGGGCGACGGAGTCGGCCTCGAGGTGATGCCCGAGGGACGAAGAATCCTCGACCTGATCGCCGAGCGCCACCAAGCCGACTTTCACTGCACCGAGTTCGACTGGAGCACGGAGCACTATTTCCGTACGGGTATGATGATGCCCCCCGACGGAGTCGAGCAGCTTCGCCAATTCGACGCCATTCTACTGGGCGCTGTTGGCCATCCCGACGTGCCCGACAACGTGACCCTCAATGGATTGCTGCTGCCCATTCGCCGGACATTCGATCAGTATGCCTGCGTCCGACCCGCCAAGCTGTATCGCGGCGTGACGTCGCCTCTGGCCGGGAAACAGGGCGGTTCGATCGATATGGTGATCGTGCGAGAAAACACCGAAGGCGAGTACGCGCAGGCGGGCGGTTTCGTCTACCGCCATCTGCCGTCGGAGGTCGCTGTTCAAACCTCGATTTTCACGCGCCACGGGACCGAGCGAATCATCCGCTTTGCGTTTGAGCTAGCCCGTACGCGCGACCGCAAGCGCTTGACCTCGATCACGAAATCAAATGCCCAGGGATACAGCATGGTTCTCTGGGACGACACGTTCACCGCCGTCGCCAAAGACTATCCCGACATCGAGACCGAATCCTTGCTGGTGGACGCGGCGACCCTGCACTTCGTGCGGCGTCCGGAAGACTTCGACGTCGTGGTCGGGTCGAATCTGTTCGGCGACATCCTCAGCGACCTCTCCGCCGCGATTACAGGAAGCCTCGGCCTGGCGCCCAGCGCCAACCTAGACCCGACTCGAAAATGTCCGTCGATGTTTGAGCCCGTCCACGGCTCGGCCCCCGACATCCACGGAAAGGGAATAGTAAACCCGCTAGCCATGATTCTCAGCGTCGCGATGATGCTGGATTTCCTGGGACTCAAGGAAGCCGCGGTCTCCGTCGAGCAGGCCGTCGCCGCGGTCCTCGAGGACGCCCAGACACTCACGCCCGATCTCGGAGGAAGCGCCTCAACCACCGGCGTCACCGATGCTGTGATTGCGAAGCTGACCACCTAATGTGTGGTGTGTGCTGAAGGCCTCTCCTGATTTCGATCCAGCGCTCGAATCGCGCGCCTTGGCGCGGTTTCTCCGCCGGATTCACCTGATCTACGTTTCGTCGCTGGTGTCGTCGAGCCAACGAACCGCTTGCTTACGCGCGCGGCTCCGACGGGCCGTGCTGGAGCCGCGCGCGTAAGCAAGCGGTTACTTCAGACCGCCTAATCCTATCCGCCCCCCAAAGCAATCGCCTCAACGCCACCCTCTCAACCCGCCGCACTCCACGATCGCGCACTAATCGCCCCCACGGGAAAAGCCGATCATTCCAGCGAGTCACCCCACGTCTCGATGGCTACTCCACCCCGCAGTACGGTCCTCGTCGTTGACGACGAAAAGGGCATCCGCGACTACCTTGCCGAGGTTCTGCGTTTCGAAGGCTACGAGTGCCGCTGTTTCAGCGAAAGTCTCTCGGCGCTTGCCTATCTGGCGGAACAGAATCGGCCGGCCGACCTCATCCTGGCCGACATCCGCATGCCCGGCATGAACGGCATCGACCTGCTGCGCGAGGTGAAATCGCGCCAACCCGGCCTCCCCGTCATCCTCGTCTCGGGACTCTACGAACTCGCGCTGGCACTCGATGCCCTCGAAGCCGGCGCGGACGATTATCTCAAGAAGCCGGTCAAGCCCAGCGACGTGGTGACACTCGTCGGCAAATACCTGCAAAAAGACGCGCGCCGTCACGAAGAGGAATTTAAGGAAGCTCTGCGCCTGTTTCTCAATGCGCGGACGGGAAACCGGGAGTCGGCCGAATCTCTCGCCGAAGTCTTTCGCATGCTGGGGTTCCGGCGCTACGAAACGTTCCAGCATTCCAAGCGCGTTGCCGCCTATTCCCGGCTGTTCGGCGGCCACTGGGGGTTGACCGGCACCGAGTTGGATCACCTCGAGTTGGGGGCGCTGCTGCACGACATCGGCAAGATCGGCATCCCCCGCAATGTGCTGCTCAAGCCCGACTCCCTCAACGAGGAAGAGTGGCGCGTCATGAAGGCTCATCCGCAGATCGGATACGGCCTGCTTTCCGAGTTTCCGGCGTTCCAAGAAGAGGCCCGCATCGTGCTATGCCATCATGAGCGCTTCGATGGCAAGGGCTATCCCCGAGGCAAGTCGGGAAGGGAAATTCCCGTGGGGGCACGCATCTTCAGCATCGTAGACACGCTGGACGCCATCACCTCCGACCGCCCCTACCGCGCGGCACAGTCATTCTCGAAAGCCCAGCAGGAAATCGAGAAGGTGAGCGGCACTCAATTTGATCCCCTACTCGTGGATGTCTTCGAGCGAATCCCGGTCGAAGAGCTACGGGAAATAAAGCTATTGTACCCGGACGAGATCTCCTAACCCGCATTTTCATCAGGTGGCGGGACGAAGTGCGTGAGAGGCCCGCCAGTGCGAGGCGCGCATCGTAGGGACCGGCAATCTTGCCGGTCCATCGCCGCAACGCGGCGACGCCCGATCGTTCCGAGCAAGCGCAACGAAGCATTGGCGGGCCGCTCATGTGCTTCGTCCGTCAGCCGGTGAGAAATGCGATTAGGAGCAATACTGTTCACTGAGAGCCCTCAAGCCGAGAGCCCCTCAGCCGCGAAGCGGCGAAAGAAGAACAGCCTAGGGCGCCAGCCCTAGGTAACGTAACCGCCCCAAGGACGAGCCCTGAAAGGGCGACACCTCACAAAGCCGCAACAGGTATGAATCCGCTTCACCCCGCCGCCCTCCGACATCCACCACGGGCCGCTACGCCCTGGACCCGAACTGCCGCGAGTAAACCTCGGTAAACTTTGCTCCGAGCAGGAATACCCGGAACGAATAGAACACCCACAACAGAACCAGAACCAGCGATCCGGCCGCTCCGTAGACCGAAGCAATACTGCCGCGCCCTAAGTAGACCCCGATCAGGTAGTTTCCGGCTGACGAGAGCGAGGCCGTGACGGCCGCTCCGACCCAGACGTCTCCCCAGGCGATTTCCGTCCGCGGCAGGAACTTGAACATCGCTGCAAAAATCAGCGTCATCAGGCAGAATGTTGCCCCGAGTGTGAGTGCTCGAAGCGCCAAGTGCGGTACCTGCAGCCATTGACCGGCAAGCTCTCCCAGCCCGCTGAGCAGCGCGTTTGCCGCCACCGCGAATCCAAGCAGAATCCCGATCAGGATCACCATCACGAACGCGATGATGCGCCCGTAAAGAAACCGCCGGATCACCCGGCCCGCCTTCGGGACCACGTTCCAAATCTCATTGAGAGCGTGCAGAAGTTCGGAGAACAGTACGGTGGCTCCGAACAAGACCGTCGCGAGACCGATGAGTGTTCCCGCTGTTCCGGAAAACTCACGGTTGGCGCGGTCCGAGAGGGCGATGGCAAACTCGGCGCCCTTGGCGCCCACGGCGTTCTGTATCGTGGCGAAAGCCTCGTCTCGGGCCGCCGGCTCTCCGATCGCCCACGACGCCACCGAGATCACGATGATCAGGCTCGGAGCTATCGAAAAGAGCGCATAGAAGGCTAGCGCGGCGGCCACGCGAGACTCTCGATGAGTCCGCCAGCCGATGATGGCTTCCTTGGTGAGACCCCAAACCAGACCGGCATATTGAGTCAGCACGGGCAGGCGTCGGCGCTCTTGGGGCCGCCCGCCGCCCGGATGCGGCTCGCGAATCGAGTTGTGCGGCATAGGTCGCGGCTCCTCATTGTACTTGCATGGAAATCCTTGTACTTGCGTGGACATCCGGCACGGGGATTCTGGCCGCCTGCGAAAGCGTTTGAAAACCTGTTGCGCGGCGTTTTGAAAACCCGTAGCGCAGGGCTCGTCAGAGACCTGCGGCTTTTCGATCCTTCGCTCAATGCAAGCGCCCGGCGAAAGGCAGCCCGTCTCCGGCGAGCCCCGCGCTAGGGCAGTTCAGCAACAACCGGGCAACGTAAAAGTTGCCTCGGGAAGGTGTGAAAAAATGCTGGGGACAGCCAACCGCGGCCAATGGCATCACTGATAAACAGGGACTTAGGAATGGCCGCTTGTGGCAGTCCCCGATTTTTGCACACTCTCCAGGGACGGATTGCGCTCACTGGGAAACCATCTCAGACCGGGAGCAATGCCTAAAATGGGAGTATGCTGCGCGACCCTAGCCTGATTCCTCTCTCGCACCAGCACCAGCACGGACTCGCTCTGGCCGTCCTGATCGACCGCGGGCTCAAGGCCGATCCCTCGCCACAAAAAGCAACCGAGCTTTGCCGCATGGTGGCCGACATGTTCGAGCTGGAGCTGGTGCATCACTTCGAAGTCGAAGAGCAAGTGCTGTTCCCGGCGCTTCGCGGCAGGCTGGCATCGGATGGAATCCTCGATCAGCTCATCTCGCAGCATCGCGAAATGGAATCATTGACCAGCCGTATCGCCGCCGCCCCGGAAGCCGAGCGGAATCCGCTACTGACGAAGTTCGGCGAACTGCTCAGCCGCCACATTCGCATCGAGGAACGACAACTCTTCGAGGAGATACAAGAAAAAGTGCAACCCGAAGATCTCAGCGAGCTAGGCGCGCAAATCGACGGCCGGCTACTGAAGGTCTGCCCATCGAGCGGCCGCTTGCCCTGGGACAAAGACCCCGAGTAGACGGCGGCCTCGTATCGCAGCCCAGAATCGCGAAAAATTCCGGGCGCGGAGTGCCGTCCGTTTTGTGCTGGGCCGGTCGTATTCGACCGCTCCCGAACCGCGCGGTTGAGCTCGCAAAACACCGCGTCAATAGGCCTTGCGGCGTTGACATCAACGTTTGCTGGGCCTAAACTGGCGGGTAGTATCCGGCACTGGCGTTTAAGAGGTTAGCGAATGCACTTCTCCCCCGACGGTGGCTTCCAGACTGACGGCGGCTCCCAGAATGACGGTGGCTCCCGGAGATGGGAATCGCGCGCTGGTTTCAGCCTGGCGATGCTGTGTTTTCTCTCGGTCTTCGTCGCTCCCCCGGCGTCCCTGGCCGCTGACATTTCCTTTTCCAAGCAGGTCCGCCCAATTCTTGAACAGAAGTGCCTCTCCTGCCACGGTGCGGGCACGCCGATGTCAAACCTCGATCTGCGCACCCGTGAAGGCATGCTCCAGGGCGGCGTTCGCGGTTCGGCGGTGATTCCCGGGGACGCTTCAGAGAGCCGCGTTTACCTCCAGATCTCAGGCATGGAAGGACCCGTCATGCCGATGGGCGGCGCGCTCAGCGACGACGAGATTCTCACGCTTAAAGATTGGATCAACCAGGGCGCGGCCTGGGATGTAGACAGGATCGAAGCCGGCACGCAGCCGACCCAGGCCGCTGGTACGACGGCGCCACAAAAGGCCGGTAAAATTACAGCGGAAGACCGCAACTGGTGGGCCTTCCAGCAGCCCGTGCGGCATGCCAAGCCCGAGGTCGACGACCCGCGCTGGAGGGGCAATCCGGTCGACGCCTTTATCAAAACGAAACTTGACGAAGAAAAGCTGGTTCCTGCTCCCCGCGCCGACAAGCGCACGCTCATTCGCAGGGCCTACCTCGACCTGCTGGGTTTGCTGCCGTCTCCGAAAGATGTCGAGGCTTTCGTCAACGACAAATCACCGGATGCGTTCAAGAACCTGGTTGATCGCTTGCTCGAATCGCCGCGCTACGGTGAACGCTGGGGCCGCCATTGGCTCGATGTCGCCCGCTACGCCGACAGCGGCGGATACGAGATGGATTACGACTATCCCAATGCCTGGCGCTACCGCGACTATGTGATTGCTGCGTTCAACAACGACAAGCCTTATGACCAATTTGTCCGCGAGCAGCTTGCCGGTGATGAGCTGGATGAGGTCACATTCGAATCGCTGATCGCTACCGGTTTCAACCGCATCGGCCCGACGGTCGGCTTCCGCGAAAAAGACAATCCGCAGTACCGCTACAGCTATCTCGACGACATGATCGGCACCACCAGCCGGGCGTTCATGGCCCTGACGGTCAATTGTGCGCGATGCCACGATCACAAGTTCGATCCCATCCTGCAGACCGATTATTACCAGATGATGGCGACGTTCTTCAGCTTCGTGAAATACGAGTACCCGCTGGCATCTCCCGAGGAAGTGGCCGCATACGAAGCCGGTAAGTCGGAAGTCCAAGGCAAGATAGACCCGCTGAACGAGCGTATCTCCCAGCTGGAGGCGCCCTACAAAGACGCCGCGTTCGAGAAGCGTCTCCAGGATTTTCCCGAGGAAATTCAGGTCGCGGTGCATACACCCGAGGCCGAGCGGACGCCCGGTCAAAAGCTGCTGGCCGAACAGGTGACTAGCCTGAAGGCCCGTGCCGCCGACGTCGAGCAACTGCTGCCGCCGGAAGAGAAAGAGAAAATCGCGAAGCTGAAAACCGAGATCGCGGCGCTCAAAAAACAGATGCCGGAAGAGCTGCCGCGGGCCATGGGTATGCGGGACGGGGACTACCGCTTTGCGCCTGACGGACTAGGGGACGAAAAACTTCCCGGCAAGGGAGACCGCCAGGACTTCGGCGCTGCCCAGGGCAGTTTCCTGCCGGTGGCCGGCAAGCCGTTTGTGCCTCCGCAAGCCTTCCTGCTGCCCGGCGGCGATTACCGCACGAAAGGCGAAGGGGTGCAACCGGGATTCGTAACGATCCTGTCGCGAGGCGACGAGCCCACCGAGATTCCGCCAACCAGCGGCCGTGTTTCGTCCGGACGCCGCCGGGCGCTTGCGGAATGGATTGCCTCCGAGGACCATCCGCTGACCGCCCGCGTGATGGTCAATCGCATCTGGCATTTCCACTTTGGCCGCGGCATCGTGGCCACCCCAAGCAACTTCGGCCGCATGGGGCAGCCGCCTCTTTACCCCAAGTTGCTCGATTGGCTGGCGACCGAATTCGTTCAGCAGGGCTGGAGCATCAAAGCCATGCACCGGCGGATCATGAACTCGGAAACTTACCAGATGGCCGCGAGCTTCCCGCATGAAGCCAACCAGAAGGCCGACCCGGCCGGCAAGTTCCTATGGCGATTCCCGCAGCGCCGCCTGGAGGCGGAAACGATTCGCGACCTGGTGCTCAACGCCAGCGGCAACCTGAACTTCGAGGCCGGCGGCAAGCCCTTCTTCCCTCCCATTCCCATGAGCGTGCGGCTGTCGTTCACCAAAGGCGAATGGTCGCTGACCGAGGAAGGCCCCGACGTCTGGCGGCGAAGCGTCTATTCCTACTGGAAACGCGGGCTCAAATATCCGATGTTCGAGGTGTTCGACCAGCCCGACTCGAACGTCACTTGCGAGCGCCGTGCCAGCACAACCGTTCCGACCCAAGCCCTGACACTGCTCAACAATGAGTTCTTCCTGCTGCAGGCGAAGTACTTCGCCGACCGGGTCGCCGAAAAAGCGGGGCATGAGGCGAAAGCGAGAATCGGTGCTGCCTATGAAATTGCGCTGAGCCGCCCGCCCTCGGCTGCGGAACTCGACATGAACCTGACGTTTCTCGCGAACCAGAAGCGTTACCACGAAGGCCGCAACGATGCGACGCCGGAGCTGACCGCCTTGGTCGACCTCTGTGACGTGGTGCTGAACCTGAGCGAATTCGTTTACATCAACTAGGGACACAACTACCAGGAACAACATGCCCGAAAATCGCGAGGAGAATTCACTGAGCCGCCTGCATGGCGGACGCAAGAAGCGGTTCATGTCTCGCCGCGATTTTCTGTTCGAGGCTGGCGAAGGCGTCAGTGGAGTTGCCCTGGCCGCGCTGATGGCGCAGGAAGGCATGTTGGCCGCCGATCCGAATTCCGGTGCGGCTGCCTGCGAAACCTCGGGGGGCATTCAATCGCCGCTCGCTCCACGGGGAAGTCATTTCGAACCACGCGCCAAGTCCGTCATTTCTCTGTTTATGAGCGGTGGTGTCAGCCATGTCGACACCTTCGATCCCAAGCCGATGTTGACGAAATACCACGGCCAGCCGCTGAGCGGCAAGGGCAGGGTTCGCGTTCGTCAGGGCTATCCCGGCCCGTTGATGAAGAGTCCGTTCGAGTTTAAGAAATACGGTCAGAGCGGAATCGAGGTCTCCGAGCTGTTCCCGCATATCGGCGGCATGGTGGATGACATTGCCATGATCCGCTCGGGCAAGGGGCGATCGAACGATCATGTCGTGGCGCACTACGAGTGGAACACGGGCTCGCTGTTGATGGGTTTTCCGAGCGTCGGCTCTTGGGTGACCTACGGGCTGGGTTCGGAGAATCAAAACCTGCCCGGTTTCGTCGTCGTTTACGACCATCGCGGCGGCCCCTTCAGCGGCCCGGCCAATTGGGGCGCGGGCTACTTGCCGGCGGCCTATCAGGGCACGGTTTTCCGCTCGGCGGGCGACCCGATTTTGGACTTGCGGTCACCTGAGAATTACGTCTCCACCG
>Ga0114996_10007282_pt1 | contig 12572 bp, 14 predicted proteins | sample ArcticOcean_MG_C_4_FD_87039 | JGI IMG/M metagenome (GOLD analysis project Ga0114996, IMG submission 87039) | Marine microbial communities from western Arctic Ocean - ArcticOcean_MG_CB4_134 | ecosystem: Environmental > Aquatic > Marine > Oceanic | place: Arctic Ocean: Canada Basin | collected... | reverse complement strand
TGCTCTACGACGTGGAGGCGGACCAGATCCACCAGGCCGCGTTGCGCGAGAATGTGGAGATTGCCGATCGCACCGGCGGCGGCGATTCGTTTGCTGCGGGGGTGGCGGCAGCGTTGCTCAATGGCAAGGGGGCCGACGATGCGGTGCAGTGGGGGGCGGCGCATGGGATTTTGGTGCAGGAATGTCCGGGTGATACCAGCCTAATTAAGCAGAGCGATGTGCTTAAGGAGGTTGAGCGGGCGATTAAGGGTGGGGGGGTGTCGGCGTTGCGCTGAGTAGGAGATTGGATATGGGTAGGGCAACGGCCCGGTCTCTTGGAAGGAGACCGGGCCGTTGTGGTTATATCTTTCTCGAATCCAAATATAGCAGACCCAAATGGGCCGCGCTGGCATAATCATTGGGCGCTGCCCACCCTGACAGCTTAGAAGGGCGTCCCATTCAAGCTTGTTTGCGCAAGAATGCGGTAAGCCTGAGTTTGCGTTCGCTATCGGCTTCCGGAAAGTCCTCACCACTCTCTCCGCGCCAGAGCACCGAGAGGGGGCCCCCTGCATTCTCGAGCACGTCCCTCTCGAAATCTTCTCGTTCTCGATCGAACCGGCTGAAGAAGCAGAGCAGCCAGCCTCCCGCGGCGAGTAGGGGAGCTGCCAACGATGCTAGCTGGGCAAAGTCCTGACCGAGGGGGCGCCGACGAGCCATGCCTTTGGGGACCCGTGGGGGGGGATCCAAGATGATGCCTTCGAAGGAAGCGCCGGCCCGAAAGGCGCGGGGCAGATGCTGATACACATTCCCCTTCAGAAAGGCGCGATCCTCGATCGGGAGGTCGTTGAGCCGATGGTTCTTGCGCGCCACTTCAAGGGGGGCCGGTTTGTTGTCGACGTGGACGACGGAGCGGGCGCCCCCTTTGGCAGCGGCGACCCCGAGGCTTCCCGTGTGGGAAAAGAGATTGAGGATACGCCGATTTTGAGAATTCTCCAGGAGCCACCCTCGGGCTGGCCTCGAGTCGAGAAAAAGGCCATGAGCATTGGGCGTGTGGAGCGTCACGAGAAAACGGAGCCCGTTGTCCGTCACCTCGATGGGGTGGTTCGGGAGATTCCCGCGGAGAGCGGCGACGGATGTCGCTTGAGGGTTCCAATGCGCCCTTGAAATGACGTTGGTGAAGGCGTAGCGCTCTGAGAGGGTGGCAGCTAGGGGTTCGAGCTGGTCGCCGAGGTTGTTCTTGTGGGAGATCAGGGCCGTGTTCGCCCATCGATCCACGGTCAGTCCGGGGTGCCCCTCGGTATACCCATGAAAGATTCGGTAGGCGGTTTGGTCGGATCTGCCGTGGAGTTTGCGGCGACGATCGTAGGCTTGGGCGAAGGCGTCGAGGAGGCTCATGGAAGAGAATGTCCGCCAAAGTCTGCCAAATCGCAAGCGGCGATTTTCTAATGTTGTAGTTATAGTATAACTACATTTTATACTATATTTACTCTGTGAATGACATTACTTTTACTAGGCACGGAGTTTAGCTATGCGTAAAGAATACGATTTTTCCAAAGCAAAAAAGAATCCTTATGCGCGCAAATTAAAAAAGCAAGTCACGATACGTTTAGAGCCTGAAGTTATAGATTATTTTAAAGATCTTGCATCGCAAAACGGGATTCCATATCAGACATTAATCAACCTTTTTTTGCGAGATTGTGCTCAGTCTAAAAAGAAGCCTGTTATTGAGTGGGCCGCGTAAACTCTTCTTCAATCTCGATGGCTTTGCAGCTACCTATTTTGTAGGCCGTTTCGCACGGCCATTCGAACAGGATGCATTCCTTCCTTGCGGTGCTCATCATCAAACCCTTGATGATTGAGAAAGGAAAAGATCGTAAAAAGACGAGGGTCAAGTAGGACGGGATTAAGCATTATTCGGCCTCAAGTGACATGCTCTCATACATTTTAATCTATACATAAAACTATAAGCCATCCTAAGGGTTTTTTCTGCCTTCGCCTCGAAGGGGGAGAATGTTGTTGTCGCCGTTGGTTTTGGCGTATATTTCGTCTATGGTTGATTCGCCAGGACATGCGGTCGCTGGCATCCCGCTGCTCGAGACCAAACTCTATAGCCCCAAGTGGCGGCCCGGTCTGGTGTCGCGTCCGAGGCTGATCGAACGCCTGCAGCAAGGGATCGAGCGCAAGCTGACTTTGGTTTCGGCGCCGGCCGGCTTCGGCAAGACGACGCTGCTGGCCTTGGAAGTAGAAACGCTTTCCGATCCTTCAATCGAAGGTGTTTTATCTCTTGCAGCGCAGGTCTACGAAGGGTTGACTGACGAAGATGTAAATGAAATCGAGCAAGTTGCTTTTCAACGCTCAGATTTTTTCGGCGAGCACCGTCCTTAATGGCAATACTTCCTGCCGTTTATATCGAAAACTGGCTGAAATAATATATATAGCTATGGAGTAATATTGGCGGCCGTTTACGGTCGCCTTTCTTCTTTTCACTTCGATCTACACGTAAAACTCTAAACCATCCCAAGGATTTTCTTTTGCCGCCGCAATTCGAGCGGCTAAATCTGAGCTGTGGATTTCTAGTTTGTGGCCGTTAGGATCTGTGAAGTAGAGAGAATCACCCTCCGTCCAATTGTCCTGCCAGAGTTCCATGCCGGCAGACTGTTAAGTATGATGGCTAAGGGGCACCTGCATGGAGAGGGGATAGCATGAAAAATACGATGAAGAGGCTGACTATGAATTGCATTTCGTAACCCTCCGCTATCGGATTATAAATAGTGGGCCGTATTCAGAGATCATTTATGTCCGTTATCCGTCGACTCCTTGTATTGCGGGTTCTTCAGAATCTATTCTTTCCTCCAATTTCTGGATGTGATCAACAAGGGAATAAATGGCTCTCTTTTGATCTACCTGAAAGTAGACAATCCAGGCCAGATTAGCGGCAAGGAGGACCGCGGTTGGAATCAAAAACGAATGCCAAATCTGATCTCCCATTCCTAGGGAGACGGCATATACTAACGCCGATACCGATAAACAAATGGCACTCAATCTAGACCTATTGCGTACCCTGCGTAGTGAGTCAGGGGATGAGAAGCGTTGACGAATCTCCGAAAGTGACATTGTTGTGCCTTCCATCTTTTTCCTCCTTTTTGTGTCGTTTAACGGTAATATGGGTTAAGGAAACCCATTCATATGTACCTATCGTCCTTCAAATGATAGCCGTATACACAGCCGCTGATCCCTCGTACTGACTCTCCGACAGGAACGCACGAAAGTCTGTGACGTGGAGCATCTCACCCACCGCCGCCGGAACATCGCCACGCGCAGCGAAGTAGGCAGCACATATCTGATGGCCAATGAAATAGCCCAAGTCGGCTGGCCGGTCCTTTGCGTTCGTGCCTTCACAAAGCCAGTTCGAATAGTTCTGCGTGTCCATTTCCTTTGCGAAGCGTTCCCACAATGCGGTTTCATTCTGTCGGCCGTATGTATAGTGAGTGGAATCGTGTGGCCCAAGAAGTAGGGTCACGACGAAATCGCAAATGCCTTCTTTGACGCATTCAGCCAATAGGGAATCCACCTTTCCGTAGTGCTGATTGGCGTGCACGAGCTCGTGCAATACTATGCGCGGAAGAGCAGTGGGTGCGCGGATCACGTCACGGTGCCACGCCGACAGTTCGTCGGTCGAAGTCTTTCTTCGGCCGCCCGAACATCTCGGTTCCAATAAGCAATCCAGCCTCAGACACGGTACCACCCGAGTTCATTCGTCCGATCAGCATGTACGTATCAGCCAGTACCGCGCTGCCAATCAAGTTATCGAACTTGAGATAGGCTGAGCGGATTTCGTTGGCGAGAGTCCCAACTTGTTTGTTGACCTCTCGCAAGGCACGGTAGTAACGCGGGTGCGTGTCCATGGTCTCCAGGAGTTGGGCCGAACTCTCGATCCGACTCTTCCAAAAATCGCGCAATCCACTCGAGCCCCTTCCCAGATACTCATTGTCAAGAATGTCTATACGGTCAGCCTCTGACCGCCCATGCAATCTGTCGTAGGCTGCCCAGAATAGATCAAGGTCGCTTGTCTCGATTTTCATCTTTTTATCTCATATAACGGTTCTTGGCTTTATGAACCGTTCTTCAGTTGCCGAACCCGCGCAGGAAGCACGGCCTGCGGTTAGTCGTGCGAACCTGACGTGAAGGCCACTATGATAGTGTCAGAAAACATACGCCAGACTATCGCGACCTCGGCGAACCCGACCTTGTTCATCACATCGACCATGTTCTCCGCAGAATGTTCGTACTCAGTGTCTTTGCTGAGAACGCCACATCACACGTCGGGATTTGAAAGCTAGCCATATCTGACTGCCGCAGTTCGATCCGAGCACGGTACGACTTTCGGTGTCGCGAGCGCAAGCATCTCAGGTTCACTGTCCACGCAGGTGCCAGTAGCATTGCAGAAATGCTATAGTACTCGAACGGAGGGCTCCGCAGTTCCGCAGCCAAGGTCCACAAAGTCGAACCTGTCATTTGGGCCGAGGGAATCAACTCCACAAGCATGTCCAAGCCCTTGCTGTAGGGAGGACTCAGAATGGGTTGAAGCCGATCATACGAGTCCGCAACATTTCCGAAGTAGGTGTCAGATCCGGAATCCATGTTGCCTCCTATACTTGCCGATCTCTTTTGCATCTCTCAAGCCCTTATACAATTTCGTTGATGCGTTATTATTTGCTACGGAAAAACCGAGTTACAAAATCATCCGAAATTTTCTTTCTCATGTTGATGTTAGTGGGGGCAAAGCCACAACGATCGTAAAAATAGATAGCTCGTTTATTATGCCCAAAGACATGGAGCCGGACCTCGGTGCATTTCATGCTTTTGGCTTTTGACTCGATTCATTTCATTATTCTGGATCCGAACCCTTTTGAGCGATAGTTAGTAAATAGGTAGATATTGCTGATAAACAGGTGACGATTGTTTTGCTTCGTCAACCAGAGATATCCTATTTGGGCCTCTTCCTGGAATATAGTGTAGAAATATTGGTTAGGCGTTTTTTGTCCTTTGGGCAGGATATCACGCAATTTTTTCAAGGTTTTCTTTTTTTCATGTTGAATATTGGTAGAGTTGTATTGGGCACTATCGATGGGAAAGGTGCGGCGCATTATTCTCAGATGGGAGTCATATTCTTGTGCTGATGATTTCAGAATTTTCATGAAGGTACCCCTTCTAACTGCTTATTTTGTGCCGTGGCCGATAATGTGGCGGCGGGCTCGCACTGTAGCCTTTCTAATTCACTACATATATCGTCATTTTCGATGCCCCCAAAGTGGAAAAACTATAATATGCATCAGACCCTACCCTATTTCCGAGGGGAATGCCATCTGGTGGACCCTCGATATAGTGCCTCCTCTAACCGAAGGAGATGAGGATGAGTTGTAGCCGCACCTGTGGGCCTGATATGGCTCGTGCTATGAGCGTACATGGGACCGGGCTTGCTATCCTACCCATTGGTCATCCAGACCAATAGCATCAAACTGAATGCGGCCAGAGGAGGATGGAACATAAATTATGAATCGATCGTATTGAGATACATCAAAGGCGGTGCCAGAATCAGAGGTTCCTATTAAAGGGTGCCCCTCCGTTGTTAGAGATACATCCGTTTTCTCTGTAGAGCCATAGACCTCGAAGTAAGTACCTTCAAGTAAGGGCTGGGGACTGGGAGAGATTTTTTCAACTAGAAATATTGATGTCGTTACTAAGCCGATTATGGCAAAACGGTTAGGAAAGCCATTCCTGTAAAACTAGCTAATTTTGATGCATTCATAATGGTGTCCTCCTGTGAAGGATGGGTTTGTTTTTATAGAGGAAGCTAATTTCCCATTTTGTTTAACGTCTCTCAGTTACCGAACCGCGCCAGAGGCCAGGTTGCCCGCAGGGCCAAGGCGCGAACGCGCCGCAGTGGTAAATGTTTGTTATGTGCTGTTGCACAACCTCCACTCAATAAGGCGGTTCCGCAGGGCCATCATATCCACACATACCAGAACGCGGTGAGTTTACTAACGCAAGTGGTTCCCCATACTCCTCATGTGGATGATGGGAAACATGGCTATCACAAAGAGTACCCGATGTGTCATAATCATAAACGCACTCTAGACATAACCGCGTCGCCTGATGGGTGCATTCCATACAACGAATTTCAGGCATCGCGTTGCGAGCCATCAGCGTAACCGGATGGGGCGTCGTAGGTTTACCATGACGCTGATCGATCAATTGGACTACGGTCTCAGAGGAGGTGCCAAAATCATAAATATGATATAACTCCACCGTCGATTTGGATAGACGTCGAAGGGACGTGTGCATGGGTATTTCATCGCCCCATCGACCTACAGAAAATCGACTTAAATGTCCACAGCACTCTAACCATATGGTGCGCAAATACGAATCCAGATCTTCCAACGTAGAAGACTCCGACATTTCGATATGTAGCCAGAAATCGCCTTCCCAAGCATCGCGGACTACAAAGTGATACTGCCGTTTGTCGGAACCTGGATGATCATTAGCCGAAATGATTGTTTCTAACCGTTTTGGACAGGTGTAGAGATGCTTAGACAGACCACCTCTCGTCATCTCTCGGCCACAATAAAGGCAAGCACCACGGGTCTGTTTTTTTCGAGCCATTTTGAATTCTCCAAGGCAATTGCCAATCCTAAGAAAGAATGGAATCACCTACAGGGATTGAGTTGCAATGCCACATTGGGTCGCCAGCTTTATGGCGACCCAACGGCTTCGCCGCTTGCGAACCCGCGTCAGCGGGTTGGGTCGAAGCCCGTCAGGGCTGAGCCGCAAGCGGCCGTGTTAGGCGATGCTGGAATTTAGCTCTTTGGTTTGACCTACTCGATGGGTGAAGTTTAAGCCCTCTATGGCCCAGATAATGAAGCTATGTCCAAGTCGGATCATGTGAACCCGGAAGGGCTGTGCCACGCTCCCAGAAAGGCGGCGTCTCCGACATCTGAATGATGGGTCGCAGGCGACTTAGGCGTCCGTAAGGGGAATCCTGCAATTCCCTGTGTGGTCAGCCAGGGACAAGAGCGCGTCATCATCCAGTCCGCTGTTAGGATCGTGAGGGGTACCCAGGCGCATAAACCATCTCGCGGTCTGGCAGAGCGACACCTTGACATGCCAAGATCCACCTTCCTTCGCCCTCCTTTGGAGAGCCTCAAGCACACCATAGGCGCCCCAATATCCAGTCGCATAATCGTTCATCGCCCTGCTAACACCGCTTACCGGCCATTCCTCTCCAGGCGGTTGATGAAGTGCGTGGATACCAACCGCGGCCTGAGCGTTGGGGTCGAAACCCCGTTTTCCCTGCCAGGGACCATCGTGCCCAAAGCAATTCACCGAGACGTAAATGATGCCCGGTTTGATGCCAGCCACCTCTTTGGGACCGAAGTTTTTGCTCGCCATGGCCCCAGCCCGATCGGACTGGGAAAACACGTCGGCGGTAGAGAGCACTTGTCTGAGCCGGTCTACATCCTGAGCGTGGGAGAGATTGAGGTGGGCCCTTCTTTTGCCATGCCCGGTGTCGGCTTGGGCCGGCACCAGATCTGGGACATGAGGCGTACCGATCTGTAGGACATCGGCTCCGAACTCCGCCAGCGTGCGTGCCAGGGTTGGACCAGCAAGGACCCGCGTCATATCAAGTACGCGCAAGCCCGCTAGGGGACGTTCACCGCCGGGCAATGAGATGGGCGGGGCATCATCGATCCGCTCAAGTTCGACCACGGGCGCATCGCGGAGAATATTTCCCTGCGGATGGTCCAGCCATTCTTCATGACTCCGCACAACGGTGCCCGTCAAGTGGCGCTCCGTCAGGGCCGTCTCAAGCTCGGTACTATCCCATCGGGCGATGGCTTGGGCAACCGAGGCGTGATCGGACGCACACTCCAGAATCTCCAGAATCCCGTCCGCCAAACCAGGGAAGAAAGACAGCGTGGAAATCCATCGATCGTCTGCACAGCGGAACACCCCTTCAGCGGGGCTAAGGGTGAGCGGGAATTTTTCCACGGCGCGTTCGCCATCGATTTTCAGTAGCCACATACTGCTGATTCCAATCGCACTCTGCGCTATATCGATCTTGATCTGCTGACGCTTTCCTGTACGATGGTACCAGATGTCGTCGATAGCGCTGGCAACCATGCCAAGGGCGGTGGCCATCCCGGTACCCAGGCGCATCGGGGAGGGATAGATGGGATCGGCCCCCTTTATGGTAATCTCGGACTGGGGAGGCTCAAAGCCTGCTGCCCTCACGACTTCAGCGAATTCCTCTAATCTCACTATGTCACATCTCGCAGTTTAACGTGTAAAAAGAACTATAGATCGTGCTCTGATGCACAGCTAAGTATTGCAGAGGCAGCGTTCTCGACCAGGTTTGCGAAGACATCTTTCCAGTTTCGCCACATTGGGTCGCCGGCTTTATGGCGACCCAACTACTGTACTTCCGACGTACGTCGGAAGTACACACTCTCAGGGGATGTTTCCCGACCTACGTCGGAAGTACCCACTCCAGACGGAATCAATTCAGCCGTCTCTATTTGGCTAAACCAGCCTTGTCGGCAGACTGAAACCCCACGATCTGCCTCCTCGGTCGTCATAGCAGCCATAGCCACCACTCTCTATCCACACAAGCACTTCAGCAGCCGTTCCATATAGCTCCATCGAAAGAGAAGACTTTGCGTCAAATTAACACGCTCACAGCCATAAAACAAGAGAAATGCAAATTTTATTACACTCAGCCGCAAAAAATGCAGTCAGTCAGAAGGATAACCGCATAAAACCCTAGATCATCACCGCCACTCACCGCAGCTTCCACCCATAATCTATCCCATCGCCCCCCAGCACTACCAACACACCCACTCCAGCCACCGCTTAGACATTTCCCAGATATAGCCCTATTTTTAGGTCCACATAACCTGTTCTGCCTCCAAACCTTAGGTAAATGTTGGACAACGCCGGTTCTACTGCTGGTATCTCCTGGAAGCGCAACTTCTATACCCTCTGGGTTGCCCAGATCATCGCCATCATCGGTTTCCAGTCGGTGCAGCCTTTCCTGCCGTATTACATTCAGGAACTCAACATCGACAATTTGGCCGACGCCTCGATCTGGGCCGGTTATCTGGGCACGGTGCACGGTTTTTCCATGGCCCTCTCGGCGCCCATATGGGGAGCTATAGCCGACCGCTTCGGCCGCAAACCCATGGTGGTGCGAGCCATGGTCGGTGGGGGAGTCACCGTGATATTGACAGCCTTCGTAGGCACCGTCGAACAATTGCTGGTCGTGCGTTTTCTGCACGGCGTGCTTTCGGGCTCGGTGACGGCCAGCATCACCATGGTATCGACCACTACGCCCAAAGCGCACCTGGGCTACGCCCTGGGCATGATGTCGACGGCTTTTATGTTTGGCGGAGCGATTGGCGCGCTGATCGGGGGGCCGGCCATCGACTACTTCGGCTATTACAATTGTTTTATAGCCTCCGGATTGCTGGTGGTCCTAGCCGGCATCATGGTCCAGTCGCAGGTCAGAGAACATTTTCAGCGCACCGCCAAAGCAGCACGCAAGAGTTTTCTCAACGACGCTCGCCGGGTGCTGCAGATAGGCAACTTCCGCGTCGTCCTGGTCTGTATCTCGCTGATGCAATTCAGCTTTGCCGTGGTCATGCCGGTTTTTCCGCTCTTTTTGCAGGAACTGGCCCAGACCACCAACATCGCCTCGCTGGCCGGGCCGATCTTTGCCTCTTCCATGCTGGTGGGTGGGCTATCCTCGGCGGCGGTGGGGCGGTGGAGCAGTCGTATCGGTGTGCAACGGGGTCTGGTGGGCGGGTTAGCTATCACGGCCTTTTTTTTCTTTGCCGAAGGTTTGGCCCCCACGCTGAAGATTTTTGTAACCTTGATGATTTTGGGTGGCATATCCGGTGGGGCGCTGCGGCCCTTGACCAATCTGCTGGTCTCCCAGATTATCCCCGAAGAAGATCGCGGCAAGGCCTTTGGGGTGCTGACCAGTGCCAGTGCCTTAGGCTGGGGCGGCGGTCCGGCCATCGGCGGTTATATGGGGGCCCACCTGGGTTTCAGATCCGTCTTTTTCTTTACCTCAGCGCTCTTTGTGCTGGTGGCGCTTTGGGTGTGGCGCGCCATGCGCCAAATGCACAGCGAGCCGAGCGACTCAGAACCTATTTTTTCACCAAACTAACATCTTTAGGAGCGGCATATGTTACCAAAAGTATTGGTAGACAAGGGCGGCATCGACGCTGCGGAAGGGGATTGGCAGCGGCTTTTGCAGCATATCGAAGCAGAACTAGTCGAGCGCGAAAATCCCTACAGCGAAGACGAACTAATCGCCGCCCTACAGGGCTGCAGCGGCCTCATTCGCCTGGGCAGTCACATGCCCGATTTGACCCGCCGCGTCTTTGCTGAGGTGCCAGAATTAAAAATAGCCGGGGTGCGCGGCGACCGCTTTGGCACCGGGGTAGATATGGATGCGGCCAGTGAGTTTGATGTGAAAATCATCGACACCGACAATATTAGCTCGTCGCAGCCGGTGGCCGAGTGGGATCTGGCCATGATGCTCATTTGCCTGCGCAACGCCGGGGCTGTCTACCGCCAGATGATGCAAGGCACAGAAACCTGGGCCGTTGCCGGCAATGCCGATTTTGTCAGCGGCGAACTCACCGAACGCAAAGTGGGCCTGATCGGCTGCGGCCACGTAGGGCAGCGCCTCATCGAATTGCTGCGGCCTTTTCGCGTCGATCTGCTGGTCTACGATCCCTATATTTCGGACGACTTGGCGTATGAACTGGAAATTGTGTGCGGCGAAATGGACGACGTATTAGGCCACGCCGACATCCTGGTGGTGCAGGTGCCGCACACGCCCAATACCGAGAAAATGATCGGCGCCCGCGAATTGGACTTGCTAGGCACGGGCAAGATCTTGGTCAATTGCAGCCGCGGCAAAGTAATAGACCAGCAAGCGCTGATCGAAAAATTAGAAGCAGGGGAGTTGATCGCTGGCCTAGACGTCTTCGATCCAGAACCCATGGAGAAGGACAATCCGCTGCGCCACATGCCCAACGCCTTTATCACACCGCACATCGCCTGGTACGCGCCGCACGCATTGTCGCGCTGCTTTGGCCTCATGGCGGAAGAATTTGAGCATTTTTTTACGGGGGAGCCGCTGCAATACGAATTGACCCGGCGTATGGTAGACATCCGCAGCGGCCAATTATAATAGTAAGGGACGGAGTCAGGCGACCCCGTCCCTTAACTAATGTGGCGTTTATTTTTTGGCTTTCTTCTTAGCCGCTTTCTTGCTGCCCTTGCGGCCGGGGAAGGTCAATTCGGCAATGCCAGATTTGTCGAGCTCGCCCAAACCTAAACGTTTCATGCGATCGTATTGGGCTTTGGTGGCGCGGGCCAGGGGCAGATTGAGGCCGTTTTCCTGGGCCAGCTTTAGGGCGATGCCGGAATCTTTGGCGGCGTGGGCGGCCGAGAAATAACACTCGTGGTCGCGGATGACCATGTCTTCGCCGTCGGTTTCCAGCACCCGCGCATTGGCGCCGGTCTGCGAGAACACATCCATCAGCGTCTTGAGATCCAGACCCAGGGCCTTGCCCAATCCCAACCCCTCGGCCAGGCCGGCGGTATTGATGTTCATAACCATATTGACCAGGGCTTTGACCTGGGCGGCCTTGCCGGTCGAGCCAATGTGGCGCAGGTTTACGCTCATGGAATTGAGCACGGGCAGCACCTTGTCGAAGACGCTCTTCTTGCCGCCGCACATCAGGTAGAGGGTGCCTTCGCGCGCCTGGGTGATGCTGCTGGCCATGCAACCTTCTAAAGTAGAAGCACCCGCTTTGGCGGCGCGTTTCTCAATCTCTACATGGGTGGCCGGGCTGATGGTAGCGCAATTGATAAAGGTCGTGCCCTTGGCATCTTTGAGCAGACTGTCGCCGCTAGCGCCAAAGAGACCAAGCGTACCCTTATCGTCGGTGACCACGGTGATGACGACATTGGCTGCCGCAGTGACATCGCTCAGATTCTTGCAGGCCTGGGTCCCCAACTCCTTGCCGACCTTAGTGGCCAGACCCGAGGCCATGTCGTAGACCGCCGTCACCTTAAAACCGTCGTCTTTAAGATGGCGGGCAATATTGGCCCCCATGCGACCGAGCCCAACCACGCCGATCTTAAAATCTCTTTTAGCCATTTTCTTAGCCATGACAAACTCCTTAATTAATAATGTAAGAGAGGAATAGTTATCGTTTTGATCAGGGCAAGAAAATAGGGTGATGCGCACGAATTTTCAAATAAAATATAAGCCGCCCGTAGGGCAGTCGCTCATAACCGCTGTCACGTGGTGGGGGATACAGGTATGTTTTCCGCACTAGGCATCCTAGTACTAATCCTGGGATTCATCGTACTCTTCCTCACCATTATGTGGATCGCCAAGCTGCGCAACCCGCCGCCCACAACCACCGAAGAAGAAAAACCAGAACAGTCCGGCACTGCCATTATGATCCACGGCGCCAATTACGGCCTCGTCCTCGGTATCATCGCCTGCC
>Ga0114996_10007277_pt1 | contig 12586 bp, 8 predicted proteins | sample ArcticOcean_MG_C_4_FD_87039 | JGI IMG/M metagenome (GOLD analysis project Ga0114996, IMG submission 87039) | Marine microbial communities from western Arctic Ocean - ArcticOcean_MG_CB4_134 | ecosystem: Environmental > Aquatic > Marine > Oceanic | place: Arctic Ocean: Canada Basin | collected... | reverse complement strand
TGGAACAAATGGGCGCGTCGATTGGGGCGCAAGACGGGGGACGCCCTCCGCTGAAGATCCGGGGCGGGAACTTGCGGCCAATCGAGTATAGCTTGCCCGTCGCCAGCGCGCAGGTGAAAACAACGGTTCTGTTCGCCGCTATGTTCGCCGACGGAACCACAACGGTTCATGAGCCGCTCTCGACGCGCAACCACTCCGAAATCGCGCTTCGAGAGTTTGGAGCGGACCTCGAAGTCGATGAGCTGTCGATTCGCATCACTGGAGGGACGCGCCTGAGAGGGCAGCGGCTTCGTGTGCCGGCTGATCTGTCCTCGGCGGCATTTTTCATTGCAGCCGGATTGCTGCTGCCGGGGTCGCACATCACGCTCGAAGGCGTGGGTTTGAATCCGACACGCGCGGCCTTGCTGGATGTTCTGCGCGGGATGGGGGCTGATCTTGAGATCGTGCGCAGCTCCACTTTTCACGGCGAGTTGGCCGGGGATATCGAGGTGCGCTCGGCCTCTGCCGTTTCGTCGGTTGCCGATCCCGAACCGCTCCTGGCGGGAGGCGTGATCGACGGCGCCACCGCGGCCGGCGTGATCGATGAAATACCGATACTTGCGGTTCTGGGGGCGGCCAGCCGCGACGGGCTCATCATTCGCGACGCCGCTGAATTGCGGGTCAAAGAGACTGACCGCATTGCGACGGTCGCCGACAACCTTCAGCGTATGGGCGTTGACGTCGAAGTTTACGACGACGGCATGAAGATCGCCGGGAGGCAGCATTTTCGCGCCGCGAAGCTCGACTCATTCGGCGACCACCGCATCGCGATGGCTTTCGCCGTCGCGGCATTGAGCGCGAACGGGTCCTCGGTGATCAAAAACGCCGAAGCCGCGTCGGTTTCCTTCCCGGAGTTTTATGACGTACTGAGTTCAATGACTCACTGAACCGGATCAGGGTCCCAGGCGTAAACCTGGGGCTGGCGTGTCGAGGCTCAGAGCCGCGGGTGGGAACCCGCGGTCTACCGTCCGCCGAATCGCCGCCTGACCCCGCGCTCACGCGCGGGGCTCTGAGTGTTGGTTCGCGGACCTTAGCCCGCTTGATCCGAATCGCCCGCCTGACCAACCGCGGCAGCAGAGCCTAGCCGCCCCGGGGCCTGCAAATGTAGAAACTCCAGGGCGTGGAGGGAAGTCCACGCTCGGACCTGCTTCGGCCAGTCCAGGGCGTAGCAGGCTACGCCCCATCCCAGGCGTCAGGCTGGGGCAAACTCCCGCTACCGCGCAAGTCCCTCACGAGCCGACCGTCTCTCCATCCGGCCCAACGATCGTGATTTGATCGAAGCCCTCTTCCAGCGCGGGGCGGTCCATGGCCTGGGCCATCACTCGCATCACGTCTTCGGGGACCCGCCGGTTACGGTCCCCATTCCGTTGGAGACAGACTTCCAGCGGCACGTCGAAGAATAGCGCCTCGGTCCGGCAATCGTGCTTGCGCCCGATCTCAATGAAGTCGCGGCGGTGTGACGCCAGCAGATTGGTGGCGTCGATATAGGTCGCCGGACGGCCCATCCGAAGGCGCAGTTCGAGGAGGAATCGAATAGCACGGAAAATGTCCTCCTGATGGCCTTGCTCGCCCACATCGTCGGCTAGCAAGACACGAAGGCCATCGCTTGAGATCGGCTCGACCGAGTGTTTCCGGAACCAGGTAGATTTTCCGGCCCCGGGGAGACCGATGGCTATGACGACGCGCTGCGGCGCCGATCCCTCCCGTTCGGACCCGGCCCGTTGACTTTCGGAATGTTGAATCTCGGAATGTTGAGACTCGGTCTGCTGTTCAGGCAGCGGCGCTCCGGGAGTCGAGTCCGAATCATTCTGTTCGCCAGGCTCTCCGCCCGGCCGCTCACCGGAACCTGCGCTCACACGACAAACTTTTCGGCGGCAAGCAGCCGCTCGGCGATTCGCCGCCGCAAGGCAACGGTGTTGACCGGACGGGCGCGAGTCAGTTTATGCGCCGCCGCCAGATTCTGCTGAAGAGCGGATCCCTCGCCGCACGCATTCATGACCAGGGCCGCACGCTGTTGAAGCGTGGCCAGCGCGTCATGGAGCAAAACGGTCACCATATCGGCGGCTTGCTCGCCTCGCCCCGAGGCTTGGAGTTTCTCGGCCCTCAGCAATGCCGATTCCGCGGTGAAAACGGCCGTCATCATGTCGCTGATCGCCGCGACGACTTCTTGCTCCGACTCCAGCTCTTTCCCGAACCGCTGGTAGGCGACCCCGGCGGCGAGCAAAGTGGCCTTCTTCGCCCGAGAAAGCGCGTCCCGCTCCGGCGATACTTCTTCGCCCGCGGGCTCGCCGCCGGCCCGGGCAGCCCCGCCAACGTGACCCGCGGCGGCCGCCAGCTCAGCGACAACGCCCTGCACGGCGGGCATCAAATCCAGCCGCCCCTTGGCCACTCTCTTGAGGAGCATCCCCGTCGTGAGCAGGCGGTTGATTTCGTTCGTCCCTTCGAAGATTCGGTTGATGCGGGAATCGCGGTAGGCCCGCTCGACCATGTAGTCCTGATGGAAGCCGTAGCCGCCATGGATCTGCACGCCTTCGTCGACAATGTAGTCGTACGCCTCCGAGCAGTAGACCTTCGCCATGGCGCACTCGATGGCATATTCCTCCACCGCTTGCAAGGCAGTCTGAGCGGCGTTGTCGTCGTCCCAGGAAAAATTTGCCAGCCGCGAATCGATCAATCCTGGAATTCGGTAGCAGGTCGATTCCAGCGCAAATAGGCGAATCGCCATCTCGGCGATCTTGTGCTGGATCAAGCCGAATTCAGCGATCGACTTCCCGAAGGCCTTGCGCTGCTTGGCATAACCGATCGACTCGGCCAGAACGTCCTTGCCGCCGCCCACGCAAGCCATTGCGAGCTTGAGCCGGCCGAGGTTCAAAATATTGAAAGCGATGATATGACCGCGGCCAACTTCGCCCAGCAGGTTCGCCACCGGGACCGCGACGTTTTCCAGCGTTACTGGAGTTGTCGAGCTTCCCCGGATGCCCATCTTGTGCTCTTCGGCGCCGGGGGTAACGCCCGGCATGCCACGCTCCACCAGAAAAGCGCTGAACTTCTCACCGTCGACCTTGGCGAAAATCGTGAACAGATCCGCCCAGCCGCCGTTGGAAATCCACATCTTCTCGCCGTTGAGAATGTAGTGACTACCGTCGGGAGACAGCTCGGCGCGGGTGCGAGCCGAGAGCGCGTCGCTTCCAGCGTGAGACTCGCTCAGGCAGTAAGCCGCTACCCGTTCCCCGCTCACCATGGCGGGCAGGTATCGCTGCTTTTGCTCATCCGTGCCAAAGAACACCAGCGGCAAGGTCCCGATACCGGAATGGGCGCCGTAGGTTGTGGAGAAAGAAGAATAGCGGCCAAGCTGTTCGCAGATGATCATCTGCGTCGTCACGTCGAGTTCCAACCCGTCGTATTTCTCCGGGACAAGAACGCCTAAGAACCCAAGTTCCGCGGCTTTTCGCAGCAAGCTGACCATGAGACCCGGCTCTTTCTCCTCGCAGCGCTCGGCGGCCGGCAGAACTTCCTCGGTCATGAAGCGTTCGGCCGTTGCCGAGACCTGGCGCTGCTCTTCGGTGAAGTCTTCAGGAGTGAAAACATCGGCTGGAATCACGTCGGCGATGAGGAACTCGCCCCCAGCGGGTGCATGGATGGTTGCGATTGGTGGAGATGTAAGCGTTGCCATGACTAGCTCCTTTTTCAAGGCGTCGCGTTCTTGAATCGTGTCGCGCTTTTTCGGTCGCGCACCGTTTTAAGTTCTCTCGAAGATTCCCGCCGCGCCCTGGCCGCCGCCCACGCACATGGTGACCATGCCGTAGCGGACTTGGCGGCGCTCCATCTCGTTCAAGATCGTCGCGGTGAGTTTCGCTCCTGTCGCCCCGAGCGGGTGTCCGAGGGCGACGGCGCCACCGTTCACATTGGTGATCTCCGGGTTCAGACCTGCTTCTTTCATGACGGCGAGGGCCTGCCCCGCGAAAGCTTCGTTCAGCTCGATCACGCCGATATCATCGAGGCTGAGCCCGGCGATAGCCAGGGCCTTCGGGATCGCCACTACCGGACCGATGCCCATCAGCTCGGGCGGAACGCCCCCAGTCGCGAAGCTCACGAAGCGCGCTCTCGGCGTCAGACCCAGCGCTTTTGCCTTGCTTGCCGACATGACCAGCGCGGCCGCGGCCCCATCACTCATCTGCGAAGAATTTCCTGCGGTTACCGTGCCACTTGCATGAAAAACCGGCTTGAGGCCTCCGAGTATTTCGATGCTCGTGTCGGCGCGAACGCCCTCGTCCTTGTCGAAGCGCAGTTTGTGGGTCTTGGCCGTCCCGTTGTCGGCGTAGACAAACTCCAGGTCGAGCGGAACCAGCTCATTGTCGAACTTGCCGGACTGTTGCGCCGCCAGCGCCTTTTGGTGGCTGCCGTAGGAGAACTCGTCCTGCTGCTGCCGCGAAATGCCGTATTTCTTGACAACGTTCTCGGCGGTGAGCCCCATGCTGATGTAGACCTGTGGCATCGTTTCCATCAGCGCCGGGTTGGGAGCCGCCTTACGGCCGCCCCTGGGAATTAAGCTCATCGATTCGGCGCCGCCCGCGATGATAACTTGCGCTCCGCCTCCACGAATACGTTCGGCGGCCAGGGCGATCGACTGCAGTCCCGAACTGCAGAAACGGTTGATCGTCATGCCGGTCACCGAAGCGGGCAGGCCCGCGAGAAGTGCCACGATGCGCGCCATGTTAGCCCCCTGCTCGGCTTCGGGCATGGCGCAGCCAAGGATCACGTCGTCAATCTCCTTGGTGTCCAATTGGGGGGCGCTCTCAAGAAGAGCATGGATAACCGTCGCCGCCATGTCGTCTGGACGAGTTGTCCTCAAGGTGCCTCGCGGCGCTTTGCCTGCGGGGGTTCTGAGGGCATTGACAATCACGGCGTCTTCCATCGTGGGTCTCCTTTCGTATTCCCGCGGGCCGTGACGTTTAACGCCTCGACCCTGGTCAGATTCTACCGCATCGCCATCTGGGCAAATCATCTATTCGCGCATTCCAGACCGCGCCCCTACTTGTTGGACTCCACGCGAGTGCCGGCCGGTTTCAGAGATTTCCGCGACGCGAAGTTGCTGCGTCACTCCCCGTTTGAAGGCGCGGACGAAGGGGCTCCGGTGACTCGCCGGCCTCGGGAGAGGCGGATCTGCTGTTGGCCGTCCTTGCCCTTTTCGGTCCAAGCCACAAAGACACGGCCCAGGCTTCCGCCGGCGACGGTGGGGTAGGAGATGGAGCTCTTGTGCCCAGGCACCTGGATGGGGGCCGATGCTTCCCCTGCGTCGCTGATCTCAACCAGGTAGGGACCCGCCGGGCTCCAGCCATCATTCTTTGCCGGGTCGCGGCCCTGGAAGACAAGCAAGAGACGGCCGTCGTCGGCAATGGCAAGCGATGGGTGATTGGCGTCCAGAATCTCGCGTGACACCAGAACCGGTTCACTGAAGCTTTGCGCCGCGTCATCGGAGTACGCCAGGCGCACTCCCGAATTGCTGCCGTCGCCGTCGGAATACCAGCTCATCCACAAGCGGTTTCCCTTCTGGACCATGCTTGCCCCGGCATGGGGGCAGCCGTTGATCTTCCACTTGTCATGGGCTGCGCGCACCGGCTCGCCGAACGTTTTGCCGCCGTCGCGCGACGTTGCGACCGCCATGTCGCGCAGGTTGCCTGGATAGACGTGCCGCCAGGAGACGTGAACCGTCCCTCTTGCATCAGCGACCGCGGTCGGACGGCAGCAAGGGCATACGCCATGCGCAACGGCGACGTTGTCCCCGAACGTCTTGCCACGATCCGTTGACTTGGCAAGGTAAACAGACGAGGTTCCAGGAGGTCCCATTTCCCGGTCCCGCCCGTCGAGCCAAACGGCGTAGATGTCACCATTGGGGGCCACCGTCATCGAGGAGAAAGCATTGGTCGAGGGCTTTGTCTTGTCGGTGACCTTGACGGGCGGCAGCCAGGAATGACCGAAGGCGGGCGAGCGGGCGACCAGCAGATTCGTTCCCAGACCCTGGCCCGTGCGCTCTTCCCACAACGCATATACTTCGATGCCGTTACCGAAGGAGAAGGAGGGGCTGTTCTCGCCGTGCGAGCTGACCTTGCCCTCTGGGCGGCTGATCACGATCGGTGGTGCAAAAGAGTCGCCGCCGTCGCTCGAGATCGCCACACCGAGCTTGGACCCACTGTGCGGTCCGCTCACCGTGAGCAAATAGACCGACCCCGAGGCCCTCAGCGTCAGCTTGGGATCTCTGGTGGGAGCCCCGAACTTGCCCAGAGGCTGACTCGGCTCCGATTCGAATCGATAGGTGACCGATTCCCTATCTAGTTTCGCTGCTGGTTCCGCCGCAAACCCGATGGAAGTGCAAAGTGCCGCCAGAATCAGTGTCTTGGATGTCTTGTATTTCATCGTCCCTGCTCCTATTGCATTCTCAAACTATTGCATTCTCAAACTAGAAAACCACCCGCAACGTAAACTGGGCGCTCCGCGGGTTGAAAGCGTCAATGTAACTCCCAAAATTTGGATTGAAACCGATCGGCCGGCCGCTTTGCCCGTCGCGCTGAATACTCAACACACCGTCGACTTCGTTGAAATTCGTCGTGTTGAACAAGTTGAAGACTTCAGCGCGAAACTGCACTTTCAAGCGCTCGCTGACCGCGATGTCCTTGATCAAACCGATGTTCCAATTCAGCAGTGTGTCTCCGCGCTCGGTATTACGCCCCAGCGTTCCCAGTTGCCCGGCTAAAGGTTCAAGTGCCGCCGCCGTATCGAGGCCCCCCTGAACTTGTATGGCTCGCACATTCGCCGAGTCCCGCAAAAGCGTGCCGCCAATATCGTGGATGCGATTGTTGTCCGTCCCGGTGAGGTTATTCGTTCCACTGTAGAGCGTGAACGGACGTCCCGATTGCAGCGCCGTGATGCCGGAGAACGACCAGCCTCCGAGCCAGCGATTCTTACTCATCCAGGGCAACCGATAGATATAGCTAAACGAGACGACGTGCGGAATGTGGAAGTCGGAAAGCCCGCGGTCGAGATTCAGATTCCCTTCATCGATCGGCAGAATGCCGCGCGCGAGCCGTGTGTTTCCGTCGGCCAACTCAGAGACATCGTCCAGAAATCTCGAATAGGTATAGGCAGCCTTGAACGTGAAATCCGAGAAACGCTGATTCAAACCAAGCTGCAACGAGTGGTAGTTCGACACACCGGAGGTCTCAAGCCGGTTGACCACGCCGACGGCCGGGTCGGGCCGCAATTCCTGTGCGAGATTGTCGCCGCCGTTCGGCCGCCGGGTACGCGCCAGCTTCGATCCCGTCGTTCCAACATAAGCCGTCGTCAAGGTGGAACTCGGGTTCCATAGTTCTCTCTCGATCGAAAAGTTAAAGTGCTGTGCATAGGGGGTTCGGGAATCGTTGGCCGGAATCACCAGCCCGCTCGGGATCGACTCCCGCGCCCGTGCAAGCAGGTCCGGCAACCGTGGCCGGAACGCCGTCAGCGTCGAGACGTTCGGCGGATTGAACCGCGTCAAACCAATGAACGACATTTCGAGCGCGTTGTAATAAATCCCCCAACCCGCCCGGACCACCGTCTGATCCGCCACGTTCCACGCCAGGCCAATGCGGGGCGCGACGTTGTTCTTGTCAGCGGCGAATCGGAACTGGTCCTGAATGCGGTCAAACTGCTCGCTGGGGGAGCTATAGAACTCGTATCGGAGTCCCAAATTGAATGTCAGATTCGAGGTGATACGCCAGTCGTCCTGCAGGTAGGCGTCCCACTCCCAGCGCTGCAACCCGATCAGCGGATTTCCAATATTACGGCTGTAGCTCAGCGGCTCGCCGCCGAGAAAGGCATTGATATTGGGGAAGAATATCGTTCCCACGAAACTGTTATTCGGGTTGCCCCCGTTGACGTGATTGCGCCGCAGCGCCGTCCCGAACTTCAGCGTATGAGCGCCGCGCGACCAGGATAGATCGTCACTGAGCGAATACACATTCAGCGCCTGCAGTTTCCCCATGAACCCAATCGAGCCCGCATTGCTCAGCCCCGGTACGATCATGAAGCCAATCTCCCCGTTAACCGATGGGTCGCCGATCGCGATCGGATCGATGAAGTCGTCAAACTGCGTGAACCTCATATATCCAGCCCGCAATTCGTTGAGGACCGTCGGCGAGGCAGCATAGGTGTGATGAGCGGTGAAGCTCTGGGTGCGCCGCTTCGTTCTGACCTTGTGGCCGACAAATCCCGAGAGATTCTCGAGGGTCGACTTATTGTCGGTGAAATTGTTGCAAACCATGAAGGTTTGCTTATCCGTAAGCGAGAAGTCGGACCGGAACATGTAGGTATATTGATCGCTTGGGCTCGGCACGCCTTGGGCGAAAACTCGCGCGCCCGTCGGGGATTCGGGAAAAAGGTCGACCAGCGGCCGAACCGAAGCGACGGCGCGTGCCCGCTCTTGAGGAAGCAGCGTTCGGAAGGTGGAAACATCTTCGCCGCGTTCCTTGTTCGTCTCGAAGTTGCCGAAGAAAAACGCTTTGTTGCGCTTGATCGGGCCGCCCAGCGTCAAGCCGGGCAAGTTGACGCGGGTCTTCGCTTTACCCGCTTTACCCGCCTCGAAGAAATTGCGCGCACGGGTCGCCGAATTGATGTGATACCAATAGCCGCTGCCATGGAAATCATTCGAACCCGAGCGGCTGACCAGACTCACGATCGAACCCGAATTGCGCCCGTATTCCGCCTTGTAGTTGTGCGTGATGACTTCCATCCCCTGGATAGCTTCCTGGCTCACGATCTGCTCGGTCTTGCCGCGGCCGGCGATATATCCCGTCTCCACGTCATTCACCTGAACCGAGTCGATCATGTAATTGTTGTTGCGCGGACGCTGCCCGCTCACCGCAAACGGCCGGTGCGCCAATTCCGAGAATGTCACGCCGGGCGTGGTCAGCGCCTGAACGTAAAAGTTTCGTCCGGCAAAGCCGCTGGCGGCGTTTGGCAGCTCGTTCATCTCCGCCGCGTTGAAGTTGCGCGACTGTTTCGTGTCGTCAACCTGTAAGACCGATAGAGACTCAGCCGTCACCTCGACCGTGGTCGTAAACTCGCCAACCCGCAATTCCGGGTCCAAGCGGTAAGAGTCTCCCAGACCGAGTTGAAATTCTGAACTCTGGTAGATCGCGAATCCGTCCTTTTTGACTTCGGCGCGATAGCCGCCTGGCGCCAAGCCCGGCTGCTGATATCGTCCCTGGTCGTCTGATATCGTTCGATGCTCAATTTCCGTCGCGGCGTTGCGAATCGTGACAGCAGCGCCCGAGACGGTCCCGCCCTGCTCATCGACGACCGAGCCGGAAACGGACGCTTTGATATTTTGGGCCGCCGCCGGCAGGCCGCATAGAACGGCAACGGCTACTCCGGCAACAAGCACGAAAATGCGTGATCCCACCATATTCATGTGTTCCTTAGCCCGCTTTTCTCACCGCATGGCGAGGCGAAGTGCGTGAGAGGCGAGTCAGTACGAGGCGCGCGCCGCTTGACGACCCCCACTTGATCAACGAGGTGTACTTGGCAGTACGTCGAGCACGGCGAGCAAGCGCAACGAAGTAATGGCGCGCCTATCGCGTACTTCGGCCGTCATGCGGTGAGAAATGCGGGTTAATTCCATTGGTTTATCCGTTGTTTATCGGGCGCCGCTGGGGAGCGTCCCATTCCTTTTCGCAATGCCTAGTCCAGTGAACCAATTTCAAGTGGACCGATTTCAAGTGGAGCGATGACGATGGCCGACCCGGGCGGTCCCGTCGCGGGAAACCGTTATTGAATGGAAGGCCCCGCAGTGCGGATCACTGCCGTTTTGTCACGACGAACCGAAAACCGTCACGTGGCCAAAACCACTGCCGCGCCCACGACTGGACGGCTTTTGGGATCGTGGGCCGCCTGCCTGGGCCGACTACAAACGATCGGCTCGGTAGCGGGCGTGGGTCGGCACTCTAAGAAACTAGGCTTGAGGAGGTGGACGAAGAGGAACAACAACAGAATCAGAATGGAAGGTGAGGGGGAGCGAACCCGCGGGCTGTTCGCCAAACAGGCCAATCACGGTACCCGTTGCAGTTGGCACGTATGGCATTTCTACTCCCGCCGCGAACGGCTCGGTGCGAGTACCGCAAGACGCCCAGCGCGGCCCGGTTCCGCCCGCGGCCGTCGTCGCCTTGGCCGAATCGCCGGCTGGCTTACGATGGCACGCCAGCGCCACCTTTTCGGCCTCATGCGCGTGACCTTGCTTGACGCAATTGGCCGGACAGGTGCAAGCGTCACCGTGCAGCGTGCAAGGCGGCTCGGGATTCGCCGTCCAATGAACCAGCGCACCCGCCGGGAAGAGGGCCACGCAGAGAACGAGGGCCGTTAGCGTGTGAGCCGTATCTGAGGACCGGGTCATCTAGTTTTTCGTTCGTTGCGCGAAGCAAAGCAGTTACGAAAAAGACAAGAGTTATGAGTGATTATACCGCACCGATCGATTCAGTCTATGTGCTGCCCCTTACCGAACTATCGCCGTTCGAGGAGGGTCATGATTGCGGAAACCAGCCCATGTGGGTCGTGGGAAGCGGAGATAGCCCGCCAAGCTTTCACTTCGGTGGAAGCGACTTGGCGAACTTGACGGCTCGCTCCACCCACCCGCGAAGGTTTTCGTCAAACTCGTAACCCGCCGTCTCGACATAGACCATGCTCTTGAGCGGTCTGCCCGTAAAATCCATCGGGCGTGTATAGGGCTCGGTCAACGCTTTCTCGGCGCCTTCATTGCCCAAGCGCAGCATGAGAGTGTCGGCGTTGACACCGCACGACATGTGGCCGTTCGCCATAAACGCCAGTCCGCCGAACATCTTTTTTTCGGTAATACCCTTGCGGCGCTTGAGAAGAGCGCGAATTCGCGCGGCGAGATCTTCGTTGTAGGGCATCTTGCTCGGTCCCCGAGTGGCTAGGAAATCTGATCGCCGGCTGGCAGCCCATTCGAAGCCGGGGCGCTCGCGGCTGCCCGGTCGAGCAGACCAGCCAGCTGGCGGAGGTCATCGACAAGGATCTCCGGCCGATGCTGTTCAAATGTTTCGGGCTGCAGTCCGTAAGTGACCCCGCATGAAATCACGCCCGCGTTATTGGCTGTTTGGACATCAACGGCGCTATCCCCGACCATGATGGTTCTCTCCGGGGGCGTAGCCAGCTCTGACATCAAGAGATTCAGCCCGTAAGGATCGGGTTTCTTCGTCTCGAAACTGTTCCCCCCATAGGTTCTCAGAAAGTGGCCCTCGAGGCCCAATCTCTCGACGAGAAGGCAACTGAAGCGGACCGGCTTGTTCGTCAGCACGGCCATCGGCTTGCCCATCTCGAGCAGCTCATCGAGCGCCTCTTGCACGCCGGGGTAAAGGCCCGTGTTATCGAGCATGTGCTCTTTGTAGTACTCGTAAAAGAAATGAAGCGATTGCTCGGCCTGTTTGTCTGAGGCCCCAGGGCCCAGCGCCCTGCGAATCAGTGTGGGCGCCCCATTGCCCACGTAGGAATAGATCAACTCATGTTCCAGCGGCCCCATCCCAGCATTCTCCCGGGAAGCGTTGACAGCAAGGGCTAGATCGAGCTTGGAATCGATCAAAGTGCCATCCAGGTCAAAAACGAAAAGGTCCATTTGCATGAGTTTTCAGTTTATCAACATCAGCTCCGATCTCAGATGAGACGCAGCAATACCCGCCGGCGCTAAGGCGCTCGGAATTATCCGCGGGAGCAACACGAATCACCCCTAGCGCAAGCCTGAAGTGGGGCAGGCATCCTTGCCAGCCGAGCGCGAGCCTAATGTGGGGCAGGCATCCTTGCCAGCCGAGCGCAAGCCTAATGTGGGGCAGGCATCCTTGCCTGCCAGCGCGAGCCTGGCGTGGGGCAAGCATCCTTGTCCGCCACGGGAGTTTCTACATTTTGAGCCACGGGGTCTTCTGCCAAAGCCACGTTTACGTGGCTTGATTCGGTTAGGCCGGCCCTTGTAGGGCCGGTTGACAAAGGCCCCCTCACCTCTTTCCGCAGCCCGTTTCAACGGGCTTTCGTGCCGCCGGGGCGAGCTGCGACAGGACAAAAGAAACACCCGCGGCGTCCCGTCAGGGACAAAACAGCAATAGCCCACGGCTTCAGCCGTGGGTTACCGGTCCCATTGCGATGAGCCCTGGAAAGGGCGACACAACCCTGCCGCCAAGCCTCGCTGACCTGCTGATTCATCTCTTCTTTTCGACGAAAGATCAGCGGCCCATTCTCGACGACGACCTAAGATCGAATTGACAGAAGCGGCTTTGTACCGCCCTTTCCAGGGCTCGGCGTTGTCTTGACCATTCCCCACGGCTGAAGCCGTGGGCTATCGTTGTAGCGACCCTGCCGGGTCGCCCTGGAGTTTCTACATACTCACCCATGGAGAGCATGTCCAGAATTCCGTTGAAACAGGAGCGACTCTCCGGTTAGTTTAGGCTGCCATCTTGCTCTCCGCAACGGCCGAGGTAGCCGGTTTCAAATTCAGCTGCTGCAACAGGGCCGG
>Ga0114996_10007276_pt1 | contig 12588 bp, 9 predicted proteins | sample ArcticOcean_MG_C_4_FD_87039 | JGI IMG/M metagenome (GOLD analysis project Ga0114996, IMG submission 87039) | Marine microbial communities from western Arctic Ocean - ArcticOcean_MG_CB4_134 | ecosystem: Environmental > Aquatic > Marine > Oceanic | place: Arctic Ocean: Canada Basin | collected... | reverse complement strand
CCTTGCCGGGATCGGTTTACTCGCGGCAGTGGCTCAATGGGCAGCCTGGCGAGTCAGGTTGCCAGCCATTTTGTTCCTGTTGATTTTTGGCATTCTGGTCGGTCCCGTGACCGGGTTGCTGGACCCGGATGCCTTGTTCGGTGATCTGCTGTTTCCGATTATTTCCTTGTCCGTTGCTGTTATTCTTTTTGAAGGCGCACTTACGCTAAAGCTGTCAGAGTTGAAGGAAATTGGCTCCACGGTTAGGAACCTGGTAACTATTGGTGCGCTGATAACCTGGGTGATTACCAGTGTGATTGCACACCTGGCGATCGGCTTCGACTATGACATGGCATTTCTTTTTGGCGCTATGGTCGTGGTGACCGGGCCGACGGTTATTGTTCCGATGCTACGCACGGTGCGGCCTGTGAAGCGGGTTGCCGATATCCTGCGATGGGAGGGAATTATCATAGACCCCATTGGGGCTTTGTTGGCCGTACTCGCATTTGACTTTTATATGGCTTCCCAGAGTTCCGACGTCTTTATAGATATCCTGGCGCTGTTCCTGAAGGTTGTTGGTATCGGCGCTGGCATAGGCATCATCTTTGGCTTCGGCTTGTCCCATATCCTGCGAAAGCATTGGTTGCCTGAATATCTGCGCAGCCCTTTTACTTTGTTGATGGTGTTCGTTGCCTTTGCGCTGTCTGAAACAATGCTGCACGAGTCCGGGCTGCTTGCCGTCACGATATTTGGCATGATCGTTGCGAACCAACGTGGTGTTGATGTCGATGACATACTGGACTTTAAAGAGAGCCTGTCACTGCTCCTTATCAGCGGTTTGTTTATTGTCCTGGCAGCGCGAATAGACCTTGCCGGCTTTGTCGCTGTAGGTTGGACCTCGATGCTCGTGGTAGCGGGCATCATTTTGATCGCTAGACCTATTTCGGTATTTGTTTCATCAATCGGCAGTGATTTAAGTCTTAGCGAGAAAACAATTATCGCCTGGATAGGGCCGCGGGGAATCGTATGTGCTGCGGTTGCGGCGATTTTTGCCCTGAGATTAGAGCAGGAAGGTGCGCCTGGCGCGAACCTGTTAGTACCGCTTGCCTTTCTGGTGATCATCAGCACTGTTGTGCTGCAAAGCCTGACGGCAAAACCGTTGGCAGGTTTTCTTGGTGTTCGTGACCCGGCACCTTCGGGATATCTGATTATTGGCGGCGGAAGGGTTGGCAGAATGATTGCCCAAACGCTGGCAGTAAATGATGTGAGGGTGGTTATCGCTGATAGCGATTGGGATCACATCAGTCAGGCTCGTATGGACGGAATCGAAACTTATTTTGGAAACCCCATCTCAGACCACGCGGATCGATACCTTGACTTGTCAGGTATTGGAAACTTGATCAGTCTGTCCGGTCGCGCAAACTTTGATGTGCTGACCGCAATGCATTACAGGCGAGAGTTTGGGTCTGAGCATCTCTATGAACTGCCGACTTCTGCGGAAGGTAAACAAAATGGTAAGCACCGAATCGGCAAGCGCCTGCGGGGTAAACACCTGTTTGGAGAGGACGTGACGCATAATCAGGTGTTAGGACACCTTCGTGACAATTGGGTGACCAAGGAAACAGGCTTAACGGTGGAATTTGGGTTGGAACAGTATTTGGAAAAATATGCCGATAAGGCACTGATCCTGTTTGCGATAGATACGTCTGATCGGTTACGACTGGTAACAGATGCTGACGACTGGCGACCCGATGCGGGTTGGAAAGTTATTAGTCTGGTTGATGACAACGAGGTCGAATGAGTTCTGCTGATACAACAAACAACCTCCAGAGAAGACCGTCGGGACTGCGCGCCCTTATTGTGATTTTCCTGGCTGTGCATATCCCCCTATTTGTTTATCCGGTATTTCGGTTGTGTGATTGGCTTGATCTAAGCCCGCTGGTAACCGCTTTACTGCTTATTCCGATCGCAGCAAGCCAGGTAGTCAGTCGCTGGTTGCTGCGAGACGTCAAACGGCCGCTTGCCAGGGGCCTGCGGCATGTCGCGGACTTTTTGCTTGGCCTGAGTCCAATTTTGTTGATGACTCTGCTGGTTTTCGAATTCGCAGTACTGCTGGGCCTGGTCGATGTTTGGTCTGCGGCGGTGATAGTACTCGGAATATCCATGACCATTTCTTTGGTAGGCATCCTGTTTGCGCTTATTACCGTGGTTAAGAAAGTCACTTTTGATTCGAGTCTCTTAAAAAGCCCTTTGCGGTTTGTGCAGATTACTGACGTACACATTGGTTCGCGCAGCAAAGCGTTTCTTGAACAAGTGATCCGCAAGGTGCAGGCATTGCAGCCTGAGTTTCTCTGCATTACGGGCGATTTTATTGATGCTAGCGGAGTAGCTGAAGAAGAGTTAGCGGTGCTTCGTACTCTGGAGTGCCCAATTTATTTTACCATTGGTAACCATGAGCGATACGAGGACCTGGATGAGATCCTGGCGACGATGCGCGCACTGGGTGTAAACGTACTTCGTACCAATGCGGTCCATCATCGAGAGGATGTTCAGGTTTTGGGTATTGATGATCATGATGACGCGCACCAGGTTGAACAAGAGCTCGTCAAAATGGAAGTTGATAGACAGGCTTTCGGTATTTTACTGTACCATCGTCCTCATGGACTCGAAGCTGCTGAAGCTTCAGGTGTTGATCTGATGATCAGCGGTCACACTCACAATGGTCAGATATTTCCATTTAATTTGGTTGTAAATCGTGTCTTTGATCGTGTTGCCGGAATGTATCAGCTTGGCAGGTCAAGATTGTATGTGTCCCAGGGTACAGGTACCTGGGGGCCCGTAATGCGGGTTGGAACAAGATCAGAAATCACCTTGTTTGAAATCGGAGCAATAGCGAATCAATAAGGCAATGGTAAAATTGAAAGTTTGGATGATAGGTTAAAAATGTCGTTAGAAAAATTTAGAGAAGAGACCCGAAACTGGCTCGAAGAGAACTGCCCGGAGTCCATACGGACGCCAATGCCAGCCAATGAAATGCCTGGTGGCGGTTCCCGGATCAAGTACCGGAATCCTGAAACAAAAACCTGGATGGACCGGTGTGCAGCGCGTGGTTTTACTGCTCCAATCTGGCCTACCGAATATGGGGGGGCAGGCCTGTCTGCCGAAGAAAGTCAGGTTTTGCGGCAGGAAATGTCGCGCATTAACGCCCGTCCAGCCCTGGTGGGCATGGGTCTTTCAATGATCGGGCCTGCGTTACTGGAATACGGAACCGATGAGCAGAAAGCAGAGCACCTGCCGAGCATTGCAGACGGTTCAATCTGGTGGTGCCAGGGCTATAGTGAGCCAAATTCCGGTTCCGACCTGGCGAGCCTTCAAACTCGCGCGGTAGTCGACGGTGATGAGTATGTGATTAATGGACAGAAGGTATGGACCTCCGGTGCGGATAATGCCGATTGGATATTCTGCCTGGTCCGTACGGACACCAGTGCGCCCAAACACAGTGGCATTACCTTCGTCCTGTTTACGATGGACCAGCCTGGTGTCACGGTGAAACCTATCAAGCTGATCAGTGGGCTTTCACCCTTTTGTGAGACTTTTTTTGAGGACGCGCGAGCATCGCGTAAAAACGTCATAGGTCAGGTCAACGATGGTTGGACTGTGGCGAAACGGCTTCTTCAATACGAAAGAACCATGATAGGTGGTGGTAGTGGGGGTGGTCAGAAGAGTCTTTCTGTTGCCCAGGTTGCGAAACAGTATATTGGTGTCAACGCGGGAAGGCTTGCTGATGCCAGTTTGCGCAATGACGTTATTTCCCACGCGATGGATGATCGTGCATTTGGCCTGACGGTTAAGCGTAACGTTGAAGAGAGCCAGTCCACAAAGGCGCCCAGCTATGTGTCGTCGATGTTCAAGTTGTACGGCACAGAGCAAAACAAGAAACGTTATGAGCTAATGTTAACAGCGATGGGTTCGCAGATGCTCGGCTGGGAAGGTGAAGGCTTTGAAGCGGACGAATTAACGCAAACTCGCGCGTGGCTGCGAACCAAAGCCAACTCGATTGAAGGCGGTACTTCCGAAGTGCAGTTAAATATTATTGCTAAACGAGTACTCGGACTGCCGGATTAGTGTAACGCTGAGCTGAGCTGAGCTGAGCTGAGCTGAACTGGATGGGTTTTTTGTGCCCAGTTTCCAGTGCCAAGTGCCACCGTGCAGCGCATCGATGACGATGGTGACCGCTGCAAACTGTTTTCCGCCCGCCCGCGCTTTAGTTGATGCCCAGCCGGTGGTTGCATGGATCGGCTGGTCGAGGATAGTGAATAGGCTGAATTTAGCGTGACCCCAATGGCACGCAAAGGTTTTCCAGCAGCTCGGCTGAGATGATCAGCGAGACCAGTCTATACCCGTTAGAAATAAGCCCCCGTCCATTAGGAATAACCCATTCGCCTTTATTACCGGCGATCACTTCCGGAATAGATTGACTACCTGTCGTGTTGTCACAGACATTTTGTTTTTCTAAATCACCAAGTTGCTAATGTCACCACGATGGTAGCAACCTAAAAGCGACACGGTGCTATACTCCGCGCCCCACAGATTTAGTGAACAATGCAAAGGAAACACCCTATGGATCCAGAGAGCGCCAAAGCCAGCCCGACGTCTCATACTTACTTTTCGCAGCGCATGAGATTGCACTACCTGGATTGGGGGAATGCTGGCGCTCCGCCAATGCTGCTGGTCCATGGAAATCGGGATCACTGCCATAACTGGGATTGGGTCGCCCAGGCTCTCAGGGATGAATACCACATCATTGCACCGGATTTCAGGGGCCATGGGGATTCTGCCTGGGTTTATGGCGCGGCATATAGTCACAGTGAGTACGTCTACGATCTTGCGCAATTGATCCATCAACAAGAGCTGGCACCGGTAACTATCATCGCTCATTCACTGGGAGGCAGTGTGGCGCTCAGGTATGCAGGGGTTTATCCAGAGAATGTTAAAAAAATGGTGGTCATTGAAGGAACCGGTGGCCCTCCCGCTGAAGTAGAGCAGCGCCCGGTTCACGAGCGAATGCGCGAATGGATTGACCACACCAGGAAGGCCTCGGGTCGCCAACCCAAGCGTTACGATACATTGGAAGATGCGTACACAAGAATGCATGAAGCAAATAGCCACCTGCGTGAAGACCAGGCGCGCCACCTGACCATTCATGGAAGTAACCAGAATGAAGATGGCTCATACAGTTGGAAATTTGATAACTACACCCACGTGATGAACCCGTTTGGGGTCAACCGCGAGCAGTCTCGGGAACTTTGGTCTCGCATAGATAAGCCGGTGCTGTTGGTGAGCGGATCGGAGTCATGGTTTGCACAGGAGAGCCGCGAGGATCCGATGCCTTATTTCCAGAATGCGCAACAGGTCCAGATTAATGATGCGGGCCACTGGTTACACCATGATCAGCTGGATGAGTTCCTAATGATCACGCGAGAGTTTCTGGCGTCAGCCTAGAAACCAGTCCAGCACTGCGGGGTTCTCTGTTCTTGCATAAGTGTGAGACAGTTCCTCTATGGGTCTGAATGTCAGGTTCGCCCCAGCGGCTTCAAGTTCAGCTTGTGCCATATAGGCAGTTTCGATGGGAAACATCCAGTCATGGGTACCGTGAACCAGGTAGATATTCCGGTCTCTGGCGTATTTGATATCGCCGTTCATCGAGATCTCTGGATGCAGCACGCCTGAAAAGGGTGCCAGATGCGTAAACGGGCTTTCTTCCTGTAATCCCGCGAGCAAGGTATAAGTTCCGCCATCAGACATTCCTGTCAGCAGGATATGCTGTCGATCCAGGGCGAAGTCTTTGGCGACAAATTCAACCATGCGTAACAAAATAGGTAGATCGAGTTCTTCGCCCATCAGCGACCAGGTATCTTGCTGTGAGGTGGGAGAAAGCAACATGAAACCGCGCGTACGGGCTTCGCGTAACCAGGACCACATAAAGTCACGGCCATGACCTGTTCCACCATGCAAGGCGATGACCAGCGGTGCAGGTTGCGAACTATCCAGATACTCCGGTATATACAAACTGAAACCACCACGGGTATCCCGTTCGTTATCGGCATTCAGAATCCCGATCTTTTCGCCGGGTCGATCTACGTTGAGCTTCTCCAGAAGCCCCTGGTCATCTCGTTGTGGCAGTTCCAGAAAGTATTGGCTGATAGGTGTCAGGATGTTGGCTGTTGGGTAGAGTTTTTCCTGTGCACGGGTCTGTGCGCGCATGGCCTTCATCGCCGCTAACGTATCGCCGCCGGAGTTTATGATGCCATCACATGCGCGCAGGCTATAAGTCGTGGCTTCAGTAAGATGCTGACCGAACTTTGCGATGTGCTCCGGGAAGGTGAGCGCCTGGAAGGTATCAAATGCCTGGGTTAGGTCAGCAGCAAAAGGGGAGATGAATTCCGCCAGCTGGTCGAGGCGTGAGGGGTGCATATTTCGCTGCACCTGTTCAAAGGCTTCCATCGTGGTGAGCAACCGGGGGGCAAGCTCAGTTATGCCGGCGAGCAGATCGTCATCGTTCGAAGCCATGGATTCCCTGGGAAATTTCAGTGTCAATCGGGCACTATACGACAATGCTGCCTCCTGAAAAAACCAATTACACCTTTCATATTCCTGAACCCTGTTTTGACCCGGTGCAGGTGGTGTTTACGGACGAACATTTACTGGTGGTCTGCAAGCCTTCAGGGCTGCTAAGTGTGCCGGGCAGGATTGTTAAAGACTGTGTCCTTAATAGGATGCTTGTTGACCACCCTGATGTACGGACAGTTCACAGGCTGGACCTGGATACCTCAGGATTAATGATGCTTGCCCTGTCCAAAGAAGCCACCAGTGACCTGAATCGACAATTCAGAGAAAGAACCATCAAAAAAGAGTACATCGCGCTGGTTCACGGTGAGTTAGACAATGAAGAAGGAGAGATCGATTTGCCGATAAGAGCGGATCCCGACAACCGCCCATTGCAGGTCGTTGATCTTGATTCGGGTAAAGCTTCCCTGACTCGCTATCAGGTCATAGACGCCGAGGAGGGCTATAGCCGCGTCAGATTAATGCCTGTGACAGGCAGGAGTCATCAGCTTCGGTTGCATCTATCGGCTATCGGCCATCCGATATTGGGCTGCGATCTTTACGCTCATGAAGAAGCCTTCAAGGCGAGGGACAGGCTTAGCCTGCATGCAAGTAAGATTCAGTTTGATCATCCGGGAACAAAAAAACTTGTGACTTTCGAATCGACCGTGCCGTTTTAATCCCCTGTCACCTTTTATTTGGGGTTAGCGGCGAGTCAGTTTCTTTTTCTTATTCTGTACATAGTCCACCAGGATGTATTCACCCAGATTTTGAGGCTCCGCGTAGAAGATCCTGCCACCGTTAATTTTAGTCATTTGCTCGACGAATGCCTTTAGGTAGTAACTCTTGTCGAGCATGAAGGTGTTAATCGTAATGTTTTTTGTAGTGCAGCTCCGAACTGCGCGAAGTGTCTTGCCGATGGTCGTGGGTGTCGCAGGATAAGCGAATACCGGGCGCCCATTTTCAAGGTGCGCCGTCGGTTCGCCATCGGTAATCATGATGATCTGCCGGGTACCCTGTGGGTGTTTCGCCAGCAGTTTTTCTGCGAGGATCAACGCGTGCTCCATATTTGTGCCAAGCAGGTAGTCGTCGTACTGGAGGTAGGGCAGGTCGTGAGCTTTGATTTCCTTGGCGTAAGCTGAAAACCCGAGTACATACAGGCTGTCCCGCGGATACGTAGAGGAAATGAGATGATGCAAAGCCATGGCAACTTTTTTAGCCGACTGGAAGGACCCGCGAAGTGCCATCGACCAGGACAGATCAACCATTAATACTGTAGCGGTCTGGGTAATTAGCTCGCTACGATAAATTTCAAAATCCTCAGTCTTAAGCTGAACGGGCGATCCGGGACCTTCCCGATCCAGGGCATTTCGGATGGTTCGCGACATATGCAGATGGAAGGGGTCGCCGAATTCGTACGGCTTTGATTCTTCAAGTCGTTCGCCGAACCGGCCTTCTTCCGGCGTAGCGTGATTACCCAGGCTGTGTTTTTTTAGTTTTGAATAAATCTCGACCAGTGCTTTCTGCCCCAGGCTTCTGGTCCCCCTGGGCGTCAGTTCCCATTTGTTGCCATCCTTGCTGACATAGCCTGCTTCCTCCAGAAGCTCGAGCATTTTCTTCATCTCATCGAGGTTATGCAACGCTTCGTCACCAAGAAGTTCCTTGAGCTTGTCGCTATCGATGTTATCCATTTTACCGTCGTACTGGGCGCGCTGTATTTGCTGCTCGAGTTGGTCAAGCTCAGTCATTTCCTTCATTAGCTCCATCGCGGCAAGAAGGTCGACCTCTTCATCACCCAGGAAGTTGTACTGTTTGCCCTGGGGGTTAAGGAAATCCAGTTCCTTGGACAGCTTCGCCAGACCACTCTCCAGTTCCGGGTCGCCAAACTTCCCCTGCATCATGTCCTGCAGCTGCTGTTGCTGGTCCGGGTTCATGGAATTGAACAGAGACTGTGTCGCTGCCATCTGTTGCCGCATTTGTTCGAGTAGCTCATCCAGATTGGACGGAGGGGTGTCACCAAACATGTCCCCATACTTGTCCATGAATTCGTCAAAGCCGGGGTCTTCACCGGCGATTTTCCTGACCAGCATGTCGTTCAGGTCTTTAACCATATTCTTCATGCGTTTGATGTCGCCATCAGACATCTCGTTAACCATGTTCTCGACGTCCCTGAAAAAAGACTGAGTCATGGCTTTGCGGAGTTGTTCGGTCAATTTTAGGAATTGTTTTTGCGCGTCGGTATTCAGGAACTCATAGTCCTGCAGTGCCTTGACCTTTCCCGCGGCATCGTCGGGCAGGTTTTTGATGAACTCTTTGTTCTGCTCACCGATGTCTCCCAGAACATTGTTGGAAAAATTCTCCTGGTTTTCATCGTCAGGGCCTTTCTTCCTGTTGGTCCACTCGTTGATGGTGTCTCGTTCCATGCCCAGTATTTCTTCAAGCTGCCGCTTGATGTCTTCCATGACCCCGTTCGTATCGAACCGTTCCAGGCGCTGCTGTTTTTCTGCCTTCAACTGGCGAAGAAGATCCCGTAGTCCCTTGATGTAGTTACCGTCGGAAGTATCCATGCCGCGCTGCATTAGGTATCGCATTGCCTGTTGCAGGTCACCAAACTCCATCAGGTCTTCCGAAAGCGCACTCAGGATGTCATCTGCATTCAGCGCTGCATTTTGGGACCCGTCCCAATTGGAATAGCGATTAAGTGAAGTGAACCTGGCGCTCATTGTTTGACCTGAAAAAGTAGTTAACCTGAGTAAGTAGTGCGTCCGCCAACTCGATCCTTGTTTAGCCTCTGGTTAAGGTGCAACCCGTCGAGAATAAATTCGACTGCTGATGCCCGATTGGCTGTATTTGCCCCGGGGACGAGTATCTCAATTGCCTCAGCCAGGCCATCGATCTTTTTGATAATGTCTTCATAGTCTTTTGACGGAAGCGATTCACCTGTAGTGACGTGAATTCCATCTGCAAACTGCAGAGCTAACGGTTCAAGTTTGATGCCTTCTGTAAATCTGCTGAATACAGCTTTGGTGGCGTCCTGGAACAAACGCTCCATGATTTTTTCTTCTCGTCCTTCTTCCATAGCCTCGAACTCAACCTTGCCCTGCAGAGAAGGCATAATGAAAGGAAGGTCAGAGATTCTTGGTACAACGTCTAGTTCATCCACTTTAATAGCGCGCCTCAGTGCATTGGCAAGTAGCGCCTCATAGTTGGAGACAGAGGCTCTGACGGACACACCGGAGCGCTGATTGATATCCGGAGATCGTCGCGCCTGTTGCGTAATTTCAGCGATGAGCTGTGACATGAATGGTGGAACATCTTCATGGTATTCGCCCAGGTCGAGTTTCCGTTTCTCCTGTTCCATGATTGTAATTTCTTCCAGAATATTTTGCGGATAGTGTGTTCGTATCTGTGACCCATAGCGGTCCTTGAGAGGGGTGATGATGCGCCCTCTGTTGGTGTAATCCTCGGGATTCGCCGTTGAGACAATCAGGATGTCGAGATCCAGCCGAATCTTGTGTCCCCTGATCTGGATATCCCTTTCTTCAAGAACATTGAGCAGCCCAACTTGAATCCTCTCTGCAAGATCCGGCAGTTCGTTGATAGCAAATATTCCCCTGTTTGTATGGGGGATCAGGCCGAAATGTAAGGCTTCTTCATCGGACAAATATCGCCCTTCTGCAATCTTTATGGGATCTACTTCACCAATCAAGTCGGCGATAGTGATGTCTGGCGTCGCGAGTTTTTCACCGTACCGGGTGTCGCGGTGAATCCATTTAATTGGGGCTTCTTCGCCCTGTTCCAGCAGGATTTTTTTCCCTTGAGCGCTAATAGGTGCATAGGGGTTCTCTGGAATCTCGACGTCTGCAAGAACGGGCGTCCATTCGTCCAGAAGGCTGGTCAGGCTGCGGATAATACGCGACTTGGCCTGTCCTCGTTCACCCAGGAGAATCACATCCTGGCCGGATAAAATCGCGTTCTCAAGTTGTGGGATAACCGTGTCCTGATACCCGACGATATTCGGGAAGACATCTTCTTTAGCCTGGAGTTTTGAAATGAGATTTCTTCTCATTTCCTGCCTGACTGTCAGGACCTGGTAACCACTGGATTTCAGTTCACCCAGTGTTTTAGCTTCTGTCACAAAGATCTCCGGAATTCATAAGTTCTGTTCTCATCTAACCAGTTTGGCACCGAGGTTTGCAAGTGTTCCGGTTGTATTGCCGTAGCCCGGTCGGAATTGTCATAATGGGCCGTCCAGGCAGGAGAAACAGGATTGATTACCACTGATCAGGTACAAATTACAGCGGCAGAATACCTCGCAGAGAAATGGGGTACCCCAGTCACAGTCTGCGATGTCGAAAAGATATTTGGAGGAGCCTCTCGTGAAACTTATAAGCTCACGCTGGAAGTTGATGGTGAAACCAGGGGCGTGATCCTGCGTCGTGATCCGCCTTCAAGCCTGATCGATACTGAACGGCATCTCGAATACGGTGCATACGACCGAATCTATCCAACAGACATACCTGTGCCGGAGCCACTTTTCCTGGAAAACAGTACAGATTTTCTTGAGCAGCCGTTTTCCATCATGGCCGCGATTGAAAACCCAATGAGCGACGTTGCGCTGTTGTCTGAAGAGCAGAAGCAAAAAATTGGTAAGCAGAAGTACAACCTGCTCGGGTGCCTTGCTGCGAAAGATCCGCTTGCGCTAAAGTTTGACGAAATTATGACTGTTCCTGATGTCGCCTCGACCGCGACGGAGCAGTTGGCCTACTGGCAGGGGGTCATTAACGACGACGAAATACACCCGCAGCCTATTGCCCAGGCAGCGATTCGCTGGCTCGCGGCGAATCTGCCGCCGCCAGCCCAGAAAATCTCAATTGTTCATGGCGATTACAGAACGGGTAATTTCCTGTTCGATGATCAGGCGCAGATTACCGCCATTCTCGACTGGGAAATGTGCCATCTAGGTGATCCGCTGGAAGATCTGGCCTGGTCCCTGGATCCGTTATGGTCAGGGGAAGACCTCGAATTGGCCGGTAGGCTGATTCCTCATGGCCAGGCAATCCAAATCTGGTGTGAGGCGAGTGGACTGTCATGCAACGAACAGGCTCTCAAATGGTGGCGAATTTTTGTTTCGGTGAAAGCCGTGGCAATCTGGATTTCGTCATCCGAAAATTTTGAGCAGGGAGAGGGCAAGGACTCGATATTAGCAATGGCAGGCTGGGTCATGACGGATCGACAAAACCGTATTCTGCTGGACTATTTTGCTCCGGAGGTAATGTCATGATTCCGCATACTGATGGTGCGCTCAGGATGTTGAGTCAGCGCTTAATGACACAGTTGCTGCCTGACCTAAAGAGCCTCTACAGTATGTCGGATGGCGCGCTGATTGGGTTACTGATTAACGCTATTGCCGACGAGACGGCCGAGGGCATTCAGCGCAGGCTGGACGACATCGCTGAGATGAAGCTCATCTTTATAGCAGGCGAGGCGCTGCTGTCGAGCAGAGACAAAGAGGTCATCAGTGCTGAGTTGTCTTCCTATCGACTGGCTGATGTAAATGACCACCATGATGCGCTCACTCGTATTTTGATTTCGTTACACCAAAAGACCGAAGATAAGGAAATCGAAGCGCTTAACCAATCTATCTGGGCTTACCTTCGCAGGCATTCGCAACGCCATAAAATCACTGCTGTGCCATAGGGCAGCTTCCGGTCGGAGATTTCCTGGCGCTTAGGCTGGTTTTCGTGCCACGAGGACTGCCCGGGTAGGGGCGGGATAGCCCTCTACGGTTTTGGTTTTGTCTGTGGGGTCCAGATAGTCCTCCAGGGACTGGAATTGCATCCACTTGGTTGCGCGTTGTTCTTCTAAACTGGTGACATTGACATCGACCGTCTTGACGTCAATGAACCCCGCGCGCCGAAGCATGAGTTCCAGCATTGACGTCGATGGAATAAACCAGACATTCGCCATCTTTGCGTAGCGGTCCCGGGGGATCAGCAAGGT
>Ga0114996_10007275_pt1 | contig 12588 bp, 11 predicted proteins | sample ArcticOcean_MG_C_4_FD_87039 | JGI IMG/M metagenome (GOLD analysis project Ga0114996, IMG submission 87039) | Marine microbial communities from western Arctic Ocean - ArcticOcean_MG_CB4_134 | ecosystem: Environmental > Aquatic > Marine > Oceanic | place: Arctic Ocean: Canada Basin | collected... | reverse complement strand
TGGACCTTACCCAACTCTGGTATTTCACGCCCTTGCCAGGCTGCCAGCCATAGGGCGAGATCTTCCAGTTTGCCAAGTGCCCCTTGGGGCTTAGTTAGCATATCGTTGCGCGCCCCCGCAACCAACCACTTAGTACTGCCCGAATGCCCCGTGGATCCGGGCTTTTTCATATCAGGATCATACTGGTCTGCGAACCCAGAGAGGGTGGCCAGATTGCCTTTTAGCTCAATCTCTAGTTTTCCGTCGATGGGCTAAAGACGGACCTCGTCGACGAGCCTGCGAATGATGCCCGCAGCCTCTTCCCGAGTATCCGCCTGGGTGAGGCATTCCCGAAGGCCACTAACCTTGTCGACATAGTAACTGGCGATGTTGAGGTGAATGCGGACCGGGTCGGGCGGTGGCGCCGTGAGCTTAATCTTGATCTGATCCAGCTCAGCCTCACGCTGTTCTGACGACGAGAGGGCGCAATGGCTAGGTTCAGGGATATCAAGACCCAGTAGGAATTTGCTTCCGCTTACGCCTCCATTCACAATCATTTCGGCCAAGACCGTCACCTCAACCGCCGCGACGTATTCAAGCAGAGCCGCGCGACCGCTCTGGCCGAGTGGCGCCAACTTGCGGCCTGAGATTTATGGGTTACTGGGGTTTTCAGACCAGTTCTCGTTTGTCTGACAGTGCCGTTCAGAGTGACCCAGCTGTGCGTCGCTTGACATTTAGTAGCGCACCGGCAGAGTTGTCGGGAGCTGCTAAAACACACCTAAAGGTAATGGCGATGCGCATCGATGCCCCACAGATCACTGCACAGCGAATGCAAGAGTTTCGTGATGCGGGTCATTGGTTAGACAGTACGACCAACGAAGTGCTCGAGACACACGCGCAGGCGCAACCCGATAAGCTGGCTCTTGTCGACCATCGGATTCGTTTAAGTTATGCCGAGTATTACTGTCGTGTGCAGCGGCTGGCAGAAAAATTCGTTGCGATGGGTCTTACTGTCGATGATGTCATTGCCATCCAGTTGCCAAACTGGAATGAGTTTGCCGTGGCGCTCAACGCCTCGATGATGATTGGCGTGCCTTTTTGTCAATACCACAGTGATTTTCGCGCTCGCGAGACCGAGTTTATCCTCAGCTTTACGCAAGCTTCAGTGCTCATCTTGCCGCAATGCTTCAAGGGCTTTGACTACCTCGCGATGATTGAGCCGATGCGTGTGCGGTTACCACAGCTAAAGCATGTTCTAATGGTCGGTGATGAGCTTCCGAATACGAACCCCGAGGATTACTTTGATCTTCGTGCCTTCCTCGACGATCCTCGTGTGGCGCAAATTCCCAGCTCGGAGCTCGCCAGCCGTCGACCGCACGGCGATGATCTGATGCGCACCGCGTTTACGTCGGGCACCACCGGCGACCCAAAGGCGGTGCTGCATTTACACAACACCACTAACTGCGCGCTGAAATTTTTGAATCGTGGCCAGTGCATCACCGCGGACAGTGTGTTGTTGACCTTCTTGCCGGTCGGGCTCAACTGGGGCTTATTCAATATTCTACAAGCCATTCACGCCGGTTGCAGCGTAGTGTTGCAAGATACTTTTAAGCCGGAAGATGCCCTGCAGCTTGTTCAAGATGAACAGGTGACGCACGTTTGTTGCGCGCCGGCGCATCTAGTGTCGATGCTGAACGTCGCTGACGCGGCACGTTTTGACTTGACGAGTTTACAGGTGATTATGACGGGTGGGGCATCGTGCCCCATTGAAGTGATCCAAGAAGTACAACAGCGCATTCCCGGGCAGCTGTTGGAGATGTACGGCATGCTCGAATGCGGCACGCAATGCCATACCTTGTTATCGGATGATCCACAGGCTGTTTGTGGCACGGTGGGTCGGCCGGTGAACGAAATGGGCATACGCGTGGTCGATGATGCTGGTCGGAACGTTGCGGTCGATGAGGTCGGCGAGATCCTCACCTACGGTCCATCCGTGACGATTGGCTATTACAATAACCCGGCGGTGAATGCGCGCAGTTTCACTGCTGATGGCTGGTTTCATACCGGTGATCAAGGCGCCTTCGACGAGCACGGCTATTTGCGCATCGTCGGGCGTAAAAAGGAAATGCTAATTCGCGGTGGCGCGAACATTTATCCACGCGAAATTGAAGAAGTATTGTACCAACACCCGAAGGTAATGGACGCTGCGGTCGTCGGCGTGCCCGATGCACGATTGGGCGAACGCGTGTGTGCTTGTATTGTGCCGCGTGCAGGGCAGACCTTGAGCTTCGATGAGATCGTCGACTTTCTGCGCGATAAAATTGCGACCTATAAGTTACCCGAGTTTTTGCAGGTCCTCGATGAACTACCGCGCACGCCGACAGGCAAAGTACAAAAGGGACCGCTGCAAGATTTGGTGCTGAAACGGATGGCCTGATGTGCTTGGTCTTGACGACCTAAGACCGCCTCATTTCAATTGTTAACGAGGAATCAAATGCACTACATCGACATGCATTCGCATTGGAAAACCGAGCGCGGTTACGCGCTACGTGAAGGCAGGCAACTAGCCCTGCAGCAGCACACCTGGCGCTCGGAGACCGCGTACGCCAGCGAACAACAACAGGCCGATGATTTTCGTGCGGCAAATGTGCGCGTGATCCTTGATTTTGGCTTCACCAAGTACATTCCTGTTGATGAGGCGCGCGAGTTGCATGATTACGCATTCGAGACACAACGCAACTTTGCTGACGTCATCATTGGTAACTGGGTGCACTTCCAACCCGAAGTCGGGCGCCCGGCACTGAAAGAGTTTGAACGCTGCTTATCGGTCGGCAGCGGCCTTGTTGGATTGGCCGTGTCGGGTTCGGGTGGCGTTCCGGCGAGCGATCCAGCATACGATCATTTTTACCAGACCTGTATCGACGCCAATATTCCTGCGCTTATTTTCGTTGGCACGACTGGTCTTGGTTCCGGTATGCCGGGCGGCGATGGCATCATTTTGGACCATTGCCATCCGCGCCACCTCGATAACGTGGCGGCACGCTATCCACAGTTGAAGATTATGGCGGCGCGCCCGGCATGGCCGTGGCAGACCGAGATGATCGCCGTGCTAATTCATAAAGCGAATGTATGCTGTGAGCTACACGGTTGGTCGCCGAAGTATTTTTCCGACGATCTCAAGTACGAAATTCCACGGCGCTTGCAAAACCGGATTTTGTTTGGCGCTGACTACCCGCTGTTCGACTATGAGCGCATCATAAACGACTGGCAGGATCTAGGCTACAAAGACGAAATTTACGATAAAGTCTTTCACGGTAACGCCGAAACAATTTTGGCCTCATGGGGGAAGGCTGATGGATCTTAAATTGGCTGACAAGATTGCTGTGGTCAACGGTGCCAGTCAGGGTATCGGTTATGCGATCGCCAAGACTTTTGCCGAGGAAGGCGCGCGGGTCGCGATGGCGGCGCGTCGCGAGCCCGCCCTGAGTGATGCCGTGGCGCAACTACGTGAAGAAACAGGCGGCGACATTGTTGCTATCCAAGGCGACATTCGCCGTGCGGAAGATTGTGAGCTAATCGTTGCGCAGGCCGCGGAAATGTTTGGCGGCATCGATATCTTGGTCAATAACGACGGCGCGCCGCCGCTTGGGCTATTTATGGACTTTGATGATGCCGAGTGGGCCAAGGCTGTCGATCGCAACCTGATGAGTGTCGTGCGTTGCATTCGCGCCGCGGTGCCGCACATGCGCGCGCGCGGTGCCGGCAGTATCGTCAATATCACCGGCTTATCTGCTATTCAGCCGATGCCCGGCTTCGGGCTATCGGTCTCGACCTGGTCCGGCGTGATCGGCCTTGCCAAGACCTTGTCGTTAGAACTTGCGCCAGCGATTACTATCAATACGCTCTGTCCGGGGCTAGTGGACACGCCACGCCTGCGTTTGGTGTCAGAACAAGCGCAGCAGTCAATGGATGAGCTGGCTACCGGCATTCCGCTGCAGCGGATCGCCGATCCGGAGGAGATCGCATCAGTCGTTGCCTTCCTAGCCTCTCCGCGTGGTCACTATTTGACCGGCACGACTATTCAAGTTGATGGCGGTTTGTATAAGGGCACGCAATAAGGAATTGTGCGCCGGGCCTCGTCGGAGTGTTTCAGAGGGGCGCCCTGGCGCTCGTTTGGCGGTCGCCGAACAATGGCGAGCAAGCTTGCGCCGACAAAGCGGTCGCGGCCTCGTTACCCGCCCGGTGCCGACGATTTTGCCTCAACACCTTCGATCCACTGCGTCAGGCGGTGGCGTTGCAGTTTGCCGGATGGTGTGAACGGTAACTCGTCTACGATGTGGAACGATTCCGGTAGTTTGTACGTCGCGACGCGACCGCGCAGCATGTCCAGTAACTCTTCCAAGGTTACGCACTGCCCTGGGCGCGGTATTACGCATAGACAGTTGCGTTCGCCAAGGCGTTCATCGTGTACGCCGACGATGGCGGCGTGCTGCACTTTAGGGTGGGTGTACAGGATCTCTTCGGATTCACGCGGATGAAATTTTTTGCTGCCGCGGTTAATGATTTCTTTGCTGCGTCCGGAGATGACCAGGTTGCCGGCGGCGTCGAGGAAGCCGAGATCACCGGTTCGATACCACCCGTCGGCTGTGAACGCGGCCGCGTTTGCCGCTGGGTTGTCGTGATAGCCTAGATGAATCGATGGGCCGAGACCGGCAATCTCGCCTTCTTCACCGTTAGCTACATCGTTGTTGTTGTCATCAAGGATGCGCAGACCCAGACCGCTCGCGGTTTTGCCGACCGTGCCGCTGACGGCTTCCGGATCGTCGCTGGCGCGCGTATAGGCGTGAAAGCCGGATTCAAGCATGCCATACAACTCGATGAAGTGTCCCTTCATTTTTTGCCGGTATTCGCGAATCGTCTCCACTGGACACGACGCGCCGCCGCTCACCACGAGGCGCAGTGAAGTGAGATCAGCCTGTGCGAGTTCCGGTGCATTGAGCATGGCAATGATTGACGCAGGCGCTGTCGGGATATAAGTCACGCGTTCAGTATCAATCAGCGACAGCGCATCCTCGGCCGTGAAGCGATCAAGTAACACCGCGCGTGCTCCTGCGATAATGGTTTGCAGCAAGGCCAAGTATCCCCAATTGAGGCCAAGTGGCAAATACAGCAAAAACACGTCACCTTTGGCGATGCCCAAATCATGGTTTTGTATGCGTGATGCAGACAATGTGGTGTTGTGGTTATGGATAACGGCCTTCGGGTTGCCGGTCGTTCCAGAAGTAAATGCCATGCGGTATACGTCGTTTGCGCCCATCAACACCGGTTGTAAATCAGTAGAATATTCACGCCCCCAGATGGCGTCTTCTAGCGCCACAATACTCGCATCGTCCGTTTGCTCGGTACAGGCGACGAAACGCAGCTGCGGTAGTCGTGAGCGCAACGACGCGATCATCGATAAATACTGAAAACCGAGAAACTCACGGGCGCAGATGAAGGCTACACTTTGTGAAAACTGCAAAATAAATTCGATTTCGTGTTCGCGGAAATCCGCACTGACCTGAATGGCAATTGCACCAAGGCGCTCGACAGCGAAAAAGGCACACGCAAAATCGATCCAGTTCGGCAGCTGGATGGTGATAATATCACCTTCGCACACCCCGGCGTTTTGCAAGCGCGCTGCGACTGCATCGATGCGCTGCACGAGTTCGCCGTAGGTCACACGCTGGCGACGGTCATATAGCACTTCGCGATCGGGGAAACACGCCGCGTTTCGAGCAAGGATGTCGTGGAAGGTATCGTCGTGCCAGAAACCAGCCTGTGTGTACTCATCTTGCATAGCGCAGGTCAGTCGATTTACAAACCTGGACATAGGAATATTATGTCTCCTGTCAGTCGACTTTAGGCCTGCGTTGTTGCATTATAGGGTAATTTCTGCTATTAGCTTAGCCAATCTTATTTATACTTAATACAGGCTCATAATAAACCGACGATTACAACAGATCATCGAGCGGATTTAAGTAGGGCTTCAAGCAAACACTACCACCTGAGGAAAAGAGCTATGAATAGTAATCGACGTTGGCTGCGGAGAACTTTACTGGTCGCGACGAGTGCAGCCGCAATGGCGTTTTTCACCGCTCCCGCGCAAGCCTTGGATCCCATCAAGATTGGCTATGTCGGCGGCATCTCTGGCCCCTGTGCGGGTTTGACGCATTCAGCCGTCAAGGCAATGAAGATCGCACAGAAAGAGATTAACGATGCTGGTGGCGTGCTCGGTCGGCAGATCGAAATCATTTGGCGCGATTCGAAAACCAAACCTGATGAGGGTGCAAAACAGGCGCGTGACTTGATATTATCGGAGAAGGTCGATGTGCTTACTGGTGTGTGTTCAAGCTCGGTATTTATGGCCATCAACCCGGTTGCCAAGGAGAATGGCGTACCGTTGTTTAGTGCCATTAGTGGTACGCACAAAGCGACAGTTGATTTCGGTCACCCCTTTGTATATCAGACACAGCCCCACACGCTGATGGAAGGCAAGGCGTTGGCAGAGTACGTGTCGCGTCAGGGCTGGAAAAATATCGTCACCATGGGGCTCGACTATGAATGGGGACGCACTACGGTTAAGGTGTTTATCGCAGAGTTAAAGAAACTGCAGCCCGATGTGAAAATTTCCAAGCAACTCTGGCCGCGTTTTGGTGAGACCAATCTGACCTCCTACATAACCGCTGCACTTGCCGAGAAGCCAGATGCAATTCTCGGCGTGATGTTCGGAAGCGGCACCAACAGTATGATCAAGCAAGGTAAGGCTTATGGTCTCCTGCAACGTACCAAGCTACTGACTTTCCTGAGCACGGAGAGCTTCTTCTCGCTTGGTACTGATATCCCCAACGGCGTGCACGGCTGGGCACGGGCACCGTTTTACGCTCTAGGCACTGCCAAGGGTAAGGAGTTCGTGGCGAAGTACAAGACGGCCAACAAGGACGAGTATCCTAACGACTGGGGCGTGTTGGCCTATGACGCCATGTACATCATCGCAGGCGGCATAGCCAAGGCGGGCACCACGGATCCGGCGAAGCTGCGCGCAGCCCTGGTTGGTTTGTCGTTCGATACCTTGCGTGGGCCGTTGAAGATGCGCAAGACCGACAATACATTTGATGCTCCTAGTTACATTGGGGTGACAAAAAAGACCGATGCGTATTCGTTTCCGACAATGACCGACGTTATTATTATTCCGGGTTCGAAAACCCTGCCGTCAGAATCGATGGTGGATAAAATCCGCAAGGAAGCCAAGAAGGGCTGACGCACGGCGTTTACCACGGGTTAACGATTTGCAATCGACAAGCTGGGAGCGCGAGCTCGCTCCCGGCTTTAGTCTTTTCGTCTGCAGCGTGCTAAACGATTTTCCAGCAAGGTCACCCTGATGCTATTTGTCCAGGTTTTGCAAGGCTTGATGGAAGGCGTATTCCTGTTTCTCATCGCCTCCGGCCTCACCTTGATCTTCGGCGTGTCTCGTATCGTCAACTTCGCGCATGGATCTTTTTACATGCTTGGGGCGTACTTGACCTATCAGATCCAATCCCATATTGCCTCCGGCACGGCGGCGGGCTTTCTTGGCAGTATTCTAATTTGCGGTATTCTCGTTGCAGTCATCGGTGTCATCTTTGAGGTCTTTTTGTTGCGCCGAGTCTACAACGTGGAAGAACTGATGCAGTTGGTGCTCACAATTGCTGCGGTGCTCATTATCCGTGATGTGACGAAATTCATATGGGGGCTGGACGATGTTACCGTGCAGCTTCCGCAAGCATTCGCCGGCGCGTTAGTGGTCGGGGAAACTTGGTTGCCAACTTATCAGTTGGTGATGGTTGGCATCGGCTCGGTAGTTGTCCTGGTGGCCTGGGTGCTGCTTAAATTCACCCGTGCTGGCATCGTGCTGCGCGCCGCAACTGATGACCGCGGTATGGTGGCACTGCTTGGTATCAACCAAGCCTACGTATTCACTGCCGTGTTCGCATTGGGCTCTTTTCTTGCCGGCATTGCCGGTGGCTTAGCCTCCGCATTCGAGAGCATCAATTACTTACTGGATACGCGCATCATCGTGCCCGCTTTCATTGTGGTTGTGATCGGCGGCCTTGGAAATTTCTACGGTGCGCTACTGGCGGCGTTGACCGTTGGCGTGGTTAAGGCGCTGGCTTTGTTGTGGGCGCCACAACTGTCTATGGTATCGATATTCCTTCTGATGGCCATTGTCCTGCTAACGCGAGCGTTGCGGCGCACGGCAGACTGACCAGGTGCAGACCGGGCCAACGGTCAAAACTACGATTGAAATAGATAGGCCGAGTAGATAAATAGCGTCAAGTATGGTCACACCCAAAGATGAAATAGCCATGGCAGTTCCACGCGTGCGCGATCCATATGATATCAATTGGCTGCTCACCGTCGGCATCATGATTATCATGTCAGCGCTGCTATTGATATCACCGACATTGGTGGTGTTTGCACTGATTGAGATCATGATATTTGCGCTGTACGCAAGCGCGCTGAACCTGTTGCTGAGTTACAGCGGATTCGTGTCCTTCGGCCACGCAGTCTATTTTGGACTGGGCTCCTATGGACTCGCCATTACTATGGCGAATTTTGGTTGGCCAATGTGGGCCGGCATCGTTTCTGGGCCATTGGTGAGTGCATTTTTTGGCCTGCTCTACGGTGCTTTGTGCATTCAATTAACGAAAATTTATGCAGCGATGTTGACGCTAGCGTGTGCAGAGCTGACCTTTGCCGTGGTATTTCAATGGTTTGAATTTACCGGTGGTGACTCAGGAATTTCTGGACATGTGCCAGCAATGCTTGGTTTTGCTCCAGAGCATTTTGGACTTATCGTGCTCGTGGTTGTCGCCATCAGTATAATTTTTCTTTGGCGTGTTATTCATTCGCCACTTGGCCTCACCATCAAAGCTGTTGGTCAGAATCCAGGACGCGCGGCAGCAATGGGCCACAGTCGCAAACACGTGCAACTGGTGGCGTTTGTAATTTCTGCATTCTTGTCAGGTATAGCGGGCACACTGTTCGGCTTATTTCACGGCAATGTCTTTCCTGATTATGTTGGAGTGTTGTTCACTATAGATGGCTTGGTGATGGTACTTCTTGGCGGCCTGTATAGCTTTGGTGCTGGGATATATGGCGCCATCGTCTACAAAATTCTCGATAATTTGGTCGCGCACTATTTTCAGTACTGGCAGTTAGTGATCGGAGTTATTCTTATCATCGTCGTGTTGGTGTCGCCGTCCGGTGTTTCTGGATTGATCAACAAGATAATTGGCCGCATTAGAGGTTCTGATGAACGCTGAAGTGGCAAATGTTGCGCTATCGGTTCGTGGTTTACGCAAAAGTTTTGGCGACTTTGTAGCACTCGACGGTGTAGACATGTCCGTCAATCGAGGTGAAGTCCGTGCAGTGATAGGGCCTAATGGGGCGGGCAAGACCACCCTGATCAATGTGCTAAGTGGCCACTACGTGGCTGATGCTGGCGATGTTCACGTTGAAGGCAAACGCCTCAAGCGTCAATACCCTCACCAAGTATCAAGACTCGGGGTTGGGCGAACCTTTCAAATTTCTAGTACCTTCAGGCGAATGACGGTGTACGATAATATGTTGTGTGCGCACAATTCTCGGCGGGGCAACTGGCTGTCGCTTAAGGTGAGCCAATTGCGTAATTTACGCGACCTGGTGATGCGCGACCTTGAGACCATTAGCCTCGATCACCTTGCCACTCAAGTGGTCGACGATATTTCACATGGAGATCGTAAACGCCTAGAATTCGGCATGGTTCTAGCGACGCAACCACAACTATTATTGCTCGACGAGCCGACCGCAGGAATGGGCTTGAGCGAACGGCACGAACTTATTGATTTGGTGCTCGACGTGTCGCGCGAACGTGGGCTTACTTTATTGTTTGTGGAGCATGACATCGATGTGGTGTTCAAGGCCGCGGAACAGATTACTGTGATGGCACTCGGCAAGGTTTTTGCCGAAGGGACACCGGCAGAAATTGCCCAAAATTCTGACGTGCAGGAGATATATCTGGGAAAGAAGGCATGATGTTAGAGGTGAAGCAAGTCACCGCAGCCTACGGTTACAGCCAGGCTCTGCACGGTATCGATTTGAATATTAACGAAGGCGAGGTGGTTTGCCTTGTGGGGCGCAATGGTGCCGGCAAGACCAGCACCATGCGCTGTATCGTGCAGGATCTTATCGCTGTGACCAGTGGTAGCGTGCGTTTTGAAGGTGAGGAAATTGGGCAGATGGCGCCGCACGAAATCGTGCGACGCGGAATCAGCTATGTGCCAGAAGACCGACGCGTATTTGCTAGCCTCACGGTCGCAGAGAATCTCTCTGTGCCTCGTTCCTTCGCTAAAGGCGAACAGCATTGGGATATTAATTCGGTGTGCGAACTATTTCCACATCTTAAGGAATTTCGCACCCGGCTTGCCGGAAATCTAAGTGGCGGTCAACAACAAATGCTAGCCATTGCTCGATCATTGCTGACCAATCCGCGTTTGCTGTTACTCGACGAGCCACACGAGGGGCTCGCTCCTACCGTAGCGCAGGATGTTATCGACGCCATAAATCGACTCAAGACATCCGGCGTTTCCATGCTCATCTCCGAGCAGCAACTGCACTTGGTACACGAGACGGCCGATCGAATTTACATTATTGACCGTGGACATATCGTATTTTCCGGGACACTTGAAGAATTCGAGCAAGATCCGGAAATTGCGCGCCGCTTCCTGATGGTGGTGCAGTAGTCTTTCTAGCTAGAAAATCTCACCGCATTGTAAATCTTCGGAGCTTATCGACGACACTATTTATTTTGCGCCCTAGCTTATTCCTGCGCAGTAGCGCTGTTAATGCTTAGCAGCAGGCGTTATTAAGGTTGTGATAGGACCATACTACTTGAAGTTGGCATAGAACTCCGCCGATTGTGCCCAGGCGGGCCCATGCCAGCACCAGGGCGGTGATGGGCGCAAGAAGGCAGATGGTTATTTGGTGGAGGATCGGCATGTGATGAGCTTAATGCAAACCGGCCCTCGGAGGTAGCGGGTCCAATAGCTATGGATACTACGCCAAATGGTCTCGGGTCTGGTATAACGTAACCAGGAGCCATAATTTGGGATGGCGATAACAAGCACGGGCCAGCGGGTGATGCCGGGCTCTCGAACGCGCTCATAGCGTGCTCAACACGAGGAGTACTTTCGACATGGATCTAGGAATTGCCGGTCGGACCGTGCTGATCACCGGGGGCTCGAAAGGCATCGGGCTCGCATGCGCCCACGGCTTTGCCGCCGAAGGGTGCGACGTTCATTTGGTGGCGCGGACCGAGGCCGATCTGGAACGTGCACGCTCAGACATCTCGGGGCATCACCAAGTTCAAGTCACGACCTCTGCACTGGATCTGAGCGACAGCGCCAACGTGGACCGGCTGGTGGAGACGGCTGGGGACATCGATATCCTCGTCAACAACGCTGGCGCCATTCCCGCCGGTTCCATCGACGACGTGGATGAGTCGCGCTGGCGGGAGGCTTGGAACCTCAAGATCTACGGCTACATCAATATGACTCGCGCGTTTCTGGCCCGCATGAAAGCGCGCGGTGCCGGCGTTATTATTAACGACATCGGCACTGGTGGCGAGAAGCTCGATTACGATTACATCGCAGGCGCTGCCGGCAATGCCTCCATGATGGCTTTCACACGCGCGATCGGCAGCCGATCCATATATTCAGGGGTGCGCGTGGTTGGCGTCAATCCAGGACCAGTAGAAACGGACCGCATTCAGACGGTGATGCGCCAGAAGGCTATCTCCAAGTTCGGAGACGAGGACCGAGCACCCGAGTTTTACGCCAACTGGCCGATGGGACGGTTCGCGAAGCCAGAGGAGGTTGCCGATCTGATCGTTTTTCTGGCTTCTGATCGCGCAAGTTACATCTCGGGAACTGTGGTCACCATTGACGGTGGCATGGTCAATAACAACTCGCTCCTCTGATCAGAGAGATTCTGCTGCCCGGGCGCAGCTAGTGCATGGATTGGATTGTTGCTGTCTTGTGGTCTGCAATCGGCCGGTCCTCTTCGGCGCAGCCGTTGCGCTGACTACCTGCACGCTGGCATCGGCAAAGAAGAGTCTGGCCCGGGCCGAGGCGCACTACGATTCTATGATGGCTCTCACCAACACCGAACCCGCACATAACGCACACCCCGCAATCTGGGCACCATTCGTCGTCGTCGGGGAAGGGGGCAGGTAGACGCGATGAATGTAGGGCCTGCCGCGACGGCGCGGAAAATCGAGCTTTGCGTGCCTTAAACGATCCATCATCGCCGGGTTAGTAGCACAAACACTCAAGTTAGTTGTTGGTGGCAGCGGATAACATTCGTGCTACATATTTCCATGCAAGGGTGCCCACATGTAAGATTGCCAGACGATAGCCAGCGTGTGGGGCTCTAACGCAACGATATAGTGAAAGGGCAATTGCATGACAAGTGATACGTTGAGCAAGTATTTCATTTATGCCGGCATGGGCGGGGAAACAGCGCCTGGCAGGGTTGTCGACAAAGGGCTTT
>Ga0114996_10007274_pt1 | contig 12589 bp, 10 predicted proteins | sample ArcticOcean_MG_C_4_FD_87039 | JGI IMG/M metagenome (GOLD analysis project Ga0114996, IMG submission 87039) | Marine microbial communities from western Arctic Ocean - ArcticOcean_MG_CB4_134 | ecosystem: Environmental > Aquatic > Marine > Oceanic | place: Arctic Ocean: Canada Basin | collected... | reverse complement strand
TTGGCGTTCTCGGCTTCTTCGTTGGCCTGGGCGAGTCGAGTGTTCTGCGCCTCGAGTTGGAGGCGCGCCTGGTGCTCCTGCTCGTGCATCTGCTGGCGCAAACGAGCTGCCTCCTGCCGCTGCCGGTAATAGCGCCAGCTCGATCCCAGCGAACCGCCGCCAAAGACCACGACCGCCAGGCTCAGCAGGGCGACCTTCCAGCCGCTTTTATACCAGGGTGGCAAGACGGTCAAAGCCACCTGAACCGGTGCCGAATAGTTTAGATCGAGGTCGATTGCTTGTACCGCAAAGGTGTAGTTGCCCGGGGACAGGTCCAGGTATTCGGCGTGTCCGCTGCGGCTCTGTTGCCAGTCGGTCTCATACCCCTCCAGGCGGTAGCGGTAGAGCATCTCTTCGGTCCGGTGGGATAGACGGTCGCCGGCAAATTGGAAAGCCAGATAGTGTTGGGAGGCGGGCAGCGACAGGCGCTCGACGGGACCGTACTCGCGATCGGCCGTCACCTTGGTGAGGCGCACTGAGAAGGGGGCGTGGTGTGGCGTGTAGCGGGTGACGCCACCGGCCGTGGCAATCCAGATATCGCCGCGGCGATCCTGCAGCAAGGCGCGCACTTCGGGGTGGACCAGGCCGTCGTGTCGATAGATATTCTGGAAGACCAGGCCGTCGTAGCGGCTGACGCCGCCGTTGGTGCCGATCCAGAGGTGCCCCTGATCATCCTTTGCAAGAGCGCGTACGTTGTTGCCCGGCCGCCCATCCTCGGTTGTGAAGTGGGTGAAGTGTGTCCCATCGTAGCGGACCAGTGCTCTGTTGGTGCCGATCCAAATGCTGCCCTGGTCGTCTTCCAGCAGCGCAAAAATGTTGCCGCTCTTCAGCCAGTCTTTGGCAGCAAAGGTGGTGAAAGCGACCCCGTCAAAATGGCTCAAAGCACCTTGGCCGGTGCCGATCCAGATGTGCCCCTGGCTGTCCTCCAGCAGCACATTTATGGCGCCGCGTCCAAGCCCGTCTTTAGTAGTAAAGGTTTTGAAGGAGGCCCCGTCGTAGCGGCTTACCCCGTTGCCGTCCCGTGCCAATCTAGCGCCGGTGCCGATCCACAGCTGGCCCTGACGATCCTCCAATAAGGAGCTTACTTCGTTGCCGACCAGTCCGTCCTGGCGGGTGAAGGTGGTGAAGGTTTTGCCATCGTAGCGGCACACCCCGGCGCGGGTGCCGATCCACAACTGGCCTTCCTGGTCTTGCAATAAGGCGCGCACACCGTTATGGGGCAGCCCATCTGTTGTGGTGAAGGTGGTGAAGGTTTTGCCGTCGTAGCGGCTCAATCCATCGTTGGTGCCGATCCAGAGGTAACCCCGACGGTCCTGGATGATCTTCTGGACGGTGGAGGAGGGCAGCCCATCCGGCACCCCGAAGGTCTGCCACAGATCCTGCCGTAGTCCGGGGCCGACTGTCGCTGTCCGACCCGGGCCAGCGGCGACGATGCGCCCCTGGGGCGGCGGCAGGAGCAATTCCACCTTCTGCTCTGCGTGCGGCTGCACCTGCACATCGAGCGGTGGGGTTTCCTGCTCGCGGCCCAAGGCCCGCACACTGTAGCGGCCGGCTGGTAGCGCAGCGGAGAAGAACCCTTGGGCATCGGCGCCAACCACGGTCCTGAGCTCGGCCGGAGCAGCGGAGTGGAGGAGGGCTTTGCCGCGCTTGACGCCTTCTCCACGCCACAGAATCCGGCCCCGCACCCGTCCCAGTGTCGCTGCCTCGGCTCCCAAGATGGCATCCCCCAGCCGGGTGGGATGGCGGACTTTGTCGGCGCCTGCTCCCCAGGCGACCCAAGAAAAGAGGCCATCCGCGTCTTGGTCCAACACTACGACATCTAGGCCCAGTACGGTGCCTGGGTTTGATTCCTCAAGTCCTCGGCCCATCTCTTCCAGGTCCACCCTCCACTCGTAGTGGCGTCCATTGGGGAAATGTCTCATTTCCACCGGACCTCTTGGCGATGAGCTACCGTGCCCTTGGTGGCGAACACGTCGCGTGTAGTGCCCCATAGGGCGTATTGCCGCACCGCAGATTTTCCGTCGCGGTGCGCCAGATCGACATAGATATCGCACCCGTCCTGGTTGTTCCACCGGCCGTCGTCCCCGAGGACGACGATGGACTCGTCCTGCACTTCTACCGCGATGTAGAGAGCCTTGTCCTCAAGGTTGTAGCCAAGGCGAAACGTAGCTCGCAGGTCCTCTTTGTCGCGGGGCCGCGTCCCGAATTCCGGCAAGCCGATGGGATAGTGCTCCAGGTCTTGCGGCCAGTCCGACAGGTCGCCGTCGATGGCGATGTTGTCTATGGGCACGGCGACGGCCAGCGCGCCATTATGTGCGTATAAAGGAGATAGGGTCAGACTGAGGAAGCCGCTAAAGAGTAGCAGACAGCGTTTAATCGTCATTCTATATAGATCGACTCGATAAGCAGTAGCCCTGGTCGGAGACCTGGCGTGCTGTCGATTTGATATCTATCATTTTGCTGCTCTCTTCTATTGTTGCCGTTCTTGCTTTGTGGCTTTCCGACGTGATATAATTAGGTGGGACTCAAGATAGAACGAGAAGAATTGAGGAGCAAGATAGGATTCGTTTATGAGACAAACGACAATTGTCTGGCGGGGACATCACCAGGAGGAAACATGGCAAAGATCGTAATCATTGGAGCCGATGTGTATGCTGACCTGGCTGCACTCGGTGGGATCGTCGATCCAGAATGTGGGCTTGTGCCACAGCGTCCAGGGCACCACCAAGAAGCTGGCCAATGCAGTCGGCGCCGACTATGAGGACGTCAGCTATCTGGTCGCCGGGATTAACCACCAGGCCTGGGTTTTGCGCTTGCGCCGCGGCGGCGAAGACTTGTATGAGCCGTTGCGCGCCGTGATCGATAACCACGAGGATTTTGCCGAAGACCGCGTCCGCGTCGAGATGATGCGGCAGTTTGGGTATTTCGTCACCGAGAGCACGCGCCACAACTCAGAGTATCTGCCGTATTTCAGACGCACCAAAGAATTGCGGGCGTACTACGGCGTGCCGGACCGCGAGCCGGTGTCGATGGAGAATACGCGGGTGCGGGATTGGATGAAGGATTCGGGGGTAGACGACGACGGCGCCGCAGAGATCCCGCCGATGACGGCGTCGCACGAATACGCTTCAATGATTATCGAGGCGCGGATGATGGGGACGCCTTTTGCTTTCAACGGCAATGTGATGAACCACGGCTCGATTACCAATTTGCCGGCGCGCTCTTGCGTCGAAGTACCGTGTCCGGCCGATCGCGAAGGTGTGCATCCGACCTTTGTGGGCGAGCTGCCGCCGCAGTGCGCGGCGCTGAATATGAGTAATATTGCGGTGCAGGAATTGGCGGTGCGCGCGGCGCTGGAGCGCGACAAGGAGGCGGCCTTCCACGCCTGCGCCCTCGATCCTTTGACCGCCGCGATGGTGTCGCTGCCGGACATTCGCAAGATGTTTGAGGAGTTGTGGGCGGCGGAGGGAGAGCGGTTGAGCTATTTCGACGCGTGAGGGAAATACGATATATTGGGCCCAAGATAGGGAGGAGAAAATGCGAAGGCAAATTGCCTGAGATTCTCGCCCGAGTTACATTAAGCGGAAGCTACATCATCCTCGATACTGAAGATCCCTCTCATCAGCGCATTGCCGTTCCAGCCGTCTTGATACTTCGATAAATTGTTCCATCAATTGGCGCGAGATTCCCCGGCCCTGAAATTCGGGCTGCACGGCCAGAGAAAATACCACCATGTTCTTTCCGTCTTCTTCATGGCCTACCATGTTCTTAAATACTTCGTCGCTGATGTCGTCCCTAGGCGTTGCTCCACTGTTGATAAAACCTACGACTTTCCTATCCATCTGCGCCACCAGAAAACCCTGCGGGTAGACCGCAATCCTGCGCTCAATTCGCTTGCGGGTTGCACCCTCGGGTCCATAACAGGCGGATTCGATGGCATGGCAGCGGTCGAGATCTGTTTGGGTGACTGGACGAATAATCAATACATTACTATGTATCCGTGACTGTATCAAGCGAGACAGGCTGTCACTTGGCGCGCCACTACTTGACTGCGGAGACAAAAAGGCGCTGTATAATTTCTTTACGCGATCTCTGTTAGGCGATTATTCTCACCGTCCACTTAAAACAGGCGTAAAATGGCTATCAAAAATGTTCTATTAACCGGTGCCGCTGGTTATCTTTCTGGCTTTATCATCGCCGCGCTTAAAGACGATTACCGGCTGACGCTCTTCGACCGCGCGCCGTTGGATACCGACCTCCCCTTTATCCAGGGCGACATCTGCGACCTCGACACGGTCGCGCAAGCTTGCCAGGGACAGGACGCTATTGTGCACACCGTCGCCCTGGTCCGTGCCCGCGCCGAAAAGCCCGTGTCCGACTTTGCCGATGTCATGGTCAAAGGCACCTGGCACGTGTTGGAAACTTGTGCGCAAGCAGGCATTGAGCGGCTGGTCAATATCTCTAGTATAATCGCCGATGGTTCAATCGTCTCCAGCCCCCGGCCGCTGTTGCCCGGCGATTCGGTGTCTTACAGCGCCGGTGATCTATACTACTGCCTAGGCAAGAAACTCGGCGAAGTCATCGCCGCGGCTTACGCGCAGGCACATAGCACTAACACCATCCATCTGCGCCCGGGCGTCATCGCCGGCGATGGGGCCAACCCGGGACCGGATATCGACCCCCCGGACATAAATCAGCCTTGGTTTATTTATGTCGATCCGCGCGACGTTGCCCAGGCTGTATACTGCGCCCTGAAAACCGAGCGCTCTTGCGGGACCTACAACATCGTCGCGGGCCGCTCCGACAGCCTCTTTGACTGGCGCCCGGCCGCTGCCGAGATCGGCTACGCGCCCCAATACAATTGGCCGGAGATTAAGCAAGTGGATTGGCAAGAAGATGCAACTTAAAGACAAGACTATTTATTAACTACCCTTTGACCGGACGCCACATACCGTCTTGGGCCTTTTCTATCAGGCGTTTCTTCCCCACCGGCCTGGAGCCGCTTATTGACTCTGGCCCAGAGCTCGACGCGCATCTCCTTGGATAGACCTGTGGAGTCGAGGGGGCTTTCGTGGCTGGGGATTAGTTGGTCTTTATCTGGAGCGTTCATAAGATAATTTATTTTTCTCGCATTTTTTTATAGACAGGACATTAAGTGATGTTATAACAATATGTTAAACATTAATTAGATATTGGATTATTATGAGAATAAGGGCAGGAGTGTGCGGAAAATTAGGCTGTCTGTGCGTATTCACACAGCGGCTGGCCACCGCGTGACCGAGGATTCGCAATCCTCTTCCCCGAGCAATAGACGGGGACTTAACAGCTCCTTTTCTGCATAGAATACGAGATTAGTGATATGAGAAGGCAAATTGCCTGAGATCCTCACTCGAGTTACTTTAAAAAAATCTCTTCATAATCCTTAAACTCGCCAATAGGAGCCACCCCAATGGCCAAGATGTTGCAGTTGGAAAAGTTAGACGGCGTTGGAAACGTCCAGATGATAGAGGCAGATGTACCATCACCCGGCGCTGACGAGGTGCTAATCAAAGTTAAACGTAGCCTGATCAGTCGCGGCTCGGAATTGTTCCGGCGCTACGTGATGCCCGAGGCTGTGCCGCCGCGCATGATGGGCTACTCCGATACCGGCGATGTGGTGGAGGTCGGCAGTCAGGTCGAAGGTGTCAAGCCGGGCGATCGCTCCAACGTCGGTGGCCCGCACGCGCAGTACGTGGTCGGTCAACATGGCTATATGCCCGCCGAGCTGGACTACGAAGCGGCCACCTTTATCGGCCTGTCGACCAGCGCCACGATGTGGGCGCGCACGACCCCCATCGAACCGGGCGACGACGTGGTGGTGCTGGGCCAGGGCATCGTCGGCAACCTCTATATGCAGGCGGTGCGCCAGCGCCAGCCGGGCCGCGTTATTACCGTGGACGCGGCCGCAATGCGCTGCGACATATCCAAAAAGTGCGGCGCCGACATCGTCATTAATGTCTCGGAGACGGACTCGGTTGAAGCGGTGAAGGAGCTGACCGATGGCAAGGGCGCCGATGTGGTAGTCGAATGCGTTGGCGGCAACGCCGGTATCAAATCTTTTGCGCAGGCCCAGCTCATGGTCAAGAACAACGGCGTGCTGCATTTGATCGCTCTCTACCAGGGCGCCAAGAAGGCAGGCGATGGCCTGTTGCCGCTAGATTCCGGTCTGATGATGAACAAGCTATTGGTGGCCGGCATCCGGGTCCCGGAGCCGCGTGCCAAACACCGCGACGACGCCGTGCAGATGATTGTCGACGGCGACATTGCGGTTGGCCCCATGATCACCCACCGCCTGCCCTGGGAGCAAACCCCCGATGCCTACCACTTGCTCTACAATAAACCCGAAGAGGCGATGGCGGTGATATTGGAGTGGGACTAACTGCGCCACCAAGCGCTCTTTTGACGAAAGTGATTGCTTATATGGCTCCCGAAGAAAAGATGGATGTGCCCTTTCCGGCGCTGACCTCGGCCCAGCGTCTGCACTTGGATATCTACGGCTATACGGTGATACCGAACACTCTGACGGCCGACGAATGCGGCCTGCTCATCGAGGCGCTGCAGCAGCTCAAGCGCGATCTGCTGGCGGCGGGCAAACCCGTGTCTTGGAGCCACGATCAGTCGACCAAGGTGCGCGGTGCTGGCTTCTCTGAGTCGGACCGCGTGCACCACCACTTCATGCGCGATATCGAGCAGGCAGCCCCGGCGTTTACTGCCTACATCACCCACCCGCGCATGGTTGGTTTGGCGGCCGAGATCATCGGCGGCGAGGTGCGCATGGTGGAGTCGAACGCCCACATCAATAGTCGCCCGGCGGACTGGGAGTCTCAGGATGCGGCAACCCACGAGTATGGATTTCATCGCGGCATCGATGTGCCCTACGGCAGCTACACGCGCCACAGCCTGTACCATTGTAGCTTTGTGAAGACGCTAACCAATCTAACGGAGCTGGGGCCGGACGACGGCGGCACGGTAGTGATTGCCGGCAGCCACAAGATCGACCTGCCGGCGGAGCAACTCATCAAGTGCGCCTACCAGGATCGTTCGCTGATCCACCAGGTAATTGCGCCGGCCGGCTCGACGCTGCTCTTTGTGGAGCCGCTGATCCACGCCACCGGTCGTCTGACCAGTGGGCGCGAGCGCATCATCATCATCACAGGTTACGCCCCGGCGCAGTTTCCCTATTGGGGTGACGGCGAGCTGACCGAGGAGTTTGTGGCGGCGATCCCGCCAAACCAACACCTCCTATTCCACGGGCGCCAGAACTGGAATCGCCGCGTCAAGGAGCGCACCGATCTCATGGAACCGGCCGATCCCCGATCTTTTGAGCTCGGCGTTTGGAACCAGCGCGACTGAGTCTGTAGTCTGGACGCTTTGCGCCCTCTGTCATTTATAGGGAAACAGCGCCGTTCCAACTTGACCATAGATCCGAAAAGGCTCTTTATAATAATCCCTGTACTTTTTGACAGAGGAGTGACCGATGGCCCATAAAACCATGCTCAACGTGGAACCTTTTGTAGATTCCACCCCCTTGCTCGAATCGGCCGAGGAGTTGCGCGCCCGCGCTGCCGAGCAGGGATATCTGTTTTTTGGCGGCCTCCTTGATGCAGAGTCCGTGCTCGATTTGCGCCGCCAGATCCTCGAAGTTTGCGATAAACACGGCTGGCTCGACGAGGAGGCGCCCTTGATGGATGGGGTGGCCCGCGATGATAGCCTTTTTATTGAGGGGCACTCGCCCGAGTGGATCGCCTTGTACACCGACGTGCAGCGCTTGCGCGCCTTCAATGCCCTGGCTTTGGATGCGGCGATTCTGTCGATGCTGGCAACGCTCTTTGGCGAGCAGCCCTTGCCTCATAGCCGCAATATTTGCCGCGTCATCTTTCCCAATGCCACTACGCACACGACTCCGCCGCACCAGGACAATTTTTACATCGGCGGCACCGACGAGACCTGGACCGCATGGATCCCGGCCGGCGATTGTCCGACCACACTGGGCAGCCTGGCGGTGGCCCCTGGGACCCATAAGCTCGGCAAGCTCGAGGTCGAAAAAGCCATCGGCGCCGGTGGCCACGCTGCCCTACTTGCTGCAGATACCTTATGGGCCGGCGGCGACTTTGCCTGTGGCGATGTGCTCATCTGCCACAGCCTCACCGCCCACCAAGGCCAGGACAACCAAAGTGGCGACCGCTTGCGGATCTCGCTCGACTACCGCTACCAGCCCATGAGTTATCCCATCCGCGACGACTCGCTCGAACCACATATGCACTTTACCGATTGGCAGGACATCTACGCTGGTTGGGCTGAGGACGACCCGCTCAAATATTATTGGCAGCAGTGGGACTTGCAGATCAATGCGCGGGAGCGGTAAGTCTAGAGCGTTGGTTTTTGGTGGTGGCTTGCACCGGTCTATTCTATGCTGCACCTTAAACCGGACACTTTTAATGATCGCTTTCACCTATGGATGTAAAAATGGAACACTGTATTACGCAGGGTAAAACCGTGCCACCGGATCTGATTCGGCCTTTCAGGGATAGTACGGACCAGATCGGTACTAGGGGCGAATTGCCGCGCCGTTTGCACGAAGACGGTTACCTCTTTTTGCGCGGGGTATTGGATCGAGACGAAGTACTGGCCGCACGGGCTGAGGTGTTTGCGCGGTTGGCGGCCGTCGGTGAGATAGATGAACCTGCGGCAGAAGGAATTTTTAGCGGCAAAAGCCAACGCCGAGAAATGGCCGAGGATTTAGGCGCCTTCTGGAAGTCTGTTTGCGAAGGGCCGGCGTTGCGCCAGGTAACGCATGGACCGCGCTTGTGTGGACTGATGGGGGATATTTTTGGTGAGCCGGCCCGGCCGCATGACTATATCTTTTTGCGCCCCAGTCCGGTGGGTCGGGCTACGCCGCTGCATTACGACCGACCCTTTTTTGCGCGCGGCAGCGAGCGCATTCACACGGTCTGGTTGGCACTGGGGCCGGTGCCGGTGAGCGACGGTTCGCTGGTGGTGGTGGAAGGCTCTAATCGTTTCGACGATTTGCTGGCAACTGCGGGTGCGGTGGATTACGACTCAAAGGGCTCGCCGGCGGTATCGGTGATGGACGATCCCATCGCGCTGGCGCAGGCGCGCGGCACCGGTCTGCTGAGCGCCGATTTTGCGGTCGGTGATCTAGCCATATTTACCATGACGACTTTACACTGCACCCTCGACAATCATTCGCAGATTGACAGGACCCGCCTGTCCTGCGATATACGCTACCAGCCGTTGGCCGATCCGATGGACGAGCGCTACTGCGGTCCGGATCCAGGCGGCACGACCGGCGCTGGCTACGGTGAGCTGAATGGGGCCAAACCGCTTACCGAGCCGTGGCATACCCGTTGAATACCTACCGAAGGAACCCCGTGTCTGATCCTACACAAATACCTTTTTTATTAAAATTACTTAACGACGAATCGCCGGCGATGCAAAAGGTGGTGGCCGCAGCACTGGCTGCTTTTGGACCCGCCCTGGAAGAGGAGTTGGAGAAACTGACAACACCGCCCAGTGCCAACCAACGGCACAAAATCGACGTTTTGCTCGACCTGTATACAAGCCCAGAAACGATACCCCCTGGCCTGAATAAATGAAGTTGTAATGGCATTGTAGCACTACACCACTAGGTCGAGTTGCTGCACGGTGCCGGCGCTGCCATCTTCGTTCAGGTAGATGCCGGAGGAACGCACGGTGGCCTGTAGCTGGTTTTGTTCATCTTTGACTGCGAACGGCGTGGCGGCGTGGCCCAGGTAGATGGCGCCGATGCCGCGCTGGCCCAGGGCGACGAGCTGGTCGTTGCCCTGGTTGTCTTTCGACCAGATGCGTAGACCAGAGTAGATCGAGTCGTTTTCGTCAATCCACTGGTTGCCGTCTTCGTCGTGAGTGGCCAGTTCGGCAAAACCGTTGCCACTAGTCGGACCAAAGAGCTCGCCGCCGTCGTCGATGCGGCCGTTGGCGTTTTGGTCGACGGCGAGAAAACCGGAGTTGGGTCCAACAAAGTGGATCTGATCCTCAGCGCCGTCGCTGTCCAGGTCGAAGGAAAATTTTGTCTGCGACAATTCGGCGGCGCTGCCGGTGAAATTGATCACCAGCGGGTCCTGGAGGGCGGCTCCCAGGTTTACCTCGATATTGGTTTCGCTGGCGAATTGGCGGCTCATGGTCAAGTCCACTTCAATTTCTATCTCGCGGCCGTCCTCAGTGCGGACGAGACCGTCGGTGTGAAAAGAGGAGGTTTCGGCTTCGTAGTGGGACTCGCTGTACTCGTAGCGCAGGCCCCAGGCCGGTTGCTGCGCTTGCCCCTCTTCTACAGGTGGTTTCTGAAATGACTCCAGAACGGCCGGATCTTTGGTGGAGAGTTCCAGTGTGTCCGGCGTAAAGAGTTTGAACTGCTCGTTGCTCAGGTGTTCTATAGTGGCGACCAGCAGCTGGATTTTGGCTCTATCGAGCGAATCGATTTCGCGGCCGAAAGGCAGGATCTCCCGCACCGGTTGCTGTGAGAAGAGGCCCGGCAGGGGGTTGGTGGTCTGCTGCACGAGCAGATCGAGGTCGACCAGATGCTCTTGTGAAAGGGCTGCTCGCAGGGATGGGGTAGCGGCGCGCGATTGATTCTGAGCGCTCAGTTCCTCCGGACTGCGACCAGCCAGATGCCGGTTGAGGAGAGTGGGACCTCTTGTGAAAGCGGCGGCTTGTTGCTCTGCGTCGACGACAGTGATGGCATCGGTTAGGCGCGCAGGGTCCCAGACGCCGTCCTGGGTCACACCTTCGACCAGGGATTCGCGGCGCTTATGCTGCAGTACGACGGAGTGGTGGGTGGAAAACGCCACATCCGCGGCGGCGATCTTCATGGCAAGACTCCTCTGAGTGTATCCGCTTATGGTCGCGAGTCGTGAAATTTCGGCCTCTGAAACCGAAGGAGGGACTCGCGTCAGGGATGATATGTGCGGTTTTGTGGACTGCACTATATCCGCTTGTTTTGTTTATCGGCACTTTGTGAAAAATTATTTGGCGCTCTTATTTAGAACGCCTACTGTAAAGAAATAGGAGTGAAATTCATTCACTTGCTCGCGATCGAGACCGGTATGAAATTGAGTTTAGCCGCAAGAGTGGCCACTGCTAAACTTGCGGTGCAAAAGGCGATAGAGATTTTCGGGGAACACCACGCCGGATGAGTATCGGCAGCGCCCTGAGCGAATTCCGGCTGCGCGAGTTCAACCGCAATGTGCAGTCGTTCTTCCTCTACGGGATTTTGATCAATGCCGGGATGGCGGTCTTTTCGCTGCTCTACAATCTCTACCTGCTGCGTTTGAGTTACCAAGAGGATTTCATTGGCCAGGTGGCGAGTATGGCGCCGCTGGCCACGGCCCTTTTGGCCCTACCCATTGGCATGCTGAGCGACCGCTTTGGCCGCAAGCCCTTTCTCGTTGCTTCGGGGCTGCTCCTGGCTGTATCGCAGTTGGGCTTGTGTCTGACTACCAGTGCTGCGGCCTTATTGGCGTTTTCCTTTATTGGCGGCGTCGCCACCGCTTTTATCTGGGTCAACCACGTGCCTTTCCTCTCTGACAACGCCCACACCTCGCGCCGGGCCGAGGCTTTGGTTATTTGGTCGGCGTTGCAGATCGTAATCCGCATGCTCCTGAGCCTAGCCGGCGGTTTTATGCCCGGGGTCATGGGTTATTTTCTTGGCACCTCCACCGACATGCCCGAGCCCTTTCGCTACTCGCTGCTTTTGGGCGTCTTCTTCTCGTTGGTGTCGGTGCTGCCGCTCTTGCGCATCCACGGCCCCCCGCAGTCAGCCGGCCAACGCCGCGACCTTTCCGCGCCAGACGCCCCTGGCCTTGCCCCCTGGCGCGTCTTTGCCGGGATAGCCGTCATTAGCGGCACGCGCGGCTTTGCCGTGGGGCTGACCTACCCTTTCTTCAATGTGTTCTTTGAGGAAGAATTACACATCGTCCCGGCAATGATCGGTACGATCTTCTTTCTCAGTCAATTGGTCAGCTTGCCGGTGACTTTTTCCGCCCCGGCACTGGTGCGCAAGTTTGGCACGACCCTGACCGTTCTATCCGTTCGCGCCATCGGAGGCGGGGCCTTAGGGGTCATGGGCGCTTTTATCAGTTTGTCGGTAGCGGTGCCGATGTTCCTGCTGGTGCGTATCACCGAAGTGATCGACAATCCATCCGACCAGCATTTTTCTACGCAGATCCTGCCCCGATCCTACTGGGCTCGGATTCAGGGATTCCGCGTTTGCGGTTTCCAGCTTTTTAACTTCTGCGGCAGCCTTCTGGGCGGCATGCTCATCCTCGACTACGGCTATGCCGCTGCCTTTGGGCTGGCCTGCGTCTCGCGCGTTGCCAGCGGGCTGATTATGGTGCTGGTCTTCGGCCTTAGGCCGGAAAATAAATAAAAATGGAGACACTGTTCGCTGAAACCTAGCGCTTAGGCGGCCTTTTTCAATCTTGCTGGCTCTGGATAAGACATGGGCAACACCTTG
>Ga0114996_10007271_pt1 | contig 12590 bp, 7 predicted proteins | sample ArcticOcean_MG_C_4_FD_87039 | JGI IMG/M metagenome (GOLD analysis project Ga0114996, IMG submission 87039) | Marine microbial communities from western Arctic Ocean - ArcticOcean_MG_CB4_134 | ecosystem: Environmental > Aquatic > Marine > Oceanic | place: Arctic Ocean: Canada Basin | collected... | reverse complement strand
GCCCCGGCTTTCAGGGGCAACCGTCGCCCCGGCTTTCAGGGGCAACCGTCGCCCCGGCTTTCAAGGGCATCGCTCGCCCCAGTAGCGGCTGAAGAGAAGGAAGTCGCCAATGCCCACCAGGTCGTCGCCGTCGCCATCCAGCCGCGAATGAATCGACTCCCAGTTTAGCGAAGCAGGAGTGGCTTTCAAAGACGCCGCAAACGAGAGAAAGTCCGCCATGCCCACCAAGCCGTCGCCGCTGAAGTCGGACCAGCAGAGCAGATCGTAGGTCAGCGTCGCCTGCGAGTCTACGGGCACCGACTGCTCTTCTCCGTTCACCGGCTGGTAGGTGATCTCCACGATGTCCACCGTCGTCTGAGGCCCGCTTCCCGACTCGTCTCGAAACGCTGACAGCGACCGGAAGAACATCTGCCCCAGGTAGCCTCCTTCAATCCGGGATCGGCCGTCAGGGTGGCCATGATCAGGCCCTCGCCCTGTTCTTCCAGAAGAACGGTGGATGGACCCGCCGCTTCCCCCGGCTCAAATCCATTGTCAACGTAGGCCATTAGAGCCGGATCGTACCGAAAGAGGACCGACACGCTGCCCGAGTTGGGAAGCGTGAGAACGAAGAGCTGAACCGGCAGGCGGCGGCCGGGAACCATCCATGTACTTCTGAGGTTCTGGTTGTCGGGCCGGGAATCGATGTCGAGGATGACGAATCCGGGGTTGGGCGTGCGGCCAAGAACCGGGACCGTTCGAACTCCAGGATGGCCGTTGCCCGTTATCTGGAGATCGACGTCCAGATTCCCAGGTGCAACGGCCGTATACGTAAGGGTGATCTGCCACCCTTGTCCAGGAAGCAGGTTAGAAACACTTTGGGGCTCGGCACGCACCATCGACGACGAGGTGGTGAGGTCGAACGCCAGTGGCGCATCGCCGTCGTTACGAACAGTAAGGGTCTGCATCACCGTGTTGCCCAGGGGGACCTCCCCGAAATCGATGGTATCCGGATCGACCGTCGTCACCGCAAAACCGACCGCATTCCCGAAAACGGCGTTGTTGGTCTCATTCGATTCCAGGATCCGCTGCTGCTGGTCGGCGAACACCAGCCACTTGTAGATGGCCCGGGACAGATTTCCGGGTATATCCACGTCAATGGAGACGAACCTTACGCTGTCGGGCGCCAGGGCGCCTTCCACATCTACGCTGCCCACAATAACGTCGTCGGCGTTGCCCGTGGTATCGTCCAGACTGAGGTAGACGGTTACGTCATACGGTTCCAGCGTTTCGGCCGCTCCCACGTTCTGGATACCGATGATGACGGTATAGCCGCCTCCCAGCGCGATCTGCTCCGGCCCCAGCACGCCCCCTACGGTAAGGTCGGGCGGAATCGGAATAACGGACACCGAACTGCCCAGTCGGGTATTGTTCGTTTCGTCCGTTTCAGGGAAGGCGTTGTCCGGGTCAACGGTAACCACCCACCGATAGGCGCCCAGCGGCGTATCCCCCGGTGGGTTCACGGGAACACCAACGGCGATTTCGCCGCCAACAGTAATAACGCTGGATACCTCGTGGAGGCCCACGCGAATATCGTCGTCGTTCCCTGCAGTGTTGTCCAAGCTCAAATAGGCCGCAATCTGAAAACCGGCGGTGACATCGCCTGCCCCCTGGTTCCGAATCAGAACGGTGAGGGTATCCTGCCGGCCGCGGGTTATCTCTGGATCACCGGCCGGGTCAGCAAGAATAAAGAGATCCGGCGGCGTGGCGATTATATTAACGGTCGAGTCCGAAAAGGCACTGTTGTTTGCCTCATCCGATTCCGTTTCCACGTTGTTGATGTCGGCGATCGCCAGCCAGCGGTACTCCCCAACGGCCTGCTCTGTCGGGATGGCAATCGTTACCGTAAGCGCCTGGGTGTCACCGGAAGCGAGCAGGCCTGTGACCGAGCTGCTGCCCACACGCACGTCGTCTCCATTCCCCACGCTGTCGTCGGCGGTAAGGTAGACCGATACCTGGAAAGCACCCGACGTTGATCCCGTTCCGCTGTTCGAGACCGTAAGATCCACCGTCGTTGCTTCGTTGGGGGCCACCTGAGCTGGCCCCACAGGAGAGGCAGAAACAACCAGATCTGCAGGTGATGGCGCCACGGAGAACGCATTCCCAATCAGGTGGTTGTTGGCCTCGTTCGATTCGGCGATGAATCCGCCGTCATCCAGCTGGACGACCCAATGATACGTACCGTAGGTCTGAAGCGCCGATATCTGTACGGGAACCTGAACCGTAACCACCTGGCCGGAGTCGATGGTGGAGGTAACGGCTACGTCGCCCATCCGGATATCGTCCTCATCACCCACAGTAAGATTCGAACTCAGGTAGACGACGACATCAAACGCCGCTGTCGTAATCCCGTTGCCCTGGTTGCGAACATCGACCGTGACTGTGTAAGACTGACTTCGGAACACCCCGTTGGGGCCGGCCGGCGGCGTTGCTGCCACAAGGTCCACCACCTGCTCGATCACCTCCGCTCCGGTGCCTGCCAGCCAGTTGTTGGATTCGTCCGATTCTACCTGGGCGGTATCCACATCGACAACGGCCAGCCAGACGTAGGCGCCGTACGCCTGACTGTCTGGAACGGCAATGTCGATTTCCGGTGTGCGCGTTCCCCCTGGCGAGATTGTATCGGTGATAATCGTCTGCCCCACCCGGGTGTCGGTCTCATCGAAGGTGCCATCGGCGCTCAGATAGACAGAAACGTCGAACGGGACCGTCGTTGCCCCCAGTCCGACGTTCTGGATGGTCACTTCCATTGCGTACTCGCCCATGCGTGCCAACGACGCCGGGCCCGAAGGCAGTGTCGTAATCACCAGGTCGGGAGGGTCCGGAATGACCGCAACAGCGTTCCCCACCCGGACGTTATTCGATTCATCCGACTCATCGATCACCGACGACTGGTCCACTTTCAAGATCCAGAAGTAGTCACCATATGCCTGCAGCGACCGGATGGATACAGGGACATCGAGGGTTCGAGTCTGGGCCGAATCCAACGTTCCAGACACAGCGGCATCACCCGCCAGAACGTCATCCACAGAGAATGTTGTATCGGTGCTGAGATAGGCAGTAACATCGAACAACGCGCTTACCGAAGCCGAACCCTCGTTGCGGACCATTACGGATACGGTCGTGTCCTGATCCCGGGTTACTTCGGCAGGGCCGGATGGATCGGTCGAGAGCACAAGGTCGGGCATCTGTGCCGCCGCCTGGGCCGGGACGAGCAGAACCCCAAGCACAAGCGCCCCAATGGCGACAAGGCGTTCTTTACGGATGAATCGTGTCATCAAAGTAAGCCCCATGGTGACGGCTGTAGATTTCGGAACAACACGCGGAGGTACCGGAGGTGGCAAGCCGCAGCAGGCGCGGCAAGTCGATTTCCTGAACAGAAAAGTGACGAAATGATGGGGTACTGCATGGGGATATTCGAACCTGGGAGACACGCTGTTCCGACGCTTTGGAATTCGGCAGGGGTGCCGATCCGAAAACGCCGATAAGGGGGGGAAATCCCTTTCCGTGCTCGCAGATTGTCCGACAGGACGATTAAATGTAAACCATTGTTTTTGCAGAGTCAAAGTCTGACCCGGGGTTTGACGAGGGCCGTACCAGCCGTTATATTAGCGCCCCGGTATCCCCTTATTCGACCGATCATCAGGCCCGCCGATCATAGATAGATTGGCTGCGGCTGCGATTGACCGACGCCCGTGTTCGTTCTTCCGTTAGAAATGCCTGAATCCACCATACGGAATCAATGATCCTTCCACAACTCACCGAAGAAGAGTCGCCCCGCTTCAAAGCCTGTGCCGCGGGCTTCGGCTGCGTGGCATCGGCCGCCCTGGTCGCCCGGACGGCGGGCGACGCCCTGTTCCTGTCCGCCTACCCGGCGGAGTGGCTCTGCTACATGTATATGGCCACTGCGGTGGTTATCACCGGCGTCGCCTTTCTCTTTGGCATCTGGTCCTCACGCGTTCCCATCGACCGGCTGGTCGTTCGATCGGGACTCGTCCTCATCGTCGCCCTGGTCGGCCTGCGTGCCGGATTCGCCTTCGACCTGCCGGGGCTAAGAATCGCAGCGTACGTGATGGGCGATGTCGTGGTGGTCGTGCCGATGCTGCTCTTCTGGAGCCTGGCCGCGATGGTGTTCAATCCAAGAGAGGCCAAACGGCTCTTCGGCGTAGTGGGCGCAGCCGGCACAGCCGGATGCATCGTCGTCGGCTTCGTCGTGAAGCCCGCAGCAACCGCCTTCGGGACCCCCAACCTGCTGCTCCTGGCCGCCGCCCTCCTGGCAGGCTTTGTTGCTGCGGCCGCCCGGTTGGGCGCCCGGTATCCGGGCCAGTTCCAGGCTGGAGGGCCCAGAACGGGCGCCAGCCCCGTAAGCCTCGGCTATTACGGATCCCTCTTGAAATCGCACCAGGTCCGCAATCTCATTTTTCTTGTCGTGGCGGCAACGATTACGCTTACGACTGTCGATTACCAGTTCAAAGCCGCTTGTCGGGCGCAGTTCAACGGCCCTGATCTGGCCGGTTTCTTCGGCAGCTTCTACGCCGTGGCCAGCGTGGTAGCGCTGGTTCTTCAGCTCTTTTTGGTTGGCCCCATCCTCCAAAGAGGAGGCGTACTGGCCGGTCTAGTCATTCTGCCTGCCAGCCTGGCGATCGCCGCCGTCGGCACGGCGCTTACGGGTGCATTCGAGTGGATGGTCATCACTCGGTTCACGGTGCAGATTTTCCTGTTCACCATCGATATCGCCGCCCTGCAGATGCTTTACCTCGGTATCGCCCGTCAATCCAGAAGCCAGGCGCGCACGTTTGTGGAAGGTATGGGAAAGCCGCTCGCCATGGCAGCTGCCGGGGCCGTCATCATTGGGAGCATCGCAGCACTGGCCGATGTCCTGGATCTCCGGTGGCTCTCCCTGGGAGTTCTGGCCGGCACCCTCCTCTGGCTGTTGTTCACACGGGCCAACTATCGGGCTTACGTCTCCGCCCTTGTCGAATCGCTGGGCGCCGGCCGCCTGGACTTCACCGAGGAGCCTACGGGCATCCGCGACCCCGGCTTCACCGCCCATATCAAGAGCTCCCTCGACTCGGCCGACGACGACGAGATCCCCTACCTGCTCGAACTGCTGCCGGATATGGACGACGTCGACTGGACGCCGGAGTATCGAAGACTGCTGCAGCGTGACAATCCTCAGGTAAAAGTTCAATGCCTCCAGGCTCTGGCATCCTCTGGAACGGAGGAAGATCTGCCTGCCATTGCCGATCACATCACCCATCCCGACGCCAGGGTTCGGGCGATTGCGCTGCAGGCGGCTGGAGACCTGGGAGGAATCGGCGGAGACAGCGCCGGGGATATCGAATCCGCTTTGGAAGATTCTGATCCTCGCGTCAGGGCCGCTTCGGTGGCCATTCTCATCAACAGCGGCGACCTGGACCGGCTCCTGAGTGCCGGCGCCGTTCTCAGGGACATGCTGCGTTCGGATGCAATCGCCGATCGGGTTGGTGCGGCCGAGGCGCTGGCAAACCTCACCACGCGCGGCTTGGTACGACCCATCATCGGCCTGCTGGAGGACGAAGCCCCCGAGGTACGACTTGCGGCGCTGGAAGCATGCAGGAAAAGGCCCAACCCGAACCTGGTTGCAGCAGTGATTCCCCTGTTGGCCGATGGCGCCGTGGCTCAGGCGGCTGCCGACACAATGGTGTCCTTCGGACAGGCCTCGGTAGACCACCTGATTCCGTACCTCGAACTTTCCCGGATGGAAGGCGCCTTCGGAGGCGCTCACAGAGTGCCCGACATTCTGGCACGAATCGGCCACCCCTCGGCCCTTCCTCATCTGCTGAAGGCAACCGAGCATATGGACCTGCAGTTGCGGGCGGCGGCCGTTGAAGCGTTCGCCCATCTGATCGGTTTGGGGCCATCCACGCGGACCTACGGCGACGAGATCGAACGATCCGCCCGCAGGGAAGTGGCGGCCGCCTCCGAACACCAGCAGGCGCTTGCGGCTGTTGAGGGAGGCCCTGGCGCAGAGGTGCTGGCAGACGCACTGGCGGAGAGTTACGACAGCCATCTGAGAAACGCCTTCGTCCTGATGGATCTCATGACGCAGCGCGTGAACATGCGGGCGCTCTACGAAGGGCTTCTCTCACGGCCTGGGGAAGAAGCCGCCAATACCCTGGAAGTGCTGGACAACGTTCTTTCCGGAAACCTCAAGACCGAGATCGTCAGCCTGCTCGAACAGTCGCTGAAACGCACGGCACCAAGATCACCCGGGAGCCCCAAAGACATTTCCATGCTTACACTGCGCCTTGCCCAGGAAGCGACATCCGAATGGGTGACCATAGGCGCTCTCTACGCAGCAGCGGAGAACGGATTGTCCGATGTCGGCGATGTGGCCGCTGGCCAGATTGGCCATGCGAACCCATTTGTTCGAGAGACCGCCCTGTATACCTTGAGTCGGCTTTCCACCGAGGCCGCCCGGAAGGCCGCCCGCAACTCTGCCCAAACGCTGATCGACGACCCTGACGAAGGCGTCCGCAGACTCGCAAACGAACTCGCAGCCTAGCTTCTTGAGATAAATCGGAGACCGGCATTCAGGCTAACAGTTCTTGACCTTACCGGTTTTTCTTCATCGCTCTTGATCCTCCCACTTCATTTCAGGCTCGATCCCATTATCGGATTCTCCTGATCATCACGTCCTCCTGATAACCGGCCTCCATGATAACCGTTCAGAAAATCCTCTTTCTTCGAAACGTCCCCCTGTTCAGCGGCATGCAGCCCGATGCCCTCAGCCAGCTGGCGGGGATAGCGGAAGAGATCGTCTACTCGCAAAGCGACCCCATTATTGTGGAAGGCGATCACGGTGAAGCGATGTTCCTTATCGTGGAAGGCAAAGTCCGCATCCACCGGAATAACGTGACGCTGGCGGCGCTGGGGTCTGAGGACTATTTTGGAGAAATGAGCATACTGGACGGAGAACCCCGTTCAGCCTCTGCCACCGCAGAATCGGACTGTCTTCTGCTGCGCATCAGCCAGTCCGATTTCCAGCGGATCCTGTCGGGTCACTTCAACGTTGCCATTACGATCATCCAGACCCTCACCCGTCGCCTTAGACAGATGGCCGAAGAATCTGCCGCCAGGGCGCCCGACATAGACCACGGTGTCGAGCCGGAGAATGAATCGGATGCCTGAAGCCACCCGTCCCTATATGTGCCAGACGATGACCGGTTCCCGTACGCTGGTTCAGACCTGGGCCCTGCTCGCGATTGTCGCCGGCCTTCTGGGTAATGTGCACGCGCAGTCCTCGGCCTACGGCGCATCCCCTACGGCCTTTACGATACGCTCTCCCTACCGGTCCACGGCAAAATCAACCGAACTTCTGAACCGCTTCGCCGTACACGCCCTCCTCCATCTGAATTTCACCGACCAGGACCCAGCCGGTGGAGGGTGGAAGACGACGACACTCCCAGGCGTGGAAAAGGTTCGCACCATGCTGCAGACCGGGGCTGATGGCTCTACCCGTACCCTGGAAATTGCGATGGTCCCCCACCCCGAGGGAGGTTACGATTTCCACATCTACAGCCTCCACTTCGGCGCCGATGGCGGACGCTACGACAACCCCGATCTCCCTGGAATCAAGTCGCAGTTCGAGGCAATCCACAGTGACATCCAGTCCGAAAAGGAGCAGTCGGGGCCGGACCAACTGGCCTACCAGACTTTCAAACTCTCCTACGTTCAGAACGACCGAGCACTCGCCCTGCTCAAGGCGCTGGGCTACGTGACCGTGGAGTTCACACAGGCTGCCGGCGAAACGCTCTACGACCGGATCTACGCACCCTATCAGAGCGCCCAGTGGAAACTCCCTGTGGTCATAAAGCTCATCGACGCAGCCAAGACCAGCCTGATGGATCCTTCTCCCACCGGCTACCAACAGCAGGGCCAGCAGTACGGAGGGACCACCGACCTGGGAGGGACCTACCTTCACAATATTACGTCGGGCGAACCGCAGCAGCGGCTGCTGATCGTGTACGACAAGGACGATCCGGAATCGATGGAGAGCCTGCTCAACCTCTTGCGGACGAATATCGACCAGCCTGCTCGCCAGATCGTCATTGAGGCCCTGGTGATTGAAGTCAACACCGACCGGGTGCAGGAACTGGGGCTGAACATCCGGAGTCAGAAAAACAACGTGGATGTCTCTTTCGAGCAGGACCCTGAAACAGGCGCCGACCTTCCCTTCACCTTTATCTTCAACCGGAACGCGTTCTCCGACGTCCTGTTCTTCCGCGCCGGTATCAAGGCCATGCTGGAAACCGGAGACGCCGAGGTATTGTCCAACCCATCCGTACTGGTACTGGACGGCCGCCAGGCCAGGATCCAGGTTGGCCAGCAGGTGCCGGTCTCCAAGGCGGTGTCCACAACGGCCGGATTCACATCGGGCGTCGAGTACATCCAGACCGGCATCGTCCTCAACCTGCGCCCCCGTGTCAGCGAAGACGGATCTGAAATCACCATGCAGGTGGAAACCATCGTCAGCGCCGTCAATCAGGCGGCCAGCATTCAGCGCGTTGGAGACGATTCCCAGGTTCTGCTGGCGCCCACCGTAGACAACCGCCAGGTTCAGAGCTTCGTCCGTGTGGCCGATAACACCCCCTTCATCATCGGCGGCCTCATCGACACCGAGATCCAGGAACGGACGGTGGGCATTCCGATCCTGTCGCAGATCCCTATCCTGGGCATTCCCTTCAGGCGCAAAGTTACCGACCATACCAAGAAAGAGGTCATCGTCGTCCTCACGCCTCACGTCGTGCCGGTCAAAGAGAAGAACTTCAGCTACGTGATTCCCAAGGATTCCGAGATCTTCGATTCCTTTGGAAACCAACTCTTCCGAAACGCCTACAGGGTGCGAGACGACGATGTCTTCGACCTGAAGTTTCTTACCGAAAGCCAGGTCTTTCAAAACCTTCTTGCATCCGTTCAGCAGCGCGCAGAAGAATCGCATATGCTGCGTACGAGCGAACCTTTCGCCGGAATCCTGAACGGCGCCGTCCCCGGTGAAGAGGTGCTCGTTCGGCGAATGCTCTGGGAGATCGTCCACAAGACCGGTTTTGCCGACAACATCGATCCGGAGCGCATCATCGTCTTCGAGGACGTCCCAGAGGCGGCCGACAGCAGTGGTTTCCGCACCGCGTTTCTGCACCGGCTTCTGGAAGACCGCAAGCCGGACACCGGAAGCACCCTCGTCCTGACCTTCAACGCCACCGACATGGGGTCGATCGCCCACCCCTTTGTCCAGCCCAAGGCAACGTTCACCTACGACAGCCTCTCCAGAGAGGAATACCTTTCCAGATTGATGACGGGGAACCGGCGCGGCCCGGGAGGAGACCCGTCTCATTGGACCATCCTCCTGTCGGAGCTGAATCCTGCCGGCGTCCGGGGTGCAACGGCGCTTCAGGTGCTGCAGGGCGTCCTGGTTCTCAAGCGCATCCTGGCCCTGAACGGAACTCTTCCGCTTACGGTGGACGAATTCAGAGTCGGGCGGCAGATTATCTTCCCGACCGAGCAGGATCTCCAACAGCGGTATCACATCGTAGACCGGGACGCTGCGCAGTTCTTCTTCGAGGTCATCCAGTACTATCCCGAGTTTGAACGAGCCTTCAACCGCGGAACTCACGAAATTCTGTCGCAGCTGAATGACTTCGAGTACTAAGGAATCGTCCAGCAGCCTCGCCAAGCATTTCACCGATCTCCCATCGGCCAGTGTGACTTCACCAATCCTCGAATACTACCGCTGGGCCGCCCCCCTGTACGACGTCACCCGGTGGGCGGTTCTCCCCGGGCGGCGCCTCGCAGTTGACGCGCTCGAACTGAAGCCCGGCGAAACAGTGCTCGAAATCGGCACGGGTACAGGCAGCAACCTTCCGTCGCTCTGCCGCACCGTGGGCCCGAGCGGCTGGGTCATCGGCATTGACCTGTCCCCCGACATGCTGGCCCAGGCCCGTAGGCGAATCCGCCGCAATCGACTCGGTAACGCCATCCTTATCCGGGCCAACGCAGAGGCGTTTGCTCTGACCCGACATGTGGACGCCGTCCTGATGTCCGACAGCCTGAGCATGATGCCTAACCGTGATCAGGTTGCCGCGCTGGCTGCTGCAGCCCTCAGGCCTGGGGGCCGTTTGGTGGCAGTCGATTTTGGCCCTTTCAGCGGCTGGGGACCTCTGCGGGCGCTGGTGCGGTGGTGGCTGCGGCTGAATCACGTCACGCTCTGGACGGATGCTGCCCGGACTGGCGAATCCGCTTTGTGGAGCCGATTCAGACAGACCGTCACCCGCCCTCTGCTGAGAAGCTATGCCACGCTGCTGGTCGCCCGTGACCTCAAACAGCCTGCCCCGCCCTGAATTCAGCTGCCCGATCTCCGTTCCACCTGATGTGAATTTGCTACAGACCGTCACCTTAACCCACACAACCTCAAGACTGTGGGCCCAAAATCCCAGGTTGAAGCCGTATTTCCGCCCTCTCAGGATATGGCACGGCTGTTGCACCCTTTCCGAATCGCCAGACCCTTCAAACTGGGATTCGAACCGCGAATGTTCGTAGTATTAGGGTATCGCCTTGGGAAAGGGATTTTCCATGAATAAATGGATCTGTGCGGTCGCCGTCGCAGCGCTGCTTCCGACAGCCGCTTTCGGCATGGAATTCAAGCTGCCGGGTGCGCCTGAACAGAGGCCGTCGCCCGGAGTCGATGTGACGGATTCGTTCGGAATGCCGGACTCCCCAGGGGCGGCAACGCTTCCCCAGACGCTGCCGGAAGAGCCCGAAAACGCGGTCGGCTTCCGCCCGGGAAACGGAACCGATCTCTACATGAACCCGAATGCTGCTCCGGCCCCGGGAATGGCGCCCATCCTTCGCCGCCGTGGTCGACCGCCGGTTCCTGAGCCCGTTACGCGCAGTTGGCGACATCCCCTCCTTCGCAAATGCTGTCCGCGTCTTCTTCAACAGTTTGAACGGAGGCTTCGGACTCCGAATCAGCTACGACCGACGGCTGACGGAAAAGACCCGAATGATGGCGGGCGCCGAAATGATCACCTTCGGACCCCTGAAGGCGCTGCAAAAGTTGGGTGACCGGTTGCCGGCAGGAACCGACCGGTTGCCGGCAGAAACCACCCGAGTTTCGCTTATCACCCTCCCAATGGGGATCCAGTATCAGTTCGTTACGGAGAACCACCTGGTTCCGCATGTTGGACTTGCCGCCTTTCCGGCCTTACGTTTCGACCATCATCCTCTGGGGAACAGGTACCCCGCCTATTCCACCAACGGCCTTCAGGGGGGCGTGGCACGCGGAGGAGCAGGCCTGGTTCAGATCGGCATCCCGCTGGACGAGATGCCCACACTCTCAGTAACTCTGGGCGGCCACGTAGAAGCCGGCCTCGATATTCGAGTCGGCAGCGACAGAGACATCGCCCAGACCCTGAACGGACGCTATTCGATCATTCGGTTTGCAGACGCCCTGGGACATCCGGGCAACTTTGGTGGGCTGGGGTTCACCGTAGGATTCGGTAAGTACTTCTAACACCCTTCGGGAGGGACGCGGCTGCCGGCCGCGATATATACATGGGAATCAAACACGCCAAGCGCCTGTTCGACAGTAAGCCAATCGCCTGTCATCTGTATGTCACCGACCAGTGCAACCTGGACTGCTCCTACTGCTCGGAGTACGACAACTCGGTTCCCCACCCTGAACTGGGCGACCTCATCAGCTACGTGGACAAGGCCGCTGACCTGGGGTGCCTCCACATGGGGCTTCAGGGCGGCGAACCTCTCCTGTATCCCCACCTCTGCGAAGTCATACGGCACACCCGCAGGCGCGGCATGTCGGTAAGTATGTCGACGAACGGGTTTCTTCTGGAGCCCTCGGTTATCTCAGACCTGGAAGAGGCCGGCCTCCAGTCCATCCAGGTTTCGGTTGACCGGATGACGCCCTCGGAGTCGACGCGAAAATCCCTGAAGACCGTCACCCGCAGGCTGAAGTGGCTCAAGGGATCGTCGATGAAGGTTCAGATCGCCGGCGTGCTCTTCAAAGACACATTGGATGAAGCCCAGGATGTGCTGGAAACAACCCTCGACCTGGGTTTCTCCTCGCACTTCCGCCTGGTTCACCCCGACCCCAAGCAGGCGTTCAGCGTTTCGGTGGGGAATCGGGATGAACTCTCAGGATTTCTCGAAGGTATGATGGACCGTAAGGCGGCAGGCGAACAGATCCATACAACGTGGACGATCCTCAACTACCAGCGCGCCCTCCTCGACGAGCAGGAGGTGGATTGGACATGCGTTGCCGGCTACAAGTACTTCTTCGTTTCAGCGTTCGGCAAGTTCTGGCCCTGCAGCATGCTTCGCACCGAAACCGACTTTCTGGACGTTACGCCGGAACTTCTGAAGTCCTATTTTGTTAAAAAAGAGTGCCAGGCCAGCTGCGGCGTCTACTGCGTGGTGTCCACGTCCCTGCTTCTGGAGAAGCCGCTACGATTCGGACTGGACGAACTCTTCTCCCGGCGCAGGGCCGAACAGACACCGGG
>Ga0114996_10007269_pt1 | contig 12592 bp, 11 predicted proteins | sample ArcticOcean_MG_C_4_FD_87039 | JGI IMG/M metagenome (GOLD analysis project Ga0114996, IMG submission 87039) | Marine microbial communities from western Arctic Ocean - ArcticOcean_MG_CB4_134 | ecosystem: Environmental > Aquatic > Marine > Oceanic | place: Arctic Ocean: Canada Basin | collected... | reverse complement strand
TCGTCCGGGTCGGTGCTCAGCAGATGATGGTCGAGCACACCGCCCAGCGAGTCCAGCCACCACGCCGTGAGCTGTGTGAGGACCTCACCCTTGCGAGGAATCGGCTGGGTGAGGATCACATCGAACGCGCTCACACGATCGCTTGCAACCATCAGGAGCCGGCTGTCCCCGACATCGTAGATGTCACGCACCTTCCCCCGGTAGAGGAGCGGTAGCGGCACCTGTGACTCCATCACGGCCATGGCGTCAGACTCGGACATAGGGTTCTCCAAGGCGCTCGCTGGCACCGGCTTCGAGACGTGCCAAGGCCGGCTGTACCCACTCGGCTAGGAAGCGGTCCACCTGCTGGGGAGCCCGCCCGATGAAACGCGCAGGATCCGAAATCTCGCGCAATTGCTCCGAGTCCATGCCAAAAGCGTCGTCGTCCGCTATGCGCTCCAACAGGTCGGAGGGGGCACCCTCGTCCTTCATACGAGCTGCGGCGGCCATGGCATGCCGCCGGATCCGTTCATGTAGTTCCTGGCGGTCCCCTCCGGCGGAGGTCGCGTGCATGAGGATCATCTCGGAAGCCATAAACGGAAGGTGCTCCTCCAGGTTCCTGCGGATCACCTGAGGGTTCACGACGAGCCCCGAGGACACGTTTTCCACCAGGACCAGAATGCCATCCAACGCGAGGAAAGAGTCCGGGATTGACAGTCTCCGGTTGGCCGAATCGTCCAGCGTGCGCTCGAGCCACTGCGTGGCGGCGGTAAAGAGCGGGTCCTGGGCTAGGACGATCACGTGGCGCGCGATCGCGCAGATGCGCTCGGCTCGCATCGGATTCCTCTTGTAGGGCATGGCCGATGAGCCGATCTGCTCCTCTTCGAACGGCTCCTCGACCTCCTGGAGGTGGGCGAGAAGACGTAGGTCATGGCCCATCTTGGACGCCGATGAGGCCACGTTCGCGAGTGTCCCTAGAATCTGGGCGTCCACCTTTCTCGTGTACGTCTGGCCGGTAACGCCGTACCGCTCTCCGAAACCCATGCGATGTGCCACGGCCTCGTCGAGCGCATCAACCTTTTCGTGATCCCCCTCGAACAACTCGAGGAACGAGGCCTGCGTTCCGGTCGTGCCCCGCACGCCCCTGAAACGTAACGTCTCCAGACGAAAATCGATTTCCTCGATGTCGAGAAGGAAGTCCTGCAACCAAAGCGTCGCCCGCTTCCCGACTGTCGTGGGTTGCGCGGGCTGAAAGTGGGTGAATCCGAGTGTGGGTAGATCACGATAGTCGGCCGCAAAGTCGGCCAGGCGTGCGATACACCGGATCAGACGGTCCCTAATCAGGGTGAGGGCCTCCCGATGGAGGATTAGATCGGTGTTGTCCCCGATGAAGGCACTCGTAGCGCCAAGATGGATGATGCCCCGCGCGGCGGGCGCCACATCTCCAAAGAGATATACGTGGGCCATCACGTCATGGCGGAACCGCTGTTCGTACTCCGCCGCCGTGGCGAGGTCGATTTCGTCGAGACCGCTTCGCATTTCGTCGAGCGCCTGTTGTGGAATCGCCAGCCCCAACTCGTGCTGCGCCGCGGCGAGGGCCAACCACAAACGCCTCCAAGTCCCGTAGCGATTCGCCGGTGCGAAGATGGCCTGCATCTCGCCGGACGAATACCTCTCCCCGAGAGGATGGCTGTAGCGGTCCAAGCCCTGCTCAGCCACGGCCTCTCCCGAAGATAAGTCGCCGCACAATCACTTCGCCGTTCCGCTCGATATAGATGGCGACATTTCCAGACGCTCGACGGAGGATTTCCGCAGCCTGCTCCGCCGACTCGACCCGCTGACGGTCGATCTGAAGGATCACGTCTCCAGCACGGAGGCCGATACGGTCCTCCATATCGCGCTGGATGTTCAGGATGAGGGCTCCCGTCTCATAGCTGAGACTCCGTTCGGCGCGGATGCCCGGGGTGACGGTGATCAACTCCATCTGATCGAGGGCCGTGACCCGATCCGCCGAGACGGAGGGAAGCGCCTCGGACACGAGCGTCACCCAAGCTGGACGTCCCTCGATTCCCAGCGTTATGGACTCACCCTCCTCGAGGTCCAGCATCAAGGACTCGAAGTCAAGCAAAGTCCGGAGCGCCCTTCCGTTGGCCGTCACCACACGGTCGCCTCGCGAGATCTCTGCGCGCGCCGCCGGCGAAGATGGGGACACGCTCGATACGGCAACACCATGTGTCCTACCCCAGATGTCTTCTTCGCCTGCGTCCACCTCGAAACCGAGCCAGGCCCGCTTGACCTCCCCTGAAGTGATGAGTGAATTGGCCACGCGGATCGCCCGGTCGATCGGTATGGCGAAGCCGAGCCCTTCGCTCCCCCCGCTGCGGGAAAAGATAGAACTGTTCACACCGATGACCTCGCCAACGGAGTTCACCAAGGGTCCACCCGAGTTCCCGGGGTTGATGGAGGCGTCGGTCTGGATCATCCCAAGGTAAACAACCCGGTCCTCGTCATCCGGTATGATGTGGCGCCCGGTTCCGCTGATCACGCCCGCGGTCACCGAGGGTTCCGAATTGGAGAACAGGTTGCCGAACGGGTTGCCGATCGCCAACGACCACTCTCCGATGAGCAGTTCCGCTGAGGTGCCCACGGGTGCCACGGGCAAGTCCGTCCCTCGGATCCTGAGTACCGCCACGTCAGTGAGTTGGTCCGCCCCAAGCAGTTCGGCCTCGAAGTCCCGACCGTCCGGGAGTGTCACCATGATACGCTCGGCGTCCCGAATCACGTGATCGTTCGTGAGGATCACCCCGTCGCCGCTGACTATGAATCCGGATCCCAAGCCGCGGCTACGTCGAGTGCGAGGCATCGGAAAGGGGTCGAAGAAGGATCTCGTCTGTACCTGCTCAGTTCGAATTACGTTGACGCTCACGACGGACGGGGCCACCCGGGTGGCCGCCTCGACAATGGCGGTGTTTCTGGAACCGAAGGTCTCTTCGCCTCGCAGCTGGCGCGGAGCAGGTGCAGTCTGCTGGACGAGGGGAGGGGCCCCGACCGTCTCTATGGTTGGGAGAACACCGTCGCCTCCGTCGCCCCCGTCGCAGGCCCCAAGGGGGACCGCCACGGCTGCGACCCAAAACAACATCGGTCTGAACTTACGGGGACTCATCGTCGGGTCCGCCCCTGGATTCGCCATTGCGGCTAGAGTTCTCTCCCGAGGGATTTCCAGTCCGCCATGAAACCCTCGAGGCCCCTGTCCGTCAAGGGATGCTCTAACAGTTGATACAGCACCTTAGGGGGCAACGTGCCGCAGTCGGCTCCGAGCAAGAGGGCCTGAACCATGTGTTGAGGGTGTCGGATCGAGGCGGCCAGAATTTCCGTCTCGATTTCGTAGTTGTCGTAAATCTGACGAATCTGGCCGATCAACTCCATTCCGTCGCCTGCCACATCGTCGATCCGGCCGATGAACGGTGAGATGTACGTGGCTCCCGCTTTCGCGGCGAGGTGAGCCTGGGTGGGAGAAAAACAGAGCGTCACATTCACGCGAATATCATCGTTTGTCAGCGTGCGGCATGCGCGAAGTCCCGCCTCGGTGAGCGGGACCTTGATCACGATGTTGTCGTGAATCTTTGCAAGGCGCTTGCCTTGTTCGACCATACCCTCGGCGTCCAGCACGACGACCTCAGCGCTGACGGGGCCGTCCACGGCCTCACATATCTCGAGAAACAGCTCCGCTGGCTCGCGCTCTGCCCCCATCTTCGCCATGAGTGACGGATTGGTGGTCACGCCGTCGATCAAGCCTGCTTCCGCGGCGCGGCGGATTTGTGTGATGTCTGCTGTATCGAGAAAAATTTTCATTGAATCACTTGTTGGGTAGATGATGAGGACCGACCCGAGGGCTGGTCCGGATACGTAACGTGGTGGAGAAATAGACCCGTCGGAGGCGCGGGGGGGGAGGTCCGGAGGTCACTCTCGGGTTCCTCGAGGAGACACCGGAGGTCCTCCAAAGGGCGCTTTCGTCTTGCAATGTCCACCATCGTTCCGACCAGATACCGAACCATATGATGAAGGAAGCGGTCGGCGGTGATCCGAAACGTGAGCCCGAGGTCTTCCCAGGGTGCCCAACAGGACTCGTGTACCGTACACCGGTCCCCCCTCTCGGGCTGGCCCGATTTTCTGAAGGCCTTGAAGGAATTCTCGCCCACGATGGTTCCGGCCGCACACTCGAGAAGCCCCGTATCCAACGGCTTGGCGAACGGCCAGCACCAATGGCGGTGGAAGGGTGAACGGGCCTCTGCAGAAAGGCCGAGATGATAAAGATACGTACGGTTCACCGCATCGTAACGGGGATGGAAATCGGGGGAGGCGGGCTCTACGCTCTTGATCCAGATGTCGTTCGGCAGTACAGCGGACAAGGCCTTCTCGAGCTTTTCGGGTTGCCACGTGTTTGGAATGGAGGCTACCGCTACTTGACCGGTCGCATGCACGCCGCGATCGGTTCTTCCCGATCCGATCACCGGGCGATGGGTATTCGTGAGCTGTTCCAGGGCCGCCTCCAGTTCCCCTTGAACCGTGCGCTCCTCACGCTGGATTTGCCAGCCGTGGAAGGCGGATCCATCATATTGAAGAATCAGCTTGAGGCGATTGTCCTTCGCGGCGTTCACGCCCGGAAGGTAGGTAGGGCGAAAGAGTGAGTCAAAATTCTACTTATCCACTGGAACCCTTCGACCTCCGGGCCGTGATTCAGAAGGCTGCTGGAGGTGAGGATCTCACCGCATTCGAGGCAGAGTTTGTATTCGATGTGTTCATGGAGGGTGAGGCGTCTCCGGTGCAAATGGCCGCCCTCCTTACCGCACTTCGCGTGAAGGGAGTAGCGTCCGTCGAGGTGGCCGGCGGTGTTAGGGCGCTCCGAAAAGCCATGATTCCGATCCACTCGGAGTCACCCGACGTGTTGGTCGATACCTGCGGGACGGGCGGTGGAGCCGTGACCACCTTCAACATTTCGACGGCTGCGGCCCTCGTCGCTCGCGGTGCAGGCGCACGGATCGCGAAGCATGGGAACCGCTCGTTCACATCCCGGAGCGGGAGCGCCGATGTCCTCGAGGCATTAAACGTCCGCATTGAGCTCAGCCCCGAGGAAATGGCTCGGGTCCTAGAAGAGGCGGGTGTAGTTTTCATGTTCGCGCCGCTGCTCCATCCTTCGATGCGGCACCTTGGGCCGGTCCGTCGGGAGTTGGGTTTCCCGACCATCATGAACATCCTCGGTCCATTGACCAACCCGGCCGGCGTGCGCAGGCAGTTGGTCGGCGTCGCCGACCCTGCGTTGGTCCCTCTCGTCGTCGAGGCACTGAGAGAACTCGGGCATATCCGCGCGCTCGTCGTACATGGCGAGGCGGGGCTGGACGAGTTGAGTCCGATGGGACCGACGGCGGCGGCCGAACTCCATGATGGGGTCGTAAGCCAGCGGACTATCCGCCCGGAAGACTTCGGGTTGGAGCCCTGCCCGGCGGAAGAACTGGCCGGTGGTGAGCCCGAGGACAATGCGGGGATCATCCTGAGCGTGTTAGAGGGTGAGGAGCGCGGTGGCGCCCGAACAGCAGTCCTCATGAATGCCGGCGCAGCGCTCTACGTAGCGGGCACTTCAGACACGCTCGAAGACGGTATCGGGGCCGCCGCCGCAGCCATCGACGACGGGAGAGCGCTGGACGCTCTTGAGGGTCTGCGAGAGGCGACCCGGGCTTGAGAGGCCTGCGGCCGACTGTACTCCTTCAACACGCCCCTAGTACTTCCGGATGACCCCTACGACGATGCCCTGGATCTGCACATTACGCGCGTCCTCGATGATCGGCGGCATGGAGGGGTTCGCCGGCTGAAGCCGAATCCGGCCGTCTGGTTCCCTGTACATCTTCTTCACCGTGGCCGAATCGCCACCGATGAGCGCGACAACCATCTGTCCGTCCGAAGCGGTCTCCTGGGAGCTCACCACGATGTAGTCGCCGTCTCGGATCTGCTCGTCGATCATCGACTCACCTTCGACCCGTAACACGAAGTTCTCCCCTCCAGACCGTACCATATCCGGCGGCACGGCAATTGTCTCCTGTTGCTCAATCACTTCGATGGGTAGCCCTGCAGCCACCGCGCCGAGGAGCGGTAGTTCGGTGGCGTTTGTGCCGAAGGTCGCGCCGACCAATTCAATGGAGCGGCTCTCGTTGTAGGCCTTCCGGATATAGCCCTTGCGCTCCAGATTGCTCAGATGCTCGTGCACGGTCGCGAGGGAGGAGTACCCGAACGCGTCGGCGATCTCTTCAAAGCTCGGGGCGTACCCATGTTTTTCGATGAAGCTCTCAACGTGATCGAGGATCTCTTTTTGTCGCTTAGTCAGGGGCATATCGACGACCTCTGCATGATGGGAACCCGAATAAGACCCGAACAAAGGGTACCCGAAGGTTGCCCGAAATGCAAGGCAGTATAGCGAGGGCCTTGGCCCGCGGTTGTTTAACGCGGGCTTTAGCCCGCGGTTGTATAGCACGGGCTTTAGCCCGCGGTTGTTGGCGCAGGCCTTGGCCTGTGGTTGTTCGGGTGGCCGAATGAGGCAGCCCGACGACATCCTCCAACGAATCGTCGAGACCAAGCGGGCCGAAGTCGAAGCGTTGAGGCGAATCTTTTCAGGACTCCGGGATCGAGCCGAGAACGCGCCACCCGCGAAAAATTTCATCAGCTCCCTCCAGGGCGGAGATGGGGTGGCGATCATTGCTGAGATCAAGCGACGTTCGCCGGGTGCTGGCGAGATCCGTACGGATCTCGATCCCCTTCGTCTCGGACCTAGGTATGAAACGGGAGGGGCCGCAGCGCTCAGCATTCTCACGGACGCAGAGTATTTCGGCGGTTCTCTCGGGGACTTGGCAGGAGTGGGCGGTCTCGTGAAGATTCCCGTGCTTCGGAAGGACTTCGTCATCGATGAGTCGCAGGTGTATGAGGCGAGAGGGGCGGGGGCAGATGCGATTCTACTCATCGTCAGCATCTTGGATGATGGGAGGCTTCGTTCCTTGAGGACGCTTGCCGAAGAGCTCGGGATGTCCGCGCTCGTGGAGGCCCATGACGGCACTGAAGTGGAGCGCGGTCTCGCGGCAGGAGCCCGGCTCCTCGGCATCAACAATCGCAACCTCCGGACCTTCGAAACGCGGATCGATGTAACCCTCACATTGGCGGCCCAGGTCCCGCCCAGCGTGGTGCTGGTGTCCGAGAGCGGGATTCACACTCCGGCCGATGTCCGTAGCGTCGGAGAGAGCGGGGTGGACGCCGTACTCGTAGGTGAATCTCTCCTTCGTCAGGAAGATCCCGGAGCCGGCGTAACCTCGTTGGTGGGGCAGGGGAAGGCTCCGCGGAGATCGAAATGAACAAAATGGACATCAAGATTTGTGGCATCACCACGCTGGAGGATGCCGTCGCTGCGCGAGAACTCGGGGCCGATTACCTGGGCATGATTCTTTCCCAGGGATTCGCGAGGAGTATTCTGCCAGACGAGGCTGTGGACATCGGGCTTGTTGCCGAGGTGCCGCTGGTGGCGGTCCTGGTGGACGAATCGTTGGACGAGGCCGAGCGCATCGCCGGGCTGTCCGGTGCTTCTGTGATCCAGTTGCACGGTGAGGAGGACGGTGAGTATGCCGAGGAGTTGCATCGGCGGGGAGAGTGGGCCATTTGGAAGGCTGTTCGGGTTCGAGACCCTGAAGATGTGACGAGGGCAGTGGAGGCCCTGGGAGCCTCCATAGACGGCCTGCTCCTCGATGGGTGGCATCCTGACCGGCCCGGTGGTAGCGGAGCATCGTTCTCCTGGGAGGGTGCGCGCTTGGTGAGGAATCACATTCCCCCCGACCTGAAGGTGATCGTTGCGGGAGGCCTCACGCCCGGAAATGTGGCCGATGTGGTCCACGCCCTTCGGCCCGACGTGGTCGACGTCAGCTCTGGTGTGGAGCTGAACGTTCGCCGCAAGGATCCGGAGTTGATCGGGGCGTTCGTCCGTAACGCCCGCGGGGAGAAGTGACCATGGAAATTGAAGGGGAGCGATTCGGTCCATTCGGGGGCCGGTACGTGCCTGAAACGCTCATTTCGGCTCTGGACGAGCTGGATGCCGCCTACCAAGAAGCGATCACCGACTCCAGGTTCCGCGAAGAACTCGACCTCCTACTTCGCGACTACGTAGGCCGTCCCTCTCCCCTTTACCGTGCCTCACGATTGGAGGCATCCGTGGACGGGGCTCCGATTTTTCTGAAACGGGAGGATCTCAACCACACCGGTGCCCACAAGATCAACAATACGATCGGGCAGGCGCTTCTCGCGCGCCGCATGGGAAAACACCGAATCATCGCTGAGACCGGAGCCGGCCAACACGGCGTGGCCACGGCCACGGCCTGTGCGCTCTTCGATCTCGAGTGTGTCGTTTATATGGGCGAGGTAGACGTGGAGCGACAGGCTTTGAACGTCTACCGCATGGAACTCCTCGGTGCGGAAGTCAGGCCAGTCGGATCAGGAACGCGCACGCTCAAGGACGCAACCAACGAAGCCATCCGCGATTGGGTCACTAATGTCGAGACGACGCACTACATTATCGGCTCGGTCGTGGGGCCTTCGCCGTTTCCGCGGATGGTTCGTGAGTTCCAAGCCGTGATCGGCCACGAGGCACGCGAGCAGATGCTCGCTCGCACCGGCGCATTACCTGCCGCCGTCGTGGCGTGTGTGGGCGGTGGTTCGAACGCTATGGGCATCTTCCACGCGTTCCGGGAGGAGGACGGAGTGGAGTTGATCGGCGTCGAGGCAGCCGGTGAAGGCTTAGATTCCGGAAGACACTCCGCGACGCTTGCGGCAGGACGGCCGGGCGTGCTTCATGGGGCCATGAGTTACCTGCTGCAAGATAGTGACGGTCAGGTAGCGCCGGCACACTCGATCTCCGCCGGGCTCGACTACCCTGGTGTCGGCCCTGAGCACTCCTATCTAAAGGACACGGGACGGGCCCGATACGCATCCGTCACCGACGAGGAAGCCCTTGAGGCGTTTCACGGGCTGTCAGATTTGGAAGGGATCATCCCTGCGTTAGAGAGCGCGCACGCCATTGCACATGTCCTGAGGATTGCTCCGGAGTACCGAGGGCACGGATCTCTTTTGGTGTGTCTGAGTGGTCGGGGCGACAAGGACGTCGCACATGTTGCTCGCGTGGAAGAAGGAGCACGTTATCTTTGAGTGGAAGCACATCCCACTCAGGACGAGCGACCCTTGACCGACAAACCGGCGGAAATCTCCGACCAGACTCCGGACGAGCCTGAAGGCTGGAGCGAGGGCGACGACCTTCCGGTCGCCCAGGTTCGGGAGCTTTTTACTGTGTTCTCCAAGGCCCTCCGGGCTTTTCAACTCTACGACGAGAACAACCCGGTCCGGAGGCGCTTCGTCACCAGCCTTCGTGAGTGCTTCGAGCGGCTTTGGCAGGAAATCGAGGGCCTCAATTTGTCGGTTGAGGAGCACCGCTTTCTGTTGGCTGGCGAGGCAGTCTACGAGAACCCTTCCCGCTCGGACTCGCTCGCGTTTCTTCTGTACAAGGACGGCGTCCGTGACGTCACGTTTCTCCGAGGCATCGAGGGGCATGAGCTCGAAAGGATTCTCGCCGTGCTCCAGAGGGCGAAGATGCTCAAGACCGCCGAGGCAGAGGACCTCCTGACGATGCTCTGGGAGGCGGACCTCGAGTTTTTCAAGTGTCAGTACGTGGCCCGGTTCACGGACGGTGCCGTAATTCCCGCGGCTCAAGCGGTGGCGGATCGTGCCGAACTGGGTCAAGTCCTTCAGGGTGAGGCGGAGGCATCCCAGGCCGCGAGAGATGGTGCTGAGGCGGAGGGGGACACCGCTAAAGATGATGCTGGGGCGGGGGCGAGCACCGCACAAGATGGCTCTCCGTCGCCCAAGGTGGGCCAGGATTTTTCGCCGACGCGCTACGCGCTCGAGCCGGAGGAAAAGGCGGAGCTTCAGCGAGCGTTGGCGGCCGAGATGTCCCGCGATTTAAGGCATGATGTCTTGGCCGCACTCTTCGACCGATTGGAAGATCCTGAATATCCGGACCGCAAATCGGAAATCCTGAAAATCGTTCGCGAGCTCGTGCCGAATTTATTGAGTCGCGGGGCCCTCGAGTCCGTGGCGAACATCTTGGAAGAGTTGGCCATGGTGCGAGCTGAGTCAGGAGTCTTGGGCGAACTCCACGTAAGGGAGTGTGATGACCTCCTCGACGACCTCTCGTCCGCGGAGACGGTCGAGGAGTTGGTGCGCGCTCTTCAGGATGGGACCATCGATGTTCCGGTCGATGTATTGGGCAGGGTTCTGAAGTTCCTCCGAGTCGGTGCCTTGCCGATGCTTCTCGGAGCGGCCGAGCAGGAGGAAATTCCCGGTTTGAGGGACACACTCCGTGGTGCCGTGCACGGAATCGCCGCGGAGAACCCACAGGCGGTCCTGGCCCTTCTGGAGAACGTGAATCCGGTCGTGACCTCGGGAGCCGTGCGCCTGATCGGGAGGATGGGTATGGCGGAGGCAGCCCCTAAGCTCGTAGGCCTCATGGCGCATCCGGATGCCGACGTCAGGCTCGCCCTCGTCGAGACGGCGGAGTTGCTCAGGGAGGACACAACCACGGAGGCGCTCATCGGTGCGCTCGCCGACGCGGAGCGCGATGTCCGTTTGGCCGCGGCGCGCGCGCTAGCGACCCTCGGGCATGAGCAGGCCGCGCCGGTGTTGAAGGTGTTGGTGACCAGCAAAGAGATTCGCCAGGCCGATCTCACTGAGAAAATCACGATTTTCGAAAGTTACGGGGTGCTCGGCGGCGCTGACGCGGCCGATGTGCTGAACACACTCCTCAACAAGAAGAGTTTTTTCGGCCAACGTGAGCCCTCGGAGATCCGCGCGTCGGCGGCACGGGCCCTGGGCAAGGCTGGGCTTCCCGGTTCAGAGGCGGCTCTCCGAGCCGCTCAGGGGGATGAGGATGCCGTTGTCCGCACCGCGGTGCGGCAGGCCATTCAGGGAGCTGAGCAGCGAGCCGAGCAGGGAGTGGAGCCGGGAGTCGAGCCGGGAGTCGAAGAGGCGGTCGAGGAGGTGGTCGAGGAGGTGGTCGAAGAGGGAGTCGAGGAGGTGACCGAGTGAGTTCGCTCGACGATGCCGGCCGGGTTCAGGATTTGGGCGGAAAACTGCTCACAGTGATCCATGTTGTCCTTCGGTCGGCGAGGCTTTACCCGCTCGAGAACGTCCAGGTCCAGCAGTCTATCGACGACCTGCAGGCGCAAATGGTCGCTTTTCTAGAGGCGGAGGGGGCGTTCGAGCTTCATATCGCCGGTGACTTTTTCTTCCTGAACGAGATGCGGCTTCGACTCGACCTGTCCAACTTCTCCACCTTCGGAAACCTGGCGTCCGTGCTGCCGAGTCACGGGATCGGAGAGGTCGGAGTGTTGCCGGGTGTGCAACGTGAGGAGTGGGCCCCCTTCGCCGCTCTACTCTTGCGGGATCCGAAGGAGGATCCCTTCCCGGAGTTCATAGACCGGTTAAGCCAGACGCCGGCGGAGCATATCGATGTCCGGCCTGTGGCCGAGTCCGCTGAACCCGAACTGATCGAGCGGGACTCGCTCGATGAAGCCAAGGGAACGTACGCGCAGTCCGTGAAGGTGGCGAGGGACGTGCTCACCGGCATGCGCATGGGGAAGGCAGTGAATGCCCGTAAGGTGAAGCGCGCTGTTCAGGGCATTGTCGATCAAGTGCTGGACAATGAGTCATCGATGGTGACCATGACGACGCTTCGCGGATTCGACGAATACACATTCACCCACTCGGTGAACGTCTCCATCTTCAGCGTAGTCATCGGACAACGGCTCGGGCTCACGAAACTACAGTTGTACGAGCTGGGTCTCGGCGCACTGCTCCACGATATCGGCAAGATGCGCGTGGACACCGAAATCATAAACAAGGCCGGCGGACTAACCGAGGATGAGTGGACCGCGCTCAAGGATCATCCCACGGAGGGCCTACTCCTTCTGTTTGAAATGCGGGGCTTTTCCGAAGTTCCGTACCGTCAGATGCTCATGGCCTACGAGCACCATATGAAGGTCGATCTTTCGGGGTATCCTCAAAACGAACGCGTCCGGGAGCTCGGACTCTTCTCACGGATCGTCGCGGTTGCCGACGGCTTCGATGCTGGGACTTCAGTACGGAGTTATCAGTACGAGCCCTGGCCTCCGGACGAGGTGCTCAAGGAAATGAGGGACAACCCCCGGCGTGGGTTCGATCAACTGATCGTGACAACCCTGATCACGGCGACAGGTGTCTATCCGGTCGGCACGCTCGTGATTCTGGATACGGGCGAGTTGGCCGTCGTATCCAAAACCCATTCGGAAATCGAGCACATCCACCAGCCCTCGGTGAGGGTGATCTCTGATGCCAAGGGCCGGCCATTGGAAACGCCCGTCACGGTGGACATTTCCCTCGGCGAGCGCATGATCATGAGGACCACTGATGCGCAGAAGTACGGCATCCGTGTCAGCGACTACCTCATCTGAGGTCCAGAAGGCTGCTGGAGGAGTACAGCGGGTCGCGCACATGGCGCTTG
>Ga0114996_10007268_pt1 | contig 12593 bp, 8 predicted proteins | sample ArcticOcean_MG_C_4_FD_87039 | JGI IMG/M metagenome (GOLD analysis project Ga0114996, IMG submission 87039) | Marine microbial communities from western Arctic Ocean - ArcticOcean_MG_CB4_134 | ecosystem: Environmental > Aquatic > Marine > Oceanic | place: Arctic Ocean: Canada Basin | collected... | reverse complement strand
GCAGTCCCCAATCGAGAAGAATTACGTCCCACGTCTGAGCGTCGATCTGGTGCATGCCCATCAGGCCGTCCGGTGCGTGCTCAACCTGAAAACCCTCTTCGCGCAGACCCCGGACGACGAAATCCGCGATTTCCCATTCGTCTTCGACGAGCAATACCCGTTTTTTGGATGAATTCGCCATGGGAGTCGGTGAGCCAGTGGTTTCTTGAAGGATTGTCTGCAACGCGCCGGGGAGTATAGCGTCGAGCCGTCGGCGATGTCAACTTTCTTGGCCGAAGAAGAAGCCGCCTTCCCGGTTGCAATCATCTTTCATTCTAGCAACATGACGCACCGTCTTGCTCGCGCCGTGCACTTCGTTGACACTCCTTGCGATGCCGCCTAGAATCGGGCGTTTCGACGCATGTCAACCGCGTCTTGGCTGAGAAATCCATCGACGAAGGACCCCCCTCTCCATGTCCGACCAAAGTTCCCAAATTGACACCGTCATGCAGGAAGACCGGCTCTTTGCTCCCAGCGAAGAGTTCTCCTCCGCCTCACGCATCGGATCGATGCAAGCCTACGACGCCCTCTGGAATGAGGCCGCCGCAGATCCCCTGGGGTTTTGGTCAAAGCAGGCCCAAGAGTTGCACTGGTTCACGCCGTTTCAAAAGGTCCTGGAATGGGACGAGCCCTTTGCCGAGTGGTTCGTCGGCGGCCAGACGAACGTTTCCTACAATTGTCTCGACGCCCATCTCGGCACCGAGCGAGAGAACAAGACGGCGATTCTATGGGAAGGTGAGCCGGGCGACAGCCTTTCGCTGACCTACAAAGAGCTGCACGAGCAGGTCTGTAAGTTCGCCAACGCACTGAAAAGTCTTGGCGTGACCCAAGGCGACGTGGTGTCGATCTATATGCCGATGACGCCGGAGTTGGCGATCGCGATGTTGGCCTGTGCCCGGATTGGGGCGGTTCATTCGGTGATTTTCGCCGGATTTTCCAGCGAAGCGATCGCCGACCGCAATCGGGATGCCAGCGCCAAGGTGCAACTGACCGCCGATGGTGCCTGGCGACGGGGCAAGTCGTTGCCGCTGAAAGAGACCGTCGATGCGGCGCTCGAGAAATCTCCCTCGGTCCGAACGTGTGTCGTTCTCAAGCGGACCGGCGATGAAGTGAAAATGAAAAAGGGCCGCGACGTCTGGTGGCACGACCTAATGAACGACGCGTCGGCCGATTGTCCCGCCGAACCGCTCGACAGCGAAACGCCGCTGTTCATCCTTTACACCAGTGGTTCGACCGGCAAGCCAAAAGGAATCAAGCATACGACCGCCGGATACAATCTCTACGCGAAGAAAACATTCGAGTGGGTGTTCGATCATCGTGACGACGACGTTTTTTGGTGCACTGCCGACTGCGGCTGGATCACCGGCCACACTTATGTCGTTTACGGCCCGCTCTCCGCCGGGGCGACGGTCGTGATGTACGAAGGCGCTCCGAATCACCCCGACGAGGGTCGCTTCTGGGAGATCGTCGAGAAGTACAAGGTGACGATTTTTTACACCGCCCCGACCGCGATCCGCGCGTTTATCAAATGGGGCGACCAGTGGCCCGAGGGGCGCGATCTGTCAAGTCTACGGTTGCTTGGCACGGTCGGTGAGGGAATCAATCCGGAAGCCTGGATGTGGTACCACAAAAAAATCGGCGCCGAGCGTTGTCCGATCGTCGACACTTGGTGGCAGACCGAGACCGGCGGGATCATGATGTCGCCGCTACCAGGTGCGATTTCCACCAAGCCGGGAAGTTGCACCAAGCCGCTGCCGGGCATCATTCCAGCGATCGTCGATGACGCATGTCAGCCGGTCGAGCAGAACCACGGCGGCATGTTGGTCATCACGCAGCCGTGGCCAGGCATGTTGCGGGGAATCTGGGGCGACGACGACCGTTATCGCGAGCAGTATTGGTCCACTGTGCCACACAACTACCTGACTGGCGACAACGCTCGATGCGACGACGACGGGTATTACTGGATCATGGGCCGGATCGACGACGTGCTGAACGTTTCTGGTCACCGGCTGAGCACAATCGAGATCGAAAGCGCCCTGGTCAGCCACCCAAACGTCGCCGAAGCGGCTGCCGTAGGGCGTCCCGACGAGATCAAGGGTGAAGCGATTGCCGTGTTTGTCACGGTCCGTGACGGCGAGCCGGACGAAGCACTACGTGTGGAGCTCAAACAGCACGTTCGCAAGGAGATCGGCGCCCTGGCTCAGCCCGACGACATCCGTTTCACCGCGTCGCTGCCAAAAACCCGCAGCGGCAAGATCATGCGACGTCTTTTGCGTGACATCGCCTCGGGCAAAGAAACGATCGGCGACACCTCGACACTCGAAGACTACAGCGTTCTGGCGAAACTTCGCGATGACGACGATTAGACGCTGTGTCCGTCTTGTGTAATTCTCTTTTTTGTAAAGCCGCGACCAGTGGTCGCGCATCAGCGCATAAAATACGCAATTCATGCGCGACCACTGGTCGCGGCTTTACATGCCCGGTGAAAAAAGCTTTTACACGCCCGGCGCATAAAAAATGCCTCGAGACGCCGGCTCCCAGTGCGTGTGCGGTTTCATCCTAATAAACCTGGTAGCCATTATCGTCGAGGCGGTCGTCGCACTTGGCCTCCTGCTCGGCACGACGAGACGTAATCTATCGCAACGTGGCGCGCGCTGCAATAGCCCTTCGACAAATTTACAATCTGATTCATCGGCGAGAGATAATTGACCGACGATTTTCATGTCCTACATCGCTTATGCGTCAGGTTGGAATTAGCGCATCGTCTCAACGTTGGCGACTCGATGGGGGCGGGTGTTGCGAGGATCGTAACAGGACAACAAGTCCGGCGGTCCACGAAAAAACCCCATGCCCGCGCGAATGGCGTGCATGGGGTTAAAAAAGCATCACTCTAGATCCGACTCGACGGGCTGTTGCCGCCTATCACCGGAGGTCGTCTTGTAGATGGTGGATCGTGTCTTCGATCGAGGAAAGTTGCGACGCCAGTTGACGCAGACGCCAAGGAACGCTAGGTGAGGCGTGACCGTGATGTCCGTGGTGGCCGCCGACGCTGAAACTCCAACCCTTACCTACCTTGAAGCTGACGCCCGCTGGGCTGTGGTGTCCGTGATGCCGGACGCGGTGGCGACTACTTGCGATCATGCTGTCGACGATCTCTTGCATGTGGTGCTGCAAGCGGTCGAGTTGGGCGATGTCACGACGAAGATGACGTAGCTCTGTGCTGTTATGGATCCCGTGATGGGCCAGCTTATGAATGTGGTTCGCTTTCCAGTACATCTGTGACGCATCGCGGTACAGGTGCGAGTATCGCGAAGAGTGACGGAAGTCGTTGCGAAGCGTCTGGGCCATCACGGCGGCCTGACGTTGGGTAGTCAGGGCAAGTCGATCGATGTGGGCGGGGGACATTGCCTGGGCCGAAGTGGCTGAGGTCAGCAGGGCGGCGAGTGCGATAGTCATGGTGGCGGCGATTTTCATGGCAGGGTCCCTTTCAGGTTTTCGTGGGTAAGTTGTTTTCTGTCCTCTTGGACTGCTGGTATAGAAATGCACTCGGCATGCCAAAGCCCTGCGGGGGTTGTCGTGTGCGACGTAAGGCTATAGCATTTAACTAGTTAGGTTCTGTTCGTCGTTTCAGAAACGAAGAAAAACGGTCCCGAAATGTCATCATATTGATCTTTGTCCTCTCGTTTAGTTATCAATATGATGGCGCTCGGCGTTTCCTGGATCTCGGCCGTCTCGCCTTCGCAATCAAGACCTACAAAACACACACCGCCGAAATACCACCCGCACGTCTCTCCCTTGTGAATCTCGAATGAGAGAACGCTTTGCTTTCATCGTTTCGCCGCTCCTGGGTTGGTATGCCCTGGCGGTGCAGTGGCTCGCGCTGTTGGCGATGATGGCGCTGTTGGTCCTCTATCGGGGCATGAAGTCCTCGCGGTTCGCCGATCTGATGCAGTTCGACGATGTGCCGATGCTGCGATTCGTCGAACTCAACTATAGCGCTCTCTATTGCTCTGCGGCCGCGCTGGGCGTGGTTTTCGTTGCCGCCAATGCACTGGTATGTCGAGAATTGCTAGATGGCGGTTGGCGGCGGTCGGTCAAATCGCTTTTTGGCGGGACGACCGAACACCGTGTCGCCGTGACGCTGGTTTTTTCCCTCGCAGCCGCAGTTGCCTGTGTGCTGATCGCCTCCTGGCACTGGCCGATGTGGGCCATCTCGTCACCGACGATCGAGCCGATCGGCCTGTTCGACTGGCTGAGCGTCGTGTTTGTGGCGATTGCCGGAGGACTCATGCCTCACGTGATCACCTGGCTGGATGACGAGCCCGACCGGCCGGTCGGGGATCAGCCGGCCGGGCGTCGCAGCCATGCGGCGCGGCTTTCGGCGATCTATCTACTCGGCTGCGCGTCGGTGTTCGTCTATGCGCTGCTGGAGCATCTCAAGTTCTGGGACTCTGATCGCAACGGCGGTTTCGAGTATGCTCAGTTTTTTGTCGGCGAACATGAAATTGAACAGGCCAACTTGGTGCTTTATTCGACGTCTGTCCTGTTGGCGTCACTGGCGGCGCTGGTCGGATGTGTGGCGTACGGGGTGTTGTGGCTTGTCGGTCGCCGTGATCGACGCGAGGGTCGTGCCTTTACGCTCCGCGACTGCGGCTCTTTGGCAGTGCTGCTGTCGGCGGTCTGGGCCCTGGCATTGATGATGCCGTGGCAGGTCAAGATCTGGGGTGAGATTCGTTCCGACAACGGTTGGATTCTTCCGGCGGTTTCGGCCGTGTTCACAATCGCCGGACTCGTGCCGCTGCTGTTTGTCACGCTTAGCATGATGCGACGGGACTTCAATGCGCTGAGTCATCCGGAGTCAGAGGTCCTTGGGGCTGAAGAAGAAGAGCTAACGGAAGTGGCCGCGGATGATTTGCCTCTCGGCGCGATATTTTATCCGACACGTTCGGAGTTCGCCCTGTTTGCCTGGCTGCTGTTTCCCATATATCCGCTGCTGAGACTGTTTCGCGTCGTCGGAGTTCGGTTCTATCTGGCTCTTCTCCTGATGCTCACCGCGGCGGCAACGCTGAATTTATTGTGGACGGTTAACATGGCGGACGAACGGTTCAACTTCGACGATTGGCGAGGGATGATCAAGGCGGGACTCTTGCCGTTTCAGCGGGTCGTGCTCTCGTTGGCGACGGCGGCGATCGCCTATCTGCTAGGGATGCGGCTGGTCCAGTCGCTGGCGTTGGTGTCAGACGCGAACAGCGTGCTTCGCACCATTTCTGGACGAATTGGCCGCACGACGGTGGTGCTCGCCGGAGTGGCCTGCTTTGGACTGGCGAGTTGGCCGTTTTGGGGCTGGAGCCGAGTGAGCCAGAACGTCTTTGCCCGCACGATGGAATTTAGCAACCAGCACGAGTTCGAGGTGTTGCTGTTGCATTGGATCTTTGACTGGGACCGCGACGGTTTCGCCGCCGTGTTGCACGGTGCGGATCCCGACGATTTCGACGCCCAAATTCATGCCGGCGGGATTCCCGCCCCTGGTCCCGAGCCGGTTGAGGTAGCGGTCGATCAGTTCGAGGTGATCGATCCGCAGCGAGCCAAGGACTTTCCGAACCTGATAATTTTCTATCTCGAAGGTGTCACCCCGAGGGCCATCTCCGCGTATGGACAACGTCGCCTAGCAGAGGGTCGCATCGCGACACCGAACATCGATCGCGTGGCACACGACGGAATTCGATTCAACCAAGCCCGATGTTTTTACCCCAGCACATGGGATGCCTGGTTCGCGGTCAGCAGCGGACGGTTCTTGCGGATCGAAGGCACCAACCTGGACGAAGCCCGCGCGGACGATGATCGCTATGCGCGATACAACAACCTGTACAGAATCCTCGGCAAAGCGGGGGTGAATCGCTGGTGTCACGCCGATACGTCGCCCTACTTTCAATTGCTCGTGCCCGGTGCGATGCGCGACAACGAGGACACGGCCTGGAAAACCGAGGAAACCTTCGACTCGGGCGTAACTGCCGAAGAAGAAGAGCGGGGTATCTCGCGCGGCGACAAGCGAAACCAACGAATGCTCGAGTTTCTCGACGACCTGAAGCCGGGTGACAAGTTCTTCATGTGCGAGCATATGTCCGATACACACTTTGACTGGGAACGAACTTCGCTCAAGCGAGCCAAAGAGTTGGGTTTCAAAGACGGACTCGTGCCCTACGAAGCTGATGGTCTGTTGCCCCGTACCGGAAAACAAAACGAAACGTACTCGTGCTATTTCCACACGATCACTCGCATGGATGCCCAGATCGGACAGATCCTCAAGAAACTCGACGAGTTGGATCTCTATGACGAGACGATGATCGTGGTCATCAGCGACCATGGCTGCCAGTTTTGGGAACACGAGCATCTCTACTACGTGTCGCATCTCTACGAACAAAGCCTGCAGGTGCCGCTGATCATCAAGACGCCGGGACTGCCCGGAGGACTCGTCAGCGACGCACCCGTGATGCAGATGGACCTGATGCCGACGGTGATGGAGCTAGCGGGGATGCGTCAGGCAAATCCTCGCGAGGAGGATCCTTGGATGTGCCGCAGCCTGGCACCTCTGATGCGAGGCGACGAATCAGCCGAAACTGTTACGCAATATCGCCGGCGGGACATTCCACTCACCACCCATCACGACATGCTCGGCGTGATCTCAGAGTTTCGCCACAAACTGATTTTTGAACGACCGTCGGGCACCTACCTATTGTTCGATCTGGTCGATGACCCCGACGAGATGCACAATCTGGTTGACACGCGGCCAGAATTGCTCGAGGCGATGATGGTCAAACTTCGGGCGTTGATCGCTCGGAACCCGTCGTTTATCTGGCGAATTAAGTCGCCGAGCGAACAATAGATTGACCGCTGCGTATGAAATAGCAGCGTCTTATGCCGGCAGCGGCACATTTGGGGGGGCGAAGCGATTCGCTTGACAGACCCCGTTTACCGGACTCTACTATTAATACAACGGTGACCCACCCCCAAAATCCTACCTAATCCGTCAGGTCCGTACGCCCTGGGCTAATCTGTCACATGCCCGCGCCGTTGTCGTCGGCCCCGAACCACGTTGGAGACCCACAGATGAAGAGAATTCACTCCGCCCTATTGATCGCGGTCGCCGTCGCGATTGGCCTGTTGTCGACCGGTGTTCGCGACGCCAATGCCGTGAGCTTTTTCAAGAAGGGCTTCGCGGCCCGTTACGTGAAAGAAAAACCGTCGACGGATGGCGAAAAGGCGCTTGCCGCGGCCTATGCCGAGCGGAAGTGTTACACCTGTCACGTCAAAGGCAAGGACGAGAACGGCAAGAAGATCTCGAAGAAAGTCCACAACGCCTACGGTGTCGCTCTGGCGAAGTTGATCAAGAAAAAGGACTTCACCAGCGAGAAGCGGGCAGCCGATCCCGACAAGGCGAAGGCCACCGTGCAGGCCGCCCTCGAGAAGGTCGAGGGGATGAAGGTCGATGCCAGCAAGGCCGATTCGCCAACGTGGGGCGATCTGCTAAAGAAGGGCAAACTGGCCGAGAACAAAAAGCCGTAGTTCGTGCCAGTCACGATCCAGCGGTGATCACGGTAAACTATCGGGTCGAATGCCATGCGAGGCGTTCGGCCCGTTTTTGTTTTTAGGTACATCCGGTATTTGCGGGGACAGTCGTGGGCAGAAAAGAACCGCGGATGAACACGGATGAACACGGATTTTCTTGTGGACACATTATTAGCGACGGCACAATTGCTTGAGGGAAAAGGAGAGAAACGTCAACGTCCCGTGAGAGAAACGCATCTATGAAAATCCGCGTTCATCAGCGTCCATCCGCGGTTCCTTTTGAACTCTCAGGAAAATCTGTCAGCCGGTGCTGCCCGATATTCCCGGATGAACCTTTTTCTTGGACCGACTGCGCATTGACGCAGTCGCGACGATCTCTTCCTCACCCGCGTCGCCGTCGTCGCCGACCGATTAGTAGCCAGCCGACAGTGCTCATAAGGGCGAGAGCTGCGGAGGACGGTTCGGGAACCACGCTGACTTGCGAGAAACTACTGATCTGGGCGTTGGCCAGAATCGAGGCATCGTCGATCAATGATCGGCGTCCGAACTGAATGGTCGGGCCAAGCAGCGAATCGGGAAGCGTACTGCCATCTAGATGCGCGTTGGACGTAGAGAAGCCGACGGTTGGCACGGCGGTGTTGTTCGTGGGAATCGCCGAACCGGCAAACGGTAGCGGGCTTTCGATGTTCGCTTCGTTGTCGTCCCAGGTTTCGGACTGATAGGACGCATTCGCGGAACTCATTCCCAGCGCGTGACCGATTTCGTGAAGCGCCACGGTCAGTAGGTCGTGCGGCGTCTGGCCGGCGATCTTTGGACCGGTATAACCGAGGTGATTGCGGCCGGTGATGAGTTCGCCCCCGCCAAAGTCATCGGCCGATTCCTGATAGGACGACCACTCTTGGTGGAGCCCCGGGGTCGGATCGAGAAACCAGTTGGTCCCGTTGTTGTCGAAGCTGATCGTGCCGAGTGTCTCGCGGCCACCGATTTGAAAACCCAACGTGTGCTCGGCGATGTTCGGGTTCGTCAGGTCTTGCCACTTAAAATTGAGCATCAGCGCGTGAGGATCCGTGATCGCGGCTTCCCACATATCGGCGGCCTGATTGAACACGTCGTCCAGGCTGCCTCCGCCGGTGATCGTTGGCGGTGCCGTACTGTTGACAAAGACGCGGGTGATCGTCAGCGCATGGACCGACGAACCGGCGCAAACGGCGACGAAGATCACGACCATGATCACGACCACCGCGGCGCACCGCGAGACCCTTGATTGGGCCATCGAGTTGTGGGTGGTCATTAGTGCTTACCCTCCTGCCCATGCCGCCCGCCGAGAGCATTGCTCTCAGATTAGGTCGCCAGCAGGACGCAGTGGCTTCAGACGCAACGGCTTCAGAAGAGAAGTATTAAGAAGAGTTGGTGTCGAATCGGTTGATGTCGAATCGTTGGTGTGGAATTATCGTAGAAAAGGGATGCCCGGCGGGGCCTCTTCTCTCCAGACTAAATCGAACCTGCAATTTCTGCAAACAAATGGTCGGCGAAAATGGGCGCGATCTGCTCGGCCGCCACATGGAAGAGAAGTCGCTAACCTGTTCTGAGGAACGGAGTTACGGGCGTCCGTTCTGTTGCTCGCACCACGGAGGTCGTCTGGTTCGATCAGAGGCTTTCGGCACGTCGGGCCGGAGAATCCGCACAGGCCGCCGATACGGACGCGGACGAGTAGATGCGACTGAAATTATGCCGGTTCGGCCACGCAACGATCTTGTCCCACCCTAAAGGATCTCAAGCACCGACTCGGGTGGTCGTCCCACTCTGGCCTTTCCTCCGGCGACGACAATGGGCCGCTCAATGACCTGCGGATTCGCTACCATACGACGGATTAATTCATCAGGGTCGTCGGTCTCGCTCAGACCGAGCTCGCGGTACTCTTTCTTGCGGATCAATTCGTTGGGCGACTTGCCGAGTTTCTTCAGCACGCCACGCAGCGTCTGCTCGTCGGGAGGCGTCTTGAGATACTCGATGACGGTCAGCTGCAGCCCCTTTTCTTCGAGCAGCGCCAGAGTTTGCCGGCTCTTGCTACAGCGCGGATTGTGATAGATCGTAACGGTGGACATGCGGAAACGCCTTCTATTTCTCGCTAGGGACGCGCTTCGCACGACGCGATTTGAACGTGCGGGTATCGAGGACCTTGCCATCGAAATCAATCGCCTTGAGCTGCAAACCGCCGGGCGTGACCTCGAAGAGACAATAATGATCGTGGTCGGAAAACGCCTTTGAGTATTTATTGGGATTCTTAGGATCGGTGCGGGTGTGCCAGGCCATACCGCCTGCGTGTCCAGTCAGAATCGTCGGCACCGACTTATCGGCCGGCGGTTCGACCCGCTCATAGCAGCGATGAATGCTACCGATGGTTGCGGTGACACGATATTTGACCAACAGCGGATCAATCTTCGCCACGGTATGCTTTGCGCCAGAGCGAAACACTCTGTTGTAGTTCACCGGCGAACAGTGCGAGGCGTGGCCGTTCAGTACGAGCAGGTAGTCCTCGTCGGCGTCTTTCAAAATGTTTTCGAGCCACTTCACGCCGCCATCGGTCTTGTCATGCGATTGACTGAACGCCTCGATCGTTACGAATCGCACGTTTCCGATCACGACGGTCCAGTGTCCCCAGTCCTTGTCGTTGGGCGGAAAGAAGAAAGTCCGGCTCAGGCTGGTCGGCGAAATCATGTCCATCGCGTTCGTCATCGGAAACAGCGGGATTTGCGACAAGGTCGGCTGGCTGACGCGGAGAAACTCGTTGGTCCACATAAAATCCCAGGCGGGGCAGTTTTGGTAATTCCCTGTGTGGATGAACACGTCCGGCTTGAGCTTGCGAACGGTTGAGTAAAGCTGATCAATGCGCTTGTGGTCGCCACGAAACAGCGTGCCTCCCGCCGCCACAAACCGAAAACCATTGCCTGTGGTTGGAGCCCTCGCTTCGTACGGCCCGTAGCTTTTCGACGTCCCACCGGCAATGACAGACACCGTATAGCGAAATCTTTTTGTGCCCAGTGGCAGCGGCACCCGGGCTTTCAAGACACGAGCACGTGGGAAGTCATGTTCCGCAGTAGGGCCTGCCGGTTGGACGGGAGTTACCGCAACCTTGAACGCCGAGGGGATTTCTGCACGTGCAGAAACACCAAAATAATCTTTCGCCACGATCCCCAGAATCGGCAAGCGGTCCAATACGGCCCGATCGGTTGGCAGCGACTTGAGTTGTATTGCCGCAGGGACGATACCCAGGGCGTAATTCTTGTGCCAGAGGTTGCCGCTCAACTGCAACGTGTTCTCGCCCTGCTTTAGTAGCTTCGGGTCAATCGAAAGGGAGTCATAAAGTGTGTACGGCAGATGCCCAATCGAAGAACGGTTGCCATTGAGCACAATCTGGGTGTTCAGCAGGGTGGGGCAGGTGCCGACGTTGTATCGATCGATGCTGGCGGCGCTGGTGATCGTGAAACCGCCAACCCCGGATTTCATCACGACCTTGAGCAGCCCGATCTTCGTTGGATCTTCGATACGAAACGTTGCGCGGGCCGCATCGGCACGTTTAGGGACGGTGCGCGTGCCGCCTATCTTCGGCGCCTCAGGGACGAACGTCTTGCCGCCGTCTGTGCTATAGGTCCACTGGGCGGAAATTACGGTGGCTGAGTTTTCCTTCGGCTCGGCCGCACGTGCATTTCCAAAAACAAACGCTGTCGCTAGCATGCCGATCGTCCCGGCGATGAAACTACTCCTGCATGTCATCGCTATCTCCGTCAGGCGAATGTAGAACAGTGGTTATCGTGGAAAAAGTTGCAAGGCGAAGAGGCGCAAGGGCCACGAGACACACAATTGTATCGGTTTTCACTGAGTCAATACAAGCACTAACCGCAAGCGAGCGGATCGGCTGGAAGCCAGACCACTCGCGTGTACTTCGTGTCGGTCGCCCACAGCGATCCGTGAACTGCGTAAACGCCTTACCGATGTTTGACAAGCATCGCCGTCCTGCCCATAATCACGCCTGCGTGAGCCGAATCAGGCCTCTGTCCGTATCAGAATTTCTGTCAGTTTGCGCCTTGCATTCATCGCAAGGTTAGGCCTCCCGAACTCCTGGACAAGATCGATCTCCTGCAATTAGAGAAAGCAAAATTATGCATCGCCCCTTTATCGCGATATTCGGTGTCGTCATGATGTTCGTCGGATCGGCCTTTGCGCTCGCTGCCGAACCGCCGACCTCTGAACCCTTCCTCAAATTCAACGGCAAGGACCTCACCGGCTTCTATCCGTATCTGGGCAAAGAGCGTGGGAAAGACCCCGACAAAGTCTTTTCGGTGACGCCGGAGGGATGGCTACGGATTAGCGGCCGACATCACGGCTATCTGTCGACCGAAAAGTCGCTGAAGAATTACCGTTTGGTTGCTGAGTTTAAGTGGAATTCGAAAGATCCCAAGAGCGACAGCGGGATCTTCTTTAACGCCGTAAAAAAGGACAAGTTGTGGGCCAAGTCGTTGGAGTTTCAGATGCGCGCCGGAGCGACCGGTGATTTGTGTTTGATCGGTGGGCCGGCGCTGACAGTCAACGGCAAACGCCGCGCCAGGGGCTGTATAAAAAGATCGGGAGACGCCGATCTCGAAAAACCGAAAGGCGAGTGGAATCAGGTTGAGATTCTCAGCGCCGCAGGCAAAGTCCAAATGCACCTGAACGGCCAGATGATCCTGGACGGCACCAAACCATCGCTCACCGAAGGTCGCGTCTACTTTCAGTGCTACTCAGGTGGATTGACCTATCGCAAGATCGTGTTCTATTCGGCGCAAACAAAGTAGCGAACCGGCGGAGAGGGCGTAGAGGGGATTTCAAAACTCGCTTGCGACAGATTCAATACAAGCACGAAGCGCAAGCGTCCATGAGGAATCCTCCGTCAAGGTCGAAAGCGAGAAGTAAACGGGATTTCCATGCGTCCATTCGGCATCATCCGCTCT
>Ga0114996_10007267_pt1 | contig 12597 bp, 7 predicted proteins | sample ArcticOcean_MG_C_4_FD_87039 | JGI IMG/M metagenome (GOLD analysis project Ga0114996, IMG submission 87039) | Marine microbial communities from western Arctic Ocean - ArcticOcean_MG_CB4_134 | ecosystem: Environmental > Aquatic > Marine > Oceanic | place: Arctic Ocean: Canada Basin | collected... | reverse complement strand
GCCAAGCCGAAGCCGATCGCGGTTCTGCCCAAGCCCAAGGGGCCGGTCACGAAGTTGCCGCCGGTGTCCGAGATCCTCAAACTCAAGGGCGTGGCGAAACGCGGCAAGAGCATCTTCGAGGTGCGCGGCACTTGCTTCGTCTGCCACGCGGTCAAGGGCAAGGGCGGTCTCATCGGCCCGGATCTCACGGACATCGCCCAGAAACTCAATACGGCGCTGATCCTCGAGAACATGATCAACCCGTCGGCGAACATCTCCCTGGGCTACGAAGCCAGCGTCATCACCAAGAAGGACGGCGCCGAGGTGCTCGGATTCGTGGTGGGCGAAGGCGACCCCCTGCTCATCAGGGATGCCAGCGGCGTGCAGCACGCGATCAACAGGAAGGACCTGGCCAAGCGAGAGAAGATGAAGCAGTCCCTGATGCCGGCTGCGAACCTGCTGGGGCTGAAGGCCCAGGACCTCGCCGATATCGTGGCCTACCTGCGCTCGCTCAAGTAACACGACTCTCCTCCTCGGGTGTGGCCGCTGCCGATGTCCGCCGCGTTGCCACCCCCCGGAGTGCCTGTAGAGTCGCAGCCTGATGACACTCGTCGCCACCAATTAGTCCGCTCCGCCCGCGGGGCGATCGCAGCACGGGGGATGTCCGGGAGTTCGACGGCAAGGGACGCCACACGACGACCTGGTCGAGCATGCGCATTCTGGACGACGGGACGCGGGTGATCGATACCCCCGGCGTGCGCGCGTTCGGGCTGGACAAGCTCGACCCGGCACAGGTGCGAGCCGGGTTTGCCGAGTTCGCCCCGATCTCGGGCGGTTGCCGCTACTCCGACTGCACGCACGTCCACGAGCCCGAGTGTGCCGTGCGCGACGCCGTCGAGGACGGAGCGTTGTCGACCGAACGCTACGCGTCGTACGTGCGCATCCTCGATGGTGCGTAGACGTCCACAGAGACGATCCGCCGAGAGTTCGATGATCGAGCCTGGCTACCGCCGCTCCTCGACCTACTTGGGGTAGCGCTTTCGCAGTTCCTCGGCGGAGAAGGCCGTGTCCCGGTTCTTCAACGTCTTGCGAATGGTCGCGAACAGCTTCGGCGAAACCGCGCCCTTCTTGTTCCCCCATGCAAAGCGGATGAACGTCGCCACGTCGGCCAGTTGCTTGTCGCCGATGTCCGGGTTCTCTTTCAATCCCGGCATCGCGGCGGCGGGAATGTACTCTTTGCCGTCCACCTTGATGGGTCCCATCATTCCCTGGAGCAGGATCGCCGCCACGCGCGACTTCGTGCCAGTCGTCCATTCCGATTTGACCAATGGCGGACCCAACATCGCCAGGCCCTTGCCGTCTGGTCCGTGGCAGGCCATGCAGTTGGTGATGAACATTTTCTCACCGCGTCGGAAGGACGCGAGGTGATTCTTGTTCCGAGGCAGCGGATGCGCAGCCGCGGTCGTCTTGATGCTGAGGCAGTCCTGCAGATAGGCACGGAACTTCTTGTCGGAGAAGCCACTGCCCAGCAGTTCTTTGAATCTGCCTTCCCTGCCCGCAAGGCCGTGGATCGCGACTTCCCTGAAGAACTTGCGATGGATGTTCTTGCCCAGGATCTCCCCGAGGAGCGCCAGGGCTTCGTCGCCGGGAAAGCGACCGAGGCTGGCGGCCAGTTGCCGCAGCACGACGGCCTCTGTCCGCTTCGCCAAACCGACGAACCGAGGGATCAAGCGCTTGACGTCGCTTGCATCAGTCAGCGATTCAGACAGTCGGATCGCCATTTCCAGGACGCGCGGATTCTCGGACTGCAGCGCCGCGGAGATGGCGGCGATGTTGATCGCGGCCAGCCCTTCCAGTGTCCACAGCGCGTGAATCTGTCCAAGAGGCTTGCCCTGGTCAGACGCCAGGGCGTTGAGCGCGGAAACGACCGACCGGTCCTGGCGGTCGATGATCATCTGCTGCGCCGTGTCCCGCCACCAGCCGTTGGGGTGAGCGAGGTGCGTGACCAGCTCCGCGGCGCGCTTCTTCAGCATCCGCGGCTGCGCGCCGAGCTTGTTGTCTCGGTAGCGGATCCGGTACACCCGCCCCAGTCGCGGATTGCTCTCGAGGTTGCGGTGCTTGACGTGCTCGCGAAGGTAGCGGGTGAGATACGCCTTGTGCTGCAACACTCCGTGGTAGAGGTCGACCAGGAACAAGCTGCCGTCCGGCGCGTTGCACAGGTTGACGGGACGAAAGCGCTCGTCCGTCGAGGCGAGGAACTCCCTGTTCTTCAGCGCGTGCTTGCCCGCGGTCAGACCATCCGTCGAGGTCAAGGCGAGCATGCGGACGAAGTGAGCCGACGGCTCGCAGAAGAAAGCGGTGTTCCTGAACCGCTCGGGAAACTGGTCACCGCGGTAGCACACCGGACCGCAGGCCGCCGTCACCGCGGTCAGGTACCCCTTGTCGTCGATGGCGCCCTCGCCGCCGCGATTGACTCCAGGCGTGATGCGCGCAGGGAACACCCTGTCGCGGTACGACAGCGTGACCGTGTCCCCCATTCTCTTCGTGGAGTTGGTGTTTCGCATCAGGGCGTTCGGCATCAGCTGGTCAGCCTTCATCCCGAACCAGTTCTCGTTGTAGTACAACCGACCGTAGTTGTCCTGCGACATCCCCCACTGGCCGCGATAGGTCGTGCGCTCCTTCACCCACTTGCCGTCTACCTCGCGATAGCGCGCGTCGGACTTCACGTTGTAGATCCAGTTGTCCAGGCCGCGCAGGAGTCCATTGCTCCGATGTTCGACGTTCTGGTTCGCGGTGTAGTGCTCGTCGATCACCGTTCTCTTCCCCGCCTTGTCGTGGACGTTCTCGACGAAGTAGAGCTTGCGATGGCCGCCGTACAGGATGCCGTTCTTGTAGAACGCGATCGCCCGTGGCAGGACCAGCCCGTCCAGAAACACCTTGTAGTCGTCGAAGACGCCGTCTTGATCGGTGTCGGTGAGGATCGAGATGCGACCGATCGGTCGCTCTTCTCCCTCGCCCTTGGCGTTGAGCATGTAGGCGCGCATCTCGACGACCCACATGCGGCCATCGCCGTCGAATCGGATGGCGACCGGGCTCTGGATCATCGGATCGCTTGCTACGACCGAGATCTCGAAGTCCTCGTGCAGCTTGAAGCTCTTCAGCGCCTGCTTCGGCGTCAGCGCGGGCGCCGGTGGAACCTTGTCGAAGGGGATGACGTACGTGTAGCCCTTCTTCTTCGGCTTCTTCCGCTGGAGCCTGGCGTGCTTGATGACGAAGTCGACCAACTTCTGGCTCTCGAACCATCCTCGCCACATGTTGTGGCCCTGGCCCTTCACAACCTCGAGCACCATCGGCCCCCTGAGCCGCGTGTAGCGCTTCTTCAACTCTCCAGAGTTCTGTGCGAGAGGAACGGTCCCGTCGCGATCCCCGTGAATGTGGAAGATGGGGACCTTGGCCTTGGCGAGCGGGGCGAGTCGGTCGATCGGATTGTGCGCGCGGAGAGACTTCGCGAGTTCGGTCTCGTTCATCCCGTAGGCCCCGCAAGCCCGCGCGAGTCCCGGCCAGCTACTGAGGTTGCAGACCGGGTAGATGCCTGCGATGCACGCCACGGACGCGGGGTTCTCGACCGCCCAGTTGTAGAGCATCAGGCCGCCGCGGCTTCGCGCCAACAAACAGGCTCGCTTGGTCAGCCCACGCTTCTTCACTAGCTCCTGGTGCAACGCCGAGTAGATGGCGCGTCCTGCCGGACTGCCGTTGGACTCCCCGACATCCACGCCTGCGATGGCCATTCCCGCGGCGACGAACTTGTCGAACATCCACTTCTCCGCCTTCGACGGTAGACGCGGCAGCGTGGGCGCGTACCAGACCCAGGGAATGGGACCCTTGGACTTTTGCTTTGGCGGCAGGATCAGGAATGCCGTCCGACCCTCGACCGTGAACACCTCACCTTTAAGGGGCAGCTTCTTCGTGACGGACCGCGGCGATTGCGCGGTGAGCGAGAGTGGCACGAGACACACAAGTAAGGCAAGCCAGAGCGGGGAGTTGGTGTGCACAATCGTGAAGTTCGCACACCGAACCGTATCTGTCGAGGAACCACGCCGAGTATCGTCACCCGAACTACCTCGTCCACCATGGAGTGAATGATATGTCACGTCGCTCGAGCCTGTTCTTCGTGTTCGCTTCCATCCTCGCTTGCGCGCTGCCGTCCCAGGCAAAGCTTGCGGTCGACAAGATGTTCTCCGATCACATGGTCCTGCAGCGCGATCTGGCCGTGCCGATCTGGGGCACCGCCACGGCGGGAGAAAAGGTATCGGTCGCCTTTCGAACTCAAACCAAGCGCACGGTCACGGGCGAGAACGGCGAGTGGATGCTGAAGCTCGACCCGATGACGCCGGGACCGGCGTCGGCTCTAACGGTTACTGGCAGCACGACGATCGTGTTCCGGGATGTGGCGATCGGCGAGGTCTGGGTTGGCTTCGCCTATTACGATGCAATCGACCTTCAGGATGGCATCACTCGCCTGAAGCCGCTCTTTGGTTAGGCGTTCCATGCTTACCCCGGAGTGCCTTCCCATCACCCGGGCCCCGACGATTTTCGGACCGGTCCATTTCGGTCCGCGCGTCCCGCCTCGCAAACCGCAGCATTCGTGGTCAACACCTGACAACTCGCAGCGTTCAGCAGCATCCGGTCTGACGCGACGCCAACCTCGTCGAAGCCAGGTCCACTCTCCTTCAGCACGAAGTCATGGATGCCTGCGACCTGCGTCCAAGTTCGCTTCAATCTCGGCCTTCGAGATGTCAGCGGATGGGCAACCATCTCCGGGAACTTCGACCTTGGCGGTCCACAAGATGGCGTTGAGCATGACCGTGCGAAAATCCTTGTGCTGCCAGCTGACGTGATTGTGTGCGCCGGTGAATCCGAATCCACGTCCCCCACCTGGCCGTTCATAGGCCCACGCGACGTGCTGCTTCTTGCCAGCCGCCACGGCCTTGCGCACAACTGGGTTGCCGCTGCGCGCGCCATCCCTCCGGCGTAGCGTCCGTGGGCCGGGCAAGTCGGACAGGATCGGCGTCACCCCCTGAAGGCCATCGACGAAACGCATGTGGTAGTACCATTCATCGTTCACGCTGAATGGCTTCACACCGTTGCAAATCGGATGGGCTGGGAAATCCATGAACTTCGGCGTCCAGTGTGGGTTCACCGACCAGTGGAGATCACAGAATCCACCCATCCACTCGAGGAACTTCGCTCCCCGCGTGCCCTTCTCGGCTTCCGTCGCCCAGTGGATCATCACGACTCCGGTTCCCTTCTTCATCAGCTTGTCGAACTCGTCCATGTGCTTGTTCAACACGTGACCTCGATGTCCGGTGCAGAAGATGACGACCGTCGCCGCGTTCTGAAGGATGCTGGGATCCTTGGGGTATCCGTAGTGTGGCACCATGATCGCTTCCACGTTCAGCCCCGATTCGTTGAGCGCCTTGGCGAGGATCATGTTGCCGGCGCGGTGCTCATGCTTCATCCGGGCATGACTGGGCGCACCGGAGATGAAGACGATTCTCGCCTTCTCGTCGGGTTGAGTCGGGCTGTTGAGGCACCCACTCAGGAGTACTACCAGGCAGAGGGCTGATTTCATTTTGTAGTTCTCGTGTCGGCGTGAAGCACCGCATCAACTCACAACTTTCAATCCACTGTCGTCCATGAGGGTCAACGGGTCCACGTCGTCGCCGTCTTTCACGACTCTATCAATCTGCAGGAACGACCTCGGTGTAGCCAGAGTGAGCTTTCCGTTAAGGAGGAAGGGAACGCGCAATCTGAACTGTCTGGAATAAGACGATTCTTCGACCGTGGAACACTCACTCACGTAGAGCTTCCGGTCCTGGTAGACGATGAAGAACTTGCCGGGCATCATGTCGACCCTGTTCTTGAGAAGCTGGGCGGGCTGCCTGAAGTCCAGCTCGTAATCACGTTCGTCCAGTTCGTAATTGTAGAAGTAGAGGTCAGGGTCCTGTGGTGTCCGGGGGACGCTGTCACTGTCCAGGTCATCCAGAAGCTGCTTGACCAGCGGTTCACAGTTGTCCCAGATGCGCTGGTACAGCGAATCCACCGTGTCTCCTGGGAGGACCGGTACGCGGTTGTCGGAGATGATGTCGCCGGTATCCAACCCCGCATCCATGTAGTGAAGGGTCATGCCCGTCTCCTTGTCCCCGTACCAGATGGTCTGAAAACCGGGGTGCCTGCCACAATGCCGGGGCAGAAGAGACGTGTGAAAATTGACGACTCCCTGACGAGGAATGTTGAGCACCGTTTCAGGGATATAGAACTGGTACCCGCAGACGATGATCACGTCGGGGTCGATGCCCTTGATGGTCTCTATGAACTCGGGGTCTTTGGGAGTCTTCGGGCAGTAGAGGGGCTTCCCCAGCTCGATCGCCACATCATGGATGTTCTTGTAGGAGCCCGATGGGGTGGTTGTCGTGACGATGTTCTCCAGGGGCGACTCTACGTAGGCCACGATGTTCGCGTCGTTTCTGAGGAAGTAGTCAAGGTGCTGGTTGGTGAGCTGCCATGTCCTGGTTCCGACATAAACAATGCGGGTCTTGCGCATGAATGGACTCCTTAGTGTTGTTTCGGAGAAAAATCAAACCTACGAATCACGCCGATCGGCTCGAGACATGCGTGGAAATAGCCCCCAGGGTCACAGCCACACGGACTCGACTACCGACCGAGCACGACCTCCACACCATTCGTCGACACCGTACCGTTGATGTTCGCGCCCTTGTCCTCGGTCAGCAATTGCAGGAACGCGCGGGAATCCACGAGGCTTGCGGATCTGGTTGGCGGTGACGACGGCGAGGAAGCGGGCAAGAGCGGAGGGCATAGGTTTCACGGGAGGACGTCTACTCCAGATGCGACAGCATAGCTCGCTACTTTCGTCGGTGATAAGGAGTGACTAGTCTAGCGGTCTCCGCTGCTCTTGTTGCGCATACGCGAGGGGACTGAGGCGGTGAGATCAACGAGCGCGTACAATTCTCCGGGCCGGCCCCGTGCCCGCGACACCGTCCGCGCCCATGCCCACCGAACACGCGTCACTGGTCGATCTCGCCAGCCAGGGCGAGCCCATCGCGATCGAGAACCTCCTCGAGTTGGGAAGGCCGGGCTGCAGAGGACTCTGGCTTGGTAGCGTCGATCACGCGTCCGACCGAGCACCAAACAAACGAGAGAGCAGTAGGCGCCAGCGAGAATCGCGGTGTGACCTTCCGACCGCACACGGTGTCGGCCAGCGGTCCAGCTGAATCTGCGGCGTATCCGCGTCGTCGCGAGCACGGGCCCCTACCATCCTGAAGTCATGAACCACCTCGCTCTCGTCGCCAGCATGTGTGCCGCACTCTCCCCGCTGTCGCTGGCTCAGGAGCAGGCGGCACGGCCCAACGTGCTGTTCATCGCCGTCGACGATCTCAACGACTGGCTCGGCTGCATGGGTGGACATCCCCAGGCCAAGACGCCGAATCTCGACAGATTGGCGAAATCGAGCATCCTGTTCACGAACGCGCACTGCGCAGCCCCCGCGTGCAATCCGTCGCGGACCGCCATCTTCACGGGCCGGTCGCCGCACCGCAGTGGTGTCTACGCCAATGGGCAGAAGATGCGCGAGGTGCTACCCAAGGCCGAGTTGATGCCGAAGACGTTCGCGCGCCATGGCTACTGGTCGGCGGGCTCGGGCAAGATGCTGCACTACTTCATCGATGCTCGGTCCTGGGACGAGTACTTCCCTGAGAAGACCACCGAGAACCCGTTCCCGCGCACGCTCTACCCCAAGCGCCGACCCGTGAGCCTGCCGGTCGGTGGACCATGGCAGTACAAGGAGACCGATTGGGCGCCCCTGGATGCCACCGACGAGGAGTTCGGTGGGGACTGGTTGGTCTCCCAGTGGGTCGGCAAGCAGCTGCGACGAAAGCACGACAAGCCGTTCTTCCTGGCCTGTGGAATCTATCGGCCCCACGAGCCGTGGTTCGTGCCGAAGAAGTACTTCGAGCAGTTTCCCCTCGAGTCGGTGCAGTTGCCGCCTGGCTACAAGGCCTCGGACCTCGACGACCTGCCGCCCAGCGGCAAGCGCGCTGGTCCCAATCGTTACTTCGCGCACATCCGCGCCCACAAGCAGTGGCGGCCCGCAGTGCAAGCCTACCTGGCCTCGATCGCCTTCGCCGACGCGATGGTGGGACGCGTGATGGACGCGCTGGAGAAGGGGCCGAACGCGGACAACACGATCGTCGTGCTGTGGTCGGACCACGGCTGGCACCTGGGCGAGAAGCAGCACTGGCAGAAGTTCACCGCCTGGCGCGTCTGCACCCGCGTGCCGCTGATGGTGCGGGTGCCTGCGGGAGTGCCGGGCCTGCCAGCTGGCACCAAGCCCGGGGTATCGACGCGACCGGTGAATCTGCTGAGCCTGTACCCGACGCTCCTTCAACTCTGTGGCTTGCCGCCGAGGAGGGACAACGACGGGCCGAGTTTGGTGCCCTTGCTCGAGGATCCAGCCGCCGCGTGGCCGCACGTGTCGGTGACGCACCTGCAGACCCCTGGCAGCTTCGGTCTTAGTGCCGAGGGCTGGCGCTACATCCACTACGCGAACGGCGACGAGGAGCTCTACGACACCGCCCGGGATCCCTACGAGTGGACCAACCTGGCAGCAGTGAAAGAGCACGCCACCAAGCTCGCGGAGCTACGAGCCCGCGCTCCCAACGAGTTTGCCAAGAAGCCGCGGCGCCGTGTCGCATCCCTGCCCAGATTGGCATGGCATCCACTCGTCGGGAAGCTCTCCGCACCGGCTTCCAAGCCCGACGGGAAGCCCTTCGACGTGGTGTTCATCAATCGCAGGAAGAGTCCTGTGAGTCTGTTTTGGATGTCCAGAAGCGGTGAGCGCAAACCCTACGGCGAGATCGTGGCCGGTGGGCAAGACAGGCGATCGACCCGGCCAGGCGCGGTTTGGATGATCGCGGATCAGGGGGGCAAGGGACTCGGGTACTTCAAGGTCGGCGATCGCAGTTCCCAGGCAATCGTTCCCGATCACCGTGTTCTTCGCGACCCCCAGAGCCGCCGTCGAGCTTCCCTGAAAGAAACCCGACCGAACATTCTCTTCATCATGTCCGACGACCACACCACGCAGGCCTTCGGCTGTTATGGAAGTCGACTGGCCAAACTCGATCCCACCCCCACCCTCGACCAGCTGGCCAAGGGGGGCATGCGTTTTGAGAACGTGTACTGCAACAACTCCATTTGCACCCCCAGTCGAGCCAGCATCATCACCGGGCAGTATTCGCAAACCAATGGCGTGCTCGACCTCCTCGGCAGGATCGAACCCGCCAATCAGCACCTGGCCCTCGAGATGAAGAAGGCCGGCTACCACACGGCCATGATTGGCAAGTGGCACCTGAAACAAGAACCCGCTTCCTTCGACCACTACTGCGTCCTTCCCGGCCAGGGGAAGTACTTCAATCCTCAATTCCGCATTCGAGGCGAGAAGAGGTGGCCCAAGAATGTGATCACGGAACGAGGAAAACACTCGAGCACCGCCATCACGGACAAGGGCCTGGCCTGGCTCGAGAAGGGTTGGGATCGCACGAGACCTTTCTTCTTGATGCACCATTTCAAGGCCCCGCACGACATGTTCAGGAATGACAAGAAGTACGACGGCTACCTGGCCTCCGTCAAGATCCCTGAGCCCTCGAATCTGTTCCATCAACCTGCGAAAGGCCAAGGCTCCGTGGCCACCCGTGGCAGCGGTGATTCCCTGGTGTCGGTGATCGGCGCAGGGGTGACAAGGCGTTGTGATTCATGGGGTCTGGGCAAGAGGTTGAGAATTGATCAGTCCTTGCAAGAACCCGAGTACGGTCGCCGCGTGTACCAGAAATACCTCAAGCGCTATCTTCGTTGCGTGAAGGGCGTCGACGACAACGTCAAACGCCTGGTGGATTACTTGAAGGCTGAAAGACTCTTCGACAACACCGTGATCATCTACACCGGCGACCAGGGGTTCTTCCTGGGCGAGCACGACTTGATGGACAAACGCTGGATGTACGAAGAGGCGTTTCGCATGCCCTTCATCGTGCACTACCCCCCCATGATCAAGAAGGGGTCGGTGAACAGGTGGTTGATCAACAACACTGACTTCGCGCCCATGATGCTGGAGCTGGCCGGAGTCAAAACCCCCGCCTACATGCAAGGCCGCAGTTTTGTGAGAGCTCTGAAGGGCGAGGCCAAACCAGATGATTGGCGCACGACGACCTACTACCGCTACTGGATGCACATGGCCCACGAACTTGGAACGCCCGCGCATTTTGGCGTGAGGAGCGGCAAGTACAAGCTGATCTTCTTCTACGGCAGCGATTTCGCCAAGGTGACAGGTTTCGCCAAGAGGAAGCGTTGGGGCGTGAAGAAGAACGCCGACATGAATCGTTTCGCCGCCAACACCCCTGTGGCCTGGGAGTTCTACGACCTCACAAAAGACCCTCAGGAGATGAAGAACGAGTACGCCAATCCCGAATACCAGGAAGTGATCAAGTCACTCAAGGCCGAGCTCAAGAAGCAACGCGAAGACTTGAATGAAACAGATAGAGACTATCCCCATCTTCAAAAGATCATCGAGGCTCACTGGAACGACTCATGAAGAGGGCCAGTCCGTTTTGAGTTCGCGAGAGAGTCGCTCCCGGTCCTTCCTGTAATCGTCACAGTGGCTACATGCGAATCCCCCGTCATCGCGCCACCGCCTTCTTGCGAAGGGAATAACTGGTCGAAGCGAGAGTTGGTCGTTCGCGAGAGGCTTTGAACCGCTGACCCCCTGCACCCCATCGCGACGGTGGATGTGGCGCCTTTGGTGACCAAGGGCCTACTGCTCAGCTAGTTATCACGTTCGAGGGCGAATCTCAAGTTGCAGCATTCGTGAGCAATGCGCAACAAACATGAGCTTTCAGCAGCATCACGGATGCGCCACGGAACAACGCCTACTTGTCCTTGTGCTCGCCACCGCGTTTCCGACCGTGTTCGCCACCGCCCCCTTCACCATGGCCGTGCTCGCCACTTCCAACCTCAGGATGGGCGCTCCACCGTTGAAAGCCCTTGCTCGTTGCTGCGAGCTTGACCTTTCGTTCTTCGCCTGGGCCGAGGTCAGCCGGAGTCGTCGGGCCGAGTTCCTTTCCGTTTGACAAGTGAACTTCAACGCGAACTCGCTTCAAGATCCTGTCAGTGGTGTTCTTGACCGTTCCGCTGAAGGAGTTGCTTTGCGCGTCGTAGGCCAGAACCAGTCGCGCACCATTTCGGACCTGATCGTAGCTCTGATTCAGAGCGAGCTCCGCGCCTGATTCTTCGCCTTCCCCGCCATGATGCTCACGACCGTCTCGGTCGTGCTCGCCGCGACCCTCCCGACCACCAGGATCGTGTTCACCGGCCTCGGGGTTCGAACAACCGCTCAGCACGGCCCCGACCAAGAAAGCGATTGTCGCGAGTGTTCTGTAAACGTAATTCATGGTGGCTCCTCTTCGAGACGTCGGGTGGGTCTGCGTTCCGCAACCGACTACACCACGCGGCTGAGGCAAGTCGCGGTTGACGCACGGATGCTACCGCACACCGCACCACTCCACCAAGGCTTGTTTCAATCCAGCACGACCCCCGACGAGCCTGTCGAACTCGGGGACCAGGCAAGCGTGGTGGAAGCGAGGAGGAGTAGGAAACGTTGCATGGATGGTGATCCCTTTTTGGTTGAAGGTCTTGGGTTACGAGGTGAATCGAACGAGCCTTAAGGCCCCCCCTACGGTGTCAAGTCCCAGCGCATTCCCACGTAGGATCCTAGTTGATAGTCAACGCAACCCACTGGTGGCAACAGGGAAGCTCTCGACCGGGAGCGGGTAGTCCACGCTCCTCGATCGCCGGAACTCCGGTTCTCTCGCGGCGCGTACAGACCCTCGACGCACTCGCAAACGCGACGCACCTCTCCACTCAGAACCCCATCACCCCATGCACGGCGCGCGGTGGAGCCCGGGCCGGAGGCTCGGGCGGCAGGCCGAGGTGCGCGAGGCATCGGCGGATCTCGTCCGGGTCCCGCACCAGGCTCAGCACGCGACGCTTCGCTCCGCATGGACATGCCAGCACGTCTACCAGGAACGTGCGGCGCAGCAGCTCGGCCCACGGGTAGTACAGCCGGGCTCGTCCACGCGGACGGTTGACCGTGCCGGATCCGCGAGGCTCGCGCGCGCACGGGTGCGCGAACTCTTCGGACACCATCGTTGTCGACGTCCGGGTACCCCGGCACGATCCGGTCGCGCTTCCCCGCCGCTGGCGCGAGCACGCCGTAGGCCTCCCAGGCGAGTTTCCGGAGAAGTGATCGCGCTTTGATCGGTGATCGCCCTGGTGATCGCGGGTCACAATGATGACCCTTGCGCAAGCACGAGAACGAATGGCGCGGCCCGAACCAGATTGCCTACCGACTCGGCGGCGCTTGCTGGATCGTCAACGGGCGTCGCAAACCGTCGGCGGTCACGCGCATCATCTTCCCGCCTTCGATCAGCAGTCCCTCGGCTTCGCCCGGCTTCGCCCACTTCACGTCGATGCCGATCAGGCGCCGCTCCGGAT
>Ga0114996_10007265_pt1 | contig 12598 bp, 9 predicted proteins | sample ArcticOcean_MG_C_4_FD_87039 | JGI IMG/M metagenome (GOLD analysis project Ga0114996, IMG submission 87039) | Marine microbial communities from western Arctic Ocean - ArcticOcean_MG_CB4_134 | ecosystem: Environmental > Aquatic > Marine > Oceanic | place: Arctic Ocean: Canada Basin | collected... | reverse complement strand
CGACGCGTTGGCCATAGTCAAAGCTCGTTTCGTTCTCGTGCCGATCAACGTATTCATAGCACGGCGATATATGCGAAACATCAACCAGCAGCGGCGAGAATTGCTCTCGGCGCCATTCGTTGCCACCCACCGCAAGCGCCCCCAGGGTATTGCCATGGTAGCTCTGGCGCCGAGCAATCAGATGACGTCGCTGCGTTTCGCCCTTTTCCACAAAGTACTGACGCGCCAGTTTGATGGCCGCTTCAGTGGCTTCTGATCCACCCGATACAAAAAGAACCCGTCCTAGCTCGCCTGGCGCATGATCGATGAGAAGATCAGCCAGTTTCTCGGCGGGCTCGGAAGTAAAAAAACCTGTGTGGGCAAAGGCGAGCTTGCCGACCTGATCCTGAATAGCGGCAATAACATCCGGGTCACCATGGCCAAGGCAAGACACCGCTGCACCGCCGGAGCCATCAAAATAACGTTTGCCGGAGGCATCGATCAAATAACAGCCCTCGCCTCCGACAGCCATTGGCGGTGACAATTTAGTATGACGGGGAAAGACGTGAGACATCTTAACCTCCAGCTAACTCTACAGACGACAGTTTATCGTTGTTGGCATAAACCTGGCGTGTAAGTTCTATGTTTCTGATCTGCTCATTTAGCGCGTTTACAGAAGCCACATTATCATGCCAAGGCGGCATTAGGTTCCGTTTTCCCCAACGACTGGCATGTCATTGGTATGGCAGTGCACTCCGCCACCTGCAGCCCAAGATTCAAGCATCTCAATGACATATACATCGCGCCCGGGAAAATAATCTTCCAGGCGGGTTTTTGCAGCCCCATCCGTCTGTGCGTTACCAAAACCCACCGTTATCACAAACCCGTTTCCAACAAGCCAGTTGAGATAATTGGTGTCGTAGGTTTTACCCCGGTACTCCACAGACCCTTCAATGGGATCTCTGATCACATTAAACCCAGCCGCCTCAATAGTCCTCGCAGCTGCATCAAAAATAGCCTGCGTCGGGTTACCTGCAGCATGGCATTTTGAAAAGCCGGTGCACTTCGCAACAACCACTGTGGCGGGGTTGATGAATCGTGCAATTCCGTCAATATGGCCATTGGTCAGATCACCTTCGGGCACACCCTCGATAAGCACGACTTTCGAAACACCAAAGTAGCGCTTCATATCGGCCTGGGCCTGAGCGCGGGTGTAATCTTTGTTGCGTCGGGGGTCACCGATGACGCTCCAGTTTAATAGAACCGTATCAACGCCATTGAATTCCAGGTTACCCCGCTCATGGACGATATCTATCGTTTCACTTGACAGACCGGCCAATTCAGCAATGGCCTTGGGAACCTGATCGTCCCGACGAAAAGGTACCACAGATCCAAAAGCGCCGCCCCAGGCGTCAAAACCCCAGTTCTGAGCTTTGAGCGCGCCATCTTCAATAACATACACCGGGCCATTGTCGCGTAGCCACGCATTGTCATAAGGGATTGTCTGCCAGTGGATATTTGGGTGATCCGGATCGCCACCTTCGCGCTCAATTGCTGTTCGGGCAGCTGATTGGATTCCTGTTGAGCCGTAAAGAATATGCAAGGGCTGATAGCGTGCAATCACTCTAGACATGCGGGCAAATGCGGTTTCATAGAACCGCTCCCAGGGGCCTGGCCATTGCAGCCAAATAGCCTGTTGTGGCTCCCACTCAGCTGGCACCCGTTTGGCTACGTGCTGACCCTCTGATCCATGTGCTGATACACTCATAATAAATAAACCAAACAACAGGCAAACAGTCCACACCGTTGAGTCAAACTTTTCTTCCACGCGTCGGGTCACTATCTCGTTACTGATCCACTGGAATTTTCCGCCATTCATTAAGCGGAGTTTCTCTACCAGGATAGGCGGGCCTAATAAAAGGCCAGTCGGCTTCAATCCAATCTTTAACACAACTATAAAGTTCAACATCAAGGTTATTGTCGAACTCAGATGCCCGAACCCACATGGATACTTCAGCATCAAAACCAGCCTTGCGGGAGGGGTTGATATACACGCATCCAAGACATGATGACTCATCGGGTGACATTACCGTGTAAGCAAATGAGTATCGAAGAGTGAATTCCCTCTGATGCCAACCCAGATCAATCAGGTCCTCTTCAAGCGTTAATCCATCAGGCCAGTCAGAGCCAGAAATTGCACTATAAGTACTCCGTAGGTGCGCCGCACTGGACACAACGGCATCGTAGTCCTTAACCACATCGTTTACCGTCAGCATTCTTAATCTGAATTTGTCTGCATCAAGGCGCTCTGGCACCGCAAAGTCATCGGGTACCAGGGTTTTTCTTCCTTCCATTTCGTTCTCCAGGTGCCCGACCAATTAGAAACGAACGTCGCTGGCTCGCCAAGATCTGTTACCTCTTAACTTTCTCCAAGGTTTTCCATCTACTGGAAGCCGGCATGATGGAACCCAGAAACGACCGCGATTTGAATTACAATAAGATGCGACTAAGCGGTACAAGAACAATCACCATAACACGGCTAAACTGCCCAAGAAATGAGTGTAGACACTATTATTGCTGTACGCGTTAATCTCTTAGTCAATATGCCACAGTATTTTCTGGGAAATTAAAACACAGGGCTACCTAACAGAGGACGCCAAAGGAAATGAAAAAAGTACTCTATATGCTGGGTGAGTTTACTGATCAGGATATAGACTGGCTGATCAGCACTGGGCAACGTGAGCATATTACAAACGGCGCTGTAATAATCCAGCAAGGCCAACCTATTGAAGAGATTTTCTTCGTTTTGCGCGGGCAGCTTGAGGTGTCAATTGAGGATGTGGGCGAGATCGCCCGAATCGGCAGCGGCGAAATTGTGGGTGAGCTTTCATTGTTGGATTCGCGTCCACCGAATGCTACCGTAACCGCATTAGAAGACTCAGTTGTAATGGCTGTAGCGAAGCGACGGATTGATGGGCGACTGCGAACAGACGCGGGGTTTTCCAGTCGCTTCTATCGGGCGCTGGGGTTATTGCTGGCCGACAGACTGAGAGATTCAGTTGGGGCCCTTGCCTACGGAGGCCAAAAAGGACTCAGCGATCAAGATGATGGGCGGGAGATTTCACCGGAACTTTTAGATCGCATGAATCTTGCCGCCCAGCGCTTCGAACAGATCCGTGAGCGCCTGTTGGACTGATGACCTGATAAAACTTTAAGCCCCGGATATGGAACTCTTCCGAAAAGCGTCACTCGAAAGGCTACGCTCGCCAGAGCAGCTGGACGAGCCGTTAAGAGTCATCGTACGCCAAGAGCGTCTAGCGGTCATGGGTGTCGGCGGGCTAGTCATCCTCGGGATCTTGTGGGGATTTCTTGGAAGCCTGCCAGACAATGGCCGCGGCCAAGGCATCCTGATCGCACCGGGAGCCATCCGACCCCTTGAAGCGACCGCCAGCGGCCGCCTTTCAAGATGGCTGGTGAATGTGGGTGACATAGTTTCAGCTGGAGCGGTGGTAGCTGAACTCGATCAACCTGACATTTCGCGAAAACTTTCCGATGCCCAGGCAGAACAGCAAGAGCTTATTGAGCGTAATCGCCTGATACGACAGTTACGGGAGCAGCATCTGAAACTCGCGCTAAACGTCACTAGCAGCGAAAAACAACTCACGCGAGATTCAATTAGATACCTGCGAAGTTACGTTTCAGAGGCGGAGGTGTTTCTCGACGAAATGACTTCCCAGAATCAGATCCTCCAAAAAGCCCAGAGGCAAAAACTCGCAAAAGCCAGGGTTGTACGCCAGGAACTGAATGAAGCGTTGTTGAAGCGCTACGAGAATTTTGTTCAGCTGAAGAACAAGGGATTGGTTTCTGAAAATAATGTCCAAAATGCAAGACGGTATGTTGACCAAGGCGAGATCAAGCTTAGAAGAATAGATGTTCGACTACAGGAGCTGGAAGTCCAGAGAACAAAGACAACCAAAGGCAGCCTGACTGCAAGGAACGCCCTGTCAACACGCCAGCACGAACTAACGCAACTTCAGCTGAAGATAGATGAACTTGATAACCGCGTCGCTATCTTGCGCCGGGCATTGCTCGAAGCCACATTGGAAGACGAAAACGCCCTTAGACAGATAGAACGCAATATTTCCTCATTTGCAGCTCAACTCAAACAGGGCCGCGAGATCCGCATGCAACGTGGGGGCAAGGTACTTGAACTGAACATCGCTACCGGCAGTCAAGTCGATATTGGAGAACATATAGCGCAACTTGATTATGCTGTCGGGCCCGATTCGCTGGTCGTCCTTGGATACTTCAATAACACCTATGGCAGACGCCTTAAGCCAGGCATGCGTATTAGAGTCTCTCCTGATCCTTACCCCAAAGAGCGTTACGGCAGTATGGTTGGCAATATTGTTTCAGTTGCACAGTTTCCAGTCTCTTTGGCTGCTGTGAGAAAGAGTATCGGGAATAGGCAACTCGCTGCTGAGTTGATCGCAGGGGGCCGGGTGATCGAAGCACGAATAAGGTTGCTAAAAAGCGAGAGCAGCCAAAGCGGATACCAGTGGACTTCCGAAAACGGGCCCAATGCCAAGATTCTTCCCGGAACCACCGCTGCCCTGCTGGTAACGTACCGTCGTCAACGTCCATTTGCACGCTTTGCAGCAAAATACCGGTTAAGCGTCGACCGGCCGACCCTGGGAAGCGGTTGATCGTGAAGCGCATAAAAACGCCGCTCTTGCTGCAATTGGAGATCACCGAGTGCGGTGCCGCAAGTCTTGGGATCATTCTTGAATACTTTGGCAAAGTAGTGCCACTCACTGCCTTACGGTCGGCCTGTGGAGTCTCGAGAGATGGCGTCAAAGCCTCCAACATTGTCAAAGCAGCGAGAAGCTACGGCTTGCAGACAAAAGGGCTAAAGGTAAGCCTGGACGAGGTCAGAAATCTGGATTTCCCATTCGTGGTGTTCTGGGATTTCAACCATTTTCTGGTCGTTGAAGGAATCGACCAATCAAAAGACCTGGTCTACCTTAATGATCCTGCCCATGGCCATCGAAAGGTAACTATGGCCGAATTCGATCAAGGGTATACCGGGGTGGCGCTCACATTCGAGTCCGGGCCCGAGTTCATCAAGGGAGGAGAACGACCCAGCCTGATCAAAGCCGTGCATCAGCGTCTGCAGCATTCCGGCACAGCGATACATCACCTGTTAGCTGCCGGATTGTTATTGACTGTCCCAAGCCTGGTACTGCCAGCCTTTACCCAAATTTTTCTTGACCGGGTTCTTGGAGAACAACGAGTTAACTGGTTAATGCCACTCGTCCTTGCCATGGGCGCTACGGTCCTTTTCAAGATTCTCGCAGAAGCCGCAAAATTCGTCTTTCTCAGGCGCCTGCGGATACATTTGGCCATTTCCATGGCCAGTCAGTTCTTCTGGCATCTGCTTCGACTTCCAGCCGGGTTTTACTCACAGCGTTACACCGGAGAAATAGCATCTCGTCAGGGCCTCAACGACGGACTTGCGCAAACGTTGTCGGGACGGATCGCAGATACCGTCCTCAGCATCGTCATGATGGGCTTCTACCTGATTCTGATGCTTTATTACAACAAGGTACTGACCTTGATCGGCGTCGCCTTTGCCGCTATCAGTTTCCTGGCTCTGCGACTCCTGCGCTCCAAACGGGTCGACGCCAATCTCAGACTCGTGCAGGATTTTGGCAAAGTCAGTGGCGATTCGATTGCCGCCCTTCAATCCATGGAGACGATCAAAGCGGCAGGACAAGAAACGAGTTTCTTTCACCGCTGGTCGGGCCGTTATACCAAGGCAATTAACAGCATGCAGGATCTGGAGCTGTCTACCCAAGCACTGGGCATGCTACCCGTGATTCTCAACTCGCTAAATACCATGATCATCTATCTTATCGGCGGACTGGCCGTCATGGATGGGGAGATGTCGGTTGGAACACTGATTGCCTTTACTGCCCTGATGGCAAGTTTTCAGGCACCGGTCGGGGGTCTGGTTAGCCTTGGGGCCGAAATCCAGGAACTGGAAGGTGATCTGCACCGCCTGAATGATGTGCTGGAGGCGCCGGTAGATGTCGAAGCGCCCGTCGAGATGAAATCCGGCAACGCAGATGTTGGAGATGACTGGCCTCTCATACTCCGGGGAGACGTGAGCGTTTGCGACGTCAGCTTTGGCTACAGCCCCCTGGAACCTGCGCTTTTTGAGGAAATTTCAATAAACGTTGCTCCGGGTAAACGCCTGGCATTGGTTGGTGGCAGCGGCTCCGGGAAAACAACGCTTGCTCATCTCATCTGCGGCCTTTACCAACCCTGGGCTGGTGTTATCCGCATTGACGGCCATGAAAGAACGGCTATCCCGCGTGACCTCATGGTGGCGTCACTTGCAGTCGTCAGTCAGGAAGTGTTCCTGTTTCAAGGAACCGTGCGGGACAATCTGACCCTGTGGGACTCTACCGTTGAGGAAGAGTCTTTGATACGCGCTTGTACCGATGCACAGATACTCGACACGATTCTTGCCATGCCTGGTGGACTCGATAGCCAACTGATAGAAGGCGGCGCCAACCTTTCCGGTGGCCAGCGGCAGCGACTGGAGATCGCCCGGGCGCTGGTCCACAACCCGAGCATACTGGTTCTTGATGAGGCCACCAGCGCACTTGATGCAGAAACCGAATACCTGATCGGCCAAAGACTTCTATCTCGTGGCTGTACCTGCATCATGGTTGCACACCGGCTGAGTACGATACGTGACAGCGACGAGATCATCGTTCTGGAGGCCGGGGCAATCGTAGAACGCGGCACCCACGCGGCGCTTTGGCAACAGGGCCAACACTATGCAGCCCTGTTGCAAGCCAGTGAGGGCGCTGGAGAGAGCGCTGGTGAGGTTGGAAATGTATGATTGACAAACAAGCAGGGGGGCGCGAATCAACAAGCCATTTTTCGTTGCGACGCAACCAGTCGCTGATTCCAGATCAGGTGGGGACAGCCTGGCAGGTTGAAAGCGGCACAATTGAAGTATTCGGTACCCGCTTTGAAGGGGGTAATCCTGCCGGCCACAGGCGACACCTATTTACCATCCCTGCGGGACACACCCTTTTTGGTTTTCACCCTAGTACCGAAGAATCCGCCTTCGGTATGCTGGTGGTTGCCAGTGAAACGTCCGAAATACGACGGATCCCCACGGGTTCACTAAGCCTTTCTGACGATGCTCAGGGAAAACTGCGTGACATCATTATCTGGTCCGAGCATGTGGGTCGCTACCTCTCCGGTGGCCCGCCAAAAACCGGATCAGGCACCCAGGCTACGCCAGGAATAGTTGAGCTTCCCGAGTTTGAGAGCATCGAGTCTCTTGCTGGACACGGCTACTGTTTGCGGGTGCTGGACGGTCAGATCAACCTGGGTGATGACACCCATCTTTTAATCGACCACACCTGTGGCTGGGTGATGTGGCCCGATCACATTCCAGCGATTACGGGTGGGAGTCCAGCGCAGATCGAAATACAAGGTATTGATTCACTGATCGCCGATACTCAATTGGTTAACGAGGCAATCGACGGACTTCAGGATTGCCTGATCCGGCATCTTGCCTGGCAAAGCGAGGCAGATGAAGCCCGTGAACTCGCGCGACGTAAACAGGCGTTCTCCCTGGAGCGACAACAGACTACGGCAGCGCTGTCTGAACTCACCGGAGTACTTAATCCACAACAGGTATTTACTGCCAGAGATTCCGACTTGCTCACTGTTCTTGAGGTCCTCGGTCAGGAGATCGGATTTGAGGTGTCCCCTCCTATCGCCTCGGATGATGTCGAACGCGCTTCCCATCCGCTTGAACCTATTGCCCGATCATCTCGTCTTCGTTGGCGCGAGATCACACTGACACCCGGTTGGTGGCGAAGGGATTCTGGACCACTGCTTGGCTTTCTGGGCGAGAACCAGAGACAGCCCGTGGCTTTACTGCCTGCACGAAATGCCTACGATGTAGTTCATGCCAATGGCAAGCGGGAGCCTCTTAGCGAGACACTGCGAAGCCAACTTTGTATTGATGCATGCATGATCTATCGACCACTCTCCCGCCAAGTCACTAACGTATTTCAGTTACTGCTGTTTACAGCGCGGGGGCAATTACGCGATATGGTCCTGATCATCCTCTCGGGTACAGCAGCAACCTTGCTTGGCATGCTGGTACCTTGGACGGTTGGCATACTTTTCGATACTGCGATACCCGAAGGCGATAGAAGAATGCTTTATGAGATTGCAGCATTGTTGTTAGTCGCAGCCTTGGCAGGAACAGTTTTCAGCTTTGTTCAGGCCATGGCCTCACTGCGCCTTGGGATACGACGCGAAATGGCAGCCCAGGCGGCAACCTGGGATCGAGTCCTGCAGCTGAGTCCATCGTTCTTCAGATCTTACTCCAGCGGTGATCTGCAAACCCGTGTGAATGCGGTCAGTGACATCAACCGGGAGTTGGGGGTAGCAACACTTCGCCCACTGGTATCGGGAATTCTGGCGCTGCTCAATTTTGGCCTGCTATGGCACTACAGTCCTGATCTTGCGGTCATCGCCTTTTGGATTGGAATTATCGTGATGATCATTACTATCTGCTCGAGTTATGTGATTCAACGCCTTTCTTTCCGACTTATCGAAATGGCGGGAGCCTTCCACGGCATGGTCATCGAGTTAATCGGCAGCGTACCCAAACTAAGGCTCACCGGCAGCGAGTACCGGGCCTTCAGTCACTGGGCATCGCGTTACACCCCACAACTCAAACTGGAAATGACCATCGATAAGTTGACCGATGCCGTTGCCCTGTTTCACATTGCCTTGTCACCTGTGGCTACCGGGCTTTTGTTTTGGGTTAGCACCAGTTTGGTGATTGATCTTGAGCCAGGGGGCGAGAACAAGATGACCATGGGGACGTTTATTGCTTTCAACACGGCGTTTGTCCTGTACCTGTCGGGGTGGTCGGCTATCAGCAATACCATTGTCAGCATCATCGACACCATGGTAAAGGCAAAGAGAGTTAAACCGATTCTTGAAGGCGAACTTGAGGTTAGCGTCGAATCTGTGGATCCAGGGCGCTTAAGTGGTCACATCGCGCTGGACAGTATCCTCTTTCGGTACCATGAAGATGGTCCACCTGTTCTTGACGACGTCAGCGTGGAAATTCGCCCCGGCGAACTCGTGGCCATCGTCGGCCACTCCGGCTCCGGTAAATCAACTCTGCTTCGTCTGCTGCTGGGTTTCGACCGACCGCAGCAAGGGCGTGTACTCTACGATGGCAAAGATCTTGCCGGACTGGATGTCATCGCTGTCCGTCGGCAGATCGGTACTGTGCTGCAAAATGGACGCCTCAACTCAGGCAGTATCTATGAAAATATAGCAAACCACGTGCAGATCACCCACTCAGAAGCATGGGAGGCAGCCGCTGATGCCGGACTTGCGGGTGATATCGAAAAAATGCCCATGGGAATCCATACGGTGGTCGCCGAAGGCGGAACAAATCTCTCTGGCGGGCAACGCCAACGCCTGTTGATCGCTAGAGCACTGGCAACCCGGCCAAAGATGGTGTTTTTTGACGAAGCGACGAGTGCTTTAGATAACCGGACCCAGTCGATAGTCACCGAAGCACTCGATAGACGCCGCGTCACCCGCGTAGTCATCGCGCACCGGCTCAGCACTATACGAAACGCTGATCGACTGATTGTGCTTGATCAAGGTCGAGTCGCTCAACACGGCACTTTCGCCGAACTTAGCACAGCACCTGGAATTTTTCGGGAACTGATCAGTCGGCAACTCGTGTGAACTAACCCTAGAACAACTTCTCGTCTTAAATTCCACAATGACCAACAACAGTTCCAACTCGACCTTGAGAACACCGATAGATATCGCTCGCCATCTGCCAGTTGCTCGCATGGCTGACACAATCGTGATAGCGGTTCTGGGCGTTATTCTCCTGGGCGCTTTGGTATATCTGGTCACCGGTCGTTTGCCGGTCACCGTCTCGGGGCATTCTGTCGTCGTCGATCGGTACTCGGTGATATCAGTGGAATCAGGCACTAGCGGAAGGATTGCCAGCTGGCGAGTCCGCCCTGGCGATGTCATCGAACGTGACCAGTTACTAGCCGTTATCGAACGACCTTTGCTGAAACAGCAAATCAGTGCTACACGTAACGAGCTTGCTGAGCTCTTAGTCACGCAAGAAAAGACAACAGCGCTACATGACAGGAATGTGGACCTGGAACGACAGGTCCTCCAGAACAAACGCGACAAGACAAAAAAGCGGATTCGCGTCCTCGAAGATGAGACACAGCAACTTAGAAATACCAGTCGCTTATCCATCAACCAGGAGCGGGAGTTCTTTGCTGCGCAGGAAACCGAACTACTGCGCGAGAAGGAACTCGAGTCACGTCAGGATGCTGAACTTAAAGCCCGCCTTGGGCGTGCTGAGAAATTACGCCTGAAAGAACTCCTAACCGAGGAGGACCTGTTTGCTGCCCGGGAGGCCACGACCGACCAGCAGGTTGTATTGGCGGAAATCGACGTCAGACACTTAGAACTTAATCGCTCACGAGTTGCGGCAGCCGAACGATACCTGCAAAGCGCAAAAGAAACCGAAGAGCGTGAACAGGCAGTGGATAATCTGCGTCGGGAACTACTACAGACCTTGGCTGACACTGCCAGGCTCGATCAGGAAGTGTCAGAGGCGAATTATAAAAACCGGCTGGACCATGCCCGTCTTCAGCGCCATCTGGACAGCCTTAACGCACAACTACGCGAACAGAGTCAGATTCGAAGTCCGGCAACGGGCCAGATTCTCGAGCTAACGGTTGGCACTGGCGCGGTAGTTAGGCCCGGCAACGAAATTGCCGTAATCGATAGACACGATGACTCTGGGACGCTTGAGATCGTCGCCTATTATCCGAACAGTGATGGCAAGAAAATAAAACCGGGTATGTCAATGGAATTGATGATGCCATCGGTCATTAATCCGACGGGCTCTGCTTTACCCCTGGCATCGAAAACCTCCCGAACATTGCTTGCGACCGTTCAATCTGTGTCAAAACTTCCGGTAACACCGGATGCGGCTGCATTAACCATTGGGCACGATTACCTTGCCCAACAGATGGTCGGCGCTGGAGCGCGAATCGAAGTTGTAGCAACCCTAACCCTGGATTCAGAACACCCCAGCGGCTATCTCTGGGCATCTGGGGGTGGAGTGGAATTTCCGGTTGCTGCCGGAACCTCGCTAGTTGCAAGAACCATCATTAGGCGCCATCCACCGCTTGCTTTTGCCGTGCCCGCTCTAAGAGACTGGGAAGGATTCTGAGTCATTGTTTGTTCCGCTCCACCCATAACTTGGTTCCTGAACAGTCAGGGTTATTTTCTGTCTGCTTGCTCGATCCGCCCTTTTTCTAGTACTGGCTGTGCTTATTGCTATGGCCATATTTCCCGTTATGCCCTCGCCCTTTTAGCGGCCCCAAACCCTCGATCCAAACAAGGCCGTTGTGTGGTTTGTTCACGCGGTGTTTCGCTGGATTAAAACTTGTAACCTGGACATTCTTGAGCTCGTAGCTACCGGATACCTGATTCAATTCATCCATCGTCAACTGTGTTTGCTGCTTGGTCATTTTCGTCTCCTTATGTTGTGCTGATCTGGTCAACTCCAGGGGCCTCATTATTGACTCAGCTGACAGCAGAGAATGTGCGCCCGGTCACCCGATAGAGTTGAATCTGGGAATAAATGTGATGCGGGGAACACAAACTTTTCGAATCGCCAATGCCCCTGATTTGGCCTTTTAGTATCCCTGACCAAGATTCAATCTCAGGGGCTATACTTGGGTTACCAAGGTGCAATCAACAGGGCATTTGAATGGATTGGAGGATCACCGTACTGCTTATTGCGACCCTCTGGATGGCCTACGCAGTCGTTCAGTGGCTGACCTAAGCACGACTCATCACTTGGCTGTTCAGCCAGGTCACATTCAGCGCCAAAGTTGTAAACACCTTCGCGCCCTATTGATCTAATCTCGATGCCAGCCTTGGTTTAAGGTCTTCAAGATCTCTGAAATAGGGCAACCGTATGCGTGCCGCGGTCACATGCTCTAAAAGCAAATGTCCAATCAATAGTTCACCATCAGCGCTGGCACGTGCGAGATCACGCCCATCCGGGCCAATGATGCAACTGCACCCTAGATAGTTGAGCCCGCCTTCCGTGCCCGAATGATTGGCATAAAGCAAATAGCAGCCATTTTCGAATGCCCGCGTTGGCATCACACGGTGAGCAACCTGGTCCCACTGGTCTGATAGCGCCGTCGGTACGATCACCGCCTGAGCACCCAAACGGCACGCTGCGCGTACTGCCTCTGGAAACTCTGCGTCATAACAGATCAGAATCGAAAAACGTATGCCACCCATGGCAAAGAAGGTCAGACTGGAGCCTGGCTCGAACTGGCCCATCTCGATCCCGGGTGGAATGGCGAGCTTTCGGTGATTCGCCAGCCGTGCGCCATCGGCACCGATACAACAGGCTGAATTAAAAATACGATCCCCTTCACGCTCGGGATACCCATAAACGATCGCAGTATGGTGTTGGCGTGCCACTTTT